>Ga0316630_10000698_pt1 | contig 11250 bp, 7 predicted proteins | sample OWC_May_M1_C1_D6_FD_207658 | JGI IMG/M metagenome (GOLD analysis project Ga0316630, IMG submission 207658) | Wetland soil microbial communities from Old Woman Creek delta, Ohio, United States - OWC_May_M1_C1_D6_A | ecosystem: Environmental > Terrestrial > Soil > Wetlands | place: USA: Ohio...
ATTATTCTTAATGATGCACACACGATGATTGATATTAATGGTGCAAAAGTCGCTATTATTGGAGTGACCACGGGCGGCAGGCATCCTGATATTATACACGGTGACCTGAAAAAAGCACTCCCGGAATCTGATAGTGCAGATTTCAGGATATTATTATGTCACGATCCCAACCAGTGGGAGGAAGATGTTACAGGCAGGACAGGTATCGAGTTGACGCTGGCAGGACATACTCATGGGATGCAGATTGGAATACTTACAAAAAATTTCAGATGGAGTCCTTCAAAGTATTTTTACCCGCACTGGAATGGTCTGTATTCGAAGGATGGCCAGTTCCTTTATGTTAATCGTGGATTTGGGGTACTGGCTGTTCCGTTCAGGATATGGATGCCTCCTGAAATTACAGTCATAAAGTTTGAAACCGAGTAAGATCAGCCATAAATAAAGAGAAACGGGCGGCAGTTTGCCTGCCCCCCGTTTGTTTACCCACCCGATCCAGAACTAACCTGACTAACCTAAGCAAAGAATGTTTGCAAATAACTTTTTTAAATCACTAACAAACCTGGAATCAGTATGGGTAGCTGTATAAATTAATAACCACAAAATCCAACTGGTAACCACTATTCTATTAATCAGACAACAAACAAAACCTGAATATTCCCCGGATCAGAGGGGAAAGTGTTTTTTTAAGTATATTTTAACACTTTTTCGGCAAACACAAGTATGAGCGAAATAGATTACAAAGTGATTTTTTCAGGAAGACGTACAATAAGCATTTGTATAAGTCCGGAAAAAAGAGTTATTGTAAGAGCTCCGTACAGGGCATCAATAAGGTCAATCGGACAGTTAGTACAGAAAAAATCCGGCTGGATTAAAAAGCATATCGATCATTATTCAAAGTTTAAAAGGTTAAATAAGGATAAGAAATATACGGACGGGGAAAATTTTCTTTTTATGGGTAAAGAAAATATTCTCAGAATAAGTTACTCTCCGGAATCATATGTTAATCATTATGATAATACTATTGAAGTTGGCACAAGTATTAAAGACATCAGTAAGGTAAGGATACTCCTTGAAAGATGGTACAGTCAGAAAGCCCGGGAAGTATTTCCGGTAAGAATGGAGGAAATTCTCAAAAAGTACAGGGATTATTATTTTTCTCCTTCGAAGCTTGCAGTCAAAACCCTTAAAAGCAGGTGGGGAAGCTGCACATCCAAAGGAAATATAACATTAAGCAGCGAACTCATAAAACTGGATGAAATCTATATTGAATATGTGATTATTCATGAGCTGTGTCATCTGAAATACCATAATCATGGTAAGGAGTTTTATAAATTGCTTGGGGAATTGATTCCTGACTACAAAGCGATCAGAAAAGAATTAAGAAAATACATCACTGGTTAAGAAGTAAATAATAATAACCTGGTTCATGAAAAAAGGTTACAGGACCTGGAATTCCTGTCCCTTCGCTGGTATTTCGATATTTTTAAATCCTTCGTTCTGCAGCTTTGCAACATAACTTTTCTGGGTTTCATATTCGCCATGGACTATAAACATTTTTTCAATGGCATTCTTATCCTGGCATCCCAGAAAGCCTATCATCTCGTTATAATCGCCATGACCGCTGAAGGCATCAATTTTTCTTATATCGGCATTCACTGGGTAGACTGAACCATGAATTGATACCTCCTTATCGCCCCTCAGGATTCTGGCTCCAAGAGTAGCAGGTGCACAATAGCCTACTGCCAGAAGTGTGTTTTTCGGATTTGCAATATTATTTGCCAGGTGATGTTTAATACGTCCGGCTTCCATCATACCTGATGCTGAAATTATTATACACGGCTGCTTATGATCATTCAGCTTTTTTGAATCTTCCTGTTTTGTAATATAGACCAGCCTGTCGAATCCGAAAGGATCAGGGTCTGTTTCCATTGCATGAAGTACTTTCTTATTAAAGCATTCAGGGTGCATGCGGAAAACGGTTGTTGCATTTACGGCAAGAGGACTGTCAACAAAAATATCTATTCTCGGAAGCTTTCCCTGGTTGAAGAACCTATTCAGTGTATATACGATCTCCTGTGTCCGTCCAACGCTGAAAGCCGGAATAATAAGCTTGCCTCCTTTATTGACACATGTTTCGATAACCACTTTCATAAGTTCTTCTTCTGCTGCCTGGTTATCGTGATGGAGCCTGTCCCCATAAGTTGATTCAGTTATAATTATATCCGCCTGTGGAAATTTTGCCGGTGGTGTTAGTATCCTGTTTGAAGGACGGCCGATATCACTCGTATAGCTGATCCGATTAATCTGTCCATTTTCGATGATCTGCAGGTTGGCGACACCGCTACCCAGCATATGCCCGGTACTTGTAAACCTGACTTTAATATTTTCATGTATTCTGAAATTCATTTCTGCCGGCACTCCTATAAAAAGACTCATACAGGCAGCAGCATCTTCCTTTGTATAGATGGGAGTTACCAGCGGAAGTCCTTTTTTTGCCCGCCGTTTATTGAAAGTATAAGTATCATGCTCCTGTATGAAACCGGAATCAGCAAGCATTATGGAACACAGATCCCGTGTCGCATTCGAACATACTATTGATCCCCTGAATCCCCGTTTATAAATATAGGGTATAAGCCCTGAATGATCAATATGTGCATGGGTCAGGATCACATGATCAATCATTTCAGGATCAAAACCAAGATCCCTGTTCATTCCGTCCGTTTCAAGCCCTTTACCCTGAAACATACCGCAGTCAAGAAGAAGCCTTTTACCTGAATCGGTAGTTATAAGATATTTACTCCCGGTTACCTCCCGTGCTGCACCCAGAAATTTTATTTTCATATTTCACAAAATATTTCTCTAAAGATAATTAAATCCTCATGCCTATGATGGTTATATCATCAACCTGGTCCTCTGTACCCCTCCATCTGACAAACTCATTTTCAAGAATATTGCGTTGCTCCACCATTGGTCTGTAATAGATATCCCTGAGAAGCTTTTTAAGATTTGATGTTTTGTATTTTGTACCCACAGGTCCTCCGAACTGTGAAGTAAATCCATCTGAAAAAATATAAATAGTATCTCCCCTGCTTACATTAATAACATAGTTGGTAAACGATCCTTCATCCCCATAATGTATACCGATTGGCATTCTGTCACCCCTGTATTCCTTGAATTCTCCTTTCTGGAATATGAATATCGGATTAAAAGCACCGGAGAATTGCAGGGTTTTTCTGTTCTTGCTCAGCACACAGAATGCAACATCCATTCCGTCATTAGCTTCACCGGCTTTTCCGGTCTGATGAAGCGATGTCTTGGTTTTTTCCCGTAAAAGATTCAGCACAGTATTTGCCTGAAGATTACGATTATTTGCTACTATTTCATTAAGAGTTGAAATCCCCATTGTACTCATAAATGCGCCTGGTACGCCGTGCCCCGTACAATCAGCTACTGTAAAGAAAATATATTTATCGTCTTCTCCGATCCAGTAGAAATCCCCGCTGACAATATCTCTCGGTTTGAAAAGAATAAAATAATCGGAAAAAGCTTCCCTGAAATGATCTTCCATGGGAAGCATCGCCATCTGGATCCTGCTTGCATATTCAATGCTTGCGGTTATTTCTGCTTTCTGTGCTTCAATTCTGGCTGTTCTTTCACTTACTCTTTCTTCCAGTAGCCTGTTTTTAATTCGAAGCTGTCGTTCCCTGAAGAGTATAACAAATACGACGAGGGAAATAAAGGTAAGGCTTGTAAGTATATAAAATAAAGGTGTCTGGATAAAAGGAGCTTTTATCGTGAATTTCACTGATTTTGGTTTGCCAATATTTCCCCACATATCTTTGGCGCGTACCTGTAGGACATAATCACCCGGCTTTGGTACAGGCTTTGCATAACCTGTCTCCACGGACCATGGTGACCATCCCGGCATTATTTTATTAATATAATACTGATACTGAGTTGTATTCTGTTTCAGATAACCCGGAGCTATAATGTCGAACTGGATTAAATTATCTCCTCTTTCGAATTCAACATTGCTCAGGTCGAAATTAGTTCCTTTTTCATTGGAGATACTTTTTATAAATACCTCATTTGCAGGATTAATCTTTGATGATTTTTTACGATTAATGTTGAACAAACGGTTAAGACCATCAATTACCCAGATATGATCATCTTCCGTCGACACAGAAACAATATCATCAAAGATTTTAAGTAATGATAATTCCATTCTGGTAATCTTTCTGTCGGAATCTAAACATATCCATTCCTCATCCTGCATTACCAAAGGCTGGTTGGAAAGAGGATAAATAAAGTCTCTTTTAGATGATTGCAAGGCTTTCTCTGTTGTGTAAAGTACAAATCCGTTTGACCTGCTGTCATAATAATAAATGCCTGACTCTGTAAAAAGAAAAACAGAATCATTAATTATATCAAGTACATAACGCTGAGGAAAATCAGTGTCAATAGTATATGTTGTATATTTTATCATGACCCTGTCGGGATCTGAAATTGCCCTGTAGATTGCATTGTCTCCTCCCAGCCACAGGGTATATCTGTCTGCCGGAATTATTGAATATACCGGGTTGTAGTATCCTGGATCAATCAGTTCGGTTGACCATATCCCATTCGTACACTTAACGGAGAAATAGCCGTCGTTTGCAGCGATATAGTACTTTCCTTCAGAAGGTTCCCAGCTGATATAATTAATATACCTTTTATCTGTCACCACAACAGCTTTATGATCATTTATTATGAACAGCCCCTTGTTTGTTGCAGCAAGAATTCCATTTTCAGTGGCAACAAGCTGCCTGCATTTCTCATTTAATCCGTTAACTTTCTTATAGATGTAATTTATCGATTTAAGCTTGCTGATAGTTTTACGGGTATATTGTTCCCTGGGTGCTGTCTGCTGTGATTTAACAGCTGCTTCGGTTGGTTCCTGGACTGTCCTTCTCCCGAAGATCCTGGTAAAGATGTTCTTCCGGCTTTTCTGTGTTTCCTGTAAATCTCCGGATGTTTTTGCTGCGCCAGATGAAGCAGCTGCCGGTTTATTTCTTATCAATATCTCGACTTCAGAATAATTCTTGACTTGTGTCAGATAATAGACACCTTCGCTTGTTGCAACATATAGTTCATTATTATATTGCAGGGAGGACGTAAGGTTACCTTTAAGCCCCGGAAAAATAGTGTAATTACTGACAGGCAGGTTCAGGTCTGCCCTTGTGAGCCCATACTGATGAGAAAGCCATAAACCACCATTATTATCCAGACCAATAGCAAACACTTCATCATCAGGTAATTCATTTTGATTATTGACAGTATAAACTATATCTCCTCTTCTTTTATCAACGACAAGGGCACCGCCTTCAAGAGTTGAGAAAGCATATGCGCTGTCACCCACGGTTATTCCTTCAGATAAAATATTCTCCTTTAAATAACCTTCATCCTTTATTTTGTATTCATAATATTTTATTCCATCGAAAAGAGCTAAACTGCCGTCACTCATACCCACAAGTACAAGATCCCTGTTAAAAGGAAGAAAGAACAGAATATCGGTTTTTTCTGTAAGATATCCGGTAACTATCGGGAAAAGAGTATCACTTTCAAGCCTGAAAAGACCTTTATCCATAACATTAATAAATGTTTTTTCAGCGGCTAAAAGCATGCCAGTGAAAGGATTTCCGCGTTTTGAATCCAAACGTAGTTCAATTCTGTTGGTTTCAATATTATACCGGGTGACAGACTGCTCTCCGTAGAACCACACGAGAGAATCGCTGAAGATGATTTTTGTAATGACACCTAATCCTGTAGAATTATCCGCCAGTGAAATGAATTTGTAAGAGCCTATCCTTTCTTTTTCGAGGTATCCGAAATCATTATCTCCCCCAACATATATCCTGCCGTCTCCGGGATTCCTCTGCATTGAATAAGGTATTGTCGAAATCCGGGTAACGTGCCACTCTTTGCCGTCAAATGCAAGAATCCCTTTGCGGTAGGCAAACAACATTACATTATTCTCATCCTGGCATATTGCCCAGCTTTGATTTTCAATTTCCCTGCTTTCAGTATAATGTGTAAGAAGCGGGGCTCCTTCCTGTGCGAAAAGTGCTGCCGGGATGAACAAGATATAAAATAATGAAAAGAGACTCTTCATCAGTTTGACTTCCCTAATATTCAGGGGGTTAAAATTACAAGAAATTTTGAAAAACAAACCTAAAATGGTCTGAAGAAAAAACCTGAAGTAAAAGGCAGATGAAAAAATGGAGAAGTGACAGCCAGACCGAAGGGATTGAATGAGTGACATTCTTCTCAGACAAAAAGGCTCAATACCATAACACCAATTAATCCTGATATTCCGATTGATGTTTCCATAATAGTCCAGGATCTTAATGTGTCTTTAATGCTCAGATTGAAATATTCTTTAAAGAGCCAGAATCCTCCGTCGTTCACATGCCCAAGCATCAGGCTTCCCGAACCAATAGCCAGAACCATTAACTCAGGTTTTACTCCGGTAGCTGTCACTAATGGCAGAACAATTCCCGCTGCTGTAACACCGGAAACTGTTGCAGAACCAACACAAAAACGCAGGATTGTTGCTATAAGCCACCCCAGAAACAAAGGAGAAAGAGTTGAATGACTAAGTAGTTCCCCAATATATTTACTCACACCACTATCAATAAGAACCTGTTTCAAAGCGCCGGCACCGGCAATCAATAGCATTATAACTGTTAAACTGACAACAGAATGAGTCAGTGATTTCATTATGTCAGCAATTTTTCTTCCCCTTGCCAAACCAAGAGAATAAACAGCAAATAATACTGAAATCAGCATTGCAACAGCCGGATTTCCCACATATCCGAGCACTTTTCTGATAATATTTTCCTCTTCAAGGATGAATCCCGCAATAGTCGAAAAGCCGATTAAAATTACCGGTAATAAAGCAGTAAAGAAACTTACCCAGAAACCAGGCAGAGCTTCGTCATTCAGTGGTTTACTACTGATAAATTCCTTCAATGGTCTGGCATCAATTTTACTCAGCGCTCTTGATAAGAATGGCCCTGAAATTATTATTGCAGGTATTGCTACAATTATTCCATAAACCATTGTTTTTCCCAGATCGGCATTGAACATTGCTGTAATTGCCGTGGGAGCAGGATGTGGCGGCAGATAGCCATGGGTAACCGATAAGGCGGCAAGCATAGGAAGTCCAACGTAAAGCAAAGGAAGACGGGTTGTAGCAGCCACAGTAAATATAAGCGGCATCACAATGAAAAATGCAACATCGTAAAAAAGGGAAATACCTATAATAAATCCTGTCAGCATCAGCGCCCATTGTATAAATTTTTTGCCAAAAGCTTCGACAAGCTTAGTTGTAATTCTCTGAGCCGCCCCGCTTTCAGACACCATTTTGCCCAGCATTGCCCCGAAACAGAGGATCATGATGATAAATCCCATTGTATTTCCTAATCCCTTTTCAATTGAGACAACTGCTTCACCAATAGGCATTCCTTCGGCAATTGCAACAAGAAGAGAAACAATTATAAATGATACAAAAGAGTCGAACTTAAATACTAATATCAGTATCAGAAGCAGACAGATTCCCAGTACTACAATAAGGAGTGGCATAGTATAATTAATATGGTTTGTTTTTTATTGAATCTGGTTTCTTGTTACAGGTTACTTGTTACTGATCAGGAATTCCTGGCGTCCGTCGAGGCCAGGCTCATGTTTAACAGGAAATTTAACCGGTGCATTATTACGGGTCGACTGGTAAATAGCAGTGAAAAGTTCAACGGTTTTCCGACCCGCTTCTCCCGTAACTGCTGGTTCCCTGTCATTCCGTATAGCATCAATAAAATCCTCTATCTGGCATTGCATGTAATATACAGTGGGATCACAGCTGTTAAAAATCTCAGTATCCTCTTTTATCCATTCCTTAAGTAAATCCTCTTCACCAGGTACTGTCCAGATATCATTTACCGGAGGTTCCGCAACGCCGGTACTGCCGGCGATGAACATGGCTCCGCCATCAGTCTGCACCCCGACAGAAGCCCCATTCTCGCCATGTACATGAACCTTTCCAAAGAGCCCGGGCTTTTGTGAATTACTGACGAGGATGTTCCCTAAAGCACCGTTTTTAAACCTGATAATGGCAACAGCAGTATCATCCACCTCTATATAAGGATGGTTAAGGTTTCTCCATATACCGTAAACTTCATCGATATCGCCCATTAACCAGAGAAGGATATCAAGCTGGTGAGGTGACTGGTTTACCAGAACTCCTCCTCCTTCCATCTGCCATGTTCCGCGCCATGCATCTGCATCATAATAAGCCTTATCGCGCCATCCAAGCATGGTAACTGCAGCCAGAACAGGCTTACCGATCTTTCCGGTTTCAATTGCTGCCTTTACTCTTTTTACAGGTGAATACCATCTTCTCTGGCTGATCACTCCCAGCTTTCCATACCTCAACTTGCAGGCATTTATAATTGCATCGCAATCCTTCAGATCAGAAGCCAGCGGCTTTTCGACCAGTACATTAGCTCCGGCATCTGCTGCTTCGACTGCCGGCTGTCTGTGAAAAGGATGTGGCGTGCAGATTATCACAAGGTCAGATTCATTTTCCAGAACCATCTGGCTGATATCAGAATATGGTCTGGTTTTATACTGACTGGCAAAATCTTTGGCTGTCTTTGGAGTTCTGCTCCAGACACCGGACAGACGCGCATTCGGGATGTTATTGATTGCTCTGGCATGAAGGTGAGCTACTTTACCGCAACCTGCTATGGAAATATTGTATATTTTTTCGGGCATCGGACTTAATAATTAAGGAACAAGTATCACCTTATCAATATCTCCGTCATTATCAGAAAGTTTTTTAAACCATTGAGCACCTTCAGAAAGCGGAACAATTGCCGATATCTGATCATCAACGTTTACTTTGCCCATTTTTAAATAATTAAGGACAGCCTCATATTCCCCGCAAATAGCACAGCTTCCCAGGATTTTCATTTCACCTGTAACTACTTTCTGAAGTGGGAAATCGACTGTTGGCGTGATATTACCCACAAGGACGACCTTTCCTCCTCTTCTGACATTCTCTATTGCTGATCTGACAGATTCATTCTTACCGACTGCTTCAAAAGAGATATCTGCACCACGTTTTCCTGTAAGATCTCTTACCTTCTCAAAAAGATTCTCTTCATCTGAAAGGTAAGTATAATCAGCACCCGCATTTTTTGCTTTCTTAAGACGTTTCTCATTTATATCAATTGCAATAATGCAGGATGACCCGGATATCTTAAGCAGTTTAATCAGAAAGATACCAATCATGCCTGCTCCGACCACAATACATGAATTTCCGGACTGAATTCCTGAAATATTTATACTATGAAGAGCCACAGCAACCGCCTCAACCATTGCAGCCTGTTCAAAAGAGACATTATCAGGTATCTTATACAGGATATGCTGTGGAATTGAAATATATTCAGCAAAAGCCCCATTGCGCCTGTATGTTCCGGGAGATACTCCAAGTACTTCCCGGTTGTCACTAAGATTGTATAATCCCCTGAGCGTAAACCAGTCATCGAGACGATAAACGGTTGAATCAAATGTAACCCTGTCCCCGGATTTCCAATCTCTGACATCAGAACCGGTCTTAACTATTACTCCCGAAGCTTCATGTCCCATAATCAGCGGAGGGATCCTGCGTCCTGTGCTGCCATCAAGCCCGTGAACATCAGAACCGCATATTCCACAGGCTTTTACCTGCACCAGAACCTCATTGGTGTTTATTTCAGGATCAGGTACATCCTTATAAACCAAATGATTATATTTTTCAAGTACCAGGGCTTTCATAGCGGTATGAAAATATAGACCACATTAAGAGGCTTGCAGACAAATATAATAAAAACACAAATGGCTATTAAGAGATGTTTGTATATTTACAGATAAAAGGATCTGTATGGAACAATATTATACACTCATAACCGGAAGCAGTTCAGGTATAGGTAAATCTCTTGCCCTTGAATGTGCCAAAAGAGGTATGAATATTATAATAGTAGCATTACCAGGTCCTGATCTGGAACAGACTGTCAGTGAAATAGAATCGAAATTCGCAGTTGAGGTAAGACATTTTGCCATTGATCTGACAGGTATTGAGGCGCCAAAGAGTGTTTTTGAATGGTGCATGAATCATAATTTCAAGGTTAATTTTCTTATTAATAATGCCGGAATCACCGGAACGATATCTTTTGAAAAATCAGAACCTTTGTATAGTGATCTCAGGATTATGCTTAACATAAGAGCCATGACACTGCTTACCAGGTACTTCATTCCAATGTTAAAACAATGCCCGGGTAGCAGGATCCTTAATATGGGCAGCATGTCCGGATTTTTCCCTGTGCCATATAAAACCGTATATTCTGCTTCCAAGGCATTTGTCCAGAGTTTTTCCCGAAGTCTTTCAAAGGAGCTGGAAAGCTCGGGCATCGGAGTTTTTATCGTTTGCCCTAACGGAGTGGAAACCAATCCTTTAACTACCACCAGGATCAAGACTCACGGGAGATGGAGTAAACTTACAACAATTGACAGTGACAGGCTGGCAAAGCTTACTCTGGATAATATAGAAAAAGGAAAAAGGATTTTTATACCCCTCTTAATGAACCGGTTATTACTCTTTGTCGGGAAAATGCTTCCTGAAAAAATCAAGTTGTCCTTACTCGAGAAAGAATTCAGGGAGGAATTGAATTACTGATCAGTTATGCAGCAGAATAAAAGAAAAGTATTTGTTACAGGAGGAACAGGCCTTCTGGGCAGTCATTTGCTTTACTCACTGGCCGTGAAAGGAGAAAGTATCAGGGCTAATTACAGGCAATTAAAAAAACTTGATCTAGTCAGAAAAGTTTTTTCGTACTGGTGTGATAATCCGGACGAACTTTTTAAAAAAATTGAATGGATTAAATCGGATTTATCAGATGCCGGCAACCTGAAAAGCATTGTAAACGGATCGGAACATGTATATCATTGCGCTGCAGCGGTATCATATGAAGCCACGGGAAAAGACCAGCTGATAAAAAACAATACGGATTTAACTGTAAACATCGTCAAAACCTGCCTTGAAACCGGGGTTGATAAATTGTGTCATGTAAGTTCCGTTGCCACAATCGGAGCATCACATAAAGATGAGATGGCAGATGAATCCCGTAAATGGATCGAATCCGGCTACCATAATGCTTATTCAGTAAGCAAATA
>Ga0316630_10000699_pt1 | contig 11247 bp, 14 predicted proteins | sample OWC_May_M1_C1_D6_FD_207658 | JGI IMG/M metagenome (GOLD analysis project Ga0316630, IMG submission 207658) | Wetland soil microbial communities from Old Woman Creek delta, Ohio, United States - OWC_May_M1_C1_D6_A | ecosystem: Environmental > Terrestrial > Soil > Wetlands | place: USA: Ohio...
TTCAACACGATGTGCTCGGCTTGGAGCCGCTTGGCGGTAACGTGCATTTCTTGTTCTGTCATGCGGCGAATCTGCCACATGCCAGGAAGCCTGTCAAATGGAAAAGATAAAATTCTTTTGGAGGGATGCCCTAGAACAAAACCCAGTGAATCGTGAACATTTTCTCCTGGAGGACTGCACTCACCTTGGCGGTGCGGTGCGTCTGAGGCTCGTAGAACATCCAGCCGTGGTTCTTGACGTGGATGATGTTGACGGCATGAAGCCCCTTGCCCTGCATACCCAGAAAGCCTGTCTTTTCGATCTTGCCTACGACGACACCGATAGCTGGTGTGGACTCGGACTTGCCGGTAGTCCTGAACTTCTTGCGGGTCTCGATCATTGCCTCCAGGGCATAATCGTCGCAGTCCCAGGCGTTGGTGCGTGTGGGGACTATGGAGCGTGGTATCCATCTGAACCACTCTTCGTAGGTGAATGACTCGTAAGCGCCGTCAACCGGACCCAGGATTTTGTTGGTAGGGCCAAGCCTGTAGATTTCGCCCCACAGCCCGTCACCAGTGACGGTATTCGTTGTGTGGACGCCTGTTACGCATCCGACAGCTAGGAGCAGAATGATCAGCGCAAGCGCAGTGGTCTTCACCCACTAACTACTTGCGACCGAACCTTCTGGCCAGGTCTTCCTGGGCGATGCGGGCTTTCTTGCGTTCCGGGTCTTCGACGCAGTAGCAGGGCACGTAGAGACCGGTGAGGGTGTTCCTGCCCATGTGCCCCCGACCGTGACAGTGGCGGCAGTTCTTCTTGGGCTGGCGAGCAACCTGCTCGATCTTGCCCTCGCCCTTTTCCTCTCGCTTGGCGTTCTCGGTATCGACCTCAGCCTGGGTCATTACCTTCTCCGCCGTGGCGGCGGCTTCGAGGGCTTGCTTCTGAGCTTCGGTTTCGACGACTTGAATGAGTTGACCTTTTTCGGTATCCATGTTGGTTTATGCGTTTTCTTTCATCCAGTCGGCCAGCAAGTCCTGACGGATGACGGTTGGTTCACTGCGCCTGGGTATGCCCAGGAAATTCAGGTTGGACCTCGGCTGCTGTGATGGCTTGCCGTAGACTTTCACGGTCCTGCGCCCGGCAACCGGCTTGGTCGGTTTGTGCCCCCAGTCGATGTCCGATAGGTTTGATCGGAACTTGTCGAAGCTGGCCGTTTTGTCTTTGCGCTCGACGATCATGGCTGTGGTGGTATGACGGCTACTTCAAACGGTCCTCCGTCGTGCCTGGAGCTTGGTCCGTAGCGGTAGACTCGCCGGGTTGATGTTCGCTTGGTCAGCGGCGTGTCCTTCACGGAATCGTCGTATCGCTGCCAGTCGATTTGGTCAAAGTTCTGCCCGAACTGCGGGCTTACGCTCTGCTGATGATTGACGATCTTGCTCACGCAATACAGAACCGCATCCGAAATGTCTACAATTCTACTTGGACTTGCCTTTCGGCGTCTCGACCTTGCTTTCGATGTCCACGAAGATGATTGTGACAAACTCACGTTCAGTGAAGTCTGGGTTGTCTTTGAGCATCTCTTGAAGAAGCGCACTCTTGGTCTTGAAGTTGACGTTCAGCGCACCCAGTTCGTAATCGGACAGGTATTTGAACGGGATGACCCTGATTCGGATGGGCGCAGTAGAGCCGTCTTCCAGGTCGAGCGTTGTTCGACCGACGTACTTGAGTCCACGGCAGACCAATACCTGCTCGCCCTTTTTCAGTTTCTTGGTGTCTCCAAGTGGCTTATGTCTCATGCTCTACCTACTGTAGCTCATGACTCCTCTGTTTTCAGCCAGTTGTACAGCAGGATTACGAGCACGGCAGCCGCAGAGCAGATGGACCAGAAAGGTCCACCTTCGACGTGTCTTCTGAGAAAACCGTCGATGATGGAGCCTACGACGTATCCCGCCGTGAAGGCTATGCCGATGGAGTATAACCGGTATTGCAAGTTTTTGTTCATGTTGGTGGGGAGGTTAAAGTGTGCGGACTGTGGCTACTGGCGAACAGCAAGGGCAGGCACGCCAGTCGGAAGTTGTACCCCGCACGATTGAGGCTATGAATAACGAGGTCCAAAAGATACCCCGGCCCATTTCGATCCTGCTTAAATGCTCTCGACCTACGTGCATGTCTTTGTTGAGTTGAGTCAGGAATGCTCACAGTCCGCTAAAATCTGACGGCGCTGAACGGCACTGCAACCGCACCGTGGTTCGACTCGTGCTCTCTGCTGTTCAGCATGTCTACGTCCTTCTGGGCATCTTCCAGGGTGTCGTAGAGCTTCGCTCTCAACGGGCCATTGGTGGTCTGTCGGCTCAAATGGAGCATGTGCCCGTCAAAGTGGTAAACCTTGTCCCCATCCTTGCGGATGACGGCAAACTTGTTGTCGCCGTTCTCGCCCAGGCCGGTGATCCTGGCGATGCAGGCAGCGAGTTCCTGGACCTGGGACCGAGTGAGCCTGTAGGTGCTGAGGTTCGGTGTGCTGTAGCGGTCCATCTCCACCTGGAACTGCGGGTTATCCCAGTCGGCGGATGTCGGCTCTTTGCCGGTCTCGATGATGCTGATGCGCATCATTGGGTGGATCACGAAGTCTTTCAGCTTGGCATGGCGAATCTGCTGCCACTTGGCGGTGATGGTGTCCGACTCAACTCGGCTGATCTCGCATTGGATGTGAAGCTGCTCTGCCTCGTAGGCGTCCTTGGCGATCTTCTTGGCGGTTTCAACCGTCATCGCTTTGTAGTGGCGTTTCCCACCACGCCCGCCTCGACCCGTGTGGCGCACGATGCTGACGTTGAACGTGGACGACCATCTGGCGCTATCGACGCAGATGTTCGTAACGTCGTGGAATCGGTCAGCCTTTTCGTTCGTGCTGGAGACCTGGATGTTCCACTTGGGGTACTTCGTGTCGGCGTAAAGCCAACGGGCAAGAACCTTGAGGGAAGGATACTTTGAAAGTTCGGTTACGAGGATGTCCTTGGCGGTGTTGGCCTGGACAATGGCTTCCTCACGCTGCGTGTTGATTTCTGTTTCGTTCATGGCGACAATTTATCATTTCCATTGTCGCTGTCAAGGACCAACATGCAGATTTTGCAACTTTCTGCAACTATTTGGTTTTGCGAGGCTTTCGCTTGGTAGGACGGCGCTTTTTGGGCTTCTTCACGGAGAAGAATGTGGAATCGTAACGGGTTGACCCGGCAATGTTCTCCACAGTCGGCGTCGGCGGCGTAACGTCAGCTTCAGGTAGAGTCGGCCACTTGCGGGCGATGGTAAGGTAGTGCGCCATCGTGCGTTCACTCTCAGGCATCACGGTTGGATCGCCAGCCAGCACGCTGGAAGGATCAGGCTCAGTTCCTTCCATGTTTGCTTGGATGCTGATGGCAGTAGGTCTGCTATACCGGAGCATCCGCATGGCCAGACGCCAGAGCCAGCCCTTGAGCGTCTTGCTCTGGAGAATCTCCATTTCCTTTGGTCGCAGGGAGTACACGGGGGCTTTTCGGCACAGCCACACATCGTTGATGAACTCCTCTGTGGAGCGTGGTTCACTGGTGTCTGGCTTGCGCCAGTCATCCGGGTCGGTCGGCAGTAGTTTTGGGTCGATCATACACCTTGAAGAACGGGTTTTTCACGCAAAGCACGAAGGTCAGCCAGCTTTTTCTCGGTCTCCTCCTGGGCTTGCAGGAAGGTCGCAATCGCCAGGGCGGACCATTCGTGGCTGGCGATGCCATAGGTAGGTCCAGGGGCTTTCTTGGTGCCAGGAGGACCGGCGTAGGCGATCATGGCAGCCCGCACGTCGGCGTCAGACGCCTTGTTCGATGCGCAGTGGACCATGATAACGTCCTTTCGCCGGATCGGGGTGAACGTCTGCCCACGGTTGAAGCAAATCTCCTGGATTCGACCGATGAAGAAGCAGGTCTCGAAGGTCTCGGCTCCTACCCTCTGGCCGTAGCTCATGATCGTCTCGCACGACACGTTGGTCGCCAGCGTTTGGGTGCGGAGCCAGACCAAGAGGTCGTTGTTGGGCTTGATGTCGTGCAGCACGATTTTGCGCTCTACGGTGTCCCACACCACAACAGCGCCGTCGTTCGTTCCAGGGTCTATTCCGATGATCTTCATTTTGTCTACAATTGGTGTAGTGTTCTTAGTGTAAAGAACGTGAGAGCAGACAAAATCATTGAGAAGTTCGGGCTGCGCCAGATACGGACGATTCACGGAAAGTCGTGCCAGAAGATGGACGAGGCTTGCATTCGCAAGTTTGTGCAGAGCGATCCAAGCGGCACAGCGAAATACCTGGAGTGGATGTTCTACCAGGCTGGCGGCGGGAAGTCAAAACTGGACCGGTCGATGAAGCAGTGGAACGAAGGAGAGCACGGAGAACCTTCTTTGAAGGAGCAGCTTAGGAATCTGTTCGTGACCACACGCATGGGGTTCTGGAAAGACGATAATGGCAGCGACGTGTCGCCTGTGACCAAGCCCGTAGCGGAGGCTGACTGGGAGCGGGAGGAACCTCGGATGATGTGGTATCACGTTTACGGAGACGAGGAGTACGTGGAGCAGGGTTGCTTCGGATTTTACCGCTGCTGGCCGGGCGCAAACGAGTGCTACGATCTAATTGTAGACGCTGTTCGCCGGTTTCACAAGCATTCGGCTGCCCTGCGGGCGAGAGGTCATTCCACCGACTTGAGCCTTCTCAACTACCCCGACTTGGCAGACCTCCAGTTGATCCTGAAGGACGTTACGGCGGCAGAACTCAAGTCTGACGTGGACTACGACCTGGTTTACTCGGACGAGTGGGTCCAGGTCTACTGCCCCTACAACATCGGAGCGAGTTTGAAGCTTGGGCACAACAAGTGGTGTACCGCCAACGAGTCCATGTTTCTCGATGCCCTGTCGGGCGGAGGAAAGAACCGGTGGAAAGAGTATGCGTCAGTCAGCGCACTCTACTACTGCCACTTCAAGAACGTGCCAGACGGCGTGGTGCCGAAGCATGTCGCCGTGCAGGTGTCGTTTCCAGGCGTGGCGGCGACGGACAACGATCCAAAGCGCCTGGTTGCGTATGCGAAGTACTGGGACACGGAGGACAAGTCCCACTCCCTGGAGGAGTTCTTGAGGTCAATCGGAGGGTGCGCAGCAATGCGGCTTCAGCACTTGAACTCGTTCAACCACGCCATCCTGGCCATAGTCCAGCACTACGGGGAGTTCAACCGAAAGCGTGTTGTGACGAACTTCTCAGCGTAGGCTGCGCCTCGACATGAAGTCCACGGCGCTTCGGTGGGCTGCCTTGTGTGCTAGTCTTACGCCGTGGTATTCCTGGATGTATCCGAGAAGATCGCTGATGTCTGGCTTTCCGCCAAAGAACGAGACGACGCACGAATGGGGTAAATCAGCGTCTTCTCCGCCTTTGCGCATACCGATCCTAACGGCTTCCTCTCCGCTGAGCACAAGTTCTTGGTCCGTCCTGTCTTCGATCCAGAACTTGTCCACGCCCGGCACCCGGAGGTAGACGCCTTGGTAAGCGTCGAATTCCTTGTAGTACGCTCCAGGATACCCGTTGTTGGCTAGTTCGCTGACGATCATGTCAAGCTGGTCATCCTGGTAGTTCGGGTCTCCCTCTCCAGTCTCCAGCAGCCGCTCAACTATGCGCTCAGCGATGTTCATCAGTCAACCTGGTTGTTCAGAACGATGTTGCCCAGCTTCAGCAATTCGTAGTCTTGCGCCAGCGTGCGCACGGCGGTATTACCGGGGGTTTCCAGCGCAACACGGGTGATGCCCGTAACGCCCGTGATGTTTTCCACGACCGAAGTTACGTTGCTCTTGGAGGCTCTGATGCCGGACACTTCTGCGCCGTAGACCGCAGCGCCAACGGTCAGCCCGTCGCCCCACGCTCGGAGGGCAGCCCTGATCTCACGGCGCTTCGTCTGGGAGTTGTCACCCGTGTAGCCGACGTAGATGTTGATCGGTCGCTCGACCGAGTAGCCTCCGATTTGGTTCAGCTTCATGGTGAGGTCGCCAGGAGCGCCCTTCAGCCACAGTCGGACCTGACCGGTGAGGAGGTCAATGGTGCTCTTGAATCCCTGGGATGACTCCGGGTCAACGAGAAGGATGTCTTCGGGTAGGTCTTCCGTGCTCTGGCTGAGGCTGTCTCCGTAGAGTTCAGCGAATCCAGGCGTAGCCCCAGGAACGACCGTGAGTTCATCCAGCCCAAGGAACAGACGCACCGACCATGCCTGAACCGGAGATACCGGAAGTTGGGCGATGTAGAGACTGGTGATGCCGTCGTCCAGTGTCGTAACCGGCGTGCCCACGCCAGTCCTCGAAAGTTCGTACGTGTAGTCGGACCTGAGCACGGTGAATAGCTCGGTTGTGTTGCTGGGCGTGAGGTCGGCGATGGGTGTCGCCATGTTGATGGAATCGACGCCGTAGGTCTCGTCGAGCTTGCGCAGCATGTCGGAGTAGACCAGCGTTTGACCTGGCCGGAGCGCCTGGATGATCGCTTTGAGCGTATCCTCCAGGGAGTTTTGAACCGCCGACACGGTGAATCCAGAGAGCGTCTTGAACCGAAGGCTCACGGGCACCGGTCTGCTGCTGCCATCGTAGACCTGAACGATGTCGGTCGCCATAGCCTTTGACTGCATGTAGGTCTGAAGGCTCTGCTTCATGGCAGGCGTGAGGTTTATCAGTCCTCCGCCAGTGCTGGTTGTCCAGGCGTAGATGACGACGTTGTTGCCCTCAAGGAGCGAGTTCTCGGTTCGGATGGCAGAGCGTGCGTAGGCGACGTTGGGGAAGCCCTGAGCCACGGTCTGGTAGTCCTCCAGGGTCACGGCTCGGTCGTTGGTCCTCGTGGCGTATGGGATGTTTACACGAGCCTCTTCCAGAGTCTCCGCATCTTTACCACCTTGCCCGCTGCTGGTCGTGTTCGTGACGATGATCGTCACCGGGCTGAACGTGCTCGGAATGATGCCGGTGATGGACGTGCTGATCGTGTTGAGGTCAATGTTGCCCTGAACACCGCCCCCGGTTCTGTAGCTGACTTCGATTGTGGCGTCGGTGGGCAACTTGGCTCCGAAGGTGCCGTCTCCGAAGGTCACGATCACAGAGCCGACAGGCAGCGTCTTCACGGAGAACGTTTGGTCGTCGGCGGCTGCCAGCATGAGCGAGTCAACCTTGGTCCAGGTCTCTCCGTTCACGGACACGCTTACTGATCCGTCAATCACGGGCGGCGTGCTCAGTTTGACTGAGTACGAGGTCGTGTCTGTAGACGGTGCTGAGAAGGTGTCCGTGACAGACTGGCCTTGCACGAGTTGGATGCGTTTGTCGAAGATTTCGGCTGTAACCGATCCGTCACTGCCAGTCCAGGCTGGGGTAACAACAATCCTGTTGTTACTCACCGCCCCCGGCGCTGCCTCGATAGACTCGATGGTGTAGGTGTTCGCATCGTTGTCTGCCTGGAAAGTCTGACCGACTTGGACGTACTGCGTGAGGTCGATGGTGGAGTCGGCTAAGTCGATGTTGGTCGAGCCGTTGGCGACGGCGCAGGTTGTAGCCAGGACGTTTGCGCCAGCCAATGACGGGTTCAGCTTGACGATTACCGTGTGAGGCGTAAGTTCCCCAATTTCAATGGTATAGGTGTCGGCTACCTCAAATGGGACGGAGTTTACGTCCGACGTTCGGACGAGTGTTCCTTCGGTGATCTGGACGGGCGTTGCGAGGACTGATTGCAGCGTAGCCTCGCAGTAGACCGTTGCGGCAGTCGGTCCCCGAAGCTGGTAGCCGGTCAGGGCACCCAGGCGGACGGCGCTCTCCCGGAGGGTCATCGTCGAGATGAACTGCTCACCCGCCTGGCGGTTCACCAGGAAGGCGAGGGTAGCAAGACCCCAGGCAACGATGTCGAGGACCACGGTGCCGAATGCACCGGTCAGGAAGTCATTCCAAAGCTTGGGGTATCGGGCACGGATGCGTTGCTGAAGGGCATCCTTCTGTGCCTGATAGTCGTACTTGATGTAGCGTAGCGTGTTCTCTGTCGCCATGCCTTAACTACTCTGGTCGGCGTGGTGGGGGATTCTCGCCAATGACCTTCAGAAGCAGGGCGATGACCTTTCCCTCGTTGGGTCGCTCGAACTCGAATTGCTTTCGGAGGGACTTCAGGGATCGGAGGGTGTCCAGGACGGTGTTTTTGATACGAAATTGGTCTGCGCTGGTGGTCGTGAAGCTTTCCAATCCAGCGATTTGTTCATCAAGTGTCATGCTGTAAAGAACGGATTACAGCTTGAAGATTTTGTTCGCTCCGGTGTCCCACTGGATCGTGATGGTGCCTCCATCGGGTGTGACGGGAAGACCCACGGCGCTGGTGATGTAGGCGATCAGCCTGGATGTGGATGCTGTGCCGGTGTCTCGGTAGATGGCAAGCGCCCTACATATTGGTCCTGAGACACTTGTGAACGTAGCGTCGGCGGCTCCGGCCACTCCGCCTGTCGTCGTTTTGGACGAAAATGGCGAACTCGTGGCGACCCTGGCGTCTGCGGAAATATCTGATAGCCAGGCATGTCCGGTAATGGACAGGGTGTACTTGGACGTGTCAATGAGCACCGCACGGATCGTGTGCGTGGACCAGTCGATCTGACCAAGGAGGAAGCCCTCCCGTCCGGCGTCGTAGAGTTGGTTCGCCATAAATCTATATTTTTTAGTTGCGCATCGTTGTCCGATGTGGTTCTTTGTAACTACATGAGCGAAATACTGCGGCACTTCCCGCTGAAGCGACCACCACGCAAAGGTCAGGAAGCCTCGCTGAAATTCATCGAAGAGATGGTCAGCCAGGATGTCCGTGACATTGTGATCGAAGCGCCTACCGGAGCCGGTAAATCGGCTATTGGTGCGGCGGTGTGCCATTGGGCGTCTACATGGCCGTCTGTAGTGCCGGAGCAAGGCCGTGTCATCCAGAAGGGCGGCTATTACCTCGTCACGCAGAAAGCGTTGCAGGACCAGATCGTTGACGATGTGCGTGACAACTTCGGTGACAAGGAGTTCGCTTCCCTGAAGGCGTCCGAGAACTACGAGTGCGACACGCACGGGAACTGCCAGATCGGTCTACAGGCCAAAAAGGAGCGGTGCTGCGACGGCAAGAAAGACGGAACATGCCCGTATTTGTTGACCAAAATGGCGTTTGAGAGATCGAAGTTTTCGCTCACGAATTACCCCTATTTCCTGACAGAACGGATGTACGTCGGCCAGTTGCCGACACGGAACGTGCTGGTCTGCGACGAGTGCCATACCGTCGAGAAGCAGCTTCTCCGGTTCGGTGAACTGATCATCACGCAGGAGAAACTCCGGGAATGGGATTTGCGTGGTTTGACTGTTCCAGAGTACGATGACGTGCAACAGTTCATGGCGTGGCTTGAGAAGAAGTACCTCTTTGTCGTGGAGGACCGTGCCAAGACGCTTCAGATGTTCCTGGAGAGTGACCCCGCCGCTTGCAAAGACCCAAAGCTCACCCAGAAGTTGACGGCGTTGAACAATCAGGTCCAGAAGGTCAAGCTCGCCGTCGAGGGTGTGAACGCACGCCCGGATGACTGGGTTTACTGGACGGAGGAGACGGAGCGGGATGGCTCAGTGGCGTCATTGAAGCCGCTCGTGGCTGCGCCATACATGGACCTGGTGCGCAGCGGTGGGCTGTACCGTGTCTACATGTCAGCCTACCCAGGCGAAAAGTCCATCTTCTGCCGCAGCATTGGGCTGGACCCCAGGGAGGTAGCCTGGATCAAGCTGAAAAGCCCGTTTGCGCCGGAGAACCGACCGATCATCATGGGGTGCGTCGGGTCTATGTCCAAGAAGAACAAGGCACAGACCTTGCCGGTCATGCTCAGGACCATCGACAAGGTGCTGAAGGCTCACCACAACGAAAAGGGCGTTATTCACTGCAATTCCTACGCTCTTGGCACGGAGATTTACGAGCATTTCAGGGTCACGCCGCATGGCTTGCGCCTGCTGTTTCCGCAGTGCGCCGACGACCGGGACGGAGCAATGAACCGGCACCGAATGTCGCCTGAGCCGACTGTGCTGATCAGCCCGTCCATGACTGAGGGGTTCGATTTCAAGGGCGATCTGGCTCGCTGGCAGATCATTGCCAAGATGCCCTATCCATACCTGGGCGACCGCCAGGTAGCTGCCATGAAGGACCGGAATCCTGACTGGTACGCCATGCAAACGGCCATGACGGTTATCCAGGCGTGCGGGCGTATCGTCCGGGACGAGAAGGATCACGGCGTCACCTACATGCTTGACGGGGATTTCAACATGCTGTGGGATCGGCACAGCCACTTCTTCCCGCCCTGGTTCAAATCGGCGATGGTGTGGCCGGGCAAATGATTTTGTAGACAACGTGAACAATGGCGGTATGTCCTGAACGAGCGTAGTTAAGTCGAGTATGGCAAAGAATCTGATCAACTTTTTGTTCGGTGAGAGCCAGGTAGACGAAGAACTCGCCGCCCTGGTCGAAGACATCGCCGATATGGACACAGAGGGAGCGTCTACACTCAAGGTGGACAAAGCACCCCTCTCCAAGATCATCAGCGCACTCGGCATCGAGGGCGGTTCGCTTGAGGCTGACCCACGAGGTCTGTCCATGTCGTTCGACGACGGCGACCTATTCCGTGCCGCTCATGCCATCCTCAACGAGCCTGACTCGATGCACAAGCTGGCGTCAGCCGGTTGGGTGTACTCGCTCCAGGGCGACATCGCCCAGGCAAACGAGCCTGCCGATTTCCGCATCCGCTTCCTGGAGATCGACGAGATCGAGCCTGAGAACATGAAGGCGAGCGCCGACGCTGGCATCGAGACCCGCAACAACAGGATCAAGGACATCTTGAAGAAGGGCCGGGAGTTCGCCACGGCGAAGCCTGAGCACGATGACGAGATGAACCCGGTGGAGTTCGACGACAAGGGCAGCGACGACCGTGGCAAGGGCGTGGGCAAGGAGAAGGATGGTGCCCAGCCGGAAGGCAAGCCGAAGGGTGCAACGAAGGAATCCGTTGGTGAAGCCTGGAAGTGCTCGTGCGGATCGACTGACAGCTACGTGCGTGGCGGGATTTGGAAGTGCTCCTGGTGCGACAAGGAAATCGGCCCAAAGATGCCGAAGGACGTGGCTGAGGCATGGCCACGCCTACAGCGTCCTATGCGCCGGTACAAGGCAACGTCAAAGGACCAGCTTGTCAGCCCTACCTCGAATCTTCCGGTGAAAAT
>Ga0316630_10000700_pt1 | contig 11242 bp, 9 predicted proteins | sample OWC_May_M1_C1_D6_FD_207658 | JGI IMG/M metagenome (GOLD analysis project Ga0316630, IMG submission 207658) | Wetland soil microbial communities from Old Woman Creek delta, Ohio, United States - OWC_May_M1_C1_D6_A | ecosystem: Environmental > Terrestrial > Soil > Wetlands | place: USA: Ohio...
CGCTGCTCGATCGGGACGTACTTGCGGACCTTCTCGCCCGTGTAGATCTGACGCGGACGACCGATCTTCGTCTGCGGATCCTCGACCATCTCTTTCCAGTGCGCGATCCAGCCGGGTAGGCGGCCGAGCGCGAACATGACGGTGAACATGTTCGTCGGGATGCCCATCGCGCGGTAGATGATGCCCGAGTAGAAGTCGACGTTCGGATAGAGCTTCTTCGAGACGAAGTAGTCGTCCTTGAGCGCGATCTCTTCCATGCCCTTCGCGACTTCGAGGAGCGGATCCTTGATGCCGAGGTGCTGGAGAACCTCGTCGCACATCTTTTTCAGGATCTTCGCGCGCGGGTCGTAGTTCTTGTAGACGCGGTGACCGAAGCCCATGAGGCGGCGGTTGTCGCGCTTGTTCTTCACGTCGTCGATGAACTTCTTGTAGTCACCGCCGGCCGCCTTGATCTCCTCGAGCATCTCGATCACGGCCTGGTTCGCGCCGCCGTGGAGCGGGCCCCACAGCGCGAGGATGCCGGCCGCGATCGCGGCGTAGAGGTTGGCGCCGGAGCTGCCGACCATGCGCACCGTCGACGTCGAGCAGTTCTGCTCGTGGTCGGCGTGGAGGATGAGGAGCTGGTTGAGCGCCTTCTCGAGCACGGGCGAGATCGCGTAGTCCTCGCTCGGCACCGCGAACATCATGTGGAGGAAGTTGCCGCAGTACTTGAGCGAGTTCTTCGGGTACATCAGCGGCTGGCCGATGCTCTTCTTGTACGCGAACGCCGCGATCGTGCGGACCTTCGACAGGATCCGCGTGATGTGCATCTCGGTGTCGCTGTTGCGCTCGAGCGAGTCCGGATAGTACGCCGACAGCGACGTCACCATCGCCGACAGCACGGCCATCGGGTGGCTGGTCGGCGGATAGCCCGCGAAGAACTGGTGCATGTCTTCGTGGATCAAGCTGTGTCGCGTGAGCAGGCGGCCGAACTCTTCACGCTCGGCCTTGGTCGGCAGGTGGTTGTTGATGAGCAAGTAGCTCGTCTCGACGAAGTCGCTCTTCTCGGCGAGCTCTTCGATCGAGTACCCGCGGTAACGCAGGATGCCTTGCTCGCCGTCGAGGTACGTGATCGCGCTCGTGGTCGAGCCCGTGTTCATGTACCCGCTGTCGAGGGTGATGTAGCCGGTGTCTTGACGGAGCGAGCGGACGTCGATCGCGTGCTCGTCTTCCGTGCCGACGATGACGGGAAGAGTGGCTTCCTTTCCGTCGGGCAGTACTAGCTTGGCGGTCTTCTTGTCGGCCATGCGCGAGACGTTACCTGATCTCGCGCCGGTGGACAGATGGCCGCAGGCGAAAACTGAATCGCTACTGCAGCGTCACGAACGGCGAGCTGCCGAGCGGCGTATTGAACCGGTACGTGTAGCCGACCGACAAGTAGCCTGCGGCGCCACCCCTATCGAGACCGACCATCTCGATCGTCGGGTTGTCGATGTCCCCGTCGCTCGGACCCGAGAACACGCTCGAATAGACGTTCGCGCCGACCGCGATTCCGAGCACGTGCTCGTAACGACGACCGAACGCGTAGTGCGCACCGACCTCGACGCGGGCACCCACGGCAGCGTACTCGAACACGCGGCTGCCGACGCCGTCGCTCGCACCGGCCGGGCTCATCATCGCGAGGTGCGCGCCGGCGAGCGGCGTCAGGCACAACCGGTCCGTGCTCGGCGGGCAGAGGTGTTTGTAGAGCGCGACGCCGAAGTCGATGATGTCGAGCTTGAACGGCTCGATGCCCGCCATCATCTGGTCATCGCCTTTGCCGAAGTGCGTGAACGTGAAGTAGCCCTGCGCGCCGAGGCGGCTCGCGCTGTTGAGCAGGTAGTCACCCTTGATCCGGAGGCCGCTCGCGGCGGTGCCGTAGTAGTTCTTGCGACCGACCTTGCCGCCGCCGCCGAACAGCTCGGCGCCGAGCGTCCAGGTGTACTTGTTGTCGGGCGTGGCAGCCGCGAGGATGTCCTGCGTCGGCGGCTTGCCGACCGCGTACGTCGGCTGCGGCGGCGGGGCCGCCTGCTGGCACTCGGGCGCCTGTGGGTTGGTCTGGCAGACGTCGGGCGGCGGCGCGCAGCGCGGATCGCTCGGGTTCGTCTGGCAGAGGTTCGGGTCGGCCCCCGGCGACTGTCCGCCGCCTTGCGGCTCGACGTCGACGCCTTGGCGCTTCGCTTCTTCCTTCACGCCCTGCGCGAGCTTCGAGGCTTGCTCCTTGAGCGCCGGCGCGGCGGTGTCGCTGTTACTCGCCGCATTGCACGCGGTGAGCGCTTCGCCGAACTTGCCCTCTTTGTAGAGCGACGCGCACAGGTTGTAGAAGTACTTCGCCTCGGGAACGCGGGCGACGGCATCGCGGAACTTCGCGGACGCCTCCGGATACTTGTCGGCGTACATGAAGGCTTTGCCTTCTTCGTTCAGCTTGGCAGCGATGTCTGCCTGGCTCTGTGCGAGCGCGGTGCCTCCGAGAGCGAGCGTCACGGCGAAAACAAAGGACGTCAGCCTAGTCATATCCATCCTCTAGTCCCCGTTGTCTGACGAGACGGCAATCAACGGAACGCAGGAATTCTACCACCGTTTCCGAGCGTCTATTCACTTCGCCCGGCGACTGCGATCTTTTCCACGCCTGCCGGCAGGTTGCGGTCAGGACCGTCGGGGCGCGAGCGCCTTGTCGATCAGCCGCCGTGCCGCTTCGTGGCCGCGCAGGTGCCAGCTCTCGGGGTTTCCGAGCAGCACGCTGACGACCAGCTGGGGCTTGTCCGTCGGCGCGAAGCCGACGAACCACGAGTGCTCCATGTAGAACGGGTCGGTCTTCGTCAGCGTGCCGGTCTTGCCCGCGACGGCCACTTTGCGCTTGCGATTGAACGTCTTCGCGGCACTGCCTTCATTGCAGGTGCCGGCCATCATGCGGGCGACGGCCCGCGCCTGCTCGGCGGTGATCGCGCGGCGCATCGGCGGCGCCTCGACGGGCTTGCCGTCGATCGATGCGACGAGGCGCGGCGTCGGTTGCTCGCCCGCATTCGCGAACGTCGCGGTGAGGAGCGCGCCGCCCATCACGGAGAGCTTCGCGCCCTTGAAGCCGGCCGCGGTCCGCGCGAGCTCGAGGTCGCGCGCCTTCGGCATCTCGAGCTCGCCGAACATGCCCTTCACGTTCGCGAGCGGATCGATCCAGCCGAACGCCTTCGCTTCGGCTTCGAGCGTCGTCGGCTGGAGCTTCTGGTAGGCGAGCTTGCCGAGGATCGCGTTCTGCGAGTGCGCGACGCCGTAGGCGAGTGACTCGCAGCGATTGTCGCGCTTGTCGTCCTGCAGGTTGTGCTGCAGCACCGAGCGCAGGCCGCCGTGGAAGCAGACCTTCGCGTCCGGATCGACGCCGGCTTTGACGAGCGCGCTCGCCGTCACGAGCTTGAAGATCGACGCGGCGGGCGCCCAGACTTCGGTCGCGAGCCGCCAGTCGAAGGTGCCCGTGCGCGAGCCCTTCGGCTCTTCGGTCTTGCGACCCGCGAGCGCGAGGATCTTGCCGTCGGGCGCCATCACGACGATCGCGCCCTTCGGCGCGCGCGATTCGTTCAACAGCTTTTCGGCGAGCTCTTGCAGATCGGGATCGAGCGTCAGGATCGCTTTGCGACCGTCGGCGAGCGGCGCGACGTAGTGGTCGCCGTCGCGCGTGATCTTGTCGAGATCGATCGAGTCGATCGATGCGACCGGCTTCGCGGCCGGCTTGTCGGTGCCCCCCACCGCGGTCGAGGTGCCGGTGTCGAGGTTCTGGAACTTCGAGACCTCGACGGGATCGATCGCGCCACCTTCCATCGACGCGGCCGCCGTCGGACCATCGTCGCCTCCGATGAATGCAGCCGTCCCGGCGATCACGCAGCCGGCCAGCAGCAGGACGGTGGAGCGACGCATGTTCTTCGATGTAGCCTCATCCGGCGCCGGGCACAAGATTTGATGTACTTTCGCGGCGGTGTTTCCCCGCTGGACTTTGCTCGTCCTCGTGCTCGCGGGTTGCCCGAGCCGCGCACCGTCGGGACCACGCGTCATGCCAACGCCCTCGGTGCAGGTCGGCGCGTGTGGCGAGCCGGGCAGGGATGGCGTGATGTCGGCGAAGCCGAAGATCGATCGCGCCGATCGCGATCTCGACGGCGATGGGCGTGCCGAGAGCATCGTCGTCGACCGCGCGCTCTGCAGCGCGGAAGGGAATTGCTACTGGAACGTGTTTCGCACGGCGCTCGCGCACGGTGAATGTGCGAGGTACGCCGGCACGTTCAAGGGCGCCGCGCTCGAGCCACTCGGTACGAAGGGTGAGGACAACATGACCGACGTGCGCAGCTACTGGAACCTACACGGCGGGAGACTGAGCCTCGAGACGTACCGTTTCGTGCGTGGTGGTTACCTGCTCGTCGAAGCGGTCCAATGCAGGCGTGCCAGCGACGATCGCCTCGAGTGCATGGAAACTCGGTGACCCGCGCGAAACCGACGGGATTCTGTTAGGATCGACGACTGGGTGAGCGATACGGGCCGCAACAAGACGGTGGTCACTGCGATCTCGAAGATCAGCGATCGCCCCGTCGCGAAGGAAGCCTGCCTGGTCGTCATCTACGGCCTCGAGCTCGGCAAGAAGTTCAACCTCAATCGGCCGCAGATCATCATCGGCCGCTCGTCGAAGGCCGACATCCAGATCGATCAGGAAGCCGTCTCGCGGAACCACTGCAAGATCATCAACACGGGCAACGCGATCATGCTCCGTGACATGGGGTCGACGAACGGCACCTACGTCAACGACGAGATGATCGACGAGTACGTGCTGCGCGACGGCGACTTCATCAAGGTCGGCCGCTGCATCTTCAAGTTCCTCAGCGGCAACAACATCGAGAACGCGTACCACGAAGAGATTTACCGGCTGACGACCGTCGACGGTCTCACCCAGGTGTTCAACCGGCGCTACTTCGTCGAGACGCTCGAGCGCGAGATCGGGCGCGCGCTGCGCTACCGCCGCGACCTCTCGCTGATCATGTTCGACATCGACCGGTTCAAGGGGGTGAACGACAGCTTCGGCCACCTCGCCGGCGATCACGTGCTCAAGCACCTCGCATCGGTGATCAAGACCCGGATCCGGCGCGAAGACGTGCTCGCGCGCTACGGCGGCGAGGAGTTCGCGATCGTGCTCCCCGAGATCGATCACTACAACGCGATGCAGTTCGCGGAGAAGATCCGCAAGCTCGTCGAAGCTGCCGAGTTCAAGTTCGAAGACGCGGTCATTCCGGTGACGGTCTCGATCGGCGTCTCGAGCTTGCGTGGCGAGATCGAGGACGCGCTCGAGTTTATCAAGCAAGCCGACACCAACCTGTTCGCCGCCAAGGAAGGCGGGCGTAACCGCGTGGTTGGCTGATGGCCCTCGAAGCCGAGGCGGACAAACACCAGCGCGAGCGGCGGGACAGCGCTGCGGAGCTGCGCGAGAAGAAGCGCGTCCTCGCGGCGCTGGTCGTCCACGACCTGCGCAGCCCGCTCGCGGCGATCCAGGGCTACTTGCAGCTGCTCCGCGAGGAGCTCCAGCACGAAGAGCGGCCGGTCGCGCTCGCGTACATCGACGACGCGACGACGCTCGTCGGCAAGGCGCTCGGGCTCGTCGCGACGATCCTCGATGTCGACGAGCTCGAGGACGGCATCCTCCGCGCACACCGCCAACCGACGAGGATCCTCGAGCTGATCGAGCGCGCGCGGTCGGGCAACCGCGCGCACTTGGAGGTGCGCCAGCTGCAGTTCGACCTGGTGTGCGACCCGAACCTCACGATGAACATCGACCGCGAGCTGTTCGCGCGCGTGCTCGAGAACCTGCTCGACAACGCCGCTCGCTACGCGCCGCGCGGCGGCCGCTGCACCGTCCACGTGAAGCGAGAAGCCAACCTCGTCGAGCTCGCGGTCGGCAACAACGGCCCGCCCGTCCCGCCGGCCGAGCGCGAGAAGATCTTCGGTCGCTACTTCCAGGTCGAGGCGCGCCGTGCGGCCGCGCGCGCGAATCGCGGCCTGGGTCTCTACTTCTGCAAGCTCGCCGTCGAAGCGCACGGGGGGACGATCCACGTCGAAGAACGTGGTGACCTCGGTGCCGTGTTCGTCGTACGAATTCCCGAGTGACCGCCCTGACCGCCACGATCCGGCTGCGGCGGGCGGACTTCCAGCTCGACGTCGAGCTCGAGTGCCCGCCCGGCATCACGTGCGTGATGGGACCGTCGGGCTCGGGCAAGAGCACGATCCTCCAGGTGCTCGCCGGGCTCTACAAACCGGACGTCGGACGCGTCTGCCTCGGCAAGGAGTGCTGGCTCGACGTCGCGCAGGGCATCGACGTGCCCGTGAACGAGCGGCGCCTCGCGTACGTGTTCCAGAGCCTCGCGCTGTTCCCGCACCTGAGCGCGTTGCACAACGTCGAGTACGGCATGCACCACCTGCCGCGCGAGGAGCGCGCCGCGAAGGCGAAGAAGCTGCTCGACCGGCTCGGCGTCGGTCACCTCGCGAAGCGGCGGCCGCGCACGTTCTCCGGTGGTGAAGCGCAGCGCGTGGCGCTCGCACGCGCGATCGCGCGGCAGCCGCACGTCGTCCTGCTCGACGAGCCGTTCTCCGCGCTCGATCGCGACCTGCGCGCGCAGCTGACGACGCTCGTGCGCGAGCTCGTCGCGGAGCTGGGCGTGCCGCTCGTCCACGTCACGCACTCGGTCGCGGAGGCGCGGCTGCTCGCCGATCAGGTCGTGCGCGTCGAGAAGGGGCAGGTCGTCGCGAAGGGCAAGGCCGACGACGTCCTCGCGAACGTCACTTCGCTCGAGGAGTGAAGCTGGTGGTCGAGAGTCCGGGGCAGCCGCGGATCTGGCGGCGATCCTGTTCGCTGTCGAGGGCCGGGCGCGTCACGCACGCGGCCGTGCCGTTCGTCGCGCAGCGCGCGAGCACGCGGTTGTGCGGGTAGTCGAGGTCGAATTCGATCTCGCGCATCGCGCCGGTGCCGAGCAGGCCGTCGATCTCCTGGAGGTTCGGGCGAAACTCGGTGCGTAGCGCCTGCAGCGTCGCATCGTCGTCGGGCACGACGAGGAGCTCGATGCCGGCCGGCGGCTCGATGCCGACGCTCGCCGGGACGGGGCAGAACAGCGCGTTGTTCTCGCACGGGCAGTCATCGGCTTGGAGACAGTCGCGCTCGATCAGGAGGTGGTGCGCGTAGAACTGCCGGCACGGGGCGAGCGGCTCGGAGGTCGCGCGCGCGACGAGCGCGAGCTTCGAGATCAGGGCGAGCCGGCCGTTGACCGGGCCGGAGGGCAGCGAGAGCTGCGTCTCCGGCAGCGCGGACAACGGCGGCGCGGCCGGGTGCGTTTGCCGGTAGCGCTCGTACGCCGACTCCGAGAGCAGCGACGGGCCGATCGACGTCGACATCACGAACAACGCGTCGGTGCCGCGCGCGCCCTGCGTGACGAGCGGGTCCGGGTTCGCATCGAGGCAGGCCTGGACCGTCGCGCGCCGGCCGGCGAACGGCACCTCGGTGCCGGCGACGATCAGCGTGCCACCGCCGCGATACGGCGACGGGAACACGGCGTCGCACGCATACGTGCGATCGGTGTTGCTGCCGCCGATGTCGGCGAGCACGAACACCTGATTGTCGCCGAGCCGCATCCGCAACGCGTCGCCGGCCAGCGAATCCGCGCCGACGATGGCGTCGAACCCGGCCTCCGCCGTCGACAAGCCGAGCCTGCACGTCGGCTGGGTGGCGGCACACGGGTGGAGTCGCAGCACCTGCTGCGCCGAGAACGACGCACGCGGGATGTCGAACGTCCCCGTGTCGCCGAGGGCGCGATCGCCGAGCAACGTGAGGTCCTCGTAGTCGATCGTCGCGTCGGTGTTCGCGCCCGGATCGATCAGCGTGAGCGGCGACAGCACGTCGAGCACGGCGGTGTGCGTCTCGTTGCCCGACGTGAGGCCGAGCAGCACGGCGCCGCTGCGCGTGTCGACGTAGACCGGATACTTGTCGCCGGAGAAGTCGTTCGTCGCGAAGCTGTCGGTGATCAGGCTGCAGCCGCTGCATGCGAGCAGCAGGGCGAGGCGCTTCACCATGGGATCTCGAAGACCGTGCCCTGACGGCCGGCGATCTCGACCGTGCCGCCGGGCTCCCAACACGTGCGATGCAGGTAGGCGAGGGCGCGCGTCGATGAGCCGTCCACGACCGACGACGTCACGACGCCCGCGTGGTCCTTCGCCGGGTGCTTGATCGTCGCGCCCGCCGCGATCGGTGCGGTGCCTTCGACGGTGATGCCGCGCAGCGTGCGCGCCGCGTTGCCTTGCGAGTGCACGCGGAACACGGGCTCCTGTCCGACGTAGCAGCCCTTGCCGTAGTCGAGGAAGTGCACGAGCGGCGTCTCGAACGGGAAGTGATCCTCGTCGACGTCGACGCCGTAGCGCAGGAACCCGGCGCGAATGCGCAGGACCTCGGCGGCGCTCTCGTCGACGGCGTGGGCGTGGGCGTCGCCGATGATCGGCGCGACCCACACGTCCGGCACGTCGATCCACTCCTGGTGCGCCGGCCCCGTGATCGGCTCGAACACGACGTCGTCCATGACGGCGTACTTCTCGAGAATGTCGCGGGTCTTCTGCGCGATCGATCCTTCGCACGCGATCACCATCGCTTCGCCGATGCGCGCGACGTCGATCACCGAGAGCACGCGGCCCTTCGGCGACAGGATCGCGCCCCACGCGTGTGCACCGTCGGCGAGCTGCTCGACGTTGACGGTCGTGAGGCCCTGCAGGAACCGCACCCGGTCGCTGCCGCTCACGCGCAATCGGCCCCAGCTGCTTCGATCGATGATCATGCTCATGCCCTCCCGGCTGCTTTGAGACGCGCCGCGCGACGCTGCGTGGCTTGGTCGTGGCGGCGCTGGTCGTCCTCGGTCGCGAGCTCGAGCTGCGGGATCTCGCGCGGCTTGCCGTGATCGTCGATGGCGACGAACGTCAGGTACGCCTTGGTGACGTAGCGCTGCGTCTGCGTGCGCATGTCCTCGGTGTGGACGCGGCAGCCGACCTCCATCGACGTGCGCGACGTGTAGTTGACCTGCGCCGACAGCACGACGACCTCGCCAACGTGCACGGGCGACAAGAAGTCGAGCCGGTCGATCGACGCGGTCAGCACGGCTCCGCTGGCATGGCGCATCGCGGCCACGCCGGCGCAGACGTCGATCCACTGCATCATGATGCCGCCGAACATCACGCCGGCCATCCCGTTCGTGTGCATCGGCATCACGATCTGCGTCATCACGCAGCGTGTTTGCTCGGGCGTCATCGCCCGAACCTTACTTCACTTTTTCTTCGAAGGCGCAGCAGCGGGCTTCTTGGCCGCCTTGGCCGTCTCGATCTTGCGCTTGATGCGTGCCTTGAGCTTCTGCTGGCTCTTCCGGCGGCGCATTTTCAACGTACGACGATTATCTCCGCGTCCCATAGTGGGGGGTATCTAGCCCGGTGCGCGCGCCTGCGTCAACCCGTCAGAACTGCGCGCGTGCGGCGAAGTTGATGTGCCAGCGCCCCCGCGGGTCGTCGCCGAGCTGCGGGCGGAGCGGGACGCCCCGTTCGAAGGCAAACGACCCGAACGGGGTGATGATGCGGAACAGGGTCATGCCGACCGACGGGCGGATGTCGTCGGTCGTGACCGAGGACCACTGGTTCTTGATCATGCCGGCGTCGAAGAACACGCCGGTCGCGAACACCGACCACACGCGGTATTGCAGGTCGAGGCTCCCGAGCACGCGGATGTTGCCGCCGGCCGGCAGGACACGGATCTGGCTGATGTTCGAGAGCGGCGGAACGCCGGTCTGGATGAGCTCGGTCGCGAGGCGATCGTCGGCGTACCCGCGCACCGTCGCGTCCCCGCCGGCGAAGAACCGCTCGACCTCGGGGAGCAGCGCCGGCCCGCTGAAGAACGGGAAGTTCGGGAAGCCCTGGTCGTAGCGAAGATCGGTGCGCAGGACGACGTTGTTCGCGATCGGCCAGAACTTCGACACGCCGAGCTGCAGCTTCAAGAACGTGTCCTGCGAGAGCAGATACGGGTGGGCGTAGGACAGTTGGGCATCGAGGCGGAACCCGTCCTCGGGCGCGAGCGGGGACAGCGAGCCGCGCCGGTCGACGCGCTGCTCCCACTCGAACGACAGACCCGTCGAGCCGGTGATCGTCGTGATCGGGACCTGCGAGTCGTCGTCGTCGGCGCCGATCGGGCGCAGCGCGTCGACGTTGCGCTCGCGGCTGCGGAAGTCGTAGTGCACGCCGAACGTCAGCGCGTGCGCGGGTCGATTCGCGCGGCGGGGATAGTCGAGCGTGCGCGAGAACGCGATCGTCGCGCCCGTCGTGCGGAGCAGTCCGAAGCGCTCGGTCTCTTGCCGGCGATGGAACGCGTTGAGGTCGGTCTGAAACTCGACCGGCGAGCCGAGCCGGCGCGGGATGAACTTCGGGAACCGGAGGTTGGCTTCCCCCGCGAGCTGGCGGAGGTCGAGCTCGCCTTGGGTCGCCGGCGTGACGTTGAAGCCGATGGTGCCCGAGAGATCGAGCGACACGCCGACGCCGAACAGGTTCTGCAACGACGGCAGCAACTTCACGAACGCGCCGTTGAACGACGAGTAGCCGGTCTCGGCCGCGGCGCCGATCAGATAGTCGTAGCGCTCCGTGACCTCGACGACCGCGTTCACCGTGCCAGCGCCCGTGTTGTCGAGATCGGGCATCGCGATGTTCACCGAGTCGAACAGCGCGGTGTTGCGCAGCCGGCGCGCACCTTCGGCGAGCTTGTCGCTGGTCAGTACGCTGCCTTCCTTCAGGCCGAGCTCGCTTCGGATGATCGAGTCCCGCGTCTTGAAGTTGCCGCGGATGACGACCTTGCCGACCTTGAGCTCCTGGACGTTCGTGACCCGGTACTTGGCGGCGATCCGCCGCGGACCGATCACCATCGGCTCGTACGTGACCGCCGCCCGCGGGCGGCCGCGGCTGAACAGCTTGTCCTTGAGGCGATCGTCGCTGTCCGCGGCTTCGTCCTCGTGGAACGCGAGGTTCGTCGCGATGCCGATACAGCGATCGCTCGTCGCCGGCCTCGCCAGCGGCGGGTGCTTGTAGAGCTCGGCGAGCTCCTTGAGCAGCAGCTCGCACAACGCGCGGTTGTCCGCCGTGATCGCGTCTCCGGTGTCGCCGAGCTCGACGTGCACCTGCGTGACGAGCGTCGGTT
>Ga0316630_10000701_pt1 | contig 11242 bp, 10 predicted proteins | sample OWC_May_M1_C1_D6_FD_207658 | JGI IMG/M metagenome (GOLD analysis project Ga0316630, IMG submission 207658) | Wetland soil microbial communities from Old Woman Creek delta, Ohio, United States - OWC_May_M1_C1_D6_A | ecosystem: Environmental > Terrestrial > Soil > Wetlands | place: USA: Ohio...
ATGAAAAAATTTCTTCTTTGGATTTTAGCTTTTATTATAACTGTTGGTGCAGCGTACTACCAGAGAAAAACAGGACCCACTTACCCAAAACGGTTAGATGTAACTCTGAATGACAGTGTGTATGAACTGAAACTTGTCAGAAGCATAGGGCTGGATGAACGGTCAGAGGTTAAAATGAATATCAGGGATACTGCTATAAAGGCTGTTTTATATTATAAGCGTTTTAAAACAGAGGAAGAATACAGGAGTGAGGTCTTCACCAGCAAAAGTTATCCGGTACATTCTTTCATTATGAACAAGGTATTTAAAATGACCGAGGAAAAAGGATTTTTTGCTGATATACCTCCGCAGCCTGCAGCCGGAAAACTTCAATATTATATAGAGATCACTGATTCAAAGGGTACTCAATCGGTAATGAAAGAAACACCTGTCATTATCCGGTTCAAAGGCGGAGTACCAGGAATTATACTTGGTCCGCATATAATCATTATGTTTCTTGCAATGCTCTTTTCTACCGGAGCCGGATTGCTGAGTATTTTCAGAATACCGCAATATAAAAAATATGGAATCTGGACTCTGGTATTATTGATTGCCGGTGGTATGATACTGGGACCAATAGTACAGAAATATGCTTTTGGTGAATTATGGACAGGTGTGCCATTGGGATGGGATCTGACAGATAATAAGACACTTATCGCATTAATATTCTGGATACTCGCGGTTATTATGAACCGCAATAAAGAAAGACCTCTTTATACTTTACTGGCTTCCGTTATTCTCCTTCTTGTTTATTCAATACCTCACAGTCTTTTTGGTTCAGAGCTTGATTACAGCACAGGAGAAGTATCTCAGGGAATCATTCTTACTTTTTTCTTTTTTAATCAAAAAAATTCTTAAATTGAGTGCAGCATTAAATATTATCCCACGTCTTTTGAACAGAAAACATAAAGAGAGTGGGTGCAGCATACTATATTAGAACTAGTCTTTATACAAAGATGGCAAATGTAGAAGCGGCATTCAGAAATTTACACCAGGATCTTTTGGACGGATGTAAGACCGGCGACCAGAAGGCACAGTTTCAGATCTATAAGTTGTACTACAAAGCAATGTACAACACGAGCCTGAGAATTGTGAATGATACGATGGAAGCCGAAGATGTGATGCAGGAATCTTTCCTGTCGGCCTTTGAAAAAATTGATACGTATTCAGGAACAGTCAGTTTCGGTGCCTGGCTTAAAAAAATTGTAATTAACCGGTCACTGGATGCCCTGAATAAAAGAAAAGCGGTCTTTGAAGATATTGATTCACATGTTAGTATTAAAGATGAAAGTGGTGATGAACTGGTACGGAGCGAAGAGGTTGATGTCAGGGTTGAAGAAATAAAAGAAGCTATTGAGAAGCTTCCTGACGGATACAGGGTCATTCTTTCGCTTTACCTTCTTGAAGGCTATGATCATGATGAGATTGCAGAGATATTATCTATTTCCAGCAGTACATCGCGATCACAGCTATCAAGGGCAAAACAAAAACTAATTGGTGAATTAAAAAAGGAAATGAAATTTAAAGGGAATGAAAACTATAGATGAAATTATCAGGAGCAACAGGGACTTCTTTGAAGAGGGAGAACCTTCGGAAGGTCACCTGGAGAGATTTAACAGGAAGCTGGAAATGAGATTCCATACCGGTGCGGTCAGGAGAAGTATTGTACCTTACCTGCTTAAAGCTGCAGTTGTTACATTGCTGATCACTCTCTCCTCACTATGGACATGGGATCATTTCATCAGACCTGGCAGAAACAGGATGACCTTAGGTGATGTTTCACCACAGTACAAGGAAGTGGAAAGCTATTATATCCACCAGGTAAAGCTTATGGAGAATGAGATCGGTACGGTCAATCTGGCAAATAATCCGGAACAAATGGATATGCTCCGGATTGAGATGAAAAGTATGGATTCTGTTTACGTTCAGCTTCAGAAAGAGCTTAACGCAAATCCCAATGATGAAAGAATTATAAATGCAATGATTGAGCATTACCAGACAAAAGTGGAAGTTCTGACTATCATTGTCAATCAGCTTAAAGCAATCAGGAATGAAAACCAAAATACTTCAGAAGATGAAAAAGTCAGTATTTAAGCCAGGAATAATACTTTTTACAGGTTTATTCCTCCTGTCTCTGACACTAACAGCACAGGAGGTCACAAAGGAATATCATAAGGAGTATACTCCCAAACAGGGTGCAATGCTTGATCTGAGCAACCGGTATGGAGATATTATTGTACAAACGTCTGAAATTAACCAGGTTGTCATTGATGTAAAAGTTACTGTGAGATATCCAAATCAGGAAAGAGCAGAAAAACTTTTAAATTATATCGAGGTAGAGTTTGGCGAAAGCGAGGATCTTATTTCAGCTAAAACGGTTATAGATGAGAAATTCCGTTTCAGCGGGTGGATCGGCGAATCAAGGAAATTCACAATTGATTATAATGTTAAAATGCCTTCCAGGATGGATCTTACTCTCGCTAACAGGTACGGGAATACTGATCTTGATGAGCTTAATGGTTTCGTCAAACTCGATATCAAATACGGTAATATTACGGCATCCAGGCTCACAAGAGGAAATGTAAAACCTCTTAACGTTCTCAGCCTGGCCTACGGGAAAGGAACAATTGATGATGCAGGCTGGCTGGATGCAACAATCAGGTACTCCGGAAATTTTACATTAACAAACAGCCAGGCACTTCTTCTTGATAGTAAATATTCATCCGTCAATATCGGAACTGCAAGCTCAATCGTGGGTGAAACAAAATACGATAAATTAAAAGTTGAAAGCGTTAATAATCTGGTCCTTGATTGTGGATATGCAGATATTAACATCGGCTCACTTTCCAGGAAACTTGTTTTTGAAGGTGGTTACGGTTCATTCAACCTCGACAGGGTACCTGGAGGTTTTGAATCCCTGGAGGTCGATACACACTATATGGGTGTACGACTTGGAATCGACGAATCTGCAAGCTATAATCTCGATGCGAATGTATCTTATGGAGGACTGAAATTCAATGAAGAAAACTTCCAGCATAAAAGACATATTGTTGAAAATACTTCCAGCGAAACAACCGGAATAGTTGGAAATGAAGAATCACCAACATCAAATGTTAAAGTGCTGGCATCTTACGGGACAGTAAGACTTTACTGATAACCAGATGGTTATCTATAATATAAACCCACCCCTCCCTCCCGGGAGGGGATTTTTTTGTACCAATCCTCACCCGAGGTTTTTTTGTACAACTTCTTTCCACGAAGGGGATACTATTTGTACCCTTCTCCGGGAATAGATTTATTTCATGCTCTTAAAGAGAATAAGATTTTTTTACAAAAAAGATTTTAATGAAATTTGCATAAATAACCTTAATACTGTTATTATGATTCATGTTGAAAAACCCGCTGAGGAAAAACTGCTTGAACTCGGTGTAAAATCGTGGCCGGTATGGACAAAAGAGATATCTGAGTTTCAATGGGAATATGATGAGAAAGAAACCTGTTATATCCTTGAGGGAAAAGTGGTTGTAACACCTGAAAATGGGAAGCCGGTCAGCTTCGGAAAAGGAGATCTTGTCATCTTTCAGAGCGGATTAAAATGCACCTGGAAGATTAACTCTCCTGTCAGGAAGCATTACAAATTCGGATGAACAGGCTGAACCTACAGAATATCTCACCTTTACAGATCTGATGAATTTGTCAGGGAAAAAGTTTAATTGTTCATCTGGTGATCGATGAAGTCCAGCAGTTCATTGTATAATTCTATCTTTCTGCGTTCCTTCTTTTCACCGGACAGCTCCCCAGCTTTAAAAATACCGCTTAAATAATACCTCTTTACAAAAGGATACATAGTTAGAACTGCATCCAGTGCATGAACCTGCTTAAAGGTTAAATAGGTAATGAATCCAAGCAAGGCGTTCAAAACGAAGGAATTTGCAGCTTCTCCGTAATATCCCTGAGAAAGTTGTCCGGCACCGGGCAGGACAGCGCTTAAAACAGCGGGGTAGACAGAAGACCTGGAATAGTTCCTTCCTGCCTTACGAAAAAGAGTGCTGAGGTAACATGAATCGTACTCTCCGGATGATTTTAAAAGCAGATTGGTATATGTTTCTGAAAGTTTGAAATCGTTGATCTGATAATAAGCCAGAGCTGAATAAAAATCTCTTTTCGCTTCGAAATATCCTGATCTGAAATCATTTTCTTTCTGAAGCTCAATGAGTGCATAAGCCGGTTCCATATTCCGGAGATATAAGCCGATCTTCCTGAATATGAGCTCATTTTTCAGACTGTCATTCAATTCCAGTTCAGCAGCGAGAGACAGGTAACTGATAGCCTCATCATATAATTCCATCTGCTCACAGCAATCGGCAAGCAGCATATAACCTGGCAACCTGATAAGATCGTCAAAAAACAGAGCCCTTCTTGCCTCAAGCATTGCCTGGGAATAATTCTTTTCTTCATACCATCTTCCGGCCAACAGAAAAGCATCGGAAGCTGACTGGGCATGGCAGATGGTGACAGTACTAATAATTATAAGCAGAATCAAAAACCTTTTTAATGGCATGTTGAATATTTTGTCGGAGGCTGTAATTCTTCATGTTTGCTGCTTTGTATGATCCATACAGGTTACTTATATAAAAGGTAGCTGAAAGTGAAGTAAATATCCAGGTATAAGCATTGTCAGTACCATATATTTTAAATCCACGGATTGCCTGCCATGCAGTGATACCAATTGTTGTCAGTGAAATTAATCCGTCATACCAGTACCCGCAGTACATTTTTCCTGTTCCGGGAATAACAGCAGAAAGCATAAGGCTAATGCCAGGCTTTTTATATTTCAGATTCCTGATGTCGTAAATAACAGATTTGTAGGGATTTATCTGCACATCAAAAAGGAACATTGACTCTTTCGTCACAACTCTGTCCCAGTTACCGGATAATAAATCATTTGAAATGTTCAGGAATGAGATCTGACCGGGAGACAAAGCGGCTGAAGTCTGAAGAAGCTTTTCGACTTCTGTAAAATCTGAATTCAGCATAAGCATTTTACCATAAACTATTTCAAGGGTATCGTTACCCGATAGCCCTTCCGGATAAATTGACCTGTAAGTGTAAAGGCCTGATTTGTATTGTTGCGCCTGAAGGTATGAGTTAAACAGCTTTATCTGGCAGGATGTATTGCAATATTGCAGGAACAATGCATGCTTATACTCATTTATAGCCAGGGGATATTCCTTGTTCCTGTACAGATAGTCGGCAAAACGCAGGATATGCTCTCCATCATATATATTCTGTGCCAGAGAAAAGCTTCCAATGTACAGGAAGATAATCGCCAGTTTAATCCTTCTCATACCTGAGGTTTCTGACTTCATCAACCGAAAGTCCTGTTTTTTCATCCGGCAAATAATTGCGTTTATTGCCGTTGTGACAGCGTGTCAGCCTGTCGATGGTATTTATTGAACCGGCAATAATTCCCTGTTTGCGGACAGCAGTAATTGCATATTCAGAACAGGAGGGAGTAAAACTACATTTGCCATAGTCCTGTGAGGAAATATACTTTTTATAGAACCTGAACATCGTACCGGAGGATATTCCAGTCCTGCCGGTGTCTTCCTTTAAATATGTCATGTATGAATTTCCGGCTTTCCCCGGCATATTAAGCTTCAGGCTATGAATCTCACCGGAACTTTGTGCCTGTAAATAATAAGTGAAAAACAGACAGAATAAGCCTGGTAATATTACTTTCAGGAGAAGGATTTGTCTCACAGGATCAGTTATGTTTGAAGTATCTTATCAGCAAATAACTAGAAAATGTACCTTAATCCAAGGGAAATCTTTACATTACCTGTTGCGACAACATCCAGGTTATATCCCTGATTTACCAAATAGTCTAAACGGCTTTCCAGTTCACTGTCATCAACTATATATATGATATCAAAATCGAGTCCCCAGGTCCTGGAGATATCAAGAGCCCATTGAAATCCGGCTCCCAGGACAAAACTGTTAAAGCTACCTTTTTCAATTGTTTCTCCGTTAGAATCTACCACATTGATCATTGATGCGGTTCCATAAAGAGCCTCTATACGAGGTCTGAATATATAGTTGCCTGAACGAAGAAAACATTTCAATCCTGCGCTGTACATAGGATTAACATAAATACCTGAGCCAATCCCGGCTGTCACGTTAAGAACACTTACCAGCTTCAAATCAAGATTTACGCCAAGTAGACCATAAGGGATGCCGAAACCAACACCAACTGATCCCGTGCTGTTGTGAGCCTGCCTTTTAATCTCAATAATCTCACCGGTGCTGACTGTCAGTGATTTATCACCAGGCAGCAGCAACAGCACTTTATCAGGATCAACTGATACTATTCTTGCTTTATGTTCCACACCATTTTGCATCTTAACTGAGTAGTAAATCTTTGAACCAACCTCAACGCCGGCAAACAGGTTACTATTCTGGATGTACTGTGCAAACAGCGAACAGGAAATGAGTAATAATGCCATGAATGCACATACTTTTTTTGATCTGCTGTAATAAAACATAATCTTTCAGAATTTAATAACAATTTGAAATACTCTGCTGTCCCTGGGAAGAATTGATGCAGCTTATGGTTTTCTCCAGAGAAGCAATCCTGGTATCGCATTTATCAATCCTCTCATTAAGGTATTGTCTTCGTCCGGCTTCATAATCGACGCCTGTGCCACCATAATAGTAATAATCTGTAATGGCCGCGGAGGCAGCAACCAGACAAACCTCACCGCAAAATTTTGCGGAATTTTTTGCCCTTATCTTGTTAAGTTCATTCTGGTACTTCTCTTTTGCAACCCTGTAAATATTAAGGCTGTTCTGAAAATAGCCAAGCTTCTGATCATCCGGGACAAGACGTGCATTAACTGAATAAACCAATGCTGTACAATAGCAGGATTCATGAATATCACATAGCATCGGATTCTCAAGCCCCTTATTAAGAAGGCTTTCAATGATGACTACATCTTCTCTCTCAGCAGCAAGGTACAGGTATGGCTTTTCATTTTCAGACTGCTGAAGATTTACATTATTCTCGAGAAGTAATCCTACAAGAGCTTTATCGTTATTGGTAATTGCATAATATAAGCTTGTTTTACCTTCTTTATTCTTTATATTAATATCTGCTCCGAGATTAATCAGCCTGGCTGTCATTGCAAGACTACCTGCAGCGACAGCCTTATTCAGAGGATTATCACCTTTTGCATCAATAAGGTTTATATCAAGACCCTGCTGAATGAAAAATTCAGATAATGAATCACAATGTGACTCAAGTGACAGGTGCAGACAGTTTTCATTCTGGGAAGTGATCTTTGTATAATCTGCTCCCTTCTGTATCAGCTGAAAGGGCAGACCGGCATCACAAGCATATAAAATGCTGTAATGAAAGGGCGTATACAAACCGCTATTGGGAGCATTAACATCAATACCCTTTTCCACAAGTAGGTCTATAATATCGCTGTTTCTGCAATTTTCTATTGCATAATGAAGGCTTGTATTATTATGGCTGTCGGCAACTTTAATATCAGCACCCTTTTCCATTAAGAATCGTGCAAAACTGACTTTATTGGTTTGCAGACAAAACAGGAAAGGTGTTTTTCCTGTGTTATCACGGGCGTTTATATTATAACCCTTTTCCAGGTAACCGAGGGCTTTTGCCGTATTGTTTCTTAAAGCACACCTGACAAATTTTGTGTAATGCCTGTCGGTTTTAACCTGGGGAAAAGCACAGGTTATTGTAAGGATACTGACAATAATAATTGTGTAAAATCTTTTCATTTTAACCTGATAAATTCTTTATAGAAATAAAGTTAATAAATAGTGTTCAAACAAGGCTTATAAGATAGTCAAAAATCCATTTCGACAACAGTAATGCCCGATCCTCCCATATCTATATGTTCATCGCGGTATGATTTCACGATATCTACTGTTGCCAGGTATTGACGTACCAACTGTCTGAGTATGCCGTTCCCCTTGCCATGAAGGATACGAAGGTTCCGGTGCTGTACCATTAACGCATTGTCAATCAGATCGCGGACCCGGGTTATTGCCTCCTCTCCCCTGACACCTCGTATATCGATTTCAGGTTTGAAGTTTAGCTTTCTCTGACTCAGAACAGGATCAGGTTCCCTGTAGATCTGGCTGGATTTAAGGCTTTTCTTCAGGTCGGACCTGCTGATCTTTTCTATCCGATCAGGAGAAACAGAAAAACGGAAGCTTCCGGTTTCAACAAGTATTACTTTATCCTTTATCTCAATTACTTCCCCTGCTGCCATAGTATCTGTCATTCTTACAGCATCGCCAACCTTCAACGGTTTTGGAACCTCAGGAATATCAGCTTTCTTTTCAGTTTCCTGTTTTGACCTGAATTTTCTTGTTTTGTCAGATAGTACCTTTATCTTCTTTTCTGATGCAGATTCAACAGGTCTGGTTTCTTCAACCACCTTGCTTTTAAATTCGTCAAGATGCTGTCGAACCTCTTTAGTTTTTTCTTTTTCTGCCTGCGATTCTTTTATCTGCCGGATTGTATTTTCAATCATCCGGTTTGACTCTTTAAGCAGGTTCTGTGCTTCATCCTTTGCTCTGGCAATTATATCCTTCCTGATTGACTTTACTCCGGAAAGCTCTTCTTCATATTCATTTATGAGCTCCTCGAGCCGTTTTTCATGCTGTCTGATGTTCTGCCGTTTTGTTTCCCAGTACCGTTTATCACGTGCAATATCTTTAAGATGTCTGTCATAATTAATATTTTTTACACCTGCTTTACCGGAAGCCTCATTCAGAATATCTTCCGGAAGTCCTATTTTTCTTGCTATCTCGAAAGCAAACGAGCTGCCCGGCTTTCCGATATAGAGCTGAAAAAGAGGCTGCATCAGGTGATTATCAAAAGCCATTGCCCCGTTTACTATTCCATCAGTAAGTGATGCAAAATGCTTCAGGTTGGTGTAATGTGTCGTTAGCACACCATATACCCTTTTTCTGTTCAGCTCAGCCAGAATAGCCTCAGCAATCGATCCTCCAAGCACAGGTTCTGTACCTGTACCAAATTCGTCAATAAGAATAAGGCTTTTATCAGTACCGTTTTTCAGAAAATACTTCATGTTGATGAGATGCGAACTATAGGTACTCAGATCATTTTCAATACTTTGTTCATCGCCAATGTCGATAAGAATATTTTTGAATATTCCTGATTCAGATCCCTCTTCTACAGGTATTGTTAGTCCGCATTGCACCATATATTGAAGAAGTCCCACAGTCTTGAGGCAGACTGATTTCCCTCCGGCGTTAGGGCCTGAGATAATCAGTATCCTGTTTCTTTCATCAAGCTCTATTTCCAGGGGGACCACCTTCCTGCCCGGCAGCTTCTCAAATGTCAGTGAGAGAAGAGGATGAACTGCCTTTTTCCATATCAGGAAAGGTCTATCGGACAAAGCAGGTTTGACAGCATTAAAGCGATTACCCATTAATGCCTTTGCTCTAAGAAAATCAATCTCACCAAGAAATTCATTTGATCCGAGAAGATCGTCAATATATGGTCTGATATTATCTGCAAATGCAGTCAGGATTCTTACTATCTCGCGTTTTTCTTCATATTCAAGTTCAATAATACCATTATTCATCTCGACAATATCTTCAGGTTCGATGAATACCGTTTTTCCTGAAGCTGACTGATCATGAATCAATCCCTTGATTTTTCTTTTGTCATATGCACTTACAGGTATCACACCTCTTCCGTACCGTACTGAAGCTACGGTATCCGCGTCAACGATACCTTCAGCCTGTGCCTTCTTCAGTATAGCATTGAGCCGTTTTGATACCTGAACAGTCTTTTCTGCGATCTCCGATCTGATCTCCCGTAACCGCGATGAAGCATTATCTTTTATTGTACCATGCCTGTCTATTATCCTGTCGATGGAATCCAGCACATAAGGATAAATCTTCACTGAACCGCACAATTTTTTCAGGATAGGATAACGGCTCTCATCCCTGCTCCTAATAAAGTTAAGTATCGATTTGACTGTTTCAAGCGATCGTTTCAGATCGAACAGTTCCCCTGCCTCCGGGAAAGTGCCTTCAATCCTTATCTTGTTAAGGCAACCAGAGATATTATAATAATTGTCCGACGGGAAGTTTTCCTCAAACCGAAGCAGTTGCTGGAATTCGGATGTTACAGAAAGCCGGCCTGAAATCAGATCAAAATTGTCAGTAAACTTAATGTGATCAACCTTTTCTATACCCATAGTGCTCAGGCATCTCTCCTGCAGGAGCTCTCTGACACGGTCAAAGCCTATCTTGGATTCGAAGTTTTCGGGATAAATCATGAAGAATATAAAAGTAATAATTTACAAACATTGAGTAAAGTTAATTATTGTTAATCATTTTAGTCAGATGAATCTTTGTGTTTCCATTTAATTAATTTTATCCTGTAAAATCTAAATCAGAAAAAAATGAAAATCAGGAAAATCAGTATCAGCCTGTTACTGATGCTATGCATGCCTTTTTGGCTCTACTCTCAGACTGAGAATGTCGATCTTTCAATGATATACAAAATAAAGCAGGAAGGATCGCAGAATTCGAAAATTGAAGATCTTGCATTCTGGATGACCGATTATACAGGGGCAAGGCTAACCGGCTCTACAGGAAGCACACGCGGCAATGAAACCGCAAAGAAGAAAATGGAAGAGTTTGGTTTTCAGAATGTCAGGATTGAAGCAGCACGGGATAACAGCCGAGGTGGCTGGGATAATCTGAAAGCCTATGCTGCAATGACTGCTCCTTATTATGTTAATTTCGCATGTAATCCCAGAGCATGGACGGGAAGTACCAACGGCATTGTCAAAGGAGAGGTAGTCCTGCTGGAAGTAAGAACTGAAGCCGATCTTGAGAAATATAAAGGCAAGCTCAGCGGTAAGATAGTTCTCATGCCTTCGACAAGTACCTATGATATAAGCTATGAACCTCTTGCCAGCAGATATACTGATGATCAACTTAAAGAACTGGCAAAGGAATCCGCACCTTCAGGAGGCAGGAGACCTCAATTTGATATAGCTTCAATGATGATGCAACAACAGCTGAGAAACAAAATAACCGATCTGGTTAAAAGTGAAGGAGCGGCTGTGATACTAAATAATTCAGGATCCTACAATATTCCACGATCAAACGGAGCCGGTTATAA
>Ga0316630_10000703_pt1 | contig 11233 bp, 9 predicted proteins | sample OWC_May_M1_C1_D6_FD_207658 | JGI IMG/M metagenome (GOLD analysis project Ga0316630, IMG submission 207658) | Wetland soil microbial communities from Old Woman Creek delta, Ohio, United States - OWC_May_M1_C1_D6_A | ecosystem: Environmental > Terrestrial > Soil > Wetlands | place: USA: Ohio...
CTATCAGCGGGGTAGAGACCACGGCTGGCGCGGTTTCAACGCCAGTTGTTTTCAACGCTGCTGGTCCCTGGGCAGGTCAGGTGGGCAGAATGGCTGGCATAGAGATTCCTATCACGCCAGTGCGCCGCCAGTGGTTCACCACGACCCCGCTCCCGGAAATCCCGCCGGATTTCCCCTTCGTCATCGACTTTGCCCAATCCCTCTACTTCCATCGTGAAGGCCTGGGACTGTTGATCGGGATGTCTAACCCTGACGAGCCGCCGGGTTTCGATCAAAACGTAGACCCGGCCTGGGAACTGGTAAACCTGGAGGCTGCCACTGACCGTATGCCATTGCTGGAAAAGGCAGGGCTGGCGTCTCGCTGGGCCGGGCTTTATGAGAATACTCCAGATGCTCACCCAATTTTTGGCAGGACGCCTGTCAAAGGTTTATACGTTTGCACTGGTTTTTCTGGTCATGGTTTCATGCACGGGCCGGTAGCAGGCGTGCTCATGGCAGAGTGCCTGTTGGATGGTGAGGCGACCACGGTGGATATATCGATGCTCGACCTGGCGAGATTCGGAGAAGGCCGGCTGATCCGCGAGTACAATGTAGTGTGAGCCAGGCTAATAACCTGGCTGACCGATTGCTTTTCTCTTGTTGCTATGCCAAGCGCAGAAATCATCACTATCGGAACAGAAATCTTGTTGGGCGAGATCGTCGACACCAACGCCCCTTATATAGCTCGCTGCCTGCGCGATGCCGGGATTGATCTTTTCCGCAAGACCACCGTGGGAGATAATCCCCATCGCATTGCACAGGCTATCCAACAAGCCATGGAACGCAGCGATATCATCCTCACCACGGGAGGTCTCGGTCCAACGGTGGATGACCCCACTCGCGAGGCAGTCGCCCAGGCTATCGGTGTGGAGACGGAATTTCGCCCCGAGCTTTGGGAGCAAATCCAGCAACGCTTTCAGCGATTCGACCGCCAACCTACAGAGAACAACCGCCGCCAGGCTTACGTACCACATGGCGCAAGGGCAGTTGAAAATCCGGTTGGCACAGCCCCCTCTTTCATCATAGAAACCGAGAAGCAATCCATCATATCCCTACCCGGTGTGCCCCGAGAGATGGAGTACCTCCTGCAAAACGCTATCTTGCCTTACCTGCGGCAGCGATTTAATCTAAAGGGGATGATAAAAACCCGTATCGTGCACACCGCGGGGGCAGGGGAATCGCAAATTGACGACCTGATCGGCGACCTGGAAACCCTGGCTAATCCAACGGTAGGACTGGCGGCGCATTCCGGGCAAGTGGATGTGCGAATTACAGCCAAAGCGGACTCTGAGGTAGAAGCCGACATCCTGATTACCCCGGTGGAGACGGCTGTGCGCCAGCGCCTGGGCACCTGGGTCTATGGCGCGGACCAGGATACCCTGGAAGATGTGGCGTTACGCAATCTCACCCGCAAAGGCTGGACGCTAACCGCTGTAGAGTCGGGCATGGGTGGTCTACTCATCCGGCGTTTGGCGGGCGCTTCCGGCCCTTTCCTCGGAGGGCAATTGCTCGCCGATACTCCCACACAAGATGAGCTGCTCGAGATCACCGGGTCAACTCGCCAGGCGCGCCGCGCTGATGTCGGCCTGGGTGTTGCCATTTATCCTGGTGAGCATCGCCAAGAGGTATATTTTGTTCTGATCACACCCGATGGTGCAAGCCAATCCTCGCGTCCCTATGGTGGGCCGCCGGAATACGCCTCGCGGTGGGCGCTGCACCTGAGCCTGGATATGATCCGGAATCTGTAATCTGGGTGATCCACACACCAAACTTCTTAAAGGAGCGCGCGTGACCAAACTTGCTGATCTCCTCCTCACCAATGCCATCGTCCTTACAATGGACGAAGACTTGAATTCGTATGAGCCAGGCGCGGTAGCCGTTGGCAACCATACAATTCTCGCCGCCGGTTCTGAAAGTGAGCTAACCGGACAATTTACAGCCAAAGAGATAGTAGACTGCGGCGGTAAGGTCTTAATGCCTGGCCTGGTCAACGCTCACACCCACGTACCCATGACTCTGCTGCGCGGCTTGGCTGACGATTTACGCCTGGAAGTATGGTTGTTGGGCTATATGATGCCGGTGGAGCGCGAATTCGTTTCGACTGATTTTGTCCGGCTGGGCACGCTCATCGCCTGTGTCGAGATGATTCGCACCGGAATCACCTGTTTTGCCGATATGTATTACTTCGAGGAGCAGGTCGCCCAGGCCACAGCAATGGCTGGTCTGAGGGCGGTGTGCTCCCAAACGGTGATGAAATACCCTACGCCGGATGCTGCGTTTTTTGAGGAATCGCTGGCCGCGGCGCGTGAGTACATCCAGCGCTGGCATGGACATCCTCTGATCACCCCCTCGGTTGCGCCTCATGCCCCTTACACCTGTACGGAGGAGATATTGCGCGCGACCGCCGAGCTGGCAGCTGAATTCGATGTCCCCCTGCACACCCATCTTTCCGAAACCAGCCTTGAAGCAGAAAATTCCCGTAACGAACATGGCATGCCGGTTATCCCGTACGTTAAAAAACAGAACTTGTTCGACGCCAAGGTACTGGCAGCGCATTGCGTCCATGTAGATGATGGTGAGATCCAAACCCTGCTCCACCATAAGGCGGGTGTGGCACATAATCCTTCATCGAATCTGAAGCTGGCATCGGGTTTTGCGCCGGTGAATAAAATGCTGGAGGTCGGTCTTAACGTGGGCATTGGAACAGATGGGCCAGCCTCAAACAACGACCTGGATATGTTCGAAGAGATGCGCCTGGCAGCCTTTCTAGGAAAAGTAACCACCGGCGATCCGACCGCCATCCCGGCGCAAACGGCGCTGAGCATGGCTACCCGCTTGGGAGCTAATGCCCTGCATGTGGGACACCTGACCGGTTCATTGGAACCTGGCAAGCGCGCCGATCTGATACTGGTAGATATCCACACCCTGCATAACAGCCCACGCTTCCGGCGCGACCGGCATGGCCTGTATGCTCAGCTTGTCTACGCGGCAAAATCGCACGATGTCACAGACGTGATGGTAGAAGGCCAGTGGTTGATGCGAGACAGGAAGTTAATCACCTTGAGTGAGGATGAGCTGTACGGCCATGCCCAGGAATATGCCCAGCGAATTGATACCTTCCTGATTCAGCGGGAGAAATCGGTCTTATCAAAGCTGGTGGCGATTGGCGGCGCCAGCCAGGCTGAGACTTTCGAAATCCAGGCTAAAGTGCGTCTTTCCGATCCGCAACCTATCCTGGATGCGCTGCAAGGCTCTGATCTGGAAATCCTTCACCATCGTCATTACCGCGAGTTCGATGTCTACTTCTCTTTTAGCGACCCCGATCAAGGCTACCTGCGTTACCGTGAGGATGAGTTTATCGATGAGAAAGGACAGGTGAGCAAGATCCGCTACCGGTTGACACTCATCGGACCATCCCGTGAATACCAGTTCCCCAGCGATGTGTTGCTCTCTCGCAGCCGGTACATTGCACCCGCTTCGCACAGCCTGCGATTTTACCGGGAATACTTCACGCCTAGCGAGGAGACTGTGGTGGAAAAAGACCGCCTGCGCTGGCGGGTAATCTTCCACGGCACCGAATTTTACATAAATCTGGACAGGGTAGATGTCCCTGAATTGGGATATTTTCTAGAAGTGAAAAGCCGTACCTGGAGCCGCCGAGATGCTGAGTACAAATCTCAGGTGACAACAGACATGCTTGAATTTCTTGGTGTTTCTTCTCAAGAGACTGTCACCGAAGATTACATCCAGATCGTTGAAAAGTCTCTGGAATAGTCCTGTTGCCATCCGGGGGGATTTAAGCCCAGGTGGCTTATAAATTACCCCCCCAGCACTTTATCGCCAGTAGGACCAGGGCTGCCTCCTGCTGGTTCGATGGTGATTCCAAACGCGTCATAATCGCCAAGTGGAATGGGTGCTCCAACCCAAAGCGAGGCATAACCGCTCGGTCCAACAGAGAACACTCCTCCATTAGTTCGCTCCCCATCCTTGATCAACCAGAGCTGGTATTGCAGCTCTGGATTGAGTGACGGCAAGCGATCGACCACCAGCGTTCCGTGCTCACCATCCAGGCTGATGATAACCATGCCCGTGGCGTCTGGGGCTATATCTGTGCCTGCCAGGTTAACCACCTGCAGAGCGTCTGATTTGGGGGCAGCTTGTAGCTGGGTATATTGCCGCCAGAGCAGCAGGTTGCTTACCAACAACACGACGACCAGCCCCAGGCTGGCGAGTCCCCAGGCCGGGGAGGCTGCCCGGAAGATATTCCCGAATCGCTCCCAAACCGAAAGCTTCTCAGGAGCCGGTTTTGACGCCCCGGCCTGTATGCGATCCATCAATCCCTGCTTAACTCGTGCAGAAGGGATGGTATCTGGCGAGGCCAGAGGCAGCTGGTCTACCAGCATCTGGTAGGCGCGCAAATCATCGCGGCACAGCTCGCAGATAGCCAGATGCTCCGCCACCTTATTTGCCTCGGCTTCATCCAGGCAATTCAGCGCATACCCCGGGATTAAATCATTTACGTGTTCTTGCATTGTCATCCGCTGTTAATTCATTGATCTCGATAATTAATACGTATTAATCACATCTGTGGATTTTTTCACCAAGTTAAGGTTCCTCTATTAAGAGCTCTCGCAGCCGCTGCATGGCAAGGCGGATGCGCGTTTTCACCGTTCCCAGCGGTTGGTTAAGCTGCCCGGCAATCTGGCTGTGACTGAGACCCTGGAAGTATGCCAGAGCCAGGACAGCTTGTTGGTCAGAGGATAGTGAGTTCACCGCCAGGCGCACTCGTTCCTGTTGTAGAAGCAGGTCGGCGAGTTCCTCCGGTCCTTCTTCAGGCCTGGGGGTAGTATGCAGCGCTGTTTCCGCCCACTCAACACTATCTTTCTCTGGGCGGGAGCGACGCTTGCGCAACACATCAATAGCCCGGTAGCGGGTGATGCTGGTCATCCAGGTGGTCAGCTTGGCCTGATCGGGACGGTAAGTAGCGGCATTCTCCCATACCTGGTAGAAGACATCTTGAGCGACTTCCTCTGCAGTCTCACGATCCCCAACCACATTCAGCGCCAAGCTGAATACCAGCCTGCTGTAACGGTCGTATAGCACACTGAGCGCCTCACTGCGCCGGAGAACGACAAGGCGCATTAAGGAGTCGTCACTCAATTTTACAAATTCAATCTTCTGACCGGGTTGCATCGAGGGTAATTATACTTGACCCGTATCCTGAACAACGATTTATCTTGTGATAACCAGTACAGTGCAACAGGCAGTGATATACTCAGCCCTATGGAAACCCCCATCCAATTTGCTACACGGCTTGCTAGCCAAGCGAGCCAGCTGCTGCTTGAGTACTACAACCGGCAATCTAATCAGATAAAATTGAAACCCGACCAATCGCTGGTCACCGAAGCCGATCTCGCCTCGGATCGCCTGATCGCCCGGTCAATCCACGAATACACCCCAGATGCTCTCATCATCAGTGAGGAATTAGCCTCGATCTTTCCCGAAAGAATAGCTGATTCGATCTGGGTGATCGACCCGCTTGACGGTACCACAAATTTCAGCCTTGGGTTGCAATATTGGGGAGTTTCCATTGCTTGCCTGGTAGATGGTCTCCCGGAGTTAGGGGTGATATCTTTCCCTATGCTTAATGAAGTGTATATTGCACTTAGAAGGAATGGAGCGTTTCTGAACGGCAAACCAATCCAGGTAAAAGCGCCCGACTCGCAGTTCCCGGCCCCATTTTTTTCGTGTTGCAGCCGGACATACCAGGATTACTTTGTACGCGTCCCTTATAAAACACGCATCTTGGGATCTGCGACTTACTCTTTTTGCTCAGTGGCGCGGGGTATCTCCGTCCTCAGCTTTGAAGCCCGACCCAAGATCTGGGATTTGGCTGCCGTCTGGTTATTGGTCCAGGAAGCTGGGGGAGTTGTTGAGACCTTTGACCAGCGACCACTCTTCCCACCGCTCCCCGGCTTGGACTATAGTCTCCACAACTTCCCCTGCCTGGCTGCTGCCACACCGGCGTTAAAGCAAAAAGCGCATTCCTGGATCCTGCCTCTATGATCAATCACTCGCGGAGATAGGTCGCAGTAAATTACATCGGTCAATAAGGAGTGTATAAGAGATGGAATACCGTTTTCTTGGCAGATCTGGTTTGAAGGTCTCAGCGCTTTCTCTGGGCGCCTGGGTGACGTACGGTGGGCAGGTCGGTGAGGATGTAGCCCATAGTTGCATGAAGGCTGCATACGAAAGTGGAGTAAATTTTTTTGACAACGCTGAGGCGTATGCCCATGGCAACGCTGAGACGGTGATGGGTAAGGTGATCAAAAAAACCAGCTGGAAGCGCTCCGACCTGGTCATCTCTACCAAGATCTTCTGGGGCGGTGATGGGCCGAATGATTCCGGCCTTTCCCGCAAGCATTTGATGGAAGGTATGCACGCTTCTTTGAAACGCCTTCAGTTAGATTATGTCGACCTGGTATTTTGCCATCGACCCGATTTACTCACTCCCATTGAGGAGACCATCTGGGCGATGAATATATTAATCAACCAGGGAAAGGCGCTCTATTGGGGTACCAGTGAATGGAGCGCGACGGAGATTATGGAGGCCTATATGATTGCCCGGCGGGAGCATTTGATCCCCCCGCTGATGGAGCAACCGCAGTACAACATGTTCCACCGGGAGCGTGTTGAGCGGGAATACGCCCGCCTGTATCGAGAGATTGGCCTGGGAACAACCATCTGGAGCCCGCTGGCCAGCGGGCTGCTGACCGGCAAATACAATCAAGGCATCCCCCAGGGTACTCGTGTCAGCCTACCCGGCTATAAATGGCTGCGCGAATCCTTCGAAAGTGAGCAAGGAAAGCGCAAGATTGAAAAAGCCAAACAACTGGCGCCCCTGGCCCAAGAACTGGGTTGTACACTGGCGCAGCTCGCACTGGCCTGGTGCCTGAAAAATCCCAGCGTGAGCACCGTGATTACTGGAGCATCCAGGCCCGAACAGGTTACTGAAAATATAAAGGCCCTCGACGTGGTCGGGCAACTTAGCGACGATGTGATGGAGCGGATTGAGATAGTTTTGGCTAATAAGCCCGAGCCAGAGCCTGATCATCGTTAGTCGTCTCTCAGAACGACCAGCTAAAAAGCTTTTCGTACCGGCTGCCGGATGACAGTCTTGAGCTTCTCCGGTGGTGTCCGGCGCGGGTCGCCGAGGTATATTTCGTGATGCTTCCCATTGAAGGTGTAGCCACATTCGTTAATGTAGGCATGCATCTTGGCAATGGTCGGGCCCTCGTCGGCATAAGAGCCCAGGTACATGATTTGCACTGCTAACCCTTCGTGGTAACGTTCAAACCGGACTTGTTCCACAATAGTTAACTTCTTCTTACGGAACACCTCACGGCGCATAGCCTCCACCATCTCGGATGTTACCAGCTCGGGTTGCATGATCATCAGCGTCCAATCCCATTGGTCTTTGGGTACCAGGCTGAACTGACTCATATCCTCCGCCCACCATAAGCCTTCCGATGGCGGTACGACATACTCAACTCCAGCCGGTTTCAGAGCAAACTTAATGGAATAGGCCATGGTGTACAGCGCTTCCGTATTTTCCTGGAATTGAGGGTTGTTGTTTGGATCACCGTGCCCATCGATCATCAGGAAATTCATTGCTGGGACATCCACCTGGCTAAATTTCCCTGTGGTTGGGAAATAGAAATTCTTCAGATCCTTCTTGTAATCAAGCTTGCTCATCGTTCACCTCCCTGCGTATTATAATCCGCGGGGAAATCAGGAATCCTATCCTATACCAGGATATCCATCATCAGGATTGGGTGTCATTCTGCTTTGACAAATCAAGCGGGAAATGCTAACCTAAACTGCGTGATGGACTTTGTACGATAGGAGGTATGTAGATGGATCAGGCCGTAAAGGATTTCGTTGCCGGGAAGCGCCTTGCCGTTGTTGGGGTCTCGCGCAGTGGTAAGAAATTTGGAAACGCAGCCTACAAAGAGTTGAAACAGCGCGGCTATCAGGTTTACATTGTCCACCCGACAGCCAGCGAGATCGAAGGAGAACCTTGCTATCCTTCCCTGGAAGTGTTAAAAGATAAAGTGGATGGAGTCGTTGTCAGCGTACCGCCCACGCAAGGCATGCAAGTGCTACAGGATGCTTCCAAGGCGGGTTTGAACAACGTCTGGATCCAGCAGCAAGGTGATACGCCGGAATTACTCGATTTGGGAGAATCGTTGGGACTCAATCTGATTCACGGCAAGTGCATCCTGATGTACGCCGAACCTGTGCAGGGATTCCACTCATTCCACCGCTTCTTCGTGCGCCTCTCCGGAAAATTATAGATTCAGATCGATAGCCAGCCGGATTGTCTCCGCTAGGGCGCGCGCCCGGCGCGGAGCATCACCGGTGTAGTGACTGGCTGCCAATAGGTTTCGCAGCTCACTGTTGCTAAGATATTGCCTGAAGATCTCATCTGCACACACAAGGTCTGCCAGTGGGTTGGCCTCTCCTGATTGCACGGCTTGCCAGGCAGCCATGGCGTGCAGGCGCAGGCGTTCGTGCATTTCCTGCCGGTCTGCCCCAGCCCGGCTTAAAGCCAATAGCACTCGCTCTGTGCCAGCAAAGGGGCCATACCTTTCAAGGTTGCGTTCCAAGGCAGATTGGTTCACCTTCATCCCAGCCAGGACACGTGCGCTGACCTGCAATAGCTCATCGGTAATCAAAAAGGCTTCTGGGAGAAGGGCCCGGCGGTTAGCCGAGTCGTCCAGAGTACGCTCTAACAGGGAATGAGCAGCGTTATCCCATGCTAGGCGCGGCATCTGAGCCAGGGCACGTGCCAGCGAGTCTATCTTCTCCGCCTGAATTGGATTTCTCTTGAATGGCATAGCCGACGAGCCAACTTGCTTCTCTGTAAATGGCTCGCTTATCTCACCAATCGGTGGAGATTGCAGCACGCGTAAATCGAAGGCGAACTTATAAAGGGAACCACCCAGGCCTGCCAGCATACTGACCACCTGGTATTCCTGCTTGCGCGGATAGGTCTGGGTAGCCACCGGATAGAACGGCAGCCCCAATTTGGCAGACAGGCGGGCTTCAAACTCGGCTAAGTTTTCTTCACCAATAAGCTCTGCATAAGAAGCGCTTGTGCCAACCGCACCCTTGAATCCCTTGCCCCGCAGATGGGCGCGGGCGCGGCGCAGGTTTTCCCAATCCATCAGCAAATCCTGTGCGTATTGAGACAGCCGGTAACCCAGGGTGGACGGCTCGGCAGGCTGCAGATGGGTGAAAGCGATCAGGGGGGTGTCCGCCCAATGATCGATCTTCTCTACGAACAGGAGTAACAAATTTCTCAGTCTGTGGATTACCAGGTCCAGGGATTGGCGGATGCGTAGCGCATCCGCGTTATCTTCAATATCCATCGACGTAGCGCCCAGATGCAGGAAACCCCCGCCAAGCGGGCATTGCTCAGCGAATGTCTTCAATTCTGCCATAAGATCGTGGTGGATCTCTGCCTCAATTTCAAGCGCGCGCGGCATGTTGATTTCATCAATGTGTCGCCGTATATCCTCCACCTGCTCCAAACGGAGCAAGCCGTACTCCGCCTGGACCTCAGCTAGGTCAGCCCAAAGTTCTCGCCACAAGCGACGTTTGCTCGCTTCGCTCCACAAGCGGCGCATCTCTTCGCTGCCGTAGCGCCAGGTATATGGAGATTGATAGGTCTCGTAATCCATCTTTACCATCGTTGTCCATACAGGTAGCCGAATTATACTTAACAGAGTTGTAATTGAGAAGTAGGCTACCAGTGCCCTTCACACCGGTGTCAGGTTAGCGGGATACAGTATAATTCATGTAATTTTGACCCGGATCACCATCTATGGCCGATTCTAACCTGGACACTAACCAGATCACGCAAAACCTGGGTGACGAAACATCCCAACTCGCCACTCAAGCGCTGCAAACTGGCACCGCCCTGTTAAATCGCTATGTGATCCAGGATACACTCGGCGTGGGCGGTATGGGAGCAGTCTACCGAGCCCGCGACATGCATTTTCCCAATGTCGTCAAAGTGGTTGCGGTAAAAGAAATGGTCATCCAGGCTCGTGATACCCTGGTTCGCAGCACGATCGTGCATAATTTTGAGCGCGAAGCTAACCTGCTGGCGACCCTGGATCACCCGGCTATCCCTAGAATCTACGATTACTTTACCCAAAACGAACGCTCTTACCTGGTGCTCGAATACATCAACGGAAAAGACCTGGAAGCTGTGCTGAATGAAACTGATGATTTCATCCCGAGCGATAAAATCATCCGTTGGGCGGTTGAATTGTGCGAAGTTCTAAGCTACCTGCATAATCACAAGCCAGAACCCATCGTCTTCCGAGACATGAAACCCTCCAATGTGATGGTCGACCAGTACAACCATATCGTGTTGATCGACTTTGGCATCGCCAAGCCATTCCAGGGACCGCAACGCGGCACGATGATCGGCACCGAGGGGTATTCGCCTCCAGAGCAGTATCGCGGGGAAGCCTCCCCGTTAGCCGATATCTATGCGTTAGGAGCCACGCTGCATCATTTGCTGACCCGGCGCGACCCCCGGTTGGAGCCGCCATTTTCCTTCTCAGAGCGCCCTATCAGTCAGATAAATCCCAACTGCGGCCATAAACTGATGCAGGTTGTGGAGAAAGCTTTGCAGTATTCTCCCTCTGACCGTTACCAGAGTGCACCGGAGATGAAAGATGCGCTGATGACGGTAGCCAAGCAATCCGGCGTATTGGTGCAGCCACCTTCTGCTAAGTCTGCTTCAACTCAGGCTCCCATTGAGAAAAATACAGTTTGGGAGTTCGCCTGTGAGGATGAAATCCGCGGTTCCCCCACCTATTCTAACGGCATCATTTACATCGGTTCTTACGATAACAATTTGTACGCCCTGGATTCAGATACAGGGCAGTTTGTCTGGAAATACCCCACGGATGGGGGGATTGTTAGCAAGCCAGCCATCTACGAAAACGCAGTGTATTTCGGATCCGAAGACAAACGCCTGCATGTGGTTTCTACCCGCTATGGCAAAATCGCCTGGTCTTATTACACAGAAGGCCCGGTGCGCTCTTCACCCTATATCGCAGAAGGGCATGTATTTATTGGCTCCGATGACGGCCATCTGCACGCGGTGAATACT
>Ga0316630_10000704_pt1 | contig 11221 bp, 9 predicted proteins | sample OWC_May_M1_C1_D6_FD_207658 | JGI IMG/M metagenome (GOLD analysis project Ga0316630, IMG submission 207658) | Wetland soil microbial communities from Old Woman Creek delta, Ohio, United States - OWC_May_M1_C1_D6_A | ecosystem: Environmental > Terrestrial > Soil > Wetlands | place: USA: Ohio...
GTCGTGAGGAAGTTCGGCAAGGTGCCCGCCGTCGACGCGAACGAATCGCGCCTCGGGCAGGTGTTCCTGAACCTCATCATCAACGCCGCGCACGCGATTCCGGCCGGCAAGTACGACTCGAACCAGGTCCTGGTGTCGACGTTCGTCGACGAGCCGGGCAACGTCGTCGTCACGATCCGCGATACCGGCTCCGGCATCCCGCCCGACGTGCGCGCGCGGTTGTTCACGCCGTTCTTCACGACGAAGCCCGTCGGGGTCGGCACCGGCCTCGGCCTCGCGATCTCGCACAAGATCATCTCGCAGTTCGGCGGCACGATCACGTTCGAGACCGAGGTCGGCAAGGGCACCGAGTTCCGCGTCACGTTGCCGGTTGCGGGCTCGAGCGGGCTCGCGAGACCGCGGACGACGACGAACAAGACCGTCGCGGCACGACGCGGCCGCGTCCTCGTCATCGACGACGAAGAGTTGCTCGCGCAGGCGATCCGTCGGTTCCTGTCGACCGAGCACGACGTCACCGCCGTGTTCTCGGGCGGCGCGGCGCTCGATCTCGTGCGCGCGGGCGAGCGTTACGACGTGATCTTCTGCGATCTGATGATGCCGCAGATCACCGGGATGGAGGTCCACGCCGAGCTCGTGCGGCTGGCTCCGGACCAGGCCGCGAGGGTCGTGTTCTTGTCTGGTGGAGCGTTCACCCCGGCGGCCCGCGACTTCCTCGATCAAGTCAAGAACCTCCGGCTCGACAAGCCGTTCGACCTGCGAGAGATGCGAAGGCTCGTCAACGAGCGGATTCGTTAGAGCATCCGCTCGTACGTCCACATCGCGGCGACGAGCGCGGTGAGGCCGGAGCCGGCCCACAACACGGCCTGGTACGCGAGCGTCTTGCGCATGACGTAGAGGATCGGCAATAGGACCACGACGATCGCCATCTGACCGATCTCGACGCCGATGTTGAACCCGAGCAGCGAGCCGACGAGCTCGCTCGACGGCAGACCGAGATCGATCAGCACGCTCGAGAACCCGAAGCCGTGCAGGAGGCCGAGCGCGAACGCGACGGCCCACCGCGCGTCGACGACACGGACGAGGTTGTTGAGCGCCGCCGCGACGACCGATAGGGCGATCGCCGTCTCGACGATCTTCGACGGCAGTTGGATGAACCCGACCGCCGAGATCACGAGCGTGATCGAGTGCGCGAGCGTGAACGCCGTGACGATCTCGAGCACCTCGACGGACGCGGCCTTCAGCGACTCGACCGGTCGCTTGCGCGGAAACACCGCGGGCAAGATCAGACAGACGAGGAACAGCACGTGATCGAGGCCGATCCAGATGTGCCAGATGCCTTCCTTGACGAACGACAGGAACGAGGTGCCGGCGCCGAGCGTCGTCGTGACGGGATTGCCGTCGCGCACGATCAGCGTCTGATCGGCGACGTGAACGAGGCCGCGGTGCTGCGCGTCGATATCGAACAGCAGCCGGTAGTCGATCGTGATCGCGTTGGTGTCACCGCAGCGCGCCGCGAGCGGGGCTGCCCAGTACGTCCCGTCGGAGAGATCGACGAGCGCACCGGACGCGAACGTGATCGCGCAGCCCGCGATCGCGAACCGTTGCGCGAGGTAGGTCTCGATGCTCGCCGCCGACCCGGTGAGCTCCGCCCACGTGATCGCGCCGTCGCCGTCGGTGTCGAGGCCGAGCGCGCCGTCGAGATCGCGCAGCGCGACGTCGATGCGGCCGGTGATCGTCTCGCCGGAGACCGCGAGCCGGACGTGCGCGTCGCTCGGCTTGTGCGCGTACGCGGTCTGCGTTGCGAGGGACACGAGGATGACGAGCGCGCGCTTCATGGCGTCACCTTGGCGAGCGCTTGCTCGAGCCACACGTCGCGAACGCCGGTCGCACGCACCCAGGCGGTCACTTCGGCCGCGGAGGTCCCGGCGGCCGCCGCCGCTTCCGCGAGGAGGCGCGCGTCGGCGAGCTCCTTCTGAACGTGCCAGTTGTCGGTCGCGAGCTCGAGCGCGAGCGTCGCGTCGCCGTCGACGGCGAGCGCGAACCGCGCTTCTTCGCGCAGGTGGATGCGATCACCGCGCGCCGCGGCGGCTGCGATCCGATCGCGCATCGCGCCGACGAGCTTGTCGGCATCGGGGCCGTGCAGCGCGTGCTCGGCGATCGCGCGCCGGACGAGGTGGCTGTCGATCTGATCGCGCTCGGCCAGCAGGGACGACGCGTCGGCCATGCGCCCCGTCGCCATCAGGATGTCGGCGAGCAAGTTCCGCGCGTAGCTGTCCTCGCTGTCGAGGGCGAGCGCGTCGCGCAGGTGACCTCGCGCGGCGTCGAAGTCGCCGAGTTGGATGGCGAGCTCGGCGAGGGCGGTCAGGGCCCACCCGCGCACGCGAGCGTCCGCGCGTCCATGAGGAGAGACGGACGACAAGCGTGCATACGCTTCGGCCGCGCGACCCGCGATGCCGTCGAGCGGCGCCTCGCAGGTCACGGCCAACAGCGCCGACGTCGATGCGAGCGCCGCACAACTCTCGCGGGCGGCGGCGTAGTCGGCGGTGATCGTCGCGACGACGGCGCGGGTGAGGTGTGCTTGTAGGTTCGACGGGTCGCGGCGCACCAGTCGATCCAGATCGGCGCGCGCCGGTCCGAACGCGTGTGTCGACTGCGCGATCGTCGCGCGCAGCAGCAGCACGTCGCTCGGTGGATCGGCTTGCGTCCACCACGGCGCCAACGTCGCCTGCGCCCGTCCGAGGTAGCGCGGATCGGAGAGCGTGCGATAGCGCGCGAGATCCGCGCGCGCGAGCGTGACGGCGAGCTCGACGTGCTCCGGCGACGCGGCGAGCGCGCGGCGCGCGGCGATCTCGTCGGGGGCGCGCGCCGGGACGATCGCGACGATCTGCGAGGGATCGGTGGGCGTGTAGGTCGTCGCGGCGCGCGCCCGTCGACTCGGTGCGGCGACGGCGGCAAGCGTGAGCGCGCCCGCGAGCCCGAAGGCACCCAGGACGAGCACGGTCAGCTTCCGCCCCCTCGAGCGGTTCATGACTGGCACCCCACACCTACGACCGACACGTCGCGACGGATCGGCCATAATGCCTTCGCTTGCCAACTCTCGATTTTGACTACGTCGTGATCGGATCCGGGTTCGGAGGCGCCGTCTCCGCGTGCCGGCTCGCCGAGAAGGGCTACTCCGTCGCGGTCCTCGAGATGGGGAAGCGGTGGACGGCGAACGACTTCCCGAAATCGACGTGGAACCTCCGCCGCTGGATCTGGCGTCCCGGGCTCAAGCTGTTCGGCTTCTACGACATGCGGCCGTTTCGCCACGTGATGATCCTGTGCGGCAACGCCGTCGGTGGCGGCTCGATCACGTACGCGAACACGATGCTCGTCCCGCCCGAGTCCGTGTGGCGCGAGGGATCGTGGAGAGGCCTCGCCGAGTGGGAGCGCGAGATGCCGGCGCACTACGCGACCGCGCGCCGGATGCTCGGTGTCACCGAGAACCGGATCCTCGGCGAAGCGGACCACATGCTGAAGCGCATGGCCGACGAGCAGAACTGCGGCGACACGTTCTACAAGACCGACGTCGCCGTCTACTTCGGTGACGCGCCCGGCGTCGCGCATCCCGATCCCTACTTCGACGGCGAAGGCCCCGAGCGCTCGAGCTGCATCGGCTGCGGTGGCTGCATGGTCGGCTGTCGCTTCAACGCGAAGAACACGCTCGACAAGAACTATCTCTACTTCGCCGAGAAGCGCGGCGCGCAGATCTTCGCCGAGACGCGCGTCGTCGACGTGCGACCGCGGGGCGCGGCGGATGGCTCCGACGGGTACGAGCTGAAGACCGAGCGCTCGACCGCGTGGTTCGCGAAACAACCGAAGACGTTCACGGCGCGCCACGTCGTGCTCGCCGCCTCCGCGCTCGGCTCGATGGACCTCCTCATGCGCATGAAAGAGGGCGGCGCGCTGCCCGCGATCTCCGATCGCCTCGGGTACGACGTGCGCACGAACTCCGAATCCATCCTCGGCGTGCGGTTTCCCGGCAAGCAGGTCGACATGTCCAAGGGCATCGCGATCGGCTCGGGCGTCCACATCGATCAGTTCACGCACATCGAAGCGACGCGCTACTCGCGTGGCTCCGACGTGCTCGGCTTGATCGCGACGATGCTCGTCACCGGCAAAGGCTGGCGCCGGATCGCCGCGTGGATCTGGAGCGCGTTCCGCCATCCGATCCGGTTCTTCCGCGCCGCATGGCCGTTCGGCTTCGCGCGCCAGACGCTGATCCTCCTCGTGATGCAGACGATCGACGCGACGCTGCGCTTCCGCCTCCGCCGCCGGTGGTTCTGGCCGTTCAAGAAGCTGCTGACGACCGAAGGTCAACGGATTCCGACGAACATCCCGGCGGCGAACGTCTTCGCGGAGCGCGCGGCGCGCGCGTTCGGCGGCATCGCGATCACGTCGACGTCGGAGATCCTGTTCGATCTGCCGATGACCGCGCACTGCATCGGCGGATGCGTCATGGGCACCGACGCCTCGCACGGGGTGATCGACGCGCAACATCGCGTGCACGGCTATCTCAACCTCTACGTGATCGACGGCGCTGCGGTCGGCGCCAACTTGGGCGTCAACCCCAGCTTGACGATCACGGCACTCGCGGAGCGCGCGATGTCGTTCATTCCACCGAAGCAGCCGTGACGCGCGCGCTGCTCGCCTTCGCGCTGATCTGCGGGTTCGCGACGCGAGGCGATGCGCACCCACTCGACGTCGGGTACCTGCGCGTCGAGACGAAGGGTGCGCGGGTCGAGGTCGCGCTCGATCTAAACCCCGAGGCCGCCGCCCTGTTGCTCGGCGGCGCGAAGGTCGATGCAGCGGTGCTGCAGACGCGCGCGGCCGAGCTCGCCGCCGCGTCGTTCGCACGCGAGCCGATCACGACACCCACGGGACCGTGTACGTGGAGCGGCGCGACCGCGCGCTTCGAAGGTCGCGCTGTCCGAATCTCGGACACTGCGACCTGCCCGGCGGGCGAGCGGCGCTGGAAGTTTTCATTCGTCCGTGACGCGAAGATCTCGGCGACGTTCGAGCTGCTCGTCAAGGAGACGATCGCCGGCGAAGAGAAGGTCACGCTCGTCGATCGCTACGAGCCCGAGTTCGTGCTCGGCGCCACCGGCGCGACGTACGGCCTCGGCGACCTCGTGTGGTCGGGCGTCGAGCACATCGGCGTCGCGCCGAATCAGTGGCACGACGCGGGTGGCCCGAAGCTCCCCGACGGCCTCGATCACATCCTGTTCTTGATCGCGCTCCTACTCGCGGGCGGGAAGTTGCTTCGCCTCGCCGGGATCGCGACCGGCTTCACGCTCGGCCACTCCGTCACGCTCGCGCTCGCGGTGACCGGCGTCGTCCGCCCGCCACCGTCGGTGATCGAACCGATCATCGCGCTCTCGATCGCGCTCGCCGCGGCCGAAGCGTTCACCGGTCGCTTCGAGCGCCAGCGCTGGATGATCGCGACGGGCTTCGGCCTCGTCCACGGCTTCGGCTTTGCCGCCGCGCTGCTCGAGCTCGACCTGTCCTCGTCGGCCGACATGGCGAAGGCCCTGTTCGGCTACAACCTCGGCGTCGAGCTCGGACAACTCGCGATCGTGCTCGTCGTCGCGCCGCTCGTGCTCGTCGCGCACAAGCACGACTTCGTGCGCACGTACGTGCTGCGCGCGATCGCGGCCGCGATCTTCTGCGCTGGCATGTACTGGTTCGTCACGCGGCTCTAGAAGCGCTCGCGCCAACGCGCTCGAATTACCCCGCAGCCTGCAGCTCATAGCCCCGGTCAGCAGACCGCGAACACGCGACGACACGCTCCTCAGGGCGTCAGGATCTCGTGCGTCGCGACGGCGCCGAAGCCTTGGCGGTTCGCACCACCGGGCACGTAGATCCGGCCGTCGACGACGGCGGCGCCCATGCCGTGGCGCGGCGTCGGCATCGGCGCGAGCGCCTCCCAGGTGTTCGTGACGGCGTCGTACGCCTCGACCTGCGGGAACACGCCGGTCGCCGCGGCGGCGTTGCCTTCACCGCCGACGACGACGATGCGATCGCCGACGACACCGCACGCCGTCCCGCCGCGCGCCGTCGGCATCGGCGCGCGCTCGGCCCAGCCGACGCCCGGCGTGAATTCGTACGCGATCGGTGACTGGCTCGTGATGTTCGTCTGGCGTCCGCCGAGGACGTAGAGCTTGCCGCCGACGACACCGCCGCACGCGTGATCGCGCGACATCGGTAGCGCGGGCAGGCCGGTCGTCCACGCGTTCGCAGCTGGGTCGTACAGCGAGACGTCGCCGACGGCGCCGTTGCGCAAGCCACCCGCGACGTAGAGCTTGCCGTCGATCGCGCCGACGACCGACGAGCCGCGCTGCGTACCCGCGGGCATCGCGGCCTTCGTCGACCACGCGGTCTCGGTCGCCGGGTTCCACGCCCAGACATCGGGGATCGCCGTGAAGTTGATCGTCTCGAGCGAGCCGAGCACGTAGATCGTGCCGCCCGAGACCGCGGCGTTCGCGTGGTGGATCGGTTTCGGCAAGTCGGGCCCCATCGACCACGTACACGCGACCGGGTCGAAGATCTGCACCGCCGCGACGATGCCGTTCGACTGCGTGAAGCCGCCGAGCACGTAGAGCTTGCCGCCGGTCGCGACGACGGCGGTCTCTTGCGTCGGACCGAGCGCGAGCGCCGGCGCGCCCGCCCACGGTGCGGTCGTCTCGCAGGCGCCTGGCGGGACGTCGGGCCGTGCGTCGGCCGGCGCGCTGTTGCTGCCGTCACTACACGCGACACACCCGGCGATCAGCAGTACGCGCCCCATGCGCGCATCCTACTACGACGCGCGATCTGGCCAGCCTTCGGCACCGACGAGCGGGACGAACCGCACATCGCCGAGGTCTTCCTCGACGAACGACGTCGCGCTCGTGCGCGTGATGCGGGCGAGGCGCTGGTACTCGGCCATGCCGTGCGGCAACACCATGCGGCCGCCGACGGCGAGTTGGTCGAGCAAGGGCGCCGGCGGTTTCGGCGCGGCTGCAGCGACGGCGATCGCTTCGTACGGCGCGTTCTGCGGCCAGCCGAGCGTGCCGTCGCCGTGATGCACGTGGACGTTCGTGAAGCCGAGCCGGGCGAGCCGCTCGGCCGCGGATCGCGCGAGCTCTTCGATCCGCTCGACAGTGTCGACCTCGCGGACGATCGCGCCGAGGATGGCCGCGGCATAGCCGGAGCCCGCGCCGATCTCGAGCACGCGCTCGCCGCCGCGCAGCCGGAGCGCCTGCACCGTCATCGCGACGACGTACGGCTGCGAGATGGTCTGCCCGTTGCCGATCGGCAGCGGCGCATCGTCGTAGGCGTGCTCCGCGAGGTGGTCCGGAACGAAGGCTTCGCGCGGCACGCGGCCGAAGGCTTCGAGCACCAGCGGATCGGTGATGTCGCGCCGGCGGAGTTGGTCCGACACCATCCGCAGGCGCTTCGCGTCCATGCTCAGGAGATTCTCCGTGCGAGCAAGAGGCCGAGGTAGCCCGCGACGAGACAACCGATCACCGTGATGCCGATGTTGAGGAGGCCGCGCACGGCGTTGCCGCCGGTAACGAGCGCCGTCGTCTCGTAGTTGAACGACGAGTACGTCGTCAGGCCGCCGAGAAACCCCGTCGTGAGCGCGAGGCGGAGGTGCGGTGGGAAGCTCGCGACGCGCGTCGAAGCCTCGAGGACGAGCGCGATCAGGAACGAGCCGATCACGTTCACGATCAGCGTTCCGTACGGGAACCCGGCGCCGATGCGCTTGCCGGCCCAGAGGGAGATCAGGTAGCGCGCGCCGCACCCGGCGGCGCCCGCCCCGCAAACGATCAGGAACCGCGTCACCCGGTGACTTTACGCCGCGTGACGGTCCGAGCGCTTGCCCTTGTGCGTACGGACGGTCAAGACCGGGCAGGGTGCGGTGCGCACGACCGTTTCGGCGACCGAGCCGAGCAAGGCGCGGGTGACGCCGCGGCGGCCATGCGTCCCCATCACGATCAGGTCGGCACCGACTTCGCGTGCGGTCTGATTGATGACGTCGCGCGCGTCGCCGGTCTTGAGCAGCACCTGGCCGATGCGCGCGATCTGGCCCTTGCGTGCGGCGAGCTCGTCGATCGACTTCTGATTCTCGGCGATCATCGAATCGATCACGGTGGCCGTCACCGCGACACCGAGCTCGGGGAGACCCATCGCCGGAATGCCGATGACATTGACCAAGTGGACGGTCGCGTCGAGCTTCGAGGCTAGCTGGCACGCGTAGTCGAGGGCCTCCTCGGCACCCTCGCTGAGATCGGTCGGGACGAGGATGTTCTTGGGCAGCATGCGGGCTCCTATACTTCTCGGGAGTTTCACGAAGCGGGCCAAACGCAACATGCGGAATTCGCGCAGTGCGCGCGTCGCGTTCGCGCACGATGTGCGCCCTCGCGCGGTGGCAGCGGTAGTAGAACACGGGCAGTGCGGCTGACCCGCAAGTTCATTGCGGCGCTCGTCATCGGCGTCGCGCTCGTCGCGTTGGTGCAGGGCTACCTGGACTACCAGCGCGACCGCGACACGTTCGATCGTCAGCTGCACGCAGAAGCTGCAGCCCTCGGGCGCGCGCTCGGCCGCGGTGTCGCCGACGTCTGGCAGCGCGACGGCGAAGCTGCGGCGCGCCAGTTCTTGTTCTCCGCGGCCAGCAAGAGCGGTCGCCTCCAAGCGCGTTGGGTCTGGCTCGACGCGAAGGGACCGGACGCACCACGCGCCCCACGCGCGGAGGTCGAGCCGATTCGCGAGGACCAGGTCGTGACGGCGCGCGACGAGTCGCGCCGCCTGTTGCTCACGTACATCCGCGTCGACGTTCCGGAAGCGCGCGTCGGCGGCGTCGAGATCACGCAGTCGCTCGAGCAGCTCGATGCGTACGTGAGGTCGTCGCTCAGGCTGCAAGTCATCGGCTCGGTGAGCGCGGTCGCGATCGCGGCGCTGCTCGCGCTCGGGTTGGGTGTCGTGTTCATCGGCCGGCCGATCTCGCGGCTCGCGCAGAAGGCGCGTCGGGTCGGTACGGGAGACCTGTCGGGGCCGCTCCACCTGCGGCAGCGCGACGAGCTGGGCGAGCTCGCGGCCGAGATCAACCTGATGTGCGAGCGGCTCGCGGCGGAGCAGGGCGCGCGCGAACAAGCGACCGAACAGCTGCGCCACGCGGATCGCTTGACCACGGTCGGCAAGCTCGCGTCCGGGCTCGCGCACGAGCTCGGCACGCCGCTCAACGTCGTCCGTGGCCGCGCGAAGTTGATCGTCGACGGTGAAGTCGAGGGTCAAGACGTCGCCGAGTCCGCGCGGATCGTCGTCGAGCAAGCGGAGCGGATGACGGCGCTGATCCGGCAGCTGCTCGACTTCGCCCGACCGCGCGAGCTGCACAAGGCACCGGTCAACATGACGCGGCTCGCGCACCGCGTCTGCGAGCTCGTCGCGACGATCGCGCGCAAGGCCGAGGTCACGCTCGTGCCGCCCGACGAAGCGGAGCTGTTCGTCGACGCCGACGACGGCCAGCTCACTCAGGTCGTGACGAACCTCGTCGTCAATGCGCTGCAGGCGACGTCCGCCGGCGGCGCCGTGACGATCCGCGCGAACGTGGTCGAGCAGGCGGCGCCGCCGTACGTCGACTCGACCGAGACGACGTGGAGCGCGATCGAGGTCGCCGATACCGGCAAGGGGATCGACGACGCGTCGCGCGCCCGCGTCTTCGAGCCGTTCTACACGACGAAGGAGGTCGGTGAGGGCACCGGCCTCGGTCTCAGCGTGAGCTGGGGGATCGTGCGCGAGCACGGTGGTTGGATCGATGTGACGTCGACGCCTGGTCAAGGCTCGACGTTCACGGTGTACTTGCCGCGAGGTAACGTATGACAACGATCTTCGTCGTCGACGACGAGCGCGAGATGGTCGAGCTGATCGCACTCGGCCTCAAGAGGCGTGGTTTCACGATCGTGCCGTTCGCAAACGGCGCCGACGCGCTCGCCGCGATCCCGAACCACGACGTCGACGTGATCGTCACCGACTTGAACATGAAGGGCATGACGGGGCTCGAGCTCTGCCAGCACATCGCAGCCGATCGGCCCGACATCCCCGTCCTGATGCTGACCGCCTTCGGCAGCTTCGAGACCGCCGTCGGTGCGATCCGCGCGGGCGCGTACGACTTCGTGACGAAGCCCGTCGAGATCGAAGCGCTCGCGATCGCCGTCCGCCGCGCGGCGGAGCACCGCGCGCTGCGTGGCGAGGTCAAGCGCCTGAGCGAGGTCGTCGCGAACACGCGCGGCCGCGGCGACTTGATCGGATCGAGCGCGGCGATGCAGCAGGTCTACGGCTTGATCGATCAAGTCAGCGCGACCGATGCGACGGTCTTGATCACGGGCGAGTCGGGCACGGGCAAGGAGGTCGTCGCACGCGGGATCCACAATCGTTCCAAGCGCGCGTCGGGCCCGTTCATCGCGATCAACTGCGCCGCCGTTCCCGAGCAGCTCCTCGAGAGCGAGCTGTTCGGTCACGCGGATGCCAAGCAGAGCCGCCCGGGCCTCTTCCAACAGGCGCACGGGGGCACGCTGTTCCTCGACGAGATCGGCGAGATGGCGCTGATCCTGCAACCGAAGCTGCTGCGCGCCCTCCAGGAGCGCAAGGTGCGGCCGGTCGGCGGCGAGGCGGAGATCCAGATCGACGTGCGCCTCGTGACCGCGACGAACCGCGATCTCGAGGACATGGTCGAGGACAAGCGGTTCCGCGAGGACCTCTATTACCGCATCAACGTCATCCACATCCCGCTGCCACCCCTGCGCGCGCGAGGCGGCGACGTCCTCTTGCTCGCGCAGCACATGCTGCGTCACTACGCGGCCGTCTTCGACAAGAAGGTGATCGGCGTGTCCGCTGCGGCGGCCGAGCGGATGATGACGTACGACTGGCCGGGCAACGTCCGCGAGCTCGGCAACTGTCTCGAGCGCGCCGTCGCGCTCGCGCGGTTCGAGGAGATCCAGGTCGAGGACCTGCCGGAGAAGATCCGGTCGTCGCGACATCGCATGTCGCTCTCGGGCACGGAGCTTCCCGAGCTGCTCGCGCTCGAAGAGATCGAGCGCCGGCACGTGCTGCGCGTGCTCGAGGCGTGTGACGGCAATCGCACCGATGCCGCCAAGATGCTCGGTCTCGATCGCAAGACGCTCTATCGCAAGCTGCTGCGGTGGGG
>Ga0316630_10000705_pt1 | contig 11217 bp, 7 predicted proteins | sample OWC_May_M1_C1_D6_FD_207658 | JGI IMG/M metagenome (GOLD analysis project Ga0316630, IMG submission 207658) | Wetland soil microbial communities from Old Woman Creek delta, Ohio, United States - OWC_May_M1_C1_D6_A | ecosystem: Environmental > Terrestrial > Soil > Wetlands | place: USA: Ohio...
CAGGCTGCCTCGGGGTCGCCGCGCACCAGGTGGCGCCCTACCACATGCGAGATGGGCCGGGTCACGCCGAACCGCTGCACGCCGTAGAAGTTGGGGGACCCACCGACCGCGTCGAGCTCGGCCATGACGGCGGCGATGCGGGCCCGAGCCTCCTCGTCCGGGACCTCGAGCCGCGTCACCGCTATCTCGAAGGCGTTGGAGGCGTGGTCCCCGAGCGACACGTGCGCCGCCGTCGGCCAGGCCTCGAGCACCTCGACGTCGGGCATGCGCACCCCGCGCACCTGCTCGACGGGCGCCTCGACGGTGAGCAGCTGGGTGGTCACCGCGCGCTTGTCCTTCACGCCCGAGAACCGCACGCGCCTCGCCGACACGTGCAGCCGCTTCGCCAGCTGGTGCACGAGCCTGTTGGTCTCCCAGTTGCGCACGCGCAGCCTCACGGCGGTGACGGGCCCGCCCTCGACGAGGGGCGGGGGGGCGCCCTGCTCCACGACGACGAAGTCCCCGGCGTCGGCGCGCAGCTTGCCGCCGATGCCCGGGGCCGCCGTGGCGAACCCGAGCATCCCGCACTCCTCCTCGCCCGTGGGGGGGTCGGGCACGTGGAGCGCGCTCATGGCTCCCGCACGCGCGCTCCGGGTAAAGAAGGTGACGGAGCGGGGCTGAGGGGCGGGGGGAGGTGGCGGAAGGGCCTGGGGGGGCGGCGCGGCGGGGGGGGGGGGCGTCAGCCCTCCTTGGTGTCCTTGGACCGCTCGACGAGCTTCAGCATCTCGCCGTAGCCCTCGCCGAGGTCGCGCAGCGCGCGCTTGATGGCGTTCTGGGGCTTGCCGCTCTTGACGCGCACGAAAAGGTGCTTCTTGCCGTAGAGGGGGTGGTCCGCGTCGACCGAGGCCATGTCCACGGTCTCGTCGGCGAGGAGGCGCTCGCGCAGGGGCTCGAGAAGGACGTACGCGGCCGTGTCCCTGAACTCGACCTCGATGGTGTCCTTGCCCTTGTCGACCAGCGCTATGTCCATGCCAAGCACCTCGCGGACTGGGCGTAGGAGCGGTCCCCTTAAAAAGGTTTGCCATCGGGGGACTGGCCAGCTGGGGGCCCTATCCCCGCCTAGAGCGCTTCCAGACGTAGACTGCAATGGTCGCGGCCACGATGGCCACGATGAGGATGATGAGCAGCCAGCCGGAGATGGGCGCCCGTGGCTCGGGATTGTCGACGGTGAGGGTCAGCGTGGCCTCCTGCGAGTAACGCTCGCCGTCGAAGGCCCTGGCCCTGAGCACGTGCGCCCCGTCCTCCAGGAGCTCGGTGTCCAGCTCGAACGTCCACGCGGTCGTCCCGATGGCCTGCTCCCAGGGACCGCCGTCGACCGAGACTGACACGTTGCGCACCCCTATCTCGGGGTCCGTGTGGGATGACGTGCCCTTGACCGTGACCTTGCCTTGAACAGATGCCTGTGGGACGGGCTCGTCAACCGTTACGACGGCGACCGGGACAAGCACCCTCACGGGATCGGAGGTCGCGTAGTCCGCGATGTTCCCGGCAATGTCGTGCGCCCTCGCGCGGAAGGTGTAGGTATGCCCGTCCGTGCCCGCGAACGTGGCCTGCGTGACGTTCGTCCCCGTGAACCAGTCGGTCCAAGGCCCGTCGCCGATGCGGTACTGCGCGTCGTGGCTCGCGACCCCGCTCGTGGCGTCCGACCCCGTCCAGGTCACGTTGAACGAGGGTGTGGGCGATTTGCGCGGGAGCTCGCCCAGAAGGACGGTCGGAGCGGTCATGTCGAGCACGATGGTGTCCCATGCGGCCTCACCGACGTTGCCCGCGGCGTCGCGCGCGCGGACATGGACGGTCCTCTCGCCATCGCCGCTCGTGAGCGTGAATGGCCTGGGCGTCCCGGGGGCCTCCCAGAGGGAGAGCGCGAGCAGGGGGTCCTCCCCGACCTGCATGGCGGCCACCGCGTTCGCCTCGTCGAACGTCACCCCGAGGTCGATCTCGGTTTGATTCGTGTAAATCGCACCGCCATCGATGGTGACATGCGCGACGGGCGCGGTCGTGTCGAGAACAATGGTGTCGTTCACGACCACGGATTCGTGCCCCAGGGGGTCGCGGAAGGCCGCGTGGACGGCCTTGATGCCATCGCCAGCCGGGAGCTGCCAAGACAGGTTCTTCGAGAACGGGCGCCATGGCTGTGACGACAGGTCCGGCGCGTCGCCCACCCTCATCTCGGCAACGCCGCTCATGTCACCGGCGTCGAGCGCGAGCTCGACCCACGTGTCGTTGGTGTACTCCGCGTCGTCGTCGATGTGGATGGAGCCCCACGGCGGCGTGGTATCGAGCAGGATCGAATCGTTGGCGGTCGCCGACGTCCATCCATTGCGGTCGCGGAACCTCGCGTAGACGTTCCGTGCGCCGTCGCCTGACGTGAGCGTGAGGGTCCTGGTGGGCTCGAACGGCGCCCACATCGCGTCGACGAAGGTGGGCGTTTCGCTCACCATCATCTCGGCGACGCCGTACCTGTCCGAGGCGGAGAGCGCCAGGGTCACCGTCCTCGACGAGGTCATCGCGTCCCCGCCGTTGATGACGACGCTCCCTAAGGGCCACGTCGTATCGACGTCGAACGTCACGGAGGTCGTGCGCGTGTCGCCCGCCACGTCAGTGGCCCGCACCCATATTGTCACGGGTCCGTCGGGGACGCTGACGACCGCGGACCACGCCTCCCTGCCCGAGGCCCTCGTCCAGTTCACCTGGTCCAGGCTCACGTCCACCCACTTCACGGGCTTCGCGTACGAGACAGTCACGTCCTTGAGCGAGGGCGTCACACCACCAGGGCTCGTGAGCGTCGCGCGGTACTGGAGGTATCTCCTTGCGGCCGGCAGGCCGGAGGACTGGCCCTTCGTCAACTTGGCCCAGGTCGTGGAGTTGCCCATGTCGGCCGTGTCGCTCGACCGGACCTCGATACCCACCGACGTCCCTGATGGCAGCGAGGCATTCCACTCGGCCCGCGTGAGCACGGGGTCGACCGCTCGCGTGTCGTGCACGCCGGAGACGTACGTGCCCGAGGCGGAGAAGTCGGCCTTGAAGTCGTCCCAGATGGCATCGATGCGGTCGCCGTTGTACAGCACCGTCGAACCGAATTTCGCCCTTGGGGCGGTAAGCGTCATCGTGAAGGTCTTCACCACGGTGCCATCGACCCAGAGGTCGACCCGCCCTCCGGTGTGCGTCACGCTGAACCTGTGCGCCACACCAACGATTCCCGTCAGCACCCCGTTGGTCTGGGCCCCCTTGTTGATGCATCCCCAGTACACCGTCGGATTATCCCATCCGCGCGCGGAATCCTTGATGATGCCGATGCCCGCCTGGTTGGAATCGTCCTGGAAGAGGACTATGATGGAGTTGTAGCCCGTGCCGGTCCCGACGCATCCTCCCAGGTAGGCCTCGATGGAATCGCCCACCGGGTCCTTCGAGAGCACGATCGTCCTCGCGGCCCAGTTGCTCGAGGCGGTGCTGGTACCGACCTGGTGGAGGCCCCCGTTCTCCTCCCGTGTCACCAGGCCCCCGGTGTCGAACTTCTCCCAGGCGGCCGTGTCGAAGGAGTTGTCGTCGAACGTGTCGAGGAACCGATGGTCGAGCTGGAGGTCGATGCCGTTGACGACGGTCCTGTCGTGCGTGCCCGTGGCGAAGTCCGCGGCACCACCATGGGCCCATTCGGCGTGCGACCCCGAGGCCGTCCCGGCCACGGCGACGCTGCTGGTCAGCACCATGGCCCCATCCGCGGGCGCTGTCACCGCAACCTCGGGCGACGCGGACGCACAAGGCGATGACAAGACAAGGAGGGTTAACAGCACGAATGCACAGCGCATGGTCCTCAAGCCCATGCACTTGGTATGTGGATGAGGTGATAAAAGCATTTGCGGCTGCCCTCACCAGCAAGGTTAATAGAGCCGCGCGCGAATGGTCCACAGGACATGGGAGGGACTGCCATGCGATGGAAGGTGTCGGTCAGTGCGCTGCGCGCGAGGTCCGTGCTCGCAATCGCCATCGTCCTCCTCATGGCCCTGCCCGCTCTCGACACCGCGGCCCCCGCGCCTGCCGCCCCGTACAGCGCGATGCCGCCGGGCCGCGGCTCGGGCCAGTCCGACCCCCCCGCGGTATGGCAGGACCTGGACTCGATGAGCGCGACGCTCGAGATCCCACCCGGGGAGATGCGCGTGCTGCGCGCGAACATGACCTCGGGTGCCCTCGAGCCCGTCGACTGGCCGGACCCCCTCGCGGGCGTGTCCGCGACGGGCAGGGAGGCCGTCGCCAGGGTCGAACCCTGGCTGCGCGGCGGCCTCGCCGCTGGCCTCAGGCGGCTCGGCTACTCGGCGGACGCGTTCGCGCGCGAGGTGCGCGACTGCTCCGACGCACGGTTCAGGGACGAGGTCGCGTTCGCCGTCGCGCACACGCCCCCCGAGGTGCTCGCCGGCGTGCCGCCCGCGCTGCTCACCACCAACGCGCGCCTGCTCTACTCCCAGGACGCTTCCCTCCCCTACGCCGACCTGGTCGAGCGCCAGGGCGACGACGGCAACTACACCACGGTGAGCTACGTGAACGCCACCGGCGCGCGGTGGGAGCTGCCCCGCGACGTCTACTACTTCTACGTCGCTCACCCGCGCGTGTTCTGGGAGGGCCCCGCGGCGGTCAGCGGGAAGTCGCTGTGGCGCAAGGCATACTTCGACGAGCTCACCTACGGCAGCTCGGGCACTCTCGCGTCCGCGCTCGGCGCGTGCGGCGACTACGTCGCGGCCATCCAGAACGCGACGGTGTGGCTCCACCGGCAGCTCGAGTTCGGCTACGGCACCAACTACGTGCAGCCCGTGGAGATAATACTCGACCGGTTCGGCAGCTGCGGCGAGTACAGCATCGCGGCCGCGGCCGCGCTCAAGGTCGCGATGGTGCCCGCGCGGGTGACGATCTACACGGCCTCGGACCACCAGTGGAACGAGGTGTGGCTCGACGGCGGCTGGACGTTCATCGACGCGTCGAGCGACGTCGCGGGCGCGGCCACCGTCCGCGAGCCCGAGCTGATCCCGCTCATAGGCAGCATCAACTTCAACGACCCGGACAACTTCGAGCGCTCGGGGTGGAAGCCCTTCATGTCCATGACCAACAGCTTCCGCCCCGACGACGTGGACATCAACTCCATCGGCATCCGCACGTACGGCCCCGCGTACACCTGCAGCGGGGGCAACTGGTCGTCGCCACGGGTCGCCGTCCCCCACAAGTACACCGACACCTCGCGCGTGCACATCACCGTGGTGGACGCGCAGGGCGACCCCGTGGAGGCCGCGTGGGTGGGCGTGCTGGAGCTCGCCCACGACCCGTACAACGTGAACTCCTTCCCCTACGCGCTGTTCGCGTGCGCGAACTACACAAACGCCACCGGCCAGTGCGAGGTGGAGGTCGGGAAGCAGGGGACGTGCGCCAGGGGCCACGCGCACTCCTACACGGTCGAGATACTCTCGCCGTACGGCGAGAAGGAGGCGGTCTACCCCGGCGACATGCCCGTCACCGAGGAGGGCGTGGACCTGTACTACACGTACACCGTGTATGGCGACGCGCCCGCCCTCGCGTCCCCGCGGTGGACCGTGTCTCCCCTCCCCGAGCTGCCCCCCCAGGTGCTCATCGACCTCGACATCGCGGCCTCCGGCGCGCAGCGGCACTCCCACGGCGAGTACGGGGGCAACGAGATGTTCGCCTTCGGCACCACGTTCGACCACGAGTTCCCTGCCACCGTCGACTGCGCGCTGATGGACGCGGACGCCCTGGCGGCGCTGCTCGCGGGCGGCGCGCCGGAGGTCGTGTGGGGCGAGTACGACGTAGACCATGCGGACGTGACCGTCCCGCACTACGCCGAGTGGTCCGACCTATACCTCGTCATCCTCAACACCGACTCCTACGCGTCTACGAAGGTGGTGGAGCTTGGGACCTCGCTCAGGGCCAAGATGTTCCCGCGCCTCGACCTCAGGGCTCCAGTGGGGGGCGTCGACCTCTCGACGGCCGCGCCCCTGGCGGTGCGCGGCACGGTGCGCGACCACTGCCCCGTCGCCGCGCTGTGCGCGACCGTGGACAGCAGCACCTGGTACGACATCATGGGCGCCCTGGATGACGGGGAGTTCAACACCACGCTGGACGTCTCCGGCCTCCCCTCGGGCGAGTACACCGTCGCGGTGCGCGCGACCGACGCGGCCGGCGTGTGGCGCGAGGAGAACGCCACGGTGTACCTCGACGCGGACGACCCAGTACTGCGCGTAAATTCGCCGCTGGACGGCGAGCACCTTGCCGCCGAGGGCAAGGTCCGCATCGAGGGCACGGCCATCGACAACAGGTTCATCGCCCTCATCAACGTGCGCTTCGTGGGACGGTCCTGGTCCTTGGACCTGCCCCTCGACGACGGCAGGTTCGCCATCGATGTCGAGCCCCTCGGGGAGGTCGGGCCGCTCCCGCTCGAGGTCGAGGCCTGGGACGCCTGCGGCCGGTCGGCCGCTGTCAGGATACAGGTCGTCCTCGACCCCATGCCCCCCATCATCCAGCTGCGGAAGCCCGACAGCTCCAAGCCCGTCGTGGTGGGCCCGGTGGCCTCTGTCGAGCTCACGGGCTCGGTGTGGGACGATTACGGCCTCGGCGCGCTTCTCTACCGCGAGGGCGGCGGCGACTGGGTCGACGCCACCGAGTACATGTCAGGCGACGGCGCGTTCACGCTCACGGTCCCGACCGCCGGGTGGGCGGACGGCCACCGCGTCCTCGAGCTCAAGGCGCTCGACAGGGCGGGGCACGAGGATTCTCTCAACGTCACCTACGACGTCGACATGACGCCGCCCGCGCTCGACCTCGAGCCGCTGCTTGAGAGCTACGAGGACTCGGCCGCCGTGTCGCTGCGGGGGAGGGTCACGGACGCGCACGGCGTCGAGCTCGTGTCGGTCGCGGTGGACGGGGGCGACCCTGCAGCGGTGGATGTGGGTGCGGACGGCACCATCGAGGCGTCGCTGCCGTGGGGCCCGACGATGGTCGGCGCCCACACGGTCAGGGTCTTCGCCGTCGACGCCCTCGGCAGCTCGACCTACGTCGACCTCGCCTACGAGGTCGTGGACGCGACCCCCCCCGAGGTGACGGTCGAGGAGCCCTACGACGGGGCCAGGCTCACGTGGGGCCACGCCTTCGTCGTCCAGGGGACCGCGACGGACAACGTCGGGGTGGTCAGGGTCGAGGTGGCCCTGAAGAACTGGAACTGGACCCCGGTCGAGGGCGCCGCCAGGACGAGGGTCGACTGGTCCCTCGAGGTCGACTTCCCGGAGTGGTCTCACGCGCTGTTCGGCCTCGTCGACATCGAGGTGAGGGCCTACGACGGGAGCGGGCTGTTCGGGCTGGTCCTCCTGTCGGTCGAGCTTGCGGACACGACGCCCCCCGTGCTCGTCATAGGGCCGCCCTTCGAGGGGACGGCATACGAGGTGCTGACGGACCAGAATCTGCGCCTCAACATCACCGCGACCGACGACGACCGCGTCGAGGGGTACTGGCACCGCATCGACGGCGGGCCCTGGATCCCCGATGCCCACGCAATCCACACCGTCGGCGTCCCCGTCGGGACGCACCAGATCGAGGTCAGGATCACCGACCCTGCCGGCAACGAGGCCGTCAGGTCCACGACGTTCATTGTCAGGGAGAGGCCCGAGGAGGGGGGGCCGTCGATGGTGGCCATGGCCGGCCTGGCGCTGCTCGGGGCCCTCATCGTCGTCGCCGTCATGGTCATCCTGAAGTGGAGGAGGCGGCCGGCGGAGGCCCCTCCCCCCTACGGCGGGGAGCACGGCGGCACCGGTGACGCGCAGCAGGGGGGCACGGGCGCGGCCGCCCCGGCGGAGGCGCCCCCGCCTACCCCTCCCTCACCTGGTCCCCCGTCGTGAGCGGCTCGACGCCCTCCATGAGCGACCGCTCCCTCCAGGGCTCCGGCCCCCACAGCTCGCGCTCGAGCCCCTCCCACTCGGGGATGGCGCGGTGCACCTCGGCCACGGTCAGGTCGCGGAAGCACTCGAGGTACACCAGGTTCACGAGCCCGACCGTGGGGCCGCACAGCAGCAGCACGTCCACGAGGTCGGGCATGTTGCGCCACAGGAGCAGCCGGATGAGGACGGCGATGACGATGATGGGCACGAACGAGAGCTTGGTCCACCTGTTGGTCACGTGCCGGAAGCCGTGCGCGAGCTCGTACTCGCCCGCGTCCACCGGGATGGACGCACCGAGCTTGTCGACCGGATGCGCTTGCAGGAGCAGCAGCGGGACGACCGAGAGCAGGTGTGAGGCCATGACCGAGGTGAGCACGGCGCGGAACGCGAGCGCGACGCGCGGGTAGACCTCGATGTAGATGGTGAAGGACGCGAGGAGCACGACGGACCATGCGGTCACATCCGCCCACTCGCGCCAGCTGAAGGTGAGGTCGCGGCGCGTCCTGAGGTGCAGCCTGGTGGTGTCGATGTACTCGCGGTCGCTGAGGTCGAACAGCCTCATCGCGTTGCGGGCGTGCCGCCTCCTCTGCCTTATACCTCCCCCGGCCCCGTGGAGCAGCGGGGTGATGTCGCGCACGCGCAGCAGCGTCGTCGGGATGTATCGCGAGTAGATGCGGTGCGCGAGGTAGGCGACCGCGAATGCCACGCCGAGCGCGCGCGCCGCCTCGAAGGCGGACTCGGCGACCAGGGCGGCGGGGTCGGGCCAGCTCCCCCAGAGCGGCCCCCGCATCGCGGCGCACACGACCAGCACCGTGAGCAGGACGGTCATCCTCTGCCCGAACTCGCCCGTGCGCCTCCAGTGCCTGAGCAGGGGGACGGCCCCCGCGACGGCGAGCCCGTTGTAGAGCGACGACGAGAGAAGCATCTTGAGGCTGGGCTCATGGTCGTAGAAGGGGAAGGCGTGCGCGAGCGCGAGCGAGCGCATGGCCGCGATGGACACGGCCGTGCCGACGGCGAAGAGGATGAGAGCTCCCCGGTCCTCGCTCCTGATGGTGGCGACCTCCCAGGGACGGGGAACGTCGTGGGGTATATTTAAACCGCGGTCGGGCGCGCGCGCATGAGGAGGATGCCCGAGGCCGTGATGCCCCATGCGACCTCTATGAGGACGGCCACTGTCTCGGTCCGGGGGTTGAACCCCATGGGGAGCAGGACGGTGCCGATGGCCACGGTGACGATGGTGGAGAAGAGGCCCGAGACGCCGAGCGCCCACGACCGCCGCAGGGCGGGGACCAGCGCGACGAGCCCCAGGTAGGTCGACATGAAGAACGCCACGGAGACCGTGCCGTGGACGTCCCCCGCGTCCTCTGTGTACACCCCCACGAGCACCAGGAACACGCCGCCGACGGCGAGCAGGACGGGGCCCGCCCATGCGAGCACGGCGCGGGGGGCGCCGCCCTCCGATCCGGCGAGCCCCGCCCGGACAGCGGGACCGATGCCGGCGAGCGCGAAGACGGCCATGAGCGTCCCTGCGACCATGACGGCCGAGTTGAACGCCCACGCGCCCTCGCCCACCCCGAGGTCGCTCAGGTAGTTCTCGTAGAACGTGTACTCCGGGTCGATTGACATGGCCACCGTGTACAGCACGAGGAAGGCCGCGGCCGCGATGAGGCCGGACGCCGCGCCGAAGGTCCGCACGGGGGCGCGCACGCGACCGTTAGAGGCCGGGAGGTAATTCACTCTTTTGCAGCGGGGCCGGCGGCGGCAGCAGCCGCCTGGTCACGAGCTCGACCATGACGACGAGCCACCATGGCATGAGGGAGAGGAAGAACAGCAGCTCGGCCAGCGGGGAGACCGCCTCGTTGGGGCTGGACGCGAACACCGCGAGCATGAGCCCCAGGACGGTCGTGCCCAGCGTCAGGCGCGTCGCGGTCTGGCCCAGGGGGTGGCCGGACTGCAACGCCCACCACATCGCGGCGCCGGTGAGCACGAGCATGGAGAACAGCGCGCCCGACAGCCGCATGTGCGCGTCCGCCGAGTCCTCGGTGTAGACGCCGAGGAGCGCGGCGAGCACTCCCACGGCGCACAGCATCGGGACCGCGAGCCGCGCGGACACCCCCCTGCCGAGCACCGGGCGCATCGCGAGCACCGCGAACGGGATGACGAGTGCGCCCGTGAGCATCAGGCCCCCGTTGAAGACGTCGGCCTCCGGACCCACGCCGAGGTCGCTCAGCCAGCTCGTGAGCGGGTCGTACGACGGGTCGCCGGCGGCCGAGATGCCCCAGGCGACGAGGAAGGTGCAGGCCGCCCCCATCCCGCACACGACCCCCACGGCCTCCGACAGGCGGCTCACGGCCGTCCATGGGGCGGCGCGCGTATATCTGCTTTCTCGCGCGCCGTTTGACGGTGCCGCGCCCCCACCCAGGTGCGAACTTATTTATCCCCTCGGGCTCGTTTGGCGCCCATGGCCGGGGTGGTGAAGGTGAAGGCGCCTGCTCCGGAGAGCAGGCCCGTGCTCGCCCTGGCCATCGCCCTCGGCATCGACATGCTGCTGCTGCCCGTCATGTTCATCATCCCGCCCTACGGGGTCGTCGTGGTGCTCACCATCGTGCCCTACGTCGGGGGGCGCATCGGGGGGAGGCGCGCCTTCCGGCGCCCGGCCGTCCGCGCGAGCGCGGCGGCGGCGGCCATCGAGGTCACGGTCCTCGCCACCATCATGCTGAGCCTCCTCGGGAAGATACCCGGGGCGGACCTCGAGCTGCTGGAGCCCATCGGGCTCACCCTCCTGGCCTCGGCCTACCTCCTCGGCATCGCGTTCGGCGCGCTCGGCGGCGCCCACGGCGCGAGGCCGATGGGCAAGCTCGCATGAGGCCGTCCCGGCCCCTCACCCGGGGCTCGACCGCCCGCCCTCGCGCCATCTCCCGAGCATGTCCCCCAGGGGCGCGCCCACCTCGCGCAGCATGTAACCCAGCGCGAGCCCGGTCACGGCACCGATGAGGCCGCCCGTCGCGAACCTGACCAGGTTCGTGGACTCCCACAGTCCGTAGAGCTGGGCGAGGCCGTCCACGCCTATGGGCACGAGCGCGATGACGACCACCCACCACCGAAGCGCCGTGATGTCATCGTAGCGGGGCAGCCGCGGGAGCACGGTGATGGCGAGCCCGATGGCCATCAGCAGGTAGATGGAGACGCACCGCGAGCAGAAGGGCATCTGGTTGCCGTTTAGCGAGAGGCTGCGCTGGGGCAGCTGGTGGCA
>Ga0316630_10000707_pt1 | contig 11208 bp, 18 predicted proteins | sample OWC_May_M1_C1_D6_FD_207658 | JGI IMG/M metagenome (GOLD analysis project Ga0316630, IMG submission 207658) | Wetland soil microbial communities from Old Woman Creek delta, Ohio, United States - OWC_May_M1_C1_D6_A | ecosystem: Environmental > Terrestrial > Soil > Wetlands | place: USA: Ohio...
GGACGCCAGCTTCTGGCTCTCGTCCAGCGTCCACAGCTCGACCTGGGGATACCCGTCGTCGCTGCAGCTCTCATCGATGCGGATCACCGAGTCGACGGCAGGAGAGATGACCGCAGCGGCGACGGTCACGTCTCCGAACAGTGCCTCGGTGCCGACCACCGTGATCGCCGCGATCACGCTGGGGTCGGACTGAGTAGACACTATCCGAAGAGACCCCTCCTGCGGCAGCCCCATAAGCTCCTCCTCAACATATTAGGGGGCCTTCGCAGGGTCAGGGAAAGAGAGCTTGAACAGGAATCCGGGGCAAGCTCCAGAAGCTGTTGGATTTGTGGGAAATTCGCGGCAGACCTTGGGCCTATTGTCGTAGATTTTGCACAAAGCCTTGTCATTCTTGAACCTAAGCATCCGGCACTTCATCCTGAACTCGACCTCGACGAGGTTGGATCGCTTGTCCTTCTTGACCGTCACGCCCTGGTGCAGGGACAGCCACTCCAGATAGTCCTGCAGCGCAGGGACGTATCGCAGGGTAGTGACAACGGTGCTGCAACACCGGCCGCACCTCTGGCAGGATCCTTTCCGCTCCCACTTCGGCTCCGGGGGGAGCGGATCGTCTTTCTTGATCTCCCCCATGGCTACTTCCCGACCCCGTCCCGGGAGAGCTTCATGGTGGAGGGGACGTCCTCGATCTGCAGCTCGCCCTCCAGCATGTAGTAGCCGGTCGGCTTCCTGATCGATCCGTCGCAGTCGTGGGTGACGACCCTGCGCTCGCCTTTGAGCGGGCTCTTCATCCACCCGTGCAGCCTCTTCCCGAAGTCCACGGGGATCGCCACGCTCTGTCGGCTGATCCCGGCCTCGATCCTCTTCATGTTGGATTCGAGACTCGGCTTCACCACGTAGCCCCTCTTGTCGAAGAGCCAGTGATTCGGGTTGACCACCTTGACCTTCGTCCCAGGTTCCAGCATCGCTCAGCCCCTCTCGTACAGGTACGCCCCCACGGCCACCAAGATCACGAGGAGATAGGCCAGATGCCATCCCCACGCCCACCACACCAGCTTCCCGAAGTGCTTGAAGTAGATCGTCGCCCTGTACTGGTAGGCGACGACCAGCGTTCGCACCAGCCCGTAGATCGGCACCCACGGAGTTACGCTGGGGACTGGCATCGGCGTCCGCCGCACTGATGCTGGAGCTGGCATCACTTCGGCTCTTCATCGATGTCGGGCTGAACCATGGGGAAGTCGTGCAGAGACATCCCCTCAGTCCATCCGCACTCGACCTTTGCCCCCCACTCGGTGTACCGGATCTTCTTGATGTGCGGGCACCACGTGCAGCTATTCCGTTTGCCCCGCATGGAAATCCACTTCCCCTGCATCGGGCATCGGAGACGAATGACCGCGTCGACCTCATGGACGACCGGAATGCTCTTCGGGTCCGGACGAGTCAGCTTCTGATAGCTGGCAGGGGCGACTGGATGCTGCTCCACGATCCCTCCCCCGAGGCGCGTGAACGGTATCGAAGGATCTTAGCAGGCTTCAGCCAGCCACGCAATGTTTCGTTCAGAACTTGATGCCGCTGACGCCCGGGTATCGGCTTCCGGCACCGGGGCTGTCAGGACCGCCATAGATCCTCGGCTTTTCGCTGTCGCCATGGAGAGATGCCCCCGGCCCGCGAGCCTCCATGATCCGTTGCGCCACCATCTTGAGGAACTGATCGTCATTGAAGCCCGCCCGAATGACTCCGTGAGTGAACATCCAAGTGGCGGCGCGACGAGTCTCGACCCACGATGCCTTGATCTGGAACTCCTGCGGGAACAGGGGGCTGAAGGTTCCGACCGCCATGGTCACCAGATGGTGAACATCCTCGTAGCTGAGTCCGAGCCGGGCCATCTCGCCCCAGATGATGCGAGCCTCGTCCCAGGAGCACTCGAACACTCCACGGACTGCCCAGACGCGAGGCTTGGAAATCCACCCGTAGACCGCCAAGAGCAGGAAGAAGGCCAAGATGCCGAGCAGACATGAGGCCCAGACCGGTAGAAGCATCTCGTCCCCCTCTCTATCCTATGGGGAGCCCCCCGCAGGGTCAGGCCCGGAGGAGAAGGACACCTGGATCTGTCCACCTGCGGTGCACTTCGGGCACAGGCAGACCTTCCGGAGGTACTCCCAACTGAAGTGGTGCACCTCTCCCAGGCGCTCCCGGGACACGATCCGGATGCCCGTCTCCTTGATTTCCAGCATCACCTGACCGAAGTAGTCTATCACGCACTCGGTGCGGTAGAGCCTGGGTCCGTGGGCCACTCGATGACTCCTCCCTGCTGGCATCGGGAGTACCGACCCCGATACCAGTGCTTCCGATGGCAGCCGCACTTCCCCCACGGCCGGACAGTCCGGTACTTCGACCACCAGTCCCACTGGTCGCGAACGGTCTCGTACCGCCGGATCTCGGATTCGTAGCTGCTCCGGTCCCGGAGATCCAGCCGTCCGGTCTCATCCATCCCCACGCTGCCGCACAGCGGCCTCGGGCCTCCGCCGAGGAGACAGAAGTATTCCGCTCCCCCGTCGCATTCGGTCCTCACGAAAACGTGCCGGCAGTTCCAGCACCCATCCGGCTCCTGGTAGCTGCGCGGCCGTGACCTGCTCACTCGGTTCCCAGGTCCTTCGCGATGTCCTTGCCGGCCAGGACTTCGTCGTTCTTGGGGTCGAGCACGAGCACCCGGACTCCGAAGGTGCGCTCCATCATGGCGACGTACCGCTTGATGGCCTTGCCCCGATCCACCTTCGTCTGGCTGGCGTACTGAGCGTTGAACTCGGTACAGATCAGGTCGATCAGGTGGCCGGTCTTGTCCGACTCGGCGAGAGTCTTGGCGATCTCGATGGCCCGCTCGAAGTTGCGGTACTGCTCCTCGTAGAGCCCCACCGTGATCCGGTGGATCGTCTCGGGAGGATCGGATGTCCCCGACACGTGGGCCTGCACGGCCTTCTTCGCCTCCTCGGCGAACTGGTGGACCGGCTCCAGCTTCGCCTTCTTGACCCATCCGTCCACGTTCTTCTCGGTCAGTCCGCCGCTCCGGGCCAACGGTGCCAACTCCTTCGCGTGCGACCAGGGCAGCGAGGCGATCGTCTTCTCGGGGATCTTGGCCTTCACGTGCAGCTCCTCCCATATCTGGGAGAGGTAGTACGCCTTGCCTCGCTTCATCCCCAGCTCGGACTGGGCGTAGTCCTCGAAGGTCGCGTACCCCCAGACCTGATACAGCGGATCGTCGTTGACCGTCCCGTGCATCGCCTCCCACAGCTTCTTCGAGAACTCGATGTAGCCGGACTCGATGGTGTCGCGCAGCTTCTTCAGCTCGACCCGGAGGACATCGGCCTCGGACTTCTTCAGCGCCAGCGCAGTCTCCCCGCTCCCGGTCATACCTTCTTCCCCTCTACCCAATGGCGTCGATACGTGCTCACCGTCGTCCAATGGCAGTCCAGCATCTTGGCCGCATCCATGTGCGTCATGGTCATGTTCTTGCGGAAGAACTCGTCCCAGGAAGTATATCCGAGCCGATGCAACCTGTCGGTCACGTCGGGACGATTGCTCTTGGGTGTCAGCCCGAGCTTCCGGAGCCAGCAGCGCACGGATACCACTGTCGTCCGGTATCTCCGCGCGATGGCGGAGACCGTCATGCCCTTCGAGACCAGATGCGCCAGGATCTTCCCGATGTCGGGAACCCCGAACAGCTCGATCGCATCGGCCTTCAGCAGGGTCTTGAGCCGCTTATGCGGTCTCTTCCTGCCCGGCATTTCCGAGACCTCCCAGTACACGCGAGTCGACCATCCCCATGAACCTCTTGAGGTCCACGAAGACCAGCTTCTCTACGGCGTGCGGCCGATCAAAGACGAACAGCGGCCCGAGGTAGTCGGCCCATCTACCGTCGGGCACCGTGACCCCCTGCGCGGTCTCGATGCAGTGGATCACGTACAGCACTTCCTTCTCTCCGAACACGAGGGAGTACCGGTGGCCCACCGGGTCGTTGATGATCATCATCCGCATCGTGCCCCGGCGGTTCGCCACCTCGTTCACGTCCTGCCACCACTCCCAGAACGGGCTCTTGTCGGCGGACAGGAGTTGCTCGAAGTGGAACGGATTGTTCTTGTCCACCATCCTCCGCTTCACGTCCATCGACCATGTCCGGCAGAATAGGATCGCCGCGTTTCTCGATGCCTGCGGGATGTCGGGGTCGTCCGTGTTGGGGATCGTGTCCCCGTTGGCCCGCTTCTTCGGCCATCCGCCGGAGCATGGCGGCCGGACGAGAGCGTCCTCGTTTCCGGTGAACCATGCCGATATCCATTCCGAGACTCGCCTCTCGGTGGCCTTCCATGCGCCTGACATTCAGACCTCCTCGACCGGGAGACCGAGCATCTCGACGATCTGCCGGACCTTCCGGTTGAACAAGGCAGTGTTGGGATGCGCCGCGAGCTGGAACTGCCCGTAGAAGGGAACCCACAGGACCAGACGATTGGTCCAGTGCTTCCGGTCGCGGACGATCATCAGTTTCGCTCGGCGCTTTTTTGCCACGACTCTCCTCCAGGACCCTCGAACAGGTTCACGAGCAGCTCTTCTCCGGTGATCTGGGGCTCGGTCGTGATGTTGACTCTCCCCTGCTCCCAGGTGATCTTCCCGGTCTTGCACAGCTTGGCCTTCACTGCCGCCTGCACCATCCTGGCGGCGAACTTGGCCAGCTTCTCCGGGCTCTGCTCGTGGGAGAACTTCTCGCACTGGGCGACCCCGTCGAACGACTTCTGCAGCTCCCGGATGATGATCCGGACTATCGGGCACTTGGGAAGGTGCTTGCAGACGAAGCACACGGTCACTTGAGCGCCACCTCTCCCCACTTCTCGACCACCTCGTGCGACTTCCTGTCGCTCAGGCACACGTCGCCGAAGGCGCACAGGCGCGGTCGAGCCTGATTGGGCGTCAGCTCGCAGACCGCCATCTTGGGCGGCAGGATCTTGGCCTTCACCGCGTCCCGGTAGGCTTCGATCTTCGTCTTCACCTGCTGATGGGGCCGGTCGTCGTAGTCCACGACGACCTCCTTGCACATCAGATCGGTAGCGGCCGCGCCTCCCTTGTCGATGTAGAGCAGGAACCCTTTCTTCGTCTTGGTCAGCCACATGTAGAGGTTGATCTGGAAGATGTTGGCCGGGTACGGCCGCGCACCGTTCGTCCAGAAGTTGGGGCCGGCCGTCTTCATCTCCAGCACGGCCCGCTCCTCGTACATCGTGCCCTTGCCCAGCAGATAGAGGCCGTCGCTGTGCCCGATGATCCCCAGCTCGGGATCTGAAACGGGCACCTCTCTGAACCTCCAGAGACTGTTTCGCCCCAGCTCGATGGGTCTCTCGGGGAACGACTCCATGCAGTTGGGGCAGGGCGTCAGCGGCATCGTCTGGTCCTCGACCATGTAGCCGCAGCGGGGACAGTCCCAGTTGCCCACCAGCACGCCCATCGGGCCGAAATACTGGTCCTGCCACCAGCGATGCAGGGCGGTCCCCACGTCGAAGACGAGCTTGGCCTTGGGAGTCGGACGGAACGACTTCTTCCCCACCACCCCCGGGATGAGCTGCCGGAGCACCTCGAAGCGCGGGCACATGTCCATCAGCTCGGATGGATGCCATCCCTCTACCCGGTCCGGGTCCCCGTTGACGTACTCGTCCTCGACCGCCTTCTCGATGGCAACGCTGAGATCGGCGATGATGGACAGCTTGGGAGAATCGGATCCCCGGTCCTGCCTCACCAGATCGCCCAGGCTCATTGTCGCTCCATCAGGCGCTTGAAGACCGACACGGGGACCATGATCCAGTCCTGGTCCACGTCCGACGGCACGCCGGGGAAGCTGACCACCAGCCCGGGATCGCGCTGCTTCATCGCAGCCTCGCGGGCGATCTTCACCAGCCAGTCCCGTTCGACCCGGAGCGACTTCTTCCCGGTCGTCTTGCACTCCAGCAGGTGGAACTTCGAGCACACATCGCCCTTGGCGAACGGAAGCGCGCCTGACGCCGGCATCGTCCGGCCGTCGACCCGATCAGCTACCCTGGACTCCTGCTTCTTCGACAGATCCTTTCCGGACAAGCCCAGGCCGCGAGGCTTGGGCTTGCTGGGCGCGTGATCGAAGAAGTTGGTCCTAAGCATGGCGCATCCGGCGCTCGTTCATCTTCCGGATGATCTCGCCGCGTACCGCATCGGCGAGTAGGTTGTCGGTCGTCATCGCCGCCAGCAGCTCCTTCTGCGTCTTGAAGGGCTTGCCCCCGGCGTCATACTCCCCCTTCTCCCGTCCGATGGCTCCCTCTCGGAGCCCGACTTCGAGGAGGACTTGCGGCTCGGAGGTGGACCCGGGGTCGTTGCCCTCGTGCGGGTGGAGCCAGATGACGAACTCGCCCTCCTCGTTGGGCGGGCAGACCTTCGACTTCTCGACCTTCACCTTGAGCAGACGGTTGAGGGTCTCCCCCGTGTCCTCCAGCTTCGTGTACTTGCCGCCGTGGAACTTGAGCGTCAGCGAGTTGGCGAAGCCCTGCCCCTTCCCGCAGGGGAGCACGTCGGGGCAGCCGTAGAAGACGCCGATCTTCTCGCGGACCTGATTGATCAGGATGATCGTCGGACGAGGCCCGGTCTCGTCGAGATCCACCGCCGTCTGGCCGGAAGCCCACCTGCGGAGGGCCTTGTTGACCAGCCGGGCAGCGAGACCCTGCTGCCACTTCTCAGCCGACTCCTCGATCTCCTTCTGAGGAGTCATCATCGCTATCGAGTCGAACACCATCAGGTCGCACTGTCCGGTGCGGAGCACCTCGGCGGAGATGTCGATGACCTGCTCGGCGGTCTCCGAGCGGATCACGAGGACGTCCGATCGATCCACGCCGACCATGTCGGCGAAGCTTGGGTCGAACTCCTCGATGGCGGCCCAGGCCACCGCCAGACCCTCGTTGCCCCCGCACTTCGGACATCTCTTCGTGCGGGTCTTCTCGATCCGGTACTTGGCCTCCTTCGGCAGGTTCTTCCCCTGCCAGATGCGGAGACCCCGGAACTCGCCGTCCTCGGTGTCGGTCAGGCCCTTGCCCTTCTCGTCATTCTTCTTGGCGACCAGAGCATCCAGCCGGTCGAGGCGTTCGATGAATTCCTTGGCCTCCTTGCCGGACACGATGATCTTGCCGGAGTCGCCCACGAACGTCGGCTGCATGCCCAGATCGGCCATGAGCATGCGGCACTTTCGGCAGGTGTTCTGGGCGCGCTTCACCGCCTTCAGGGCCGTGAATGTCTTGCCGCTCGACCAGTCGCCCCAGAAGATGATGATCCTGCCCTCGGGAAGGCCGCCGTAGGTGATACTGTCGATGGCCAGGACTTCGGTCGGGATGCGCCCGACCGCGAAGGCTTCCTCGTCGCTCCCGATGGTGATGTACTTGCCGTCGTACTTCTTGTTCACCGCCGCCAAAAGCTCGTCGAACTTAGACTTTCCCAACCCGCACCAGTCCAATCGATTGGACGAATTCCCCCATCCCCCTGCGGCTCGGCGCGGCTATGTGTCGCTCTTGGGCGATGCCTCCCTCACCGACTTGCGCTCCTGGGCGAGACGTGAATCCACCCAGCGGTTCACCTTGTCGTACATCGTGTTGATCGCGTCCTTCTCGGGCTTGCACGGCATCGACAGGTGGACCGACACCGACACGGACTCGAAGTTGCCGATGTTGAGCGTCAGCTTCTTCGTGATTCCCACCACGGCCGGCGCGGCAGGAAGATCCTTCTGGTCCTCGGCCGACATCGTCGCGTCCTCCTTCTTGAGAGTTACGGTCTCCTTTCCTCCCCCCGCGAAACGAGCCGTCTGCGTCACCTCGATCTGAGCTTCGCCGTTCTGCGCCCGCTCCCTATCAGCCTCCAACGGTCTCCCCCTTCCGGAGCTTCTCCTCCGTATCTCGTATCGCTTGGTACTTCTCGTTCACGAGCTTGCCGAAGGCCCCGTTCACCATCCCCGACCTGAGCGCCTCGATGCGGGTGTCTCGAACGAGGTTGAGGTACTGGATCGAGAAGAGGTGCTTGCCCGAGGTGGACGACACCGTCGGGGGCGGAAGCGTCCCACTCCTGAGCCAGTTGTTGAGCGACCCCAGCGAGATGTCGAGAGAAGTCGCCACGACGGATGCCGTGACGAACTCCCCGACCGGCCACCGCTTCACCTTCTGCGGACCCAGCTCGTGCAGATCGATCTTCTGGGACTGCAGCTCGGCCGCGTACTTCCTGGCCTCGACTATCCGCTCCTTGCGGCGCTCCAGCGCCTTCTGGCGGGCGCGCTCGCGGGCCTTCTCCTGCATCCGAGTACGGTGCTCGGGGTCGTTCGCGTAGCGCAGCCGGCGCTTGGCGAGGATCGCCGGCTTGTGCTTCTTGTAGTAGCGAGCGAAATAGGCAGACTTGTCCTTCACCATGAGCTTCCTCCCGGCGACTATTATGACTCAATGCGAGTTTGTGTCAATGTTCTCCCCTCAGAAAGTGATGTCGTTTGGATCTTCTTCCTGGGCCTCGACATTCGGGACGAAGGCGAACTCCGTCGGGTCACGCGCACAGACGTGGAACGATCCCGGGATCGTCCGAGACTCGTTGGCCGCCCCGAACAGGGATCCGCAGACCGGGCAGGTCTTGTCGATGTTCGCCACTTCCCGCTGGATCTTCGCGCGAGCCGCCGCCGGACCCGGGCAGTCGGGAGCCCAGGCGCACCCGTCACACGGTGTCTCGTTCTTCCCCAGGATCGACTGAAGAGCCGCCCGCTCCGCCGGGGACAGCCGGCACTCCTTCGGGAATGCTATTCCCGCCATGGAGACCTCCTACGTGATGAACTTGACCTGCCAGTCGCGACGCCCGTATAGCTGAAGTCTCTTCCGCAGGAATGGCTCACAGAGATGGGGCTCATCGTCAGCGATGTCGACGATGACCGGCTGTTTCTTGCCGTCCATCAGCCGGCAGATGCGGCCCGTCGCCTGCTCCACGTCCGAGTGCGGTGTGGCCAGGAATCCCACGTCGAGCGACGGGATGTCCAGGGCCTCCTGCGCCATCTGGAAGGTGCCCAGGATCACCTGACAGCCCTCTGAGACGGACCGCGCCTCGGAAGTCATGCCGCCCACGTACCGGCCGACCTTGGCGTTCGGATTCTGGGCGTGGATCAGATCCTTGAGATGGTCCAGATGGTTCAGCCGGTCGGATAGGAGGAGAGACTTCCTCCCCTCCCGGATGGACTTCAAGATGATCTCCGCGATCATCCGGTTCCTGCTCGGGTCCGTCGCCATCAGATTCAGCAGCTTGGCGAGATAGACTTTCTTGATCCGGTATTCACCGAAGCCGACGGGTCGCACCCAGGCGTACTGTCGAACGTCGTAGCCGGGATGGTAGCGGACCACGTAGATCGTCGGCTTCATGGCTTCACCGGAGTCGGAAGCCAGGATCTCCCCGAAGTTGGCCCGGATCACTGGCCACATGCCGTCCTTGCGCGCAGGCGTGGCCGTCAGCCCCAGCCGGTACCGACTTGAGAATCGCATCACCGCCTTGTGCCACAGGTCGGCCCCATGTCGGTGAACCTCGTCCACCAGCACCAGACCTGCCCAGGAGTAGAGCCTCGGATCGTACTCGCGCTCCACTATCGACTGGAGCATCGCCACCGCGATCCGTCGGCCATCGAACTCGCACCGGTTCTGCTGGATGATCCCAACCTCGTCCCGGGGGACGCCCATCCACTGCTCGATCCGGTCGCGCCACTGGTCTACGAGGAATTCCTTGTGCGCCAGGATCAGTGTGGTCCGCCCCATCATCGACGCCAGCTTGCAGCCCATCACCGTCTTGCCGGTCCCGCACGGAGCGCACAGGATGCCGTTCAAGATCCCGTTGCGGAACTTCTGCGCCACCGAGTTGACCAGCCGATCCTGCACCCTCTTCATCTCGGGGCGCTGGGACTGGAGGGACTCGTTGAAGTCCATCTGGACCGGCGTCCCGTTGGACAGGTTGTCCACGAACTGCGACCCCCGCAGCACGCTGAACTGTCGCATGACCGAAAGGCCGTACGCCCTCGGGACCACCAGCCAGTCCCCGTCGATGTCGTACATGATGAGCTGTTTGGGGACGTCTTCTCCGCCGAAGAGCTTGCCGTTGATCGTCGGGGAGATGGTCAGCTCCCCCCGAATCTGATCCACCTCGCTCTCGGAGAGGAGGGACCTGGGGATGCGCAGTGCGGCTCCAAGAATAGGCAGTATCGCCACCGGTCCTCCTCTCTACCCTAATGGAGGGGCGCGCAGGGCTATTCGCCCGTCTCCTCCGGCTCCTCTTCCTCGTCCTCGAACTCGTCGACCGGCTCCGGCTTCTCATCGACGACCTGCTGAACGGCGACAGGAGCCGTGGACTGGGCGGCCGGCGGAGCAGGCTCGGGCTTCTTCACGCCCTTCTTGGCCTCCACCCAGTTGCGCCCTACGTGGGCCTCGGCCAGGAACTCGATGGCCTGCCCGGTGACGGCTCGCTGCATCCTGAAGGTCATCCACTTGGCGACGTCCTCGGCCTCGTTCTCCGGGGACTCGAAGATCAGCTCGTCGTGCACCTGCACGAGCATCTTGATCTCTTTCCAGACCGCCGGAGAGAAGTGAAGCGTCTTCTCGCCGATGTCCACCGGGGTTCCGCTCTGACGCCCCTCGGACATGTCCCCCATCAGATCGCGCATGGCGAGCTGGATCAGGTCCTGCGCCGATCCCTGCACGATGGAATTCCAGAGGACCCAGCCCTCCCACCACACGTCCTTCGGATCACGGCCGTAGCAGAACTTCATCCTCCGGCGGCGACCGGTGATCGTCGTCCCGTAGCCCTGCTCGACCAGCAGCTTCACGCAGTGGTCGTGCATCGCGGGGATCTCGGGATACATCGCCGTCAGGAACAGCTCGCGCAGGCGCACGCACTCGGCGTAGGGGATGCCTGGGTTGTCCTGGGAGAAGGAGTCAGCCGACCGTCCGTAGAAGTAGCCGAAGTTGGCGATCTTGGCGTTCCTCCGGGCCTCCTCCTTTCCCATCTTCACCTCGTCGAAGCGGTCGATCCCGAAGGCCGCGTAGGTCTGACGGGTCGCCTCGTGCAGGTCGAGACCCTGCGCGTACTTCTCGATGATGTTCGACTTCCCGAAGGTCCGGTAGGCGATCAGCCCGCCCATCCGCAGTTCGAGCTGGTTGT
>Ga0316630_10000715_pt1 | contig 11184 bp, 9 predicted proteins | sample OWC_May_M1_C1_D6_FD_207658 | JGI IMG/M metagenome (GOLD analysis project Ga0316630, IMG submission 207658) | Wetland soil microbial communities from Old Woman Creek delta, Ohio, United States - OWC_May_M1_C1_D6_A | ecosystem: Environmental > Terrestrial > Soil > Wetlands | place: USA: Ohio...
TGGTGGGTTCACCCGAAGGGCGGCTACATCTTCACCGCCCCGGACTTCCGTCCGCCCTCGAGCGCCGTGATCGCGCTGGTTCTGAAGGGGCCGGCGCAGACCGACCTGCCGGGCGGCAGCGTGTCGTTCAGCGTCGTGTAGCTTCCATCCGGGGTCATATCAGCTTAAAGGCAAAGTCCGGCCAACAAGGCGAATACTCTCTCCAGACCTTCAGGAACTCTTGCATGGGAGTGCAGAGCCCCCAATTTTTGGACGGGTCCCATCCCCGGTGAACGGCGAAAACACGACCGGTGTCCATTCTGACCACAGGCGCTCCGCTCAGCCCGGGAGCGAACGTGCCGTCGGTGAGCTTCACCAGCTTCTTGGCTGGAGTCTGCAGCACCTCGACATCGTTTGCCAAGGCGGACTTTTCCTCATAGATATTGACTGCCGTATCCTTCTCGATGAAAGAGACATCCGCACCGTAGAAACTGCCGAGCGGGTAGGTATCCGAACGATCGAAACCGCGCAGGCAGGCTACCAGGCCGGCATGGTAGTCATTTCCCAGCGGCAGGGGGTTGAATCCCGGGAAATCTTCCCGGTCCACGTTCACCCGGATGACGGCAATGTCATCCTTCCTTTTGGTGAACGGTGGGAATCGTTCGGCTGAGCTTTCATAATTGTTGCCGAGGAAACGAATCGAAAACCGGTTTTTCTTGTCATAAACCTTTAGGTTGCCGGTGCCTTTCAATACGTGGTTGCAGGTTAAGGCATATCCATCGCGGGTGACGAAGAAGCCCGTGCCCTTCGGAAAACCATCCCGGGTGAGAATGTTGAAGACGGCTTTTTCCAGATACAGAGGGAACCGGAGCCAGGCAGCGGCTTCTGATTCCAGGGGAACCATCACGTATCTCTCGTTTTTCTCAAGGCCGCGGCACGAGGCCTCGTAGTAGCGGTCGCTCCCACGGAAGTCGGCGCGGTATTTCTTGAAAACCTGCGAGAAGGTGAGGGTGTGGAGGAAGCCGGATTCGACCGCGCTTTGGATGTCCGGCTCGGCAGCCAGTGCAAGCACCGCCCCGGCCATGCCGGCTGCTTCCGGCACCATCAAGGCGGCGTGATACCCCTGCGAAATGGCCAGCGCTGCGAACAGGAATGCCAGGTCAAGCTCCGTGGCGGATCTTTCGTGCCGGATCTTGACCGGGCTTCGAATGGAGATGCTGCCCGTTGCCGTGCCGATTGTTCTTCGAACGACGCGGTTTTTTTTCACCCAATCGGCCATCGCCTGGTAGAGGCAGATCAACATGGTTTTTTGAATGGCCGCTTGCCTTTGCCTTGCGAGCTCGGACCAGGGCGGGGAGGAATTCAATTCGGCATAACGCCTCTGGGCGGAGGAGGCGATTTTCGGCAAGGCCTCGGCCGCCAGCAGCCCGGCCGTTACGAAGCAGGTGTCCAACCTCGGCGGGATGGGGTGTGTTTTCATGCCCGATGACCCTCGCAGTCGGTCCCTATGTATGGAGCGGCCGAAGCCGATGCGAAAACAGGCTTCAGGGTTTCAAAATTCGACGATATCCCCTACCGGGAACTCCCTGGGGAAGGGGATGAAATGCAGCCCCGCTTTTCGCAGCGGCGAACCGTCGTCCACCAGTTCCAGCATGCCCCGAGCGCCTGCCGGCTTTCCCCCCGGAATGCGGACCGTGTAGAGCACGACGGCCTGGACCATGGGGTCCGAATCCGGGTTGATCCTGATTCTTTCGATCTTGGGCCTGGTTTGCTCGGGCTTCAAGAGCCAATCGTAATATTTCTTGTAGAACAGCCGCGGGCGCAGCGACAAAATCATGTCGGCCATCTGCAGCAGGCCGTATTGCTCCTCGGGCTGCCCCGGTTCGTCGGCCGCCACAAAGATGCAGGTGGCTTTCTCGGCCGTCAGCATCTGGATCAGGGCCGGGACAAAAATGCTTTCTTTGGCGCACAGCGGGAACCGGGCCGGCAGTTGATCGAGGCTGTTGAATAGAACGGTCAACGGCTGGTTGCCCTGGCTTTTCATGCTCTGGATGCTGACGAAGATTCGGTGAAAAAACTCGTCCGGTGCGATGTGGCCGGGGGTGTAGTAAATAACCTCAAGGTTTCCCTCCATCTCGAATTTTTCAAGACGCTTGGTTTCCTCGCAAAGGTCATCTCCTCTCTTTTTTCTTCGCGGCCGGTCGCGGCCGCTGGAACCCTGTGAAAACTCCTGTCGGAGGATCCGGCTCATCGTCTTCTGGGCCATTCTCTCGTCGTCCCGCAGGGACACGACAATGGCTTTTTCACCTTTAAGGATTCTGGAGAGCAGGTGAAAATAGCCGATGTGGCTCTTGTGGGCCCCGCGGGTGCCGATCAGCGCCGTGCACCGCCCGGCCGGGAGCCCATTGATGGTTTCGTTCAGCGGCGGCAGCGGGAAAGGGACCGGCAGCGGGTCATCCGCGGGCAAGTCCTGTTTATAAATTGAGAGGTAGTACGGTATCGAAGGGAAGATGAATATACCGCCCTCGTCGCGATAGGGGCTGCGCCTGCGGGCCTGGATGAGCCGGTCGTGCGGGTTCATTTGGCCGGCAGCCGTATGTTTGAGTGCTTCCCGAGGGCTCTGTAAAATCTTCATTTGGTGCTGGCCCCAGGCATGCTGCTGGTTGCGGGCTTTGACCACTTCGATGCTGCGAAGCATGTAGTCCTGTGAATATTTGCGGTCCAGGCGCAGGATGATGTCGCAGACATAGCCCCAGTGCTCGTGGCCCTGGCCGCCGGAGTCCGACTCCATCACGAAAATCACCAGGGCCGGGCCGTCGGTCGCAACGTTCATGAACTGGTTGAAAATGTCCGCCTGGTTGGACGGCCCGATGACATTGAGGCTGTCGATGACCAGAACATCGGGGCTGGGAATTTGCCGCCCGCTGAACTTGCTGTTTTTCCTCAGGACCTGTTTCCATTTTTGGGCCAGCCGGTGGACCACGAGGCTCAGATCGGGCTGCTGGCTGCTTTTGATGTAGCTGCGTATTTTATCCGACCCCAAAACGGCGACGTGCGGGGTGCCTGGGCTTTCATCGTATTTCTGGAACTTGTCGCCGGCTCTTTCCCAATCGAACGACCGTACCTTGGTGATGATCCGTTCCGCCGAATTTTCGGTTGAAACGTACAGGCAATAGAGCCCTTCAGGCCTATAGGGGTAGTCGGGATAGAGTGTCAGACGATAGCACATTTCCTGCGCGAGAATGGACTTCCCGGTCCCGGGCGGGCCGGTGATGAGCATGGTCAGCGCCCGTGTCTTGGGGTTGGTGACCAAAATACCCCCATGGAGGAGGCGGTCCAGCCAGCAGATCGGGCCGTATGGGTCCGTCAGGAGCAGACGAGGCCATCTGAGCGGGCTGAATTCGTAGAAGGGCTCCTCCAATTTCGGCTTGCACCAAAATGCCCCGGAAACCCCTGTCGCGAGCCGGTAGGGCTCTATGTCTGCGTTCATCCTTCCCCCCCTCTTTTTCCTGCACCCTCCCGCCAAATGGTCTTCATTAAAAAAATTGAGTTCCCAATCTCTGAAGGAGTCTAAAGGAGCTGCCGCTTTCCTGTCAAGGTCAAAAAAACTTCGGCTGCCGACACATTTTCTTGTTGGAGGTGCAAACGTATCGATAGCTGTAACTTATCGAAAATGTGAACGATATTAAAATCAACCCCCGGCCTGCCCGCCCGGCTTTCCGTTTTTATTCATCCGGATGCCGATGCTCCTCAACTCGGGCCACACTATCTAATCGAAAAAGTGTTGCGCCTCTCAGTCAAATGAAGCGAAGGGCACTACTAAAAGTAGGATAGGCAAACGCATGGCGCCTGCAGCCCCAACCAACTTCCGCAACGTCGCCCTGCAGCTGGCAGGCAAGGCCGACGAGCTCTCGATTTACAAGTTCGGCGATGCCATCGCCCGGCAGGCGGTAACGGGCTTGCAGGAATTCATCCTGGTTCAGGCGGAGCCAAAACGCGGCGCTGCCGGCACCGGCAGAACCTGTCGAATGACCGCTCTCCCGTGGTGGCACTTCAACAGCCGGTTCCTGCCGGCCCTGCCTTTGAAGTCCACAACCTGGAGCGCTCCGGACGGCAGCCTCAGTCTGACGGAGATCCCCGTCGAAAATACGGGCGGCCCGATCCGGCCCATGGCACTGGGCTCCTGGGATGATGTGGCGGGGCTTGTCGGCGAGACGGCGCTCGGCGAGCTCGACCATGCCTTCCGCAGCAAGCCGGTGAGCTACCATTTCGACGACCGCCTTCTCTTGCGGGCGTTTTGGCGCCTGATTTCGGGGGCGGCCCGGCCCGGCCCGAAACGACGGAACGGCAACCCCGGCGTCCACCGCACTCTTTTCGGCGAGCGGCGGGCGCTCCTGGGCCGCCGGCCGGAGCTTCCCTATTGGCTGGAAGAGAAGCTTTCGGCCAAACACCCGGTCCTGATGGTCGGCAACCGTAAAAAACACGTGCTGGCGATCCGGCTGCGCCGGCCGGTCGAGCCGATGGCCGTCGGCTTGAGCCGGCGGCGGATCGGACCGGAAGAGATCCAGGATGTCGACCCCTTCATCAACCCCTTCTACCAGGTGGCCGAGCTGGTCAGCGGCCGGCTGGCGCGGCTGTTGGCAGCGCCGCCGGCCGAGCCCGGCGAGGAGGAAGAGGATGCGGCCTTCCTGGACCTGCTGAGAAGAAGGTACATCCTGAACGGCCGGGGGGCCTACCGCAATTTCTCGATCCAGAATTGGGGCGAACGGGACGGCAAGCCCTGTGTTTCTGCGTGTCTTGCGATGGGGCGCAGGCCTTTTCTGCAGCAGACGCTGCCGGAGCCGGTCTTCATCCACTGGGACCTCCGGAATTACCCCGTCACCGTGTTCGCCCACATGGTGGTCGGCAGCGACACGAAGACCGACGTGGTCAACTGCGACACCCTGGTCGAGTGCCACCATCCCAGCATCTGGCGCCACGCCTTCGTCCGGAAGCTGCAGGAGGGCGGCCCGCCGCACTACGGGACGGTGTGCACCGAGTCCACGCGCTATCGCCTTCTGCAGATGCTCTCCAGGGACAAGGTTTTCGACCCGGCCGAATTCCTGGTCGAGAAGCTGCGATCGGCGGCGCGGGTCCTGCGTTACGGCCTGCGGCGGCGCGACATGGGGATCACCCAGTACAACCAGTTCGCCAAGGTCCCTGAGGCCGAGTTCCAGGCGGTCGTCCGGGGCTACGACGAGGCGCGCCGGTTCGCGGAGCAGGCGCGGGCCGAAATCATCTACTTCGACCGCTGAGGTGGACATTGAGAAGCATGGTCGTCATCGAATTGCGCCTTTCCGGGAAGATGCTGGCAAGGGTGGAATTGACACCGCTCGAGTACGAAGCGATCCGCTTGAGCCCGCCGGGCGAAGCCGTGAGCCGGTTGATGAAGAAGGACGACCGCCTGCGCGCCGACCCGGCGCTCATCCTGCAGGTCATGCAGCTCATCACCTCAGGGAATTTCCGGGTTGCGGAGCTGAGCGAAGAGAAGAGTCAAACGTGAAGAAAGGAGATCAGGAAAATGAGCCAGGAACAGGTCCGAGTCACCTACACCCGCGGCGGCCGCGAGTTCAGCCGCAGGTCCTTCAGCTTGAGGGAGGCCGGCCAGGTCACCCTGGGGCAGGCCATCCTCGACGAGCAGCTCACCATCGGCATGGGCCGCGAATTCGAACTGTTCGTGCGCGCCCAGGACGGGGAAAATGAAATCTCGGCGCACGATCGCGAAAACAACACGCTGGAAAGCGTTCTGCTGTCCGCGGCCGACGACGGCCAGATCAGCGGCAAGACCTTCGTGATCGACTGCACCGCCGAGCACAAGGGGGCGTTATGACGAACGAGGCCGCCGCAAAAGCGGAGGACAGAGCGCCGGGTAAAACAACCCATAGGATTTTCTTTTCGGAGAGCTTCGATTTCGACCAGAAGGTCATCCGCAAAATCGCCCTGGAAGAAGTCGGGCACTACGAAACCACGGTCGGGCTGGCGGGCACCGGCATCGGTCAGGATGTCTATCTCATCAAGCCCGTTATTCCCAAGGCAAAAGTGCGCCACTCGTATTTTCGCGTGAGCCCCCGCAACTGGTCGGCCGCCTGGTCGGCCTTCGAGAAGCGGGAGCCTGCGCTCAAGCCTGTCGGCGACGCCCACTATCACCCGGAAAGCTATTCGCGCGAGGTCGATTGGGGCTGCTCGAGCCCGCACCCGAGTTCCACCGACCGGGGCAACAGCCTGACGCAGGCCGGGCTTTACTTCCCGTTCAACCTGCAGACCACCGAGCACGAGACGGTGCTGAATGCGGCCGGAACTCAAGGGGAGGACGGCGCCCTCGTGCTTCCCATCGACCGCATGCGCAGCCTCTATCTGCGCATCAAAGGCCTTGCGGGCCCGGAGGGCGTCATCCAAGCGCTGTATCGCGAAAAGGAGCGCCGCGCGTATTGGGCGTCGGTCATCTACCCCAGCAACGCCGATCACCGGCACCTGCATGCCTCGATGATCGCTCACAATGTCCAGGCACGCAGCGGCGATGAGATCCAGGTCCGGATCCTCGACGAGGTGCCGGCCGTGCGCCTCTCGGACGTGGAGATGGCGGAGCGCACCGGGATTGCTCTTGAAAAAATCCGGTCGACGATCGACCCCGGGGAGGTCCGGAAAGAGGTGCGGGCCAAATACCGCAAGGCGAAAGAGCATTCCTATTGGCGCCGTCACGATGACGACGGCGACGATGAGGACGACCGGGCCCGCGGCCGCAGCGTCGGCTGGGGGACCACCCAGGATTACCCGGTGGTGGCCTACGGCGGTGGTTTCGCTGCCTTCGGCTGCGGCAGCGAGGAAGACAGGCGCCGCGACCCCAAGGAAGTGGCGCAGATGCTGCGGAAGGCGGCCGAATGGATCGAAAAGGACCGGACGACAGCCGACGGGGTCTGGGACCGCCGGCTTGAGACCCACCGGGAAGAGGCCATCTGGGACCTGTCGGCGTGCATCCACTGGCTGCGCAGCCGGCAGCCATGGGGAAAAGCCTGAGGATCGAGAATGAACGAAGACTTCTACGACCGGCTGCGGCGCCAGAAAAACTGGAATCTGGCCCAGCTTGCCGACAAGCAGCTCGTGATCTGCGGCGAGGCGGGCGGCATGACGCGCACCCTGGCGCTGGCGGCCGTCTGCTGCGGCTGGCCGCGGGTGGCCTTCGTCGGTGCCGGCGAATCTCGCCCCCGACTCGTCGAAGCCGCCGAGGAGATCACCTTGCATGTCGGCCCTTCGGGTTACTATGTCCCGGTTTACCCGCCTGCTTACGCCGCCATGGCGCCTCCCCAGCCGCGGGTGTGGGTCATCGACGCCGGCGACCCGCGCTGCGACGGGCTGGAACCCGTCGACGAGCCGGTTTTTTACTACTCCGAAGGCCGTTCGCCCGATGGCTTGGGTTTCATTGCGATCGGTTTCGCCCGCAAGGCCGTCGCCCGCGACCGCAAGGAGTCGCCGGTCGCCGACCGGGCCGAGCTGCCGGCGGTTTGCGCCCAGCTGCTGACGGGGATTTTTTCGGGCCTGAAGGTGTGCGACGAACTAGCCGTCCCGGCTCCTGTCTGCCGCATGCCGCTGCTGAAGCTGCCGGAGGCAGCCGACCTGCCACCGCTGTCGATCTTATATGCCGGCGGCGGCGGCGCCATCGCCCACCAGGAGATGTGGGCGGCGCACCTGGACCCGGTTTTGCGCAAGGCGGCCGGCCGGGGGCGCGCCGTCGTGGTCGATCCCAAGCTGGTTCACGAATCCTGCCGCTCGCGGCAGTGGGGCTACGGGCCGGAGGCGCTCCACCAGCCCAAGGCCGAAATGACCGCGCGCTGGCTGGGCCGGCTTTTCCCCGGCATCCGGGTGCAGGTTTTGAACGAGCGGCTGCAGGAAAAGCACTTGGTGGAACATGCCTCCGCCGAAGCCCTGGCCAGCATCGACAACTGGAGCGGCCGCAAACTGCTGGATGCTCTCTGCCAACGGTTCGGGCTGCCCTGGTGGTCGGCCGGGTCGAGCTTCATGGGCGGGTTCGCCCGACAGGTGTCGGCGGCCAACCCCGCGTGCGCCTCGGCAGATGACGGGGTCGAGCGCCTCTCGAGCCGGCCGGAGGACGACGGCCGGGGCGGCGGCACCTCCTGCACCGCGGCCGAAACACCGCAGCCCTCTTCGGTCCTGCCGCAGATGGTGATCGGAAGCTACATCGCCGGCAGCCGGCGCGAGGTGCTGCTGGGGCGGGCCGATTCAAGGGCGCTCGCGCGCGGGGTCGAAGTCCACCTGACCCACCCGAGCTGGCAGCGGGGCTTCGAAGGCCTGCTCTGGAGTCCGGGCCGCATGGTCAACATCAAACAGCAGCGTGGGCTGCCTTTTGGAGAGCCATCATGGAAACGCGCCGCGTCGGGGTTCTGACCCAGTCCTCGGAAACGTTTCCGGTGGAGCTGCACCTAAAAAGGCCGGCGGCGATCGGGCCTCTCACGGCTTTCGCCGATTGGCGGCCGCGGTCCGGACCGCAGTTGCTCGTGCTCGTGCCGATGGGCCGGCCGGCGCCCGAGGTGAAGAAGGCCGGCCGTCGGCAGGCCGGAGCGTTTCTGCTCGAACCGGGGGAAAGCTTCAGCCTCAAGACCGTCGACGGCCGGGAGGAAACCTACACCTTCACGGCGGACCCGTTCATCGCGCTGACCCCCGAGGGTGAATCGGTATGCGGGTTCTGCCGGGCGGCGCTGCCGCCGGACGCCCCGGCATTTGCCCTCGCCTTGGGCAGACCGGGCCCCTGCGGGCGGCTGCTTTGCCGGGACTGCGCGGCGGCCTGGCAAGCGCAGGCCGGAACGGACTGAAAACGGATAAAGGGAGAGACATCGTGATGGCCGAAATTTCACAGGAGCGGCAGGTGACGGCCGAATCCGCCGAACCCCGGCGCACCTATCCGAACGGCGTGCTGGTCGCCGGCCGGGTGCGCCTGGACCCGGTGCCGCTGCGGCGGGCATGCCTGGTCAGCGTCCGCAGCGAGGAGGACTGCCGCGAGTTCGACCCCGGAGAGGCGGGGATCGAGAGACAGTGGCGGCCGCGGCTCGCGGACCTCCGGACGCTCATGAAAAAGCGCGAAAGCTGGCTCGGCTGGCCCCTGGCCCCCATGGTCAAAGGAGCCAATTTCACCCTGCAGGCCGTCGATGAACCGGCCCCCGGGGTTCAAACATCCTTCGGTTCCAAGATGGCCGATGCCGGGCCTGACACGGGGTTCCGGGTGATCGGCATCCTCAACCACAGCATCCCGCGGGCGGCCGAGCGCCTGAACGACCCCGGCCGCATCGCCCCGGCCGACTGGCTCAAGCCGGCCGAGTTTTTCGCGGCGCTGACCGCCGGGGAGGCCAAGTGGGTGAAGAACATCCCCTCGGCGGTCAACCTCACGGCGCTCGACCCGGCGGGGGCGGGTTTTCCAGCGGTGAACTCGGAGCGTTTCGTGCAGGCCGCTGCGGCGGTCTGGAAGGGCCTGCTCCGGCCCGAGTGCACGGCCGTGCAGCTGAAGGGGGATGCCGGCACCGGCAAGAGCCGACTGATCCGGAGCCTGGCCGAGGACATGCTCAACATGCGCGCGCCCTCCCGGCTGCAGGGTTACCTGATGGTTTCCCTGAACATTGAGCTCTTCATGATGTCCTTTTTTTCCTTCGAGGAGAGCGAAAAGACCCACCTGCGCAATAAAATGGCCAAGCGGCGCATCATCTGGGTGATCGATGAAGCCAGCCGGCTCGTGGAGCGCGGGGACACCGCATCCGTTGACAGTTTACTCCTCTTCATCGACGCCGGGGCCAAGGTCATTCTGATCAGCGACCAGGCGCATTTGCTCGAGAAGCGCGAAGCCTTCATGCGGCGCTTGAGCCCGGTTTACCTGCCGCCGGCCGATCGCAGCGAGGTCCATGCCATCGCCGCCGCCCGGGCGCAGAGCCTGGAAAAGGCGACGGGCTTGGCCGTGCGGCCCGAGGCCGTCAAGGCGGCGGCGGAACTTTCCTGCGGGTCGGTGTTCGTCCAGCCGCATGCCGCGCTGACCCTCATCGGCAACACGGTCACCAGCTGCGAGCTGGCCGGGCGGCCGGAGGTGACTGCCGAGGACGTCGAGCACGAGCTCGGGGCGATATTCAGCCAGGGCAGCCTCGGCCGCCGGATGCCGGCCACGGTGAGCGAGTGGCTCGATCGGGTACGGGCCGAGGGCTTTCGCGGGCACGAGGCTTTGTTGAAATCCTTCGGCCGGGCGCTCCTGCGGGCCCTGCGGCGCCGTCACCGTCCGGACCGGCCGCTCGGGCCGGTGTGGAGCAGCATCATCGCCGGAGAGCCCGGCAGCGGCAAAACCCTGCTGGCCAACCTGGCCGGCCGGCTGATCACGGGCTCCGAGCGCAAGGTGAAGCAGATCGACTGCAATTTTTACCAGAACGACCACTCGGCGCAGAGCCTGCTCGGCTCGCCCATGAGCTACGTCGGCCACGGCGAGGGGGGCATTTTGCAGAATTTCCTTAAAAAAAACCCGGACGGTGTGCTGATCTTCGAGAAACCGGAGGCCGGGCACCCGAACGTGCTCAAGATCCTGGAAGGCATCCTGGCGGGGGAGTTCACGGCGGGCGACGGCCAGCAGATATCGACCCGGGGGCTCGTGGTCCTCATCACCACGGTGGCGGGTGCCCGCTCCGGCTCCGCCCCCATCGGCCTGATCCGGGCGGACGATCATCCGGGCGCGCGGGTGTCCGGAGGTTTGGCCGCCGTTCTGCCTGCGGGGGTTCTGACCCAAATCGGGTTTCACAACGTGTTCTACCTGGGGGTGCTGGAACCGGCTGCGCTGCGCAACATCCTGCGCCTGCAGCTGCAGCGCTATGCCCGCGAGGAAGGCATCTCCCTGCACGTCGAGGAGCCGGTGTTCGATTACCTTCTGGGAAAGATGGACGCCGCAGTGGAAGGGGCACGGGGGGTGCTGGCCGCTTTCCGCGAGCGAATCGAGCCGCTCCTCGACGAACAGCTTGAAAAAGCACAGGGTGCTCGCGGGCTGCGAATTTTTCTCGACGACCGGAAGCAAATCGCCTGCCGGGTGGATGCGCCTGCGGCCGGCGTTTCGCCGGAAAGCCGGCAAGGGGAGTGCCATGGCGAATGAGACGGTAGCGGTCGTGGGAGCCGGCAACGTGGGGCTGTCGGCCG
>Ga0316630_10000716_pt1 | contig 11183 bp, 10 predicted proteins | sample OWC_May_M1_C1_D6_FD_207658 | JGI IMG/M metagenome (GOLD analysis project Ga0316630, IMG submission 207658) | Wetland soil microbial communities from Old Woman Creek delta, Ohio, United States - OWC_May_M1_C1_D6_A | ecosystem: Environmental > Terrestrial > Soil > Wetlands | place: USA: Ohio...
CGGTCAACATGTACGCGGGCGCGCTCATCGGGATGGCGTTCGGATGGGACGCGAGGTCGACCTTCTTCCTCGCGGCCGTCATGACGATGTCGTCCCTCGGCGTGGCGGCCAAGTCGCTCATCGAGCTCAGACGGCTCGACAGGGAGGAGACCGAGTACGTCGTGGGCTCGATGATCGTCGAGGACTTCCTGACGATGGCGCTGCTGGTGGTGGCGATGGGCACGGTCGCGGCCGGGTCGATAGGCAGCGATGTCCCAGGCGAGCAGCTCCTGAGGAGCGTCGGGGGAGCGGCCATCGTCTACACGGTGTTCATCGTGCTCGCGCTCGTAGTCATCCCCCGCCTCGCGAGGCGGGTGGAGCGCGTCAGGTCGGACGAGGTTTTCGTGCTGCTCGCGCTCGCCGCCATCATCGGCTCGTCCGCGCTGGCCTACTACTACGGGATGCCGTACATGCTGGGCGCCTTCTTCATCGGCATGGCGTTCTCCGAGAGCCGCATCTCGGAGCGGCTGCAGCTCCGGCTGCTCTCGTTCAGGGACGCGTTCGTCGCGGTGTTCTTCGTGGGGTTCGGGCTCCGCGTCGACCTGGCGATGCTCCCCGAGGCCATTGGCCCCATCGTGGCCTCGATAGCGGTGGTCGTCCTCGATGACACGGTCATCCTCTCGGCGATCGTCTACCTCATGGGGTTCAACGCCAGGTCGAGCACCTCGCTGGGCGCCTCGCTCCTCGGCAGGAGCGACGACTCCATCCTCTTCGCGTCGGTCGGTGGCTCCCTCACGAAGGCCGACGGCACCAAGCTGCTGCCGCGCGCCGAGCAGCTCTACCCGTTCGCGGGCGGGGTCGCGCTCGTGACGAGCTTCGTCTGCCCATGGGCTATCAGGAAGAGCGGTGGCCTGGCGCTCTGGCTCGGGTCATCGCTCCCCGCGTCCGTGCGGTTCGCGGGCGTCTCCATCGGCCGCTCGATGCGCCCGCTGCTGCTCCACCACGGACCGCCCGGGGAGCCACGCGACTTCTCGCTCATCGCCCTCCCCGTCGCCTTCGCCGTGTGCGTGCTGGCAGCGGGTGTGCTCCTCGTCTCCGGCCGTGCCTACGGGTCCCTCGCCGCGTGCGGGGTCGCGGCGGCCCTCCTCGCCGCCCTGCACTGGCCGCTGTCCCGCGAGCTCGGGAGGCACATCGTGTCCTCGGAGCTCGCGGAGGACGGCCGCCCGGTGGTCGGCCACCGGGCCGTGACGGCGTTCGTGGGCCGCGGCACGACCATGCTCCTGTTCGTCCCCGTGGTGGCGCTGTCCGCGTGGGCGTACGCATGGTGGCTGTCCCCGCTCGCCGTCCTGGCCCTTCTCGGGGCGTTCCTGGCCCTCGCCGCCCGCGCTCGCGCGTCCGCCCTCGACGTGGGGCACCGCCCGGACGCCAAGGAGGCGGTCGAGCGCAGCCTGGAGCGCCAAAGGCGCGAGATGGAGCGTCGTTACAGGGGACGGAGGCGATGAGCTCGCCCGCGAGGATGGCGGCGAGGGCCTAGGCGCCGTCGCCCTGCCCGTCGCCCTCGGGAGGCTCGCCCTTCGGCCATCTCCTGCGGGGGCGGCCGTCCTTGAACTCGTACCACTGCGGGGAGTCCCACTTGGGCTCGAAGATGGGCCTCACCTCGCGCTCCACCTCGTCGTGCTCGGGGGTCTCCCCCGTGATCGTGCTGCACAGCTCGCGCATCTCGCGGTCCTCGGCCGTGGCGGACCTGTCGGCGCCGCATCTGCGGCAGTGCGCGTCGTCCCCCTCGAACATCGTCCCGCACCGCGAGCAGAGCTGCACCTTCGTCACGTCGGCACCTCATACACCTTGGGCGCCGGGGGTATATCCACCTTTCGCGAGGGGCCCTATCCAGATGCGTAAAAACCAAGGGACAAGTATTTAATACTCGAAAGTATTCCCCCGGCCTGGAAAGGATGGTCCAACGATGGCCACCATCATCAACGAGGACGACTGCACGGCATGCGGTGCGTGTGCCGAGGTATGCCCAGTAGGCGCAATCACGGTCGAGGACGTTGCCCACGTCGACCCCGATGAGTGCGTCGAGTGCGGCGCATGCGTCGACGAGTGCCCCAACGGCGCCATCTCCCTCCCGTAGGGGGAGCAGCGCCGCGGTGGCGGCCATCTGAGGCGTGCCCATCCGGACCGCGGAGGGGTTGAATGGAGACCGTCTATGTGCTCGTGAAGACCCAGCCAGGGCTGGTCGAACCCATAATGCACGAGGTCGCCTCAAACGCGGCGGTCACCGAGGCGGTCGCGGTCACGGGCTCGTACGACATCATCGCCAAGGTCGAGAAGGAGTTCGTCACCGAGGCTCTGTCCGTCGTCGTCAAGGAGATACGCCAGATAGAGGGCGTCGTCTCGACCGAGACGCTAGTCGCCCTCAAGATGTGAGGAGCGCTCGCGGCCCGTCCAGGGTGCCCAGGGCACAGATATATTTTTATCCGTCCAGCCTGTTTCATCCCCCTCACTGCGGGGAACGGTCATGGTGGATGACAACTTCGTGTTCATCGGGAAGAAGCCGCTCATGAGCTACGTCCTGGCGGCCCTGCGGCAGATCAACGAGGGCAACAAGACCGTCATCATCAAGGCCCGCGGCAAGGCCATCGCCCGCGCCGTCGACGTCGCGGAGATCGTCCGCAACCAGTTCATCCCCAGCGCGACCGTGGACGACATCGTCATCAAGACCGAGCACCTCAAGTCCGAGGACGGCAGGGAGTCCAGGGTGAGCTCGATAGAGATATTCATGACGCGGGGCGAGGGGCCCATGGCGCCCATCCCGCCGCCGAGGTACTCCCGAGGCCCGCCCCCCGCTCCCGAGCCCGAGAAGGAGTGGGAGGACAGCTGAGGTGTTCACGGACGACGACGGCGTGCAGGCGGTCCGCATCGCGCGCGCCATAGTCGACGCGCACGTGCACGGCCGCAGTCCCCCCGAGGCCGACTTCCCCGCGAGCTTCGACGAGCGAGGGGGCGTCTTCACCACGCTCACGACTTACCCCAGGCACGACCTCCGGGGCTGCATCGGCATCCCCGAGCCCGTGATGCCCCTGAGGGAGGCGCTCGTCCAAAGCGCGATGTCCGCGGCGACCGAGGACCCACGGTTCCCGCCGGTGCGGCCCGGCGAGCTCGACGCCATCGTGGTCGAGGTGACGCTCCTGTCCAAGCCCGAGCCCGTGCCCGCCAAGCGGCCGGAGGACCTCCTCAAGGCCGTGAGGGTGGGCGTCCACGGGCTCATCGCCGTCCGCGGGCCCTACAGGGGGCTGCTGCTCCCGCAGGTGCCCGTCGAGCAGGGGTGGGGCGTGGAGGAGTTCCTCCGCCACACCTGCTGGAAGGCCGGCCTCTCGCCCGAGTCGTGGCGGGACCCCCAGACGCGGTTCATGTGGTTCACGGGCCAGGTGTTCTCCGAGTCCAGCCCGAGGGGGCCGGTCTCCCCGAAGCGGCTCGAGGGCGACGCGTGCAAGGGATGACCGGGCGGAGACCGCGCCTGGCCACCCGCGCGCTCACGCGCGCAGTATCATCATCGCGAAGACCTTGGTCTCCTCGACGATGTTCTGGATGATGGCGTACTCGTTCGCGGAGTGCGCGGACTCGTCGAACTTGGACCACACGGCCGCGTCGAAGCCCTTCTTGCGGAAGTAGGCCGCGCACGTCCCTCCGCCGATGCCGTAGACCTTCGGCTCGACGTTGAGCACGTGCCGGATCTGCTCGGAGAGCAGCGAGACCACCCTGCTCTCCGGGTCGGTGCGGGGGGCGGCCCGCTCCTGCTGGACCACGCTGAGATGGATGGTCACCCCGTACCTGTCCCCCACCTGCTTCATCGTGCGACGGACGGTGTCGAGGATCTCGTCAACCGACCGCTCGGGGAGCACGCGGCAGTCCATGAAGAAGATGTCCTCGCCGGGGATGGTGTTGATGTTGGCCACGTTCGCGACCTTCATCGTGAGCTCGAACGTCGAGTAGGGCGGGTCGAACAGCTCGTCCGTCTCGGTGAACGCGCCCTTGAGCTCCTTGTTCACGCGGTACGCGAGCTCGATGCCCGCCTCGCACGCGTTCTTGGCGCGGTGGGGCATCGAGGCGTGGCCCTGCTTGCCCACGACCTTGAACTTGAGCCACAGGATGCTCTTCTCGGCGATCTCCACCAGGTCACCCTTGGACAGCCCCGCGTCCGGGACCATGACCAGGTCGCCCTTGCGGAAGACGCCCTTGTCGAGCAGGAACTGGATGCCGTACCTCGAGCCCATCTCCTCGTCCGCGACCAGCGCGCAGCCGACGTTGATGGACTGGCGCACGCCCGCCTCGGCGACTGCCTTCACCGCGTAGATGCTGGCGATGAGGGGCTGGCCGTTGTCCTCGACCCCGCGGCCGACGACGCGGTCGTCCTTTATGACGGGCTTCCACGGGTCCGACTCCCAGAGCGTGAGGTCCCCCTCTGGCACGACGTCGGTGTGCGCGACGAACCACAGGGTCGGGCCGTCCCGGTGGAGGCCGTGCCGGATGGCCACCAGGTTGGGCCTCACGACCTCCGGGTGCTCCTCGTCCACGGCGTCGTACCGCGCGAACTCGTCGAACCCGAAGTTCTTGATGTGCTCCTGGAGCCACTCGACCTTCTTGAGCTCGCCCTGCCCCCCGTTCGCGGGGGTGACCGCAGGGATGGAGCACATGTCCACGAGGGCCATGACCATCGCGCGGCGCATGGCGTCGACGTTCTCCATCACCGCGTCCCTCTTCGGGTCGTCCGCCATGACATCCATCGCTAGGCCCCCCGGAAGTGGTCGAAGCCGACCGGCCTGATTGGGACCCGAGCGCGCTCCCGGCACAAAAGTATTTCGCGTGGGCGCGTGACCGTGCCCACCACCGCGCACCGCGCCCCCCTCCTAGCCGCCCGGAGCGCTGCGAGCGCCTCGTCCACGCCGTCTGGCCTCACGGCGGCCAGCAGCTCGTACTCGCCCCCGAAGTGGAGCGCCAGCTCGAGCTCGGTCCGGCCCTGGCCAGCTGCCCTGGCGAGGCCCCCGGCCAGGGGCAGCGCGTCCCAGTGGACCTCCGCGCCCACGCCGCTCGCCTCGCAGAGCTGGTGGAGCGCGAGCGCCAGCCCGTCCGACAGGTCGATGCACGCGCGCGCCTGGCCAGTGCGCGCGAGCGCCAGACCGTCCCGCACCCTCGCCCGCACGCCGTAGACGAGGCGCAGCGCGCGCGCGTCGGGGCCCCTGCCCTCGGCCATGGATGCCATAAGCCGCTGGTAGCCGATGCCAGGGCCGCCCACGGGGCCCGTGAGCACGAGCGCATCGCCTGGCCGCGCGCCCCTGCGGAACAGGCACTCGCCCCTGGTCGCGGTGCCGAGGGCGGTCATCGCCAGCACCGGCTCGGTCGCGGACTTGGTGTCCCCGCCGAGCACGCCGACCCCGTGGCCACGCGCCGCGCGGGCCATGGCGCGCGCGAGGGCCTGGAGCCACGCCCTGTCGGTGCCTGGCGGGAGGCCGAGGGCGCACAGCACGCCCAGGGGCGTGCCGCCCATGGCGGCCACGTCGGAGAGGGCCGCCTCGACCGCGAAGGCCCCCAGCATGCCAGGTGTCACCCCGGGCAGCAGGTGCGACCGCCCGATGAGCACGTCCGTGGTGACGAGCAGGAGCTGCCCCCTCCCGCCCCCGAGGGGCACCACGGCGCAGTCGTCCTCGCCCCGGCCCAGGTCCCTGGTGCGCCCGAGCTGCGCGCGCGCGGCCTCGATGGCCCCCCGCTCCCCCACGTCGCGCAGCGCTGGCATCGCGTCCTCCCGGCCGGCGATGGCGGCGAGGGCCTAAGAAGGTTTGCCTCCATGGCCAGATGCGTGGGAAGCTTCATCTAACCCCAGGGGCATCCCGCGCAAGGTGGGCCGTCTGCTACCCTCCCACTGCAAATCCGTGGGCAAGCTGGTGCTCGAGCCACCCCTCACCGGGGAGGCCATCGAGCGCGCCGCGAGGGGCAAGCTCGCGTACAAGCTCACGGACTTCTACGCCGTGACCGACGGGAAGGCCTGGGCGGTCGTGAGGGTGAGGAGGGCCCCGGGCGCCTCGCTCCTGGTCCCTGTGAGGTCGGTCAGGCTCCTGGCGGCGCCCGAGGAGACGGCCTACGTCGAGGACCCGACGGTGGACGTGACCAACCCCTCCGCCATGGTGATGGCGGCCGAGAGGCACGCGCCCAAGGCCAGGTGCGTCGTCGTCCAGGGGGAGTTCAACCACCTGAGCTTCGTGGTGCGCGACGCCTCCGAGGTGCGCGTGCTCGCGCTGGACGTCGTACCTCCATATCCCAGCAAGGTGGCGGAGCTCGCGAGGCGGGCCCTGGCCACGACGGCGCTGCCGGTCATCCTGACCGAGGCGCGCGTCGAGCTCGCCGACATCGCCGCCTCGGTGGGCGAGGACCGGAGGCTCCTCATGCCCTGCCGCGCCTCGGGGCTCAAGCTCGACCGCCAGGTCGACTTCCTCGACGAGCAGCCCCCCATCGGGCGGGGCGAGCCCGTCACGCTCGTCGGGTGCCAGTTGAGCGCGCGCATCTTCGACGAGCGCTACGGGTTCCCTCCGCCAGAGGCCCTCACCATGTGCCCCGCCGAGCTCGCGGCAGCCATCGGGACCGACGGGTGGGTGCTGGTCAAGTGCTGCAACGAGAAGGGGCCGTTCTCCTTCCACGGTCGCGTCGTGCACGTGCCATGGAGCGCGACGCGGGGCGACGTGGCCGCCGCCCTGGAGGAGATCGTCACCAGGGACCACTCCGAGCGCGAGGTCGTCGGCCTCGAGTACCTCAGCGAGCCCTGAGAGAGGCCCCCCGTCGCCCCGCTCGGGCGCCTCAGCTGATGTGCGTGCCTGTCCTCCCGGCCATAGCGAGCTTGACGCTGTCGAGGCTCGTGACGATGACCCGCTCGCCGCCGCGCTCGAGGAAGTCGAGCGCGGCCTCTATCTTGGGGCCCATGCTGCCGGGGGGGAACTGGCCGTCGCGCAGGTGGCCCTCCGCCTCCTCGGCGCTGATGAAGTCCAGGGGCCGCTGGGACGGTTTCTTGTAGTCCAGGTAGACCTGCTCGACGTCGGTGAGCATGAGCAGCAGCTCCACGCCGCACCGCGCGGCGAGGACGGCGGAGGCGCGGTCCTTGTCGATGACGGCCTCGACGCCCTCGTACCGGCCTCCCGTGAACTGCACGGGTATGCCCCCGCCGCCGCACGCGATGACCACGTCGCCCCGCGAGTAGGCCTCCTTGATGAAGTCCACCTCGACCACGTCGATGGGCTCGGGCGACGGGGCCATGCGCCTCCAGCCGCGCCCGGCGTCCTCCTTCATGACGATGCCCTTCCTGGCCATCATGGCCTTGGCCTGGTCGCGCGTGTAGAACCGGCCGATGCCCTTGGAGGGGTCCTCGAAGGCGGGGTCGTCCTTGTCGACGATGACCTGCGTGATGACGGTGATGACCTTGCGCTTGACCTGCCGGCGACGGATGATGTTGGCGAGCGTGTTCTGGACCATGTAGCCGAGCTGCCCCTGCGTCTCGGCGACGAGCACGTCCAGCGGCATCGGTGGCGTCTCGGCCGCCGCGAGCTCCCCCTGGTGCATCAGCACGCCCACCTGTGGCCCGTTGCCGTGCGTGATGATGACCTTGTGCCCCTCCTGCAGGAGGTCCACTAGCGACTCCATCGCCGACCTCAGGTTCCGGAACTGCTCCTCGGCCGTCCCCCTCTGGTGCTCCTTGAGGATGGCGTTGCCCCCAAGGGCGACCAGCATCCTCCAGGTCCGAGGGGTGGGCTTGGGCACGGCCAGTGGATGCACCCTCCCGAATATAAGGGTTGTCCGGACGCTCGCGGCCAGCGCGCGCGTCTCACGCGGAGAGGCGCTCGCGCGCGAGCCGGAAGGCCAGCCCAGCGAACGCGATGCACGCGAGCAGCCCGAGCAGCCCCGTGGCGTCGCCGAGCAGCTCGGGGTGCGTCGTGCCGAGGCTGGCGAGGTAGTTGAAGGCCGCGTGCATCAGCACGGCGACGAGGTAGTAGGGCAGCGCGGCCATGTACGGACGCCCCGCGACCTTGGCCTTCCCGAGGCCGAGGCCCGTGACGCCCGTCGCGGACGCGTGCAGCAGCGTGCTCGAGATGGATCTCACGAAGGCGAGGGCGAGGAACGCGATGAGCCCCCCCGTCTCGAGCGCGGACAGCTCGTACAGCAGGTTCTCCGTCGCCGCGAAGCCCAATCCGGCGGCCACGCCGTAGACCAGCCCGTCCTCCGCGCGCTGGATGTAGGACGCGACGAGCACGACGCCGAGGGCCTTCGCGCCCTCCTCGACGATGGGGGCGACCACGACGGCGGCGAGGAGGTTCTCGTCCGCCAGCGCGTAGAGGCGCTCCATCTTGTCGAGGTTGCCCACCAGGATCATCTCGAGGATGATGGAGATGATGACCGCGGACACCGCGCCGAACGCGAAGACCCCGAGGAGCCGCCCGTAGGGCTCTCGCCCGTAGCGCTCGGAGTTGCGCGCGCGCACGAGGTAGTAGAGGCTCGGCAGCAGCGCGACGAGCAGGATGCCGACGGCAAAGGCCAACGCGGAGGCCATCGTCCATGAATGGGACGTGCCGTGCAAAAATGTTGTCCCTGTCCCCCCGCCCCGGTGCACCGTCCCCCTCGACGACCCCCCAACCTGCACCTCCTGGATGGTAAGTCTTTTAACTCCTCATCACATTATGACGCCCTGGCAGTTGTAGGAAGGTGGACTAGGATGCGTCCTGCTCGTGGCGGCGTACTTGCGGTGCTGGCCGTCGTGCTGCTGCTGGCAAGCGGCCTTGCGCCCCTCCTCGTAGCCTCGGCCGCGCCCACGCTGCCGGACAACACCGTGGTCAAGGGCACTCTGGACGACACCTCCCCCCGCGCCGACTACAACTTCACGGCCCGGACGAACGTGTGGACCGTGGTCGCGTCCAACAACTACCAGAACCTCGGCTCCTACCGCCATGACCTGCGCGTGAACGCCTCGAGCATCAACGCAATCGCGACCGCCAGGGTCGGCTCCTACGGGGAGTACGAGCGCGCGGGGTTCATCGCCATCAACGGCTTCGACCTGGCTTCGCAGACCCAGTACACCGTGTCCCAGGTGCGGGGGGCCTACACGCCCTCCTTCGCGCTGCAGCTGCGCCGCGACCCGACGATGCTCGCCAGGGCCTCGACCACCGTCCTGGGAAACCTGGGCACCGACGGCATCGTGATGTCGTACCAGATCGACCTCCAGAGGAGGGACACGCTCGACCTCCGGCTGCAGGTCCCGCCCGAGTGGACGTACAACTACCACCTGGGCCTGTTCCTGCTCGCGCCCGCCGACAGGTACTACGTGTTCGACGGCGAGGGCGGCGTGATGCCCGTCGCGCAGTCGAGCGTGGGCGAGAACCGGGAGCAGGCGCTGACGTTCCTGGCCATGGACCCGGGCTTCTACTGCGTGGTCGTGCTCAACCTGGGCATGCCCGACGACGTGCAGTACACGCTCAAGGTCGGCCTCAACGGCAAGCCCCTCCCCAACGGCGCGCTCGACGAGGAGACGCTGACGGACGTGAACCTCGAGGACTACTACGCTTTCACGGTCCCCATGAACCGGTGGAGCGCGGTCGTGGCCAAGGCCCGCGGCCCCCTCGACTACGCGGTCATGCACAGCCTGCACTGGCCAACGGCCGACTCGAACAGCATCGCCTACGACGAGCTCACCGACGCGGGCCCCGCGGGCATCATCGCCATCGACGGACATTCGCTCTCCGCGCCCGACTCCTTCTTCGCGAGGGAGCGCTACGACGTGCGCGGGGGCTCGCTCCCGTTCACGATACAGTACTCGACGTCGACCGCCACGCTCGCCAGCACCAACAACACGACCGCGGGGCAGCTGACGGTCGACGACATCTTCCGCATGTACGAGGTCCGGCTCCAGAAGACGCAGACCGTCGACCTGCGGCTGCGGGTCGACGAGGAGTACAACTACGACTACGACCTGGGCATGTACGTCTTCGCCCCCGGGGGCAAGTACCACTCCATCTCGGGGCAGCTGCCCGAGTACTCGGAGGGCCCCGTGGCCTCATCGCGCGCCGGCCAGGGCACCGAGCAGGACGCGGTGTTCACCTGCCCCGAGACGGGGTTCTACGCCATCGTCATCGTCAACTTCGACGCGCGTGACGACATCCCGTTCACGCTGCAGCTCACGATACAGGGGAGGACCGTCACCGACGACGTGCCGGTCGTCGGGGACCTCAACGCCCAGAACCGCATAGACCTCCTCCAGTTCACCGCCGCGAGGGGCGCGTGGACGGTCGTGGGCTGCCGCCTGGCCGACGGCTCCACGGGCTCCCTCAACCACCGGCTCTACAGCACCGCCCTCGACACTAATCCCCTGGTGGACGAGCTGCTTGGCTACGTCCCCGCCCCGGGCGGGCGCGGCAGCTACGAGCTGCGACCGCTGGGCCTCCTCGGGGTCGACGGCCGGCAGCTCGCGTCCTCCACGACCTACTACATGAAGGAGGAGGTGTCCGAGGGCGCCCCCCGCTACGTCCTCGAGCTCGAGAGCACGCCCAGGCGCCTGACCTCGAGCACGGGCACGCTCACCGGCATCGACTTCAGGGCGGGCGAGTTCCTCCAGACCTACACGGTCGACCTCGCCGCCCACCAGGCCATCGACGTGCGCGCCTCCCCGCCCGAGAACTACACGTACGACTACGAGCTCGGCATGTACATCCTTGGCCCGGGCTCGCTCTACCACGGGCTCGTGTCCGACCTCGGGGTGGTCGCGCGGTCGGTGCCCGGCCCCAACGCTGCCCCCGCGCTGCTGCACGTGGCCGAGACCGCCGGCACCTACCTCATACTGGTCGCCAACCTCGGGCCGCTCTCGGGCCTCGAGTACGGGCTGCGGTACGCCCTGGACGGCTTCAACGTCACGCTCGACCGCCTCGTGGACGGGACGCTCGACCCGGTCAACGGTGCGGACGCCTACCGGTTCCAGGCGACCCCCGGCGACTGGACGCTCGCCATCGTGCGCCTGCCGGAGGCCGAACCCGCCTCCGCCGTGGTGGCGACCGTGCGGTGGCCGTCGCTCGACTCGGTCGCGCTCGCGACCGCGACGCTCGACAAAAGGACGCCCATGGTCGCCTTCCTCATCGACGGCGACGCGCTACCGTCGGGGGCGGGCCCGCACTACCTGC
>Ga0316630_10000717_pt1 | contig 11181 bp, 10 predicted proteins | sample OWC_May_M1_C1_D6_FD_207658 | JGI IMG/M metagenome (GOLD analysis project Ga0316630, IMG submission 207658) | Wetland soil microbial communities from Old Woman Creek delta, Ohio, United States - OWC_May_M1_C1_D6_A | ecosystem: Environmental > Terrestrial > Soil > Wetlands | place: USA: Ohio...
ATGACAAAATCCGCCAAGAGAGACTACTTAGCACGGGGAAAGGGAGTCCTGAGCGCGACCGGGCCGCAATCGCGGTTCATCCTCTTCCTCATCTTCCTCCTGGTGGCGTACACGCTCCTGCTCAGGGTCTTCCAGAAGCTCGCCGCCATCGTTGAGCTCCCCGTTTTTCTTCCGATCGCGCTCATCACGCTCCTGGCCTTCATCGGCATTGCCGGAACGCTCTACTCACACCGGTTCGTGGGCCCCATGGTCCGCATCCGGAAGACCCTCGAGCACGTGGCGAAGGGGGACTGTGCGGTGACGCTGCGGCTGCGCGACTCCGACGATCCCATGCTCAAGGACCTGGTCAAGACCATCGGCCACCTCTGCGAGCAGAGCAGGCACACCAACCAGGCGGTCCTGAATGCGGCCCGCGACCTGCGCAGCGAGCTGGCAGCGCTCCGGGAAAGCCTCCAGCAGGGCAAGAGCGCCGGCGCCCTGCAGGACCAGCTGGAGTCCATCCGACGGAAGGAAGCGGCGCTCGAAGACGCCGTGAAATCACTGGGAACGTAGCACAGCGAGGGGACCATGGCGTCAGGAGGAGGAGGGGGGGTCGGCGGCAAGAGCATGAAGCAGGTGGCCACGGACGTGGTCGAAGGCTACCAGGTCATCAACCCGCTGATCCTGAAGAAGTTCGACAAGCAGCTGATCAAGGACCTCTACGAGCATCTCAACAAGGCAATGACGGGCGTGCGGAACCTGCCGGTCCACTTCCACGACCAGGTAGCCATGCGCCAGAAGAACATGAAGCTCCAGCGCCTGCACAACGCCATCATCATCATCCGGAACCACGCCCGCGAGAAACGCTTCCCGCTCTGAAAAAAGAAGAGGGGCGGCTTTGCAGCCGCCCCTCCAGTATCTCGTTGCTTTCTTGCACGGTTCTTACGCGTCCCCGTGTCTGCTTCTTTTACTCCACCGCGATCGCGAAGCGCTTCTTGAACTCTTCGGGCTTCAACTTCACCGCTTCCGCCAGTTTCTTGAGCATCTCGCCCTCGAAGTCTTCCTTCTCCAGCCGGATCATATACCGCCGCGCCATATGGTAGTCGTCCGATCCGATCTCGACCGTGCGGATCCGCGTCTTCTTCGTTGCCGGGTCGATGAGATCGGCGAATTTGATGGGGGTGCTCTTGCCGTCCTTCAGCATGATCATGGCGCCTGATCCGCCGCCCACGAGGAACTTCACCGCGCTGAAGCCCAGGTAGCGCGTGTACTCGCGGTCATAGGAGATGGGCGGATGGCAGCGGAGCTCGTAGCCGATGTCCTTGCCGATAATGGTCATTTTGAGGCCCAGGGAGGCGAGTTCCTTCAGCACGTGCTGCTTCAGCATGTCGGCCAGCGGGATCTCGGCAAGCCGGATGTTCCCGTGCTCGTCCCGCGGCACGTCCTTCAGGATCGTCATCTCCTCGGGATCGAAGCGGATCGCGATGCCCTCGGCGATTACGGCCACGCCGTGGTTCCTGCCGAGCACCAGCCGCTTGATCATGGCCCCGGTCAGGATGGCCACGACCTTCTTCCATGAGATCTTGTCGCCCAGCTCCTCGGGGATGAGCGTCAGCGTCGCGCCGGCGCCCATGCCCATCCCGAGCGCGAGGTGTCCGGCCGACCGCCCCATGGCCACGACGATGTACCACCGGAAGGCGGTCTGGGCGTCCTCCATCAGGTTCTCCACGAGCTGCGCACCGAGCTGGACGGCGGTCTCGAACCCGAAGGTCGGAACGCCGTGCGGCAGCGGAAGGTCATTGTCGATGGTCTTGGGAACGTGGCAGACGGCGATCTTCCCGCCAGCTGCCTTCTCGACCTGTGTCGCCGTGAAGGCCGTGTCGTCGCCGCCGATGGTCACGAGGTACTTGACATTCAGCTCGGTCAGGGCCTTGATGACGTTCGCCATCTTGGCGGGATCCTTCGTGGGGTTCTCGCGCGACGTGCGGATGAGGGAACCGCCGCGCATGTGGATGCGCGAGATATCCTCGGGCTCCAGGTTCCTGATCTGGGACGCGTCTCCCCTGGACAGCCACTTGAAGCCGTCGTAGATGCCGATCACCTCAAGCCCCTGCTTCGACGCCTCGAAAGTGACCGCGCTGATGACGCCATTGATGCCCGGCGCCGGACCGCCGCCGACCACGACCGCAAGCCTGCCTGCCATGCCTGCCTCCTGGGAAAGGGAACGTATGGGGGATCGAAAACGATTTGGAGCGCCTCTCCCGATCACGGTGCGCAGTGCGGGAGCGCGCTGACGAACAACGCGGGAACTTTAGCAAAACAGCGTGGAGTTGTCAATGGGAAAGGGGAGCTGCCCCCGTTCCGATCATGATGTTTTCTTGTCCGCGAAGAGCTCCTTCACCTTGTCGAAGAACCCCTTCGTGATCGGCGTGCACTCCTCTTTGGAAAGGCAGTCGAACTCCTTCAGCAGGTCTTTCTGCTTGGCGGAGAGCTTCGTCGGCACCTCCACGGTGACCCTGCAGAGCTGGTCGCCGGAGCCGGCCCCCCGGAGATGAGGGAAGCCCTTGCCGCGGAGCCGGAAAACGTGGCCCGGCTGGGTGCCGGACGGCACTTTGAGCTTCTCGCTCCCGTTCAGGGTGGGGACCTCGAGCTCGGTCCCCAGGGCAGCCTGGGCGAAGCTCAACGGAACATCAAGGATGATGTCCTGGCCGGCTCGCTTGAAGAGGGGATGGTCCTCCACGGTGAGGTAGATGTAGAGGTCGCCGGGAGGGCCGCCGTATTCGCCCAGTTCGCCCTCGCCCGAAAGCCTGATGGTGTTGCCCGTCTCGACGCCGGCGGGGATCTTCACGGACAGGGTTCGCTCCCGCTCGACGCGCTTCCGGCCCTTGCAGGCGTTGCACGGGTCGGTGATCACCCTCCCCTCGCCGCCGCAGCGCGAGCAGGTGCGGGTGAGGCTGAAGAAGCCCTGCTGCACGCGGATCTGGCCGGCCCCCCGGCAGTTTGTGCAGGTCGTGACGCCGTCCCGGGATTTGGCTCCGCTGCCGTCGCAGTCCGGGCACCGCTCCCAGCGGGGAACGCGGATCTTGGTCGACGTGCCGAAGGCCGCGTCCGAGAAGCTGATGGTGAGGTTATACCGGAGGTCGTCGCCGCCCACGGCGCGCGTTCGACCCCGGCCCCCGCCGAAGAACTCCCCGAAGATGTCGCCGAAGATGTCCCCCATGCCCATGCCGGCACCGAACCCGCCCGGTCCTGCCCCCTGAGCGCCCGGTGCCACGCCGTACTGGTCGTAGTACGCGCGCTTTTCGGGGTCCGACAGGACCTCATAGGCATGGCTGATCTCCTTGAACCTCTCCTCCGAAGCCTTGTCGCCGGGGTTCTTGTCGGGGTGGTATTGCACGGCGAGCCTGCGGAACGCCCTCTTGATATCGGCTTCCGAGGCGTTCCGGTGCACTCCCAGCTGTTCGTAGAAGTCCTTGGCCATGGTCCCTTTCATCAGCGCCGGATCGGCTGGACGCGAGACGTGGTCGCGTCCGGAGGCGCACAAAAAAAGGATAGCAGTCCGTCTTCCCTGCTATCCCTTGTTCAGCATGAGTTACTTCTTGTTCTTGTCCACTTCCTCGAACTCGGCGTCGACCACCTTCTCCTCAGGCTTGGACCCGCCGCCCGTTGAGCCGGCCCCGGCTCCGCCGCCGGCCTGCTGATCCCGGTTCATCTTGGCGTAGACCTCTTCAGCGATCTTGTGCGACGCCTTGGACAGATCGGCCACGGCCTTCTTGATGGCCTCAACGTCGCCCTTGTCCTTCGCTTCCTTGGTGCTCTCGATGGCCCTCTGGATGTCGGCCTTCTCGGCGTCGCTCAGTTTTGCGCCGAAATCGACCAGGGATTTCTCGACGGAATAGATGAGGGTGTCGGCCTCGTTCCGGGCCTCTGCCACTTCCTTCTTCTTCTTGTCCTCGGCTGAGTGCGCCTCAGCCTCCTTGATCGCCTTATCGATCTCGTCCTTGCTCATGCCGCTGGATGCCGTGATCTTGATGGACTGTTCGCGGCCCGTGCCAAGGTCCTTTGCCATCACGTGGACGATGCCGTTCGCGTCGATGTCGAAGGTCACCTCGATCTGGGGAAGGCCGCGGGGCGCCGGCGGGATGCCGACCAGTTCAAAGCGGCCGAGGGTCTTGTTGTCCCCCGCCATCTCGCGCTCGCCCTGGAGCACATGGATCGAGACGGCGGTCTGGTTGTCCGACGCCGTGGAGAAGACCTGGCTCTTCTTGGTCGGGATCGTGGTGTTGCGCTCGATCAGTCTCGTGGTGACGTTGCCCAGGGTCTCGATGCCGAGGGAGAGCGGGGTCACGTCGAGGAGCAGCACGTCCTTGACCTGTCCCGTGAGCACGGCGCCCTGAATCGCCGCGCCGATGGCGACCACCTCATCGGGGTTCACGCCCCGGTGCGGCTCTTTCTTGAAGAAGTCCTTCACCGTGCTGATCACCTTGGGCATGCGCGTCATGCCGCCGACGAGCACGGCCTCGTTGATCTGCTCAACGGACTTGCCGGAATCGGAGAGCGCCTTTTTCACGGGGTCGATGCTTTTTGTGACCAGATCGCCCACGATCTGCTCGAACTTCGAGCGGGAAAGTTTATACAGCAGGTGCTTCGGGCCCGTTGCGTCGGCCGTGATGAAGGGCAGATTGATCTCCGTCTCTGCGACCGTCGAAAGCTCGATCTTGGCCTTCTCCGCGGCCTCCTTGAGCCTCTGGAGGGCCATCTTGTCCTTCTTCAGGTCGATGCCCGAGTCCTTCAGGAACGACTCGGCCAGCCACTTGATGACGCGGTCGTCGAAATCATCGCCGCCGAGGAAGGTGTCGCCGTTCGTGGACTTCACCTCGAAGACGCCCTCGCCCAGTTCCAGGATGGAGATGTCGAACGTACCGCCGCCCAGGTCGTAGACCGCGATGGTCTCGTCCTTCTTCTTGTCCAGACCGTAGGCCAGGGACGCCGCCGTGGGCTCATTAATGATGCGCAGCACGTTCAGCCCCGCGATCCTGCCGGCGTCCTTCGTCGCCTGGCGCTGGCTGTCGTTGAAGTAGGCCGGGACCGTGATAACGGCATCGGAGACCTTCTCGCCGAGGTAGTCCTCGGCGGTCTGCTTCATTTTCTGCAGGATCATGGCCGAGATCTCGGCCGGGCTGTAGACCTTGCCGCGGACCTCCACATGAGCGTCGCCATTGGCCGCCTTCACGATCTTGTACGGCAGGTGCTTCAGGGCCTCCTGCACTTCCGTGGTATCGTACTTGCGCCCGATGAGCCGCTTGATCGAAAAGATCGTGTTGTCCGGATTCGTGATGGACTGACGCTTGGCGATCTGTCCGACAAGCCGCTCCCCGCTATCCGTGATCGCCACCACCGACGGCGTTGTTCTGCTCCCTTCGGAGTTCGCGATCACCACGGGTTCGCCACCCTCCATCACGGCCACACAGGAGTTGGTCGTTCCCAGATCGATCCCTATCACTTTTGCCATGGTATCCTCCTTGCTTTCTCTTGTATGTTCAGTTGTGTCCGATATCAGCGGAGCCGCTTTCTCAAAGGCAGCGACCTGCACCCGCCGTTCCGTTCACCCTATGCCTCGTCCGAACCTTCTCCGCGGCCGGCGCCCGCTGCCTCTTCGGTGCAGGGCAGCTTCGACACGCCCACCTTTGCGTGCCGCAGCACTTTGTCGTGGTAGAGGTAACCCTCCTGGAACACCTGCACCACCGTGTTGGCGGGCACGTCGGCCGACTCCACCTGCATCATTGCATCATGCTTCGCCGGATCGAAGGGTTCCCCTGCTGCCTTGAACGGCTGAATGCCATGCTTCTCAAGAACGTCCCTCAGCTGCTTGTACACCAGCTGCACCCCTGTCAGGAGTCCCTGGTTTGCCTCTCCTGATTCAGCGGCGTGCTGGATCGCCAGGCCCAAGTGGTCCGCCACGGTCAGGAGGTCCGTTGCGATCTGTTCGTTCGCGTACCTGCGGAAGTCAGCAAGGTCGCGCTGCATCCGTTTCCGATAATTCTCAAAATCTGCGTACGTCCTGAGGTATTTTTCGTTGGCCTCTGCGGCCTCCCTCGTTTTCTGCTCCAGGGCGCGCACGAGCGTTTCGTCTTCCCGGGCCCGCCCGCCGTCCGCGGCTTCTTCCTCTGCGGCCTCCGCCAGGGCCTGGAGCTCTTCCTCGGAAATCCCCTGCTCCTGCTCCGGCTGCCGCTCCGGGTCCAGCGCGCTGCTCTCGTCCCTCGTGGTCATCGTTCGATTCCTCTCTGCAGACGCTCGTCAAGGATGCGGGAGAGCAGCTTGGACGTGTAGTCAACGACCTGGATCACCTGCCGGTACTGCATGCGCACCGGCCCGATGACGCCGAGCGTCCCGACGATATTGCCGGCCTTGTAGTTGCCCACGACCAGGCTGCATCCCTGCATTTCGAAGAAGGGATTCTCCGACCCGATGAAGACCTTGATCCCCTGTGCTGACGACGATTTATCGAGGAGCTTGAGGAACTTGTATTTGTCCTCGAAAGTGCGGAACAGGCTCCGCAGCTTTTCAATATCGGCAAACTCCGGGCTGTCAAAGAGCTGCGATGTCCCGCCGATGAACACCTTGTCGGTATCGCGCTCCCGGACCTCCTGGCTTGCCCGGAAGGTCTGTTCCAGCAGCCGAAGGAAGCCCGCCTTATCTTCCCGGAGCCGCTCGAGCAACCGCTGCCGGACCTCCGGCAGGGTGAGATGCTCAAGCTCGTCATCGAGGAACGTGCTGAACGAGTTCAGGTCCTGCTGGGAGAGCGGCTCGTCGATCTCCACGAGCTTGTTCAGCACAGCGCCGGTGTTCGTTACAAAGATGATCAGCACCTGGTTCCCACGGAGCCGGACGAACTCGATGTGCTTGTACCTGCCCTCGGGATCCTCGGGCGCAACGACGACGCTTGTATGGTGCGACAGTTTCGCCAGGAACTGGCTCGCTTCTGCCATGAGCAGGTGGAGGTCGCCGCTCTGAGGTACGGATGCCTGCTCCAGGTGGTCCTTGATCTCCGGTGCATCCCGGTCAAAACTGATGAGCGAATCGATGTAGTACCGATACCCCTGCACCGTGGGCACCCGTCCGGCCGACGTGTGCGGGTGCGTCAGAAATCCCAGCTCCTCCAACTCGGCCATGATATTGCGAAGGGTGGCCGAACTGACGCTGAAATCATAGGTCTTCGCCAGGACCGTGGACCCAATTGGGGAGCCGGTCTGGATATAACTGTCGATGACCGCCTGCAGCACCTTTCTTGTTCTTTCATTCAGATCCATGACACACCTGAAAATAGGCCCCTTTTCCGCATACGCCCTTAGCACTCACGCTAAAAGAGTGCTAACAATCTAACATATCGATTTTTTTATGTCAAGAACTTACAGAACGGCAATTATTAATTTATCAGACCTTAAGCTCGCCCATCCTCTCCGCGCTTGAGCGAACCTTTATCAAGTGATCAGAAAAAAGGCCATACCCATCCTCTTGAGGAAATGGTGGGTACGGCCTTCACCCTTGATGCCGGAGCAGGCTCCGCAGCATCATTACGCAGCCTTTTTGACCTCCGCTTCGATCTGCTTCGTCGCCTTGGTCTCGACCTCGATCTTCTTGGCCTTTGGCACCCCGGGCACCGGCACGGAGATCTCCAGGATGCCATCGGCGAACTTTGCCTTCAGGTCATCGGTCTTTGCACCCTCCGGGATCAGGAAGCGGCGTTCAAAGGACCCATAAGAGATCTCCCGATAGGAATATTCCTTCCCCTTCTCGTCCTTCTCGGCGTTTCGCTCACCTCTGATCACGAGTTCCCGGTCGGTAATACTGACATCGAGGTCCTTGGGGTCAACTCCCGGAAGCTCAGCCTTAATGAAAAGCTTCCCCTCCTTCGTGAAGCTCTCAATTGATGGCATCCAAAGACCGACGTGCTCGGTCTCACTCCCTCTCTCTGTCCCCATGAAACGATCGAACACCCTGTCCATCTCTCTCTGCATGGTCCTCAATTCCTCAAAAGGATCCCATGCCCTCATTGCCCGTAGCGGATCCCAGCGAATCAAGCTTTTCATGGAAATCGCCTCCTTTTCTGAGAACGGCCTTTCACTACCGTGAAAAGTGAGTTCTGCGACCTTCCGCTCGGATCTTCCCACAATGGTCGTGATCATCACTTTTCTTCGGGCCACTGAAGCCTCAATTCCAAGCAGAAGGACGAATCTTCTTCCGATGTACGTAAGCGCCATCACCTCCCAACTTGTTGCTTTCATGAGACAATTTATATATACCACATGATTAGCACTCTGTCAATATGAGTGCCAATAATATCGTAACGCTTTGATTAGTATATATTTTTACCGTGTCGCGAAAGGGGAAAGAACGGGAGTAAATCCATGGAGGGAAGAGTATCCGAATGCCTGTGGTCCGCAACGCATCCATGATCATCCGCGAAGGGATTTTGGCACGTAATATAATGTCCCCTGCCGCATGCTCAGGATCTGGCGGATAAGGTCGTCGAGGTCCTCGGGATTGTGGACGAAGTCAATATCGGACGTGTTGATGACCAGGAGAGGCGTATCGTTGTACCGGAAAAAGTAGTGGCTGTACGCCTCATTCACCGCCTCGATGTAATCACGGCTCACGTCCTTCTCGAAAGGCCTGCCGCGCTGCTTGATGCGGCGAAGGATGGTCTCAGTATCGGCCTGGAGGAAGATGACGAGGTCGGGCTTGACGATCTTGGGCTCGAGCATCTTGAAGATCTGGTCGTACAGGGCGAGCTCGTTATCGTTCAGGTTCAGATACGCGAAGATGCGGTCCTTGGCGAAGAGATAGTCGCTGATGGTGACCTGATTGAACAGGTCGTGCTGGGAAAATTCCTCTTGCTGCGCGTACCGGCTCATCAGAAAGAAGATCTGGGTCTGGAAGCGGAAGCGCACGGGGTCCTTATAGAAGTCCGTAAGGAAGGGGTTCTCCTCGGCGCGCTCGAAGATGATGCGGGCGTTCAGCTCCGGCGCAAGCAGCGTTGCGAGGCTGGTCTTGCCCACGCCGATGGGGCCGTCGATCACGATATACCGGGCATAGTGCGGAGCGTGGTTCTCGCTCATGGCGTTTTCCGTTCCGGTTTGAGCTTCAAGACCGTATGCGGGTCCTTGAGCTCCTCGAGCAGTTGCGACGCGGTCCTGCGCAGGACCGGATGTACCGCATCGGGAGCGATCTCGACAAGAGGTGCAAGAACGAATTTCCGAACGCTCATCAGCGCATGAGGGATCGTGAGGCCGGGCAGGCTCAGAACGCTGTCCCCGAACAGCAGGATGTCAAGGTCCGCGGAGCGCGGCCCCCATCGAACGGTACGCTTCCGGCCAAGCCGGTCCTCAATGGAGCGGCAGATGTCCAGCAGCTCCGCCGCCGTGCGGTCGGTCTCCACGGCGGCGACGGAATTGATGAAATCGTCCTGCTCATTGTACCCCACAGGCTCGGTGTAGTACAGGGAGGAGACGGCAACGACCCTGCCGGCTTCCTGGAGGAGCTCAGCGGCCTTTCGGCAGTTGGACTCCCGGTCGCCCACGTTCGACCCTATCCCGATATATGCGATGGTCGGCATTGTGATTCCGGTGATGCGGGAACGGCGATCAATCTATGGACCAGCTGGCCTGTGCGGCGGATGGTTCTTTGAAAGGCAGGTCACCCGACCGCTTCGCTTTGAGCGTTATTCTGAAGCTGCTCCGCTTCTGACCTGGCTGCATGCGTGGTCCAGGGTGAAGCGCGCGCCGTCATCAGCCGACGGGCCGTATACGCTTCCGTCCTTGCACGTTCAAAACTCGAATCGCAGATCCGCCATCCGCTTCTTGAACTCGGCAAGCACGCGCTTTTCATCGGCCGTGCCCTTGGCCTCAAAGGTGGCGGAGAACCGGATGTAGGAGCCCGCGTCGTCCCAGGGTACCGTACTGATGAGCTTCTCGGTAATGAGATATTCGGAGAACTCCTCGGCGTTCGCGAATCGCCTGCCGCCCGCGACACCCTTCGGCATCTTCACATAGAGGTAGAAGGTGCCGGCCGGCATCCTGGCCGAAAAGCCCATTTTGTTCAGCGTGGCCACCATCGAGCGGAGCCGGCGCTCGTACTTGGCGGTTATCTTTGCGGTGATCCCGGGATGGTCCAGCGCATAGATCCCCGCCTTCTGAATGGCCTTGAACTGCCCCGAGTCGTAGTTGTCCTTCACGGTCCCGTAGCCGGCGATCACCCGTTCGTTCCCGGCCATGAAGGCGAGCCGCCAGCCCGTCATGTTATAGGCCTTGGACAGGGAATGGATCTCCACCCCCACATCCTTCGCGCCCGGTACCGCAAGGAACGAGAGCGGCTTCGCCCCGTACATCAGCGCGGAGTATGCCGCATCATGGACGACGATGATGCCGTTCTTCTTCGCGAACGCCACGACCCGCTCGAAGAACGCCTTCGTGGCGCCGGCGCCGGTCGGATTGTTCGGGTAGTTCAGGTAGAGCAGCTTCGCCCGCGTTAGGATATCCGCGGGCACCGCATCAAGGTCCGGCAGGAACCCGCGCTCCTCCGTAAGGGGAAGCGTGTAGACCGATCCACCGTACCACTTCGTATGCGTGGCCATCACCGGATAGCCGGGCACGGTCATCAGCGTCACGTCGCCGGGGTTGATGAAGATGGCCGGGAACATGGCGAGCACCGGCTTGCTCCCGATGCCGTGCAGCACCTCGGCCTCGGGCTTGATGCCTTTGACGCCGTAGACCCGCTCAAGATAGCGTGCCGCCGCCGCTTTGAACTCCGGGATCCCGTTGTCGGCGTAGCCCCGGTTCTCGGGCCTCGCGGCCTCCGTTTGGAGCTTCTTCACCACGCCGGGGAATGCCATCTCGTCCGGTTCCCCCACGCCGAGATCGATGAGCTCCATCCCGGGATGGGCCGCCATGGCCGCCCGCTTCGCGCGCTTGATCTTTTCGAACTTGTAGATCTTCGTCTCCTTGCCGAACATCGGTCCGCCGATCCGGTCGGCGAACAGGGACTGGATGTAGGTTTCCCTCGTTTTGTCAGCCACGATGACATCCTCCTGAAAGAATCATATGCTGCCACAGCGACGAAGTGGCGCGGAACAAGGCGCGCGCGAAGGAAAGGAATGACGACCGCGGACGGATGAGCGAACCCTCAGGGCGCCGCAGGAAGGAC
>Ga0316630_10000721_pt1 | contig 11148 bp, 7 predicted proteins | sample OWC_May_M1_C1_D6_FD_207658 | JGI IMG/M metagenome (GOLD analysis project Ga0316630, IMG submission 207658) | Wetland soil microbial communities from Old Woman Creek delta, Ohio, United States - OWC_May_M1_C1_D6_A | ecosystem: Environmental > Terrestrial > Soil > Wetlands | place: USA: Ohio...
CGCATGACTTCAACAACATCCTCGGCATCATCTTGGCCAATGCCCAAATCCTGGAGTTCTCCGGGGCGATCAACCGTGAATCAAAGGAGACGCTGGATCAAATCATCACCGCCTCCAAGCGGGCCCGTGAGTTGGTGCGCCAGATCCTCGCCTTCAGCCGCCGTGGGAAACAGGAAAAAATCATCATGAACCTGAAGCCGGTTGTGAAGGAAACCATCGGGCTGCTGCGCGCCTCGCTGCCGGCCACCATTCGACTGGAACCTCACATCGCCGCGGACACCGGCATGCTCTTCGCCGACCCCACCCAGATGCAGCAGGTGTTGATGAACCTCTGCACCAATGCCGCGCACGCCATGGAAAAAGAAGGCGGGGTCCTGAAGATTGCACTCACCAATACGAGCATCGGTGAAAATGACACCCCGCTGGAACCGGGCACTGCCCCCGGAGAATACGTCAAGCTTTCCATTTCCGACACCGGCCATGGGATGCAGCCTTGGATCCTGAAAAGGATATTCGAGCCGTATTTCACTACCAAGGAAACCGGCAAGGGAACCGGGTTGGGCCTGTCCGTCGCCCATGGGATCGTGAAGTCCCACGGCGGGGCCATCAAGGTCAGCAGCATTGTCCGGAAGGGCTCCGTTTTTGAGATTTACCTGCCCAGAATCAAGGGGGAGGCATCGGAAACGGATGAGTTCGACCTACCGCTGCTCACCGGCACCGGGCGGATTCTTTTTGTGGATGACGAACCGTCGCTGACCCTGATGGGCCAAAAAATCCTCGGCCGGCTGGGGTATCAGGTTCAAACCGCCAACAGTCCTGTCGAGGCATTGGAGATGTTCCGTTCGAAACCCGGGAAGTGGGATCTGGTCATCACCGATCTGACGATGCCGGAGCTCACAGGGGTTGATTTGGCGAAGGCGCTGCTGGAAATGCGCCCGGATCTGCCCATCATCCTGTGCACCGGGTTCAGCGACCAGGTGAACGAAAAGACGCTGCGATCCATCGGGGTACGCGGGTTGCTGCTGAAACCGCTGACCATCCACGAGCTGGCGCATGCCGTGCGCATGGCCATAGGAGGGGAGTCGTGAACGATAAAACACCGGAAGAGATGTCGCCGGATATTTGTGCGGGCAAGATCTTCGAGATATCCGGTGAAAAATTCGCACCGGAAATCGCCGCCGATCTGTGGCCGAAAATTCTGCAGCACAAATGGCTGTTGTCTGAAAAATTGCGCCGCGATGTCGGCCTGAGAACCGCATGCATCGACTACATCGACAACATGGAACAGGCCCACAAGGAGTTCATGGCCTACCAAAGAAAGGACATCCTCGCCGAAATGGGGGCTCAGACCATCGGCAGGGAGGTGTGGGACACCATCTCCGATTCGCAGCCTCCGAAAAAGTTGGTTCAGCAAAAAATCATCCTGCCCCTCACGGAAAAAGGCCTGTCGGATAAACATGGCGTAGTGCCGCCGAAGACGATCATCTTCTTTGGCCCCCCCGGCACCGGCAAGACCCACTTCGTCAAGGCGATCGCGGGGGCCCTGTCTTGGTGGTACATCGAAATCGCGCCCAGCATGCTCATGGCGGACGGGGTGGAGAAGATCGGGGCCAACCTGCGCAGCGTGATGGAAAAGTCGCGGAACCTTGATGATGCCGTCATCTTCATCGACGAATTTGAAGAGCTCGCAGGCAGCCGGGACGAGGGCAGCCGGGTGGACAAGTCGATCACCAATGAATTCCTCAAGCAAGTGCCGCTGCTCAAAAACAACAAGAACAACATCCTGTTGGTCTGCGCCACCAACTACATACGGAAGCTGGATGCCGCGCTGCTGCGGCCGGGCCGGTTTGATTGCATCATACCGGTGGGCGAACTCGACGCGTCCGGACGACGCACCATCCTGGATCACTACCTGTCCAGGCTCAACACGGGAGAGATCGACCGGGGCCGAATCGTCGAGTTGACAGGCGGGTACACCCCGGCCGACATCGAATACCTGTTCCACCAGGTCGCACAGTTCGCTTTCGAGCGGGAGTACGAGACCGGGCAGGACTACCGGGTGACCATAGATACCTTCCAGCAAATTCTGCCGAAGATTCGACCCTCTCTGACCGACGAGATGATTGAAGAGCTGCACAAGGACAGCTTAACCTATTCGCGTGCGTGAATCCTGCCCACATGGGAAGCGCTGCGGAAAAGGCAAATATTGCCATGCGACGTTGTGACGCATCCGTCCATGGACGCCGTGCTGGTCTCGGCCAAGGAGCCCGACCTCAAACACGACGATGTGAGCGGTATAAGGGGATTTACATCCTGAATACCCTCAAGCCGGAACGCCAAAAAGCCGATACCAATGACAGCCATGAACGGCTCGATCGTACCCCCAACTTGGGGTTTGTCACGAATCGGTGGTTTGAATTTATTTTTTGGGCGCAGGAGGGATGCAGGCCGGGATGGGGAAAATAGTCAGAAGAATCGGTGATGTAAAAAGCCCGTCCGAGTTCTGGCTGGCCGGGATTCGCGATTACGTGAAGTCCGTTTTCAGCTGCGGGCCGCATTCCATCCACGGCCCGGTGCACTGGCAGCGGGTCGAGTCCTTCGGGCTCAAAATCGCTGAGCGCAGCGGTGCCGACATCGCGGTGGTGCGCCTGTTCGCCCTGCTGCACGACTCCTGCCGCCGGAATGACGGAGACGACCTTGAGCACGGCCCCCGGGCGGCTGCGATGCTCCACCGGATCGTGCCGTCCGTCTTCGCCCTCGACCGGGACCGGCTCGAGTTGCTCGAGCACGCCGTCCGGCACCACACCTCCGGCCTGATTTCCGATGACCCGACCATCGGCGCCTGCTGGGACGCCGACCGGCTCGACATCGGCCGCGTCGGCATCACCCCCAGCCCAGACTACATGAGCACCGCCTGCGGCAAGAAAATGGCCAGTCAGGATTTTAGCACGGGCTCGATCCGCGCGAGCCGTTCTTTTTGATCACGCAGGATCTCACCCCTACCGATCGAAAGTTTATCTTTTCACAAGTCGGGGGTCATAGGAAAACGCCCGGGCGATGGCGTGCTAAAAAATCGAGGCCTGCCTGGGCGCTGCTTCGAGTGCGTGGCGGGCATACCGCACCGGTTTGCTGAGCTTTCGCAAACGCTTTTCGGCCACGGCGCGTTTGAGCCACGCGTTCAGCTGCGTTTTGGAGATGTCCATTTCACGCAGCAGCTGTTCCACGGTCTTGGGTTCCTTCCCGGTCAGGGATTCCATGCGGCGCAGGAAAAACTCGTAAAAGCTCATGTCGTTGCCCCCCTCCGGCGCTTCCCCTTCGGTCGTGTGCGCTTCGCCTCCGGCCTTGGCCCCGGCAACGTCTGCAGCTTTGACCGGCGTTGAGGTCCCAGCCGCTTCAATCGCGTTGTCGAGCGGCGCCATGGTTTCCGCAGCAGGCTCCCGCTCGAACGCGCTTTGACCCTCCCCCACTGCGTTTTCGGTGGGTGTCGCGGGCGCATCGAACAAGCTGCCCGGCTGCGGCGGCCCGCCCGCTTGAGCCGGTTTTTCGAAGAGCCGACGGATGTCCGGCCTCCCCTCTTCTATCGGCAGCCATCGGGCGCCTTTTGCCACCAGCAGGGCATTGCCCGATGCCGGGTCTTCTGTCGGCTTCACCCACACCGGCACCCAGCTGTGTTTCAGGTTTTCCAGGGCCCCTGCCCAGGTGCCGCCCTTGGTCCCCGAGTGTACGACCACGGCAGCATCCGCCAGGCAATAGACGTACTTGTTTCTCGCCATGGCGTTGCCGACGTCGAACCCCGCCTCCGGGCTGAAGGGCGATATCAGCACCAGGTTCTGCGCCATCAAAGCCGGCCGGTATTTCGAGGAGGTCGCCGCCTTGAGAAGCCGGTCCGAAAGCACGCCGATGACCGTCCCCTCTTTTTCGAGCGCCCCCAGCATGGCGCTCTCGTCGATCCCGCGCGCACCGCCGGACACGATGCCGGCCCCGGCCTCAGCGGCTTCGCTGCCCAGCCGGCGCGCAAAGTATAGATCGCCCTGGCTCGCATCGCGGGAGCCCACCACGTCGTCGACGAGCAGCACCGGCGTGTTTGAGACGGTCTTTTTCACCTCGAAGGCACCGTCCAGGTTGCGGCACTGGAAGAAACTGTTGTTTTGAAGCTTCTGCGGCGGGTTGTCCTTCGCCTTCGACACCGCTTCCCGGAAGGGCAGCCCCAACCTCTGCGCCAGGCGCTTGGCGAAATCCGCCACCAGGGTGGGGTGCCTCAGCGAAGGCACGCAGACCACCCATTCCGGGCGCGGTTCCGGGCGCCACCGCTTGAGAATCATCTCGGCCGCAGCGTCCACCAGCTCGTCCCGGAAGCGCCCCGCGTGCTTGTCGTCCGCGACGAGTCGCCCCCACCCCGCATCGCCCCAGCGGGACAAAACGCACCCCCGTTCGGCGCGCAGCTGCTGCGGGAGGTTGCCGCCGAGCGCATAGGTTCCGAAGGCCCCCTTCGGAACCAGGATCCTGGGCTCAATGCGCAGCCCGGATTGTTTCAGGAACTGGAGCGCCTGCCGAATGAGCTCGGGGTCAAGCTCCAACGGGACGACCGGCCGCTCCGTGCAGTGGGCGCACTTGCCGCACCGCGTAGCGTGGGGGTCGTCCAAGGCCCGCCCGAGGTATGCCATCAGGCACTTGCCTGTGTCAAGATAACCCTGCACCTCTTCCCATTCGAGCGCCCGCTTTTGAGTCAGCCGCCGGATGCGATCGTGGTCCAGCCGATACGGGACCGGCGTCCTGAGCCATCGGCGGCCTTGTCGGATGACCGGGGCCGGGTTTTCCACGCTGAAGTACTTCAGCACCTGCTCGATCTGGCCCTGCGCCAGGTTCACCGGCGCCTGCAATTCCTTGACCGCGAGGCCGTCGCCGGCTGCGAGCGCCGCGAGGATGTCGTTCACGCGGGTTTCGTCGGGGAAGGCGTTCGACCGGAAGAATCGGTGAATGTCCTCGTCCTCGCGCCCCGCCATCATCAGCCCCAGGGCCCGGGCCGATCGCGCGCCCGGCCCGGCCGACCTGCTGATAGTAAGCCACGATGGAGCCGGGCGCCTGGTAGTGGATCACGAAGCCGAGGTCCGGTTTCCCGGATTGCCTTCTCGCAAATCGTAGTTAACAGTAGGTGAAATGAAAGTGAAGCGATTTATCCTGGCATCCATCGTTTTCATCCTGGCGTCGGGCGTTTGCCTGGCGCTGGCCCTCCTGTACGCCTACCACCGCCCGTCGACCGTGAAGCGCTTGCTGGAAACCTCGTTGTCGACGCGCTTCGGCGTTGCGGTCACGATCGGAGAGCTGGAATACGGCCTGCAGCCGCTGCAGGTGCGTGCGGTGAACATTGCCGCCCGGGACGCCGAATCCGGGGACGACCTCCACCTGCGTGTCTCCCGGCTGAACGCGGCGTTCGCGTTGGAAGGCCCGCTCGGCCGGCGAACGCTGGTGATCGAGCGAGTGGCGCTCGCCGGGGTTTCGGTGCTTGCCGGGGAACGGGTGAATTGGAAGGGCGTCATCCCCGACACCAGGCCGCCCTCGGCGCTGAGCCGGCTGGTCAAACGCGCAGCCGCAGCCCTGCTTTTCAGGGATGTGCGCATTGGAGTGGTCGAGTTGTCCGACGGCGAAGCGGCCTTGAGAACGCACGACTTGCAGTTGGCATTGCGCCGGGTTCGCGCGGCCACTACCCCCGACGGGATCCGGGTGGACGGGGAGGCCCGGGTCGAATGGCCCGCGACCGGGGCCGTTTTCGACGCCCCGCAGTTCGGCAGCGTGTTGAACCTGGGCCTTTCTGCGGACCGGGATCTTTTCAGCGGGCAGCTGCACATCCCCGAGGCGCGATACACCAGCCCGCAGGCGACCGCCACCGCCTCCCAGGCCGAGGTGCGTTGGGCGCTGGCTTTGGGTCCTGACCGCATCAAGCTCGAGGAGGGCCGTGTGCACTTCCGATCGCTCGCGCTCAAGCGCGACGGCATGGAGGAGCTTCCGCTGCAGGCACCCTTGATAAGCGCCGCCGGCGAACTCGATCGAAGGCAAGGCCTGCTGAAGCTGACGCGCTGGCAGCTTACGGTCGACGAGTTGCTGGACGTGAACGGCGATGCCGAACTCAAACTCGGCGCCGCCCGAACGCTCGACATCAAGCGCATCGACGGCGTGCTTTTTCCCGAAAAAATCATTCCACCGGCCCTTCTGGCAGCAGGCTATAAAAACGCACCGGTGCAGGTAACGGGCCCAGTGAGGGTCTACGGGCGTCTCGCTTTGAAGGAAACCGAGGCCGGGTGGATAGAAGACGGCGACCTGACGGCCGCATTCGAACGGAACGCCGTGAAAGCGGTGTTGGGTCCCCTGCACATCGATGGCGTGGTCACCGGCACCTTCCAGGGCAGCGGCCGCGCGTCCGCTCCCATGGTAGCGACCCGGCTGTCCGGCCGGCAGTTGCTGCTCAAGGGCAGCGGGCTGCGGATCGACCCGTTTGACGTCGATGTCTCGGCCGAAGGCAGCTACCCGGCATTTTCGATCCCGCTGCTCGAGATCCGGGTCCCCGCCGCCGCGCTGCCGGTTGCCGGCACGTTCTACGCGCTCAACGGCCTGCTCCTGCGCGCGGCCGACGTCAAGGTCGAGGCGGACAAGATGTCGGTCTCCTGCCCCGTGATCACCCTGGCCTCGGACGTGCTGCGCAATCTGAAGGCTTCGTTGACCGGCGACCTCCGGCAGATGACGGTCGATCTTTCCGGATCCGAGACCGGCTGGGCCGAGGCCGCTGCCCGATTCCAACTCCTGCCGACGGGTTGGCGCTTCGCCGGCGTCGACCGCCTCCAGGCCAGGGCCGTTGTCCGGCCGGACGGCGAAAGCCGCCTATCCTCAACCTTCGAGCTCAGCGGATTGTCCTTTGCGGATAGCGCCGAACGCTGCGTGGGCGAAGGCCTCGCCCTGCGGGCCGAGATCACTGCCCGGTCGCACCGCAAAGAGGATGCGATGGTGGTCGCCGCCTCGTTGCATGCCGACGGCGGAGAGTTGCTGTGGGACCGGTTTTACCTCAACACCGGGCAAAACCCCGTTAGGCTGTCCGCCGACCTGCGTTATGGCATGTCCGGCGGGCGCCTGCAGATCGACAGCGCCAGGCTGGAACTCCAACACCTGCTGGCGCTCAACGCCGGCGGCCATCTGATTCGCAAGGGGTCTCAAACCTCCTACGACCTGACGCTGCAAGCGCCCCCTGCCCCGGCAGCCCCTCTGTTCGCCGCCTTCGTCGTCGAGCCGCTGCGCTTCCGGCAACCCGCGCTGGCCGGAGTGCAGGTCGACGGTCTGCTCTCCGCGCAGGTTCATGCGGCCTCCGACGGCAAGCGGCACTCCATTCGCGGGCACGCGGACTGGCAGTCGGGCAGCGCGGCCGGCGCCGACAAGGAGGTCCGCCTGGAGGGCGTCGAGCTGCGGCTGCCGCTGTGGTACCAAAGCGACGGCGCCGGCAGCGAAGGCCCGCCCATGAAGGGGGAGCTGGCGGTCCGCAGGGTCACTCTGCCCATGCTGCCGGCCCAGGAACTCAAGCTGCCGTTCGAGGCCCGCCCCAACCAGCTGAACACTATCGGTGATCTGCGGGTTCGCTTTCCCGCAGGGCAGGTCCGGCTCGGCGCTGTTTCGGGCCGCGACCTGTTCAGCCCTAACCCGCAGGTCAAAACACGCCTGGCCATCGAGCGGGTCCAGGTCGGCGAGTTCCTGAAAGGCCTGTGGTCGTCGCCGGTGGACGCCGTCGTCAACGGCGAACTGGAAGAGATCGCCTTCGACGGGCGGGATGTCCGCACCCGCGGCCGGCTGGTCGCCGACATATTCAAAGGCAAGATTATCGTCCAAGACCCGGGCGTCGACGCCGCTCTCGGCGCGGCCCCCAATCTCCGGGCGGACTGTCTGATCCAGGGCGTGAACCTGGCCGACGCCACGCAAGACACCTCCTTCGGTCGGATTCAAGGCGTGCTGGGCGGCCGCCTCGAGCACCTGGAAATCGTCGGCGGTCAACCCCAGCGCTTCACCCTCCTGCTGGAGACGATCCGCACTCAAGGGGTCCCCCAGCGCATCAACGTCGAGGCGGTGGAAAACATCGCCCGCATCGGTGGCGGCCAGAGCCCCTTTGTCGGGCTCGCCGGGAACGTCGCCTCCTTTTTTAAAGAGTTCACTTATGATAAAATCGGCATTCGCGCGGACCTGGAAAACGACCTCTTCAAGATCAACGGGACGATCAAAGAGGGAGGGGTCGAGTACCTGGTGAAGAGGGGCGGTGTCCCCGGTGTCGATGTGGTCAACTCGAACCCGGTAAACCAGATCAGCTTCAAAGACATGGTCAAACGCGTCCGACGGGTCACTGAGTCCTCAAGCGGCCCTGTGGTGAACTGAACAAGGAGGTAGAGATGAAACGACACGGCAAACTCGTCAAGACGGCGGTGGCCCTCGCCATATTGTCCCTGGGGGCCTGCGTCACCATCAACATCTATTTCCCGGCCGAAAAGGTCGAAGCGGTGGCCGGGGAAATCGTCCAGGAAGTCAGGGGATTGAAGCCGGAAAAAGACACGGAGGCCCCGCCGAATAACAAAAGCTCGTCCCTGCAACGCCCGCTGCTGGTGGCCTCGCTGGTCGGAACGGCCTGGGCCGCCGAGGACGTGACCAGCGTTTCCAACCCGACCATCCGGGCGCTCAAGCAGCAGATGAAGGACCGCTACCCGCTGCTGAAGCCTCATTTCAAGAGCGGGGTGCTGGCGGAAGGCGCGGACGGCTATGTGGCCCTCGCCAATGCCGGTGCGCTGAACCTGAAAGACAAGCGCGACGTCGCCGGCCTGGTGGATGCCGAAAACAAGGACCGCCGGGTTCTGTACCAGGAGGTTGCCAAGGCGCTGAAGATCGAGCCCTCCCAGACCGACCGGGTGGCGGCGATCTTTGCCGGCGAGTGGAAGAAATCGCTCGAGTGATCGGGCCGCAAGCCCTCGACCCGCGCAAGGGTTCCCCGCCTTGCCTGCGGCCAGCCTTTCGTGCGGGCCAACCAGTGCGGGGACGATCCTCCGATCGCCACGACGGCTGCGAACGTCAACACAGCATCACGGCGCATGCGATCACCGTTGTCCAAAGAGCGTCTTTGTGGCCGCGGGCCGTCTGGGCGGTGCTCCGGCTTACGAACTGCCGCTCGCCCACTTGATAGACCATTTTACGCTCGTTCCAATCTTTGTCCGGATCAAGCTCCATCCCCAGGGTCGAGGCCAGCATGGTGGCAGCCAGGTCCTCGGCGAAATCCGAAGCCTTCTTGTGTGTCTGGCCGAAACCATGGTGTTCGCTGATGTAACCGTATTGCTTTCTGTTTTTCGGTCGCGCCAGGCCCACTGACGCGAAAAGCAGACGGTTCGGCTCCTGGGTCGCCTCGCGGGCGAGAACAACGAAAGTGATTTGCCCGGGTTCGAGTTTTTTGACCCCCTTGGCCCGAGGGATAATCCGGCATTCCGGGGGGAAGATGCTTGATACCGTCACAAGGTTGCATATCGCAATGCCGGCATCGCGAAGCGCTGATTCAAAGCTTTGCAGCTGGTTCTTGTGGAAGCCGACGCCTTTCGTGAAAAATATCTGTTTGGGGACAATCGGGATCATCTCTTGGGCCTCCTTTTCCATGGCTTTTTCCTCCGCTTGCCGGTTCATAAAAAATTCGGTCGGCGAATTGAAATTCGACTGGGGTTTTGGGAAGTTGACCGGATACAGTCGTAGAAAGGAAAAAGGCAAACCCCAGCAAGGTCTGCCTGATAAGAAACGATGTTTCTCGGAATACCGTTGTTTTACGGGCTTTCTGCCTCGTTGGAGGCAAAACGCCCGAAAAGATGCACGTGTATTCGAGAGACGTCAGGCAGGGCCACCTCCGGCCTTCCTCTCTCAAGCGTAACCTTCAGGCGGCCTTAGCCACTCCAAGGTTCATTCTGTGAGATGTTGAAGTCCGGGTGGTCCACTGCGTTTAGCATCAATGTAGATCATATTCACGGAGAAGCAAGACCGCCGGGCTCATTTCCAGCGTGATTATCTGATGACTATGCGGCATAGCGGGAAACAGAGGCCGCACTGCCTTCTTGGTATCGAATTGCCGAGAAAAAAGGCCGCTGAAGATCCCCGGTTCAAAGAAGCATGCCTCCCCGCAGCCGCCAGAGACTGTTGTGTGCCGCAAAAAACTATGACAGGAAATAGGTGTGCGTCGGACAGAGCAGATGCGGGCGAACCGTGGTGGGGCGGACGGTTGTGCAGCGGCTTCTTTTAAGGCTCTTGAGTTTGTGGGAGTCGAAAAAATAGACCTGCCGGTCGCTGATCGCGTGAACGATGGACCAATGATCCCACATTCGCCCCCCCACGCCGATCAGTATGGCTCTTTTGCTCCCTCCGTCGAGAAAGGACATCATTTCGGACCAGAATTCATCCAAGGAGGTGTCGGGGCGGTGCTTGAACGGCATGTTGCGGTCATGAATCCTGCCGTTCGCGACGTCCCGCAGGATGCTTCCGACCGTGTTCAACCCGATCCCCTCCGTGAGCACCCTGCCGAGATCCCCGCTGCTTTCCAGGTAATTGAGAATCTGCTTGAACAGCTTCTTGGATTCCTCCTCCCCGATATCGGAAATAATCCGCGACGCGTTGACAATGCCGTAGATGGCACACAAGCCGTCCAAGGCTCCTTGCAGGTAGGGCCGCAGCTCTTTCCCGTTCAAATGCAAGGAGCCGCCCCGTCGCAGAGGCCGAGCCTTGTCCACCCCTTCATAAATCGTTTCCATGCCGCCATCCTCTGATCGCTCTCGATCCCGGTAATCGAGTGGAAAAAAATCAGTACGTGGGTTCTTGAAATTCGACCGGGTAATTTCAGCATAACGAAGAAGGCAGATCTTGTTCAGGTCTGCCTTGGAGGAGTGATGTTTCTCGAAATACCGTTGTTTACGGACATCTCACCTCGGTTGAAGCAAGATTTCCGAAAGATGCACGCGTATTCGAGAGACATCCAGCATGGCCACCTCCGGCCTTCCTCTTTTAAATTTTGACCCCGAATAGCAGCCTAAGCCGCCTCAAGGTCTGTTCTGTATTTGTTGAAGCCGGGTGGTCCGATGCTTTTACCGATATTATAACTCGGGC
>Ga0316630_10000724_pt1 | contig 11122 bp, 9 predicted proteins | sample OWC_May_M1_C1_D6_FD_207658 | JGI IMG/M metagenome (GOLD analysis project Ga0316630, IMG submission 207658) | Wetland soil microbial communities from Old Woman Creek delta, Ohio, United States - OWC_May_M1_C1_D6_A | ecosystem: Environmental > Terrestrial > Soil > Wetlands | place: USA: Ohio...
AGAGGGGGAACTTGTACGGGTCTGACACCCAGAAGTCGATCATCACGGCCATCGTGTCGTTGGTGTCGACGAACACGTTCACGAGGTCGTCAACGGACAGGAAGCCCAGCTTCAGGAAGTCGAAGTCGCCGCCGCCATCCCTCCTGAACGTGATGGGCGTCCCGAGCTCTATCGCACTAACGGTGTAGACGTTGTCGAAGTTGTAGTAGTTGGGCGGGTTCGGGGGCGTCTCGTTGTCGATGGGCGTGGCAGCCTCGACGCTGAGCGCGAGCGCCACCAGGAACAGCAGCCCCAGCAGGGGCAGCAGCCACATGACCGTCCGTCGGGACCTGATGTCCGGGGATTCCATCCTTTTCATCCTCCTCGATGGCAAACGTCCTAAGCCATCATGCGCAATGGTGCGCTGCCATATATAATGTTTGGTAGATTGTTTAATGGAAAATGTATGGCCAGGCATCCCGCGCATCCGTCAATGCTCGCCTTGTCCAACCGCGCCCGGCGACCCCGTCCCCGGCTCGGCGGCGACCCCCGACGGGGCGCCGCCCCCCGCAGCCCCCCTCGGGGGGGCGACCGAGAGGTACACGAGGGCCATGCCGAGGAGCATCGCCATCGGCATCAGTGGCACGTCCCCGAGCCTGAGGTCCAGGGGCCATGCCGCGAGCGCCACACCGGCGGCCCAGAGCAGCGCGCCCCTCCACCGCTTGGCCACGAGCGCGTCCCGCGCCCCCCTGACCACGAGCGCGGCCGCCCCGAGCGCGAGCGGCGCTCCCAGCGCCCAGCCCGCGGGGGCCAGGCGGGACCAGCCGTCCGCGAAGGGCGCCGCCCTCAGGCCGTCGGCGTCGACCAGGGGGCCGTGCAGCGCGACGAGCGCGACGGCGCACGCCGCCGAGGCCCCGAGGGCCGCGAGCCCGAGGGGCCGCTCCCATCGCGCCTGCGCCTCGTCATGGCCCCTCCTCAGCAGCGCGCCCGCGCCCAGGAGCCCGACCCCGCCCGTGACCATGGCGTAGGCGGCCGCCAGCGACAGGGCCGACCAGCCCAGGCGCTCGGTGCCGGCCTGGACGAGCGCGGAGCCCAGCATCATGTACATGCCCGCGGCCGTGATGGCGCATGGGATGGCCTTGCGCTGGAGCGCGATGGTGCCCGTGAGGTAGGCGAACCCCAGCGCCCCCACGGCCTGCGCGAGGATGTACAGGACGAGTTGGCCCATCATGGGCCTGTTGCGATGTTGCGGTTATAAACCTTGGGCCCCCGTTCTCGCCACCGGAACGGTGGTGCACGTGCGCCCAGGCGTGCGGGACCGGCAAAAGCGTTTATATACCGCGCGACGCGTTCATGCATCGGGAAGGATGCACTCCCCGGACAGCGAGGGCACGAGGGACCCCGAGGAGAGGACGGACAGCACCGTCCAGGGCACCCTCGACATGTTCCTGGCCGAGGCGCCAGACAGGCCCTCCATTGGCGCGCCCCGTTTGTCGTCCCCCCCGGCGCAGGCAGCCGTCGAGGCCGGTGCCGCGGCCGCGGCGGCGTCCGCGGTCAGGGCGGCGCACGGCGAGCAGCGCAGCATCGACGCGTTCGAGCTCGTGGGCGCGCCCGCCCCGCAGGAGCTCGAGGCGCGCTCCCCGAGGGCGGCCGCGGGGCTGATGCTCGAGCGCGACGTCGAGCGCGTCGCGAGGCGGGAGGCCGCCAAGGGCATCACGCGCGACGAGCTGGTCATCGTCATAGCCAGGGAGGTCCAGCTGCCTCTCGAGGACCTCCAGCTGGTCGACTCTTACGTGTCCGACCTCCTCCTCGAGGGGAAGCTCAGGCTCGTCGGCGAGCGCGTCCTGCTCGCCCCGGAGGCGCGGAGCGCGCCCGTGGCCCCCCGCGCGCCGTCCGCCCCCGGCCCCCCGGCCAGGCATGCGCGACCGGCGCCCCGGGCGCGTCATGGCGGTCGGCCCCAGAAGCGCGGGCGCGCCGCGAAGGGGAAGGCCAGGCCCCGGAAGGGCAGGGGCAGGGCCGCGCCAGCGACCGCCCGGCGACGGCGCCGGGCCAAGGGGGGCGGCCGGCGATGACCGAGGGCGGCATCTACAGGCTCGGCGGCGGGTCAGAGGGCCGGCAGAGGCCGACGATGACCATCGTGGGCTGCGGCGGGGCCGGCTGCAACACGCTCGCGCGCGCCGCCGAGTGCGGCATGCTCCTCGGGACGCACATCGCCGCCAACACGGACGCGCAGCACCTGCTCGGCGCGCGGGCCCACAGGAAGGTGCTGCTCGGCCGCATGACCACCTATGGCCGCGGGGCGAACGCCGACATCGCGCTGGGCGAGCGCGCGTGCGAGGAGGCCCGCGCGGTGCTCGAGGACGTCCTGGGGGACGCCGACATCGTCGTGGTGCTCTCGGGCCTCGGCGGGGGCACGGGCACCGGCGCCTCGCCCGTCATCGCGGACGTCGCGCGCAGGGCGGGCGCCATCGCCCTCTCGATGGCGACCCTCCCCTTCACCATCGAGGGCTCGACGCGGCTCGCCAACGCCGAGGTCGGGCGGGCGATGCTAGCGAGGCGCTCGGACGTCTCGGTCGTGATGCCCAACGACCGGCTGCTCGAGGAGGAGCCCACCATCGGCCTGCTCGAGGCCTTCCGCGCCGCGGACGAGGCGCTGCTCGAGCCCGTGCTGCTGCTGCGCGGAATGATAACCAAGGAGGACCTCGTGGCGCTGCGCAGGGTGCTCAAGGGGGCGGGCGCGGCCCACCTCGGGAGGGGGAGGTCGAGCAGGAACGCGGGGTGGGCTGGCGCGCTGGAGGCCGCGCTCTCGGCCGTGTACCCGCCCGTCCCGGTCAGGGCGTGCAGGCGCGCGATGGTGCTCTTCAAGGCCGGCCCCCGGGGGCCGGGGGACGAGCAGCTCGTGGAGCTCGTGCGCTCGCTGCACCTCGCGATGCCCCCCGGGGCCGAGACGGCATGGGGCGTCCACCGCGACGTCGCCCTCGACGACGAGCTCCAGGTGGTCGTGCTGCTCGCCACCGGCGCCCCAAAAGCTTGAAATAGGCACGCGCCTTTCCGTCATTGCGCGACCCATCCTGCTGGGTGCGTAAGCTACGCCTCGGTAGTGTAGTGGCCCATCATCCAGGCCTGTCGAGTCTGGGACCCGGGTTCGAATCCCGGCCGGGGCGCCACCCCCCATCCTCATGCTCCCAGCCCCGGCTCCATACGGTTACGCGGGCCCGTGGGTGGCACAGGTGATCGCGCTGTCCTGACGAAAGTCTTATCGGCGCGGACCTCCAATGGCTGGGCGACCCCCCATGAACGAGCCTGAGTGGCATCGCGCGCGCCTCGCGTTGATGGTGCTCGCGTTCGCGTCCGCGTTCGCTGTGCTCCTGCTGCTCTCGCCGGGCGGCGAGGCCAAGGTCGTCATCGACCACGACCTCGACGTGACCCTCTCGCAGACGCTCGCCGATGACACGTTCGAGGTCCACGGGAACGTCACGGTGAGGCCGGGCGCGACCCTCACGCTGCTGCGATGCACCCTCGTCATCGTCGGCACTGGCAACGGCACGCACCTGCTCGACGTGGCCGACGGCGCCGCCCTCGTGACGGACAACTCCACCATCAGGGGCTCGCCGCACACCATCGGCGTCCATTGCCGGGGGCCGTCCGCACTCACCACGACGGTCGTCGAGCACATCGAGGCCGCGAACGCCTCCAAGGGCCTCTGGTTCCCGAACGGACACTCGGGGATGCTCAACGTGACGGTGCGCGACTGCCCCAACAACACGGCAGTCCTGGTCGCGGGGGGCTTCGTGGCATCGGGATGCACGTTCATCTCCCTCGGCACCACGGCCATGGAGGTCGGCCCGGCGCAGGGATGGTTCCAGGTGTACCTGTGGAACTGCACCTTCAGCGGCGGCCAGGACCCGATGCCCGGCGCGGTGGGCCTCCACATAAGGCTCAACGAATCGACGGACCAGGAGGCCTACGTGGGCGTCAAGGACTGTGCCTTCGGGGGCCTGTCCGTCGGCCTCTACGCCCAGCCGAACTCGACGGGCGTCGACCTCGATCTGGAGAACCTCGCCTTCACCCACTGCCGGGAGGGGCTCGCGGTCTCCGGCAACCGGGCGACTGTGTCCGTCACCAACTGCATCGCGGAGGGGGTCTCCCTCGACGTGGGCATCGGGCTTTACGTGCCCTTCTCCGACTACCCCCCGATGGCGATGACCGCCAGCGAGCTCACCGTGTCGGGATTCACGCGCGGCGTCTACATCATGAGCGCGTCGGCGACCTTCGCCCTGGACCTCGCCGCGCTCGACGTGTCGGACTGCGTCTACGGGGTGGCGGTCCAGGGCTGCACGGTCGAGGTCGCGGACTCATCGGTCCTCGACTGCACCTACTGCTTCGAGGTCGAGCAGCGCGGCCACATCGACGTGCGCAGGACCGCGCACGAGCACATGAGCGCCACGGTCGCCCCGGGCGAGGAGGGGGCGATAGTGGCCTACTCCACCGTCGACATCGACTCCTGCAGGTGGAAGGGCGCGTTCCCCATCTCATCGGGCACGCTCTACCTCTACGGCGAGGACGCCCTCGAGCTGGAGCGGCTCGACCTCGCCGCGCTCAGGCAAGTCGAGGTGGTCGCGTGGGCGAGGAGCAGGTGGAACGTCATCGGGCGGCAGCTCGTGATCCCGACGTACTACGCCGACGGAGAGCGGTTCGAGGCGGCCAACTTCTCCGTGTACAACACGTCCGCGCAGAGGGTCGAGATCATCGACAACCGGACGCCGGAGCTTTCGAGCATCACCTTCAACGCGCACGAGGGATTGTACATCAACACCTCCCTCCTCTGGGTCTCCGGTCACCTCGTGGAGAGAGGGACCGGTTTCGACCGGCTCGAGGCGTCGCTCGCGGGCGTAGGGGACAAATTCGTGCACGTGGACCCGGAAGGCAACTGGACCGTGAGCTTCGGGCCGCTCGAGAACGGCGTGTACAACCTGATGCTCCAGGGGAGCGATTTGGCGGGGAATCGGGGAACGGCTCACTTGGACGGCATCGTCATCGACACGATCTCCCCGAGCATCCTCCTCAACTCATCATGGCACCGCCTTTGGAACTCGAGCTTCGTCATCGCTGAGGGCTGGACGAGCGAGGGCGGTACGATTCGGTTCGGCACCCAGGTGCTGGGTGTGGAGTGGTTGGGGCCAGGTCATTGGATGCCGGTCTTCCGCATCGGCGACGTGTTCGAGGATGGGGCGCATGTCGAGGCGCTCACGTTCGAGGACCACGCGGGCAACACGAACGTGATGGCGATGACCTTCACGGTCGACACGGTGGTCCCCTCCCTCACCCTCACGGCACCGGTCAACGGTTCGTGGTCCTCATCTGACCTGGTCACCGTCACCGGTCTCGCCGAGCTGAACGCATCGGTGCAGGTGGAGGGCGAGAATGTGCCCCGTCCTCCCGGCGAGCAGGCATTCTCGCACGCGCTAAGGCTCGACGAGGGCGACGCGACGGTCGTCGTGCGCGCGACCGACGAGGCGGGGAACGTGGCAGAGGCCAACGTGCTCGTGCACGTCGATACGGTCCCGCCCGTCATCACCATCGACGAGCCAGCCTCGGACCGCATTGTGACGGTCGAGGACACGGTGAGCCTGAAAGCGGAGGTCATCGAAGCCAACCTGGCCTCGGCGCAGCTCGACGGCCTCGAGGTCGCGCTGCTCGACGGCTTCCTGGCGCGCACGCTCCCTGTCGCCGACGGCACGAACGTGTTCCGCCTCGTCGCCGTCGACCTCGCGGGCAACCGCGCCGAGCGCGTCATCACCGTCCTGCGGGACATCACGCCCCCCTCTGTCCAGCACAGCGTCGAGTGCGTGGGCGGCAGGCTCGTTCGCGTGGGCGAGGAGACGGTCGCCACCGCGCCCCTCCTCAACCTCACCGTCACGCCGTCGGAGTGGGTCCGGGCCACCATCAAGGGCGGGCTGGGCCTCGCCGAGGGCGAGGGGCCGCTCGTGTTCGGGCTCGCCCTGGCAGAGGGCCCCAACGAGTTCACGGTGCTCGTCGAGGACGAGGCCGGGCTCAAGGGCGCGTCCATCGTCGTCAGGGTCACGCTCGACACGACCGCGCCCGCCATCGAGGTCGTCGAGCCCCCCAACGGGACCCGGGTCAGGACGAGCACCGTGAGGGTCCTCGGCACGGTCGAGCCCGGCTCCGCGCTCGAGGTCATGGGCAAGAGCGTGACGGTCGCCGGGGACGGCTCGTTCAACGTCCAGGTCCCCCTCTCGAAGGGGATGAACGAGCTCCTGCTGCACGCGACCGACCGGGTAGGCCTCGAGTCCTACGTCAATATCACCGTCATCCGCTCCGAGGAGGATGAGGACAGCCCCGGCCCGGGCGCCGTGACGGCGGCGCTCTCGTTCGCGGCCTCGGCCAGCGTGCTCGCCGCCCTGCGCGCGCGCCGGCGGCGCTAGCGCCCGCCCGCGCGCTCCACGAACTGCTCGAGCGCGCCCAGCATCGGGTCCGCGAGCAGCTGCAGGGGCGGCGAGTAGGCCCGCTCGATCTCCGCGAGCTCCCCGGGGGGGATGCCCATCGAGATGGCGACCGCGAGCAGGTTCATGCGCTCCTTCACGTCGCGCGGCCCCACCGCCTGCGCGCCCACGATGCGCCCGTCGCGGTCCCCGACGAGCCTGACCCACAGCTCCCCGGCGCCCGGGAAGTACCGCGAGCGGTCCGAGCCCTTCGAGGTCACCGACCACGGCCCCAGGCCGGCGCGCTCGGCCGCACGGCTCGTGAGCCCCACCCCGCCCGCGTGGAGGCCGCCCACGACCACGACGGCGGGCGCCACGACCGGCCTGTGCTCGTGGCGCCCGTCGAGCAGGTGGAGCGCGACGCTCCTCGCCTGGTAGAGGGCGGTCGATGCGAGGGGGCTCAGCGTCGGCCTCCCCGTGACCGCGGACCTCACCTCGGCGCAGTCGCCCACGGCGTACACGCCCTCGACCGGCGCGCCCGCGCGCGTCACGCGGAGGTGCGCGTCGGTCGCGAACCCGCCCGTCGGCCCCCTGTCGAGCCCGGCCGCGTCCGCGAGCGAGGACTCGGGCCTCACTCCCGCCGCGACGACGATGAGGTCGGCGCCCAGCGCGGACCCGAGCGCGACGACGATCGTGGCCCGGCCGTCGTGCCCCGCCTCGAACCGCTCGACCGGGGCCCCGGCGAGGACCGCGATGCCCCGCGCCTCCAGGTGCGCCCTCACGGGCGCGGCCATCTCGGGGTCCAGCATCTGCGGGAGCAGGTGCGGGAGGGCCTCCACGACGGTCGTGTCGAGGCCTAGCGAGCGCAGCGCCACCGCGGTCTCGAGGCCGATGGCCCCCCCGCCCACGACGACCGCCCGCCTCGCGAGGCGCGCGAGCTCGATTGTGCGCTCGGCGTCCGTGTAGCTGGAGAGCGTGAGCACGCCCGGCAGCCCGGCCCCTGGAACCGGCGGAACGAGCGCGCGCCGGCCCGTCGCCACGACGATGACGTCGAACGGCCCCTCGTCCGCGCCGCCCGAGGTCCGCAGCCGCCTCGCGGCCGCGTCGATTCCCACAACGTCCGTGCCCTCGTGGACGCGGACGCCCCCGCGCCCGCTCTGCTCGGGCGTCTCCAGCACCACCCTCTCAAGGGGGTAGAGGCCCTCGAGGGCGAACGTCATGCCGCACGCGGAGTAGTGATGCGACCGGCCCCGCTCGTAGAGGTGGACCTCGGCCCCCGGGAACGCGGCGCGCAGCCTGCCCGCGGCCGAGTAGCCAGCGACGCCCCCGCCGACGACGGCGACCCTGGGCGTCCAGTCGCGCCCGTGCCCCCCTGCCTGTGACATGCGTCTCCCCCCCCGCCCCTCACGCCGCCCCCATGTACTCGTCGAACCGCTCGAGCAGCGCGCGCCGCTCCTTCCTCACGGCCTCGCACGACACGAGCCTCTGCGGCGACCTGTACACCGTGCTGCGGTCGCGGCGGAGCCTCCGCGCGAGCCCGTCGGACGCCATCGCCCCGTGGCGCAGCAGCGACCGCAGCGCGTCCATCTCGAGGTCGGTGAGGCCGTGCATGCACCGGACCATGTCGGCGCAGCTAACGGCCTCGGACGCGGCGCGCATCCCCTCGAGCCTGGGCTCCATGGTGCACGGTATCGCGCGAAGTCCACATAACTGTTGCCGCGCAAGGGGGGCGTCGGCCCCGCGCCGACCCGGCTGGCCGGCGCCGGCCACGTCCCACCGTGGCGCAATGCTTATGTCCCACCTAGCCCCTCGACCGCCGCTGGTGCGCCGAGGCGCGGAGGCGATGAGATGCAATCGGACGAGAAGCTCGACTGCGTGGGGCTCATGTGCCCAATGCCGATCGTGCAGCTTTCGAAGAGGATGAAGACGATGCAGCAGGGCAAGGTCCTTGCGATCTCCGCGGACGACGAGGGCATCCTCATGGACCTCCCGGCATGGTGCAACCGCACCGGGAACCAGTACCTGGGCAACGAGCGCCAGGGCAAGGTCATCACCAGCTTCATCAAGAAGACCGCGCCGTGAGGAGCGCCCCGGGCGGTCTGGGCGATTGGCGTGGGCGAGGGGGTGCGGTGAGGATGCCGGCGAGAGGGCAGCACACGTTCGACGTCGAGACGACGTGGACCGGGGGCATCCGGACGGTGAGCCGGGCCCGCGGGCATGAGGTCGTGGCCGACGGCCCCCTGTGGCGCCACGGCACCGACGACGGTCCCGCGCCCGGGGAGCTGCTGCTCTCGGCCGTGAACGCCTGCTTCGTCAACCACCTCGTGCGATACATGCAGCTCAAGCGCTCTCCCGTGCACGGCGTGACGGCCAAGGTCACCGGCCGGTTCAGGATGGTGGGCGAGCGCGAGGTCTTCGACACGTTCCACTTCGACGTGAAGGTCAGGGCGCCCCCCGCGATGAGGGCGGACGTGGAGAGGGCCTTCCGGGCAGCGAAGGCCGAGTGCACCCTGCTCATGGTCATCGACGTGCGGAAGGAGTACGCGCTCGAGTTCGTGCCCGACGACGGCTAGGGCGGCTCGAGCTGGACGACCGTGCCGACGCTCCCCAGCTCGGCGTTCTCGAGCCTGTGGGCGAGCACCCGCTTGTTGGGCGTGCAGTGGCAGGCGACGATGCGCCCCACCCACGACAGCATCGGATGCTTCGGGTCGAGGTCGTGCAGGCCCCCCACGATGGTCGCGAGCTCCCCGTCCGCGGCAGCGACGATGGCCTCGAGCCCTGGATGCCCGCATCCCAGCACGGCCGCCCACCCGTCCTCGGTCTCCAAGAGCAGCGCCTGCTCGGGGACGATGCCCCCCATGTCGCCCGTCACGCGGAGGCCCTCCACGATGTCCCGGGGCCTGTCCTCGCCGAGCAGCACCGCGTTCCGGGGCAGCCTGCGCGCCAGGGCCGCCGCCGACCGCGCGGGGACCGAGACCTCGAGCCGGGGCCGCTCGTAGAGCAGCCTCGGGAGCCCGCCCACGTGGTCGGGGTGCGAGTGGGAGATGACCACGAGGTCGATGCTCTTGGGATCGATGCCCTCCCGCTGGAGCGCCGACATCAACATGTCCCCGTCGGGCCCCGTGTCGAAGAGGATGCGGGGCCCCTGGCTGTCCACGAGGGCGGCGAAGCCGTGGGCGGTGGGCACGCCCGCGGGCGCCATGTCGTCGACGAGGACCCTTATCTCCAAATCCCAACCCTCGGCGTGTAAGGGGCGCCGGTGTCTTTAAAGTTGCGTCCCTGGGACATCCGCGGCGCTCCCGCCGCGTTTATATGGTCGTTAGTCAATTCGAATGCTGATGGGGATCGAGCCTATCAAGGTCGAGGACCGCATCCTGCTGCACCTCCACGGGTACATCAGGTTCGCCGACGACTTCGAGGTGCCCAAGGCGATGTCCCAGAAGGGCATCGGGGAGGCTATCTGGATCGCCTGGAGCAACGTGCCGCGGGCCATGAAGCGCCTGGTCGAGGACGGGCTCGTGGAGGAGCGCACCACCCGCGTCAAGGGCGAGTTCAGGAAGAAGAAGATCTATGTCCTCACCCCGAAGGGCTTCGCGCGCGCCAAGGACCTCAAGGAGGAGCAGGGCGCGCGCACCGTCCGCGTGCTGCGCGGCGGCGTCGCCAAGGACGTGCCCTTCGCGGAGGTCGTCGAGGCCCCGGGCATCAAGGTGCCGTACCTCGAGCTCCTCAGGGGCATCGACGGGGAGGGCGCGCTCGACCTCGACAGGGTGGCGGCGCGGTTCGCGAACCGGGTCGAGATGGTCGACCGGACCGAGCGGGCGCCCAGGCCACGCCAGTTCATGGGGAGGGAGAAGGAGCTCGCCGCGCTCGGGGAGATGCTCCAGGCCAACCGCGTCGTCGTGGTCCACGGCATGGCCGGCATCGGCAAGACCTCGCTCGCCGTCCACGTCCTCGAGGAGCAGCGCGCAAGGACGAACGTGCTGTGGGTCACGATGCACAACAACGACCAGATGCCGGTCGTCCTCGGCGAGATCGCCTCGTTCCTGGCGGAGACGGGCAGGAAGGCGACGCGCGCGTTCCTGGACGAGCACCCCACGCCCACGGCGGGGAACGTGCTCGACCCGCTGTGCGAGGACCTCTCGGACCTCAAGGGCCTGCTCGTGTTCGACGACTTCCAGAAGGCCAGCGCCGAGGTCACGGAGCTGTTCGCCGTCATGATGGAGGCGCTCGACGGGAGGCCCTCGCCGACGCTGCTGCTGCTGTCGAGGACCGTCCCAAGCTTCTACGACCGCAGGTGGGTCGTCGTCAAGAGGGTCGTGGGCGAGCTCCACCTCGGGGGCCTCGACAGGGCCTCGGCGCGCAGGCTGCTCGAGGGCCGCGCCATCACCGACGCGGAGTTCGAGCGCGTCTACGCGAGGACCGAGGGGCACCCCCTGGCGCTGGAGCTGATGAGGGACTCGCGCAGGCCCACCGAGCTGCGGGAGGTCATGGAGTTCGTGCACGAGGAGGTCTTCGGGTCCCTGACGGCGGCCGAGAGGCAGGCGCTCAGCGCCCTGAGCGTGCACCGCGGCTCGGTCCCGCGCGAGGTGGCCCTCGAGGCCGCATCGACCGCGGAGGGGGCCGCGACGCTCGACCGGCTCAGGCGCAGGGGGCTCGTCGTCGACGTGGGGGACGCGCGACTGGACGTCCACGACCTCATG
>Ga0316630_10000726_pt1 | contig 11113 bp, 10 predicted proteins | sample OWC_May_M1_C1_D6_FD_207658 | JGI IMG/M metagenome (GOLD analysis project Ga0316630, IMG submission 207658) | Wetland soil microbial communities from Old Woman Creek delta, Ohio, United States - OWC_May_M1_C1_D6_A | ecosystem: Environmental > Terrestrial > Soil > Wetlands | place: USA: Ohio...
CACGAAGAAGTCGATGGGCCAGATCACCGGCGCACTGGTGGGCATCGCACTTGTGCTGGCGGCCGTGTTCATTCCGATGGCGTTCTTCGGCGGCTCCACCGGCGTCATCTACCGGCAGTTCTCGATCACGATGGCTTCGGCGATGCTGTTGTCGGTGTCGGTTGCACTGATCCTGTCACCCGCGCTGTGCGCCACGCTGCTCAAGCCGGTCGAGCGGGGATCGCACGGGGCGACCACGGGCTTCTTCGGTTGGTTCAACCGCTTCTTCGACCGCGGCAGCAGCCTGTACCGTCGCATCGTCGGGCGCATGCTCGACCGTCCGGCCGGCTGGCTGGCAGCCTACGCCGCGATGATCGTCCTGGCGGTCTTCATGCTGCTGCGGATGCCGACCTCATTCCTGCCAGATGAAGACCAGGGCATCCTGTTCGCACAGGTCGTGCTGCCGGCGGGCGCCACGCAGGAGCGCACGCTGAAAGTGCTGCGCGAACTCGAGCGCCACTTCCTGGTGGATGAGAAGGACACGGTGCAGGCGCTCTTCACGGTCGCCGGCTTCTCCTTCTCCGGCAGTGGCCAGAACGCCGGCATCGCTTTCGTGCGGCTGAAGGACTGGAAGGATCGGCCGGGCGAGCAGAACAGCGTGAAGGCGGTCGCCGGGCGGGCGATGGCGGCGTTCTCGAAACTGCGCGATGCGATGGTGTTCGCATTTCCGCCGCCGGCCGTGCTCGAACTCGGCGTGGCCAACGGCTTCGACCTCTATCTGCAGGACCGCGCCGGCGCCGGCCACGAAGCGCTGATCGGTGCGCGCGATCAATTGCTCGGGATGGCAGCCAAGGATCCCACGCTGGTCGCGGTGCGCCCGAACGGGCAGGAGGACACGCCGCAGTTCCGTATCGACGTCGACACCGTGCACGCCGGTGCGCTGGGGCTGGCAATGGCGGACGTGAACGCCACGCTTTCGGCAGCGTGGGGCAGCGCCTACGTCAACGACTTCATCGACAAGGGCCGTGTGAAGAAGGTCTACATGCAGGCCGACGCGCCGTACCGCATGGTCCCGGAGGACCTGGACAAGTGGTACGTGCGCAATGCGCAAGGTGACATGGTGCCGTTTTCAATGTTTGCGCGCGGCACCTGGACCTTTGGTTCGCCGCGGCTGGAGCGCTTCAACGGTGCGCCGGCCGTGGAGATTCAGGGCCAGGCGGCACCGGGGCGCAGTTCCGGCGAGGCGATGTCGGTGATGGAAGGCCTGGCCGCAATGCTTCCACCCGGGTTCGGCGTGGCCTGGACCGGGCTGTCCTACGAAGAGCGGCTGTCGGGCGCCCAGGCGCCTCTGCTGTACGGGCTGTCGATCATCGTGGTGTTCCTGTGTCTGGCGGCGCTCTACGAGAGCTGGTCGATTCCGATCGCCGTGCTGCTCATTGTGCCGCTCGGCGTGCTCGGCGCGCTGATTGCGGCCAGCGGGCGCGGGTTGTCGGACGACGTGTACTTTCAGGTCGGCCTGCTGACGACGATCGGGCTGTCGGCGAAGAACGCGATCCTGATCATCCAGTTCGCGCTGAAGCAGATGGCCGAAGGCGTCGAACTCGTGGCGGCGACGCTCGAGGCCGTGCGCCTGCGGCTGCGTCCGATCCTGATGACGTCGCTGGCCTTCGGCGGCGGAGTGCTGCCGCTCGCACTCGCGACCGGTGCCGGTTCCGGCAGCCAGAACGCCATCGGTACCGGCGTTTTCGGCGGCATGGTCGCGGCAACTTTTCTCGGCCTGCTGTTCGTGCCGTTGTTCTTCGTGGTCGTGAAGCGGCTCGTCGGTCAGGAGGTCCATAAGGACCGCGAAAGATCCGAAGTTCAGTCCTGATCGCCGGCGGTCAATGACGTCATCGACGCGCTGGACGCTGCGAATGCTGCAGCTCGTTTCGCGATCGTCGGTGCCAGGACCCGGCGTGGCCTGCTACCCGCCGAAACGCTAGAGCCCGAACTGCTCGCCGAGGATCACCCGCTGCTGCGCGTCGCGGGCGAGGGGTGCCCACGGCAGATCGGTGGCGCCGGGATCGATGCCGGCCTGCTTGAGCAAGGTGGTGACCTGTCCGCGGTGATGGGTCTGGTGATTGAACATCTGCGTCACGCACAGCCACCGTGGGCGCGACATCTCGCATTGAGCCACCTTGGAGAACCAGGCAAGCGTGCCCGCCAGCTGCGCTCCGTCCAGTTGCGCGGCCCACGCGCTGATCTCGTCATCCATCGAGCAGCGCGCCTCGAGCAGTGCGTCGAATCCGTCGAAGAGATCAACGCCCATGCCGCCGACCGGATAGGTCTTGCCATTGAAGCGCGGCAACCAGACGCGATCGCCCCAGAGGATGTGGTTCAGCGTCGAGTGGATCGAACGAAAGAACGCGCCGCGGTCGGCCTTGCGCTGCGTGTCCGGAAGGCGCGCCGCCGCCTCGTAGACCTTGCGATTCATCCAGCCGTTGTAGGCGGCCATCGTCTGGCAGTACTCGGCATCGATCATGCGGTCTCCTCAGAATGCGGCCGTTGCGTTCAATCGATGTACTTCGCCATTTCCGCGCCTTTGAGTCAGCGCATGCGTCGATGCTCACGTCGCGAGATTCGAAGTTCCCGCGCGTTCGTGCCGAGGCCGCACCGGATCTAGGCTGGCTGCTTGCGCAACTTGAAGACCGGGACGAAGCCGCCAGTCTCGATGCCGCGATAGTTGCGGATCGGTGGGCAATCGTAGACCGCGAGGGGTGTGCCGCTGGAATCTTCGAGCAGGCCGAGCTGCTGCAGCACCTCGACCGTGGCCGCATGCAGCGCACGCGGGTTGCCGTCGGCGATGCGGATGGCGATGCCCATGCCCTGGCTCGCCACGCCGATTGCCTGCATGCCGTCGGCGCCGGCCTTGCTGATCCAGTCGCCGGCACCGGTCTGCATGATCGCGAGATCGGTCCGGCGTGTGCCGGAGACGAGGTCGGGGTGGCGCGTCATTGCGAAGAAGAGCGCCGCCAGCTCGGGTGTCTCCTGCGCGGCAAGCCGCGCATACGTCTGGGCCAGGCGCCGCATCGGCATCGCGAAGTTGGGAGCGCTGCAGCCGTCGATGCCCTGCGCGATCCCGTCACCCTGTGCGAAGCGCGCGACGATCGTGCGGATGCGTTGCTGCAGCGGGTGGCCGGTGTCGAGATAGGTATCGGTCGGCTGGTCGTGCATGCGGCAGTACGCGAGAAATCCCGCGTGCTTGCCGGAGCAGTTGTGGAACAGCGGTGACCATTTCACCCCGGACGGAGCCGAGGTTTCCGTCGCCGCGAAGTAGCCCGGTGCGTGGCAGCCGCACTGCAGCGCGGTGTCGTCGAGCCCGGCGGCTGCAAGCATGCGCTGGGCGATGCCGATGTGCACCGCCTCGCCGCTGTGGCTGGCGCACATCATTGCGAGTTCGTGCGACGTGAAGCCATACCGACCGAGGCCGCCATCCTCGACGAACGGCAGCGCCTGCAGCGGCTTGAGGGCAGAACGCGTGAAGTTGATCGAATCGGGGTCGCCGACGGCGGAGATGAGCTGGCCGGCCGGATCGACGACGGCGATGGAGCCGTAGTGCACGCACTCGGTGGTACCGCCGCGCGTGGTCTCGACCAGCGGCACGTGACGCGGAATCATCAGCGGGCTCCGGCCGCGCTGCGCGCGTGAGAAGCGTTTGGAGCAAGCTCCGAGACGATGGCCTGTCGGCGGCCGCGGGACGTCAGGCGGCCCGCGGTGATGGGTCGACCGGGGGCGTGCGCAACCGCGCCGCAATTTCCTTGCGGTAACGGTTCAGGTCCTGCACTGAACTGAAAGTGCGCTCGAACAGCAGCGACAGGTTGTGCAGGATCCGGTCGACGACCTTGGTTTCCCATTCCTTGTCGAATCGTATTTGTTCGTCGAGCCAGCGCTCGAGCCAGCCCGGATCCGGGAGGCGCGATTGTACGGTGTCGTTCGGGAAAAGCGACTGATTTACATGCAGATTCGTCGGGTGCAGCGCCTTGTCGGTGCGCCGGGCCGAGGCCATCAGCACACCGATCTTGGCGAAGGCGGCCCGGGCCGCGTCGCCCACTTCGCCGAGCGACTTCTTCATGTAGCGCAGGTAGGCGCCGCCGTGGCGGGCTTCGTCCTGCGACAGCAGGCGGTAGATCGACTTGATCACGGGTTCGGTGTGCCACTCGGCGGCACGGCGGTACCAGTGATTGAGCCGGATTTCGCCACAGAAGTGCAGCATCAGTGTTTCCAGGCGCGGCGCCGGGTCGAACTGGAAGCGGACGGCGTGCAACTCCTCCTCGGACGGCACCAGCTCGGGCCGGAAGCGCCGCAGGTACTCCATCAGCACGAGCGCGTGCTTCTGTTCCTCGAAGAACCAGACCGACATGAACGCGGAGAAATCGGAGTCGTCGAGGTTGTCCCGCAGGAACATCTCGGTGGCGGGCAGCGCCGACCACTCGGTGATGGCGTTCATCTTGATCGTGCGGGCCTGATCGTCGGAGAGCCGCGTGGCGTCGAACTCCTTCCACGGCACATCGGTCTCCATGTTCCACCGCACGGACTCGAGCGACTTGAACAGCTCGGGGTACAGAAATGCCATAGTCGTCTCCAGCCGGCCCTACCCGGCAGCGCGCCGTTTCAGGAAGCGCATCAGCCCGCCCAGCACCGGCAGCTTTTCGTACAGCTCCTCGGCAGCGTCCCAATAGTCCCGGTGATACGCCACCCGACCGTCATCTGCGAACTGTATATGAGTCGCGCCCCGGATCACCTGTTCCCGGTCATTCGCCCCATGCAGCCGGAACAGGAAATCCCATGTTAGGAACGCGTCATCACCGGCGGCGACTGCGCGCGTGATGACGAAACGCGGATCGGTCACCTGCCTGAACATGTGCCGGAAGACGTGTTCCAGCGCCGGCAGGCCGCGCACTTCGTTGAACGGGTCCTTGAACCACGCATCTTCGGTGTACAGCGAAGCAAGCGCTGACACAGATTCGACCGTGAGCGACTCGAAGTACTGCTTCAGGCGTGCGACGCGGGCATCGTTCGGAGGGCTGGGAGTCGGCATCAGGGGCTGGCGAAGCGGCGCACCGCAGCAAAGTACGCCGGATACGGCAACGTGCGCAACAACCGCATGAGGTGGGTGAAGCGCTTCGGAAAGTGGATCTCGAACTCGCCATCCTCGATCCCCTCGAGCGTCAGGCGAGCGGCCTCGTCGACTGGGATCAGGGCCGGCATCTTGAAGTCGTTCTTCTGCGTCAGCGGCGTGTCGACAAAGCCCGGGTTGACCAGATAGACACCGATCCCGTGTGGTGAGAGGTCGAGGTACAGCGACTCCGCCAGATTGATCAGTGCTGCCTTGGTGGGGCCATAAATGAGTGCGCGCGGCAGGCCGCGATAGCCTGCCACCGAGGAAACGATCGCCACGCCGCCGCGGCGCTGCTGGCGCAGCGTCGGCAAGACGGCGTCAAGGCAATTCAGCACGCCATTGACGTTGACATCGAACAACCGCTTGGCGCGTGCGAGGTCGAAGGTGTCGGCGCGCATCTCGACATGGGTGCCCGCGACAATCGCCACCAGGTCGACGCCGCCCCACGCGGCCAGAATGCGGCGTGCCGCCTTTGCCACGGACGCCGCATCGGTGACGTCGAGCACCTCGACCAGTGCGTCATTGCCCTCGGCGATCGCGTCGAGGAGATCGCGGCTGCGCGCCGACATCGCCACACGCGCGCCATCGTTGAGAAGACGGCGGGCGAGGGCCGCGCCGATGCCGTAGGACGCGCCGATGACCCAGACACGCTGGCCCTGCCAGCTCTTGATGCGCGGGTTCAGTGCCATCACAGCCTGCGGAAAGAAATGAAAACTTCGCCGACCCGGAACCCATAGAAGCGCATGACGGCGCGGTTGAGCATGACGCGCTCGTCGACCAGGAACATCCAGTCGTCGAAGGCGACCTCGTAGCGCTTGCCGTCATCGGTTCTTAGATCGAAGGTGTAGTTCCAGTTGAGCGCGTTGCCGCTGACAACGCCGGTCGCCTCGCCGATCACGTCAGCCGCCGTGCCGACCCAGCGCGTTCCTGGAGCGTCGCCGGTCGCTCTGCGCAAGGTCCAGACGCGCTTCTCGCGCTTGCCATCGGACCAAAGGAAGTCCTCGTCGAGCGTGCCGACGTCGCCGGCCCAGCTCGCCTTGATCGTGACAACGAAGCGCCGCTGCACCTGACCGCTGCGGTCCTGGAACATGCCGTGGCCCTCGAGCGTGCCATTGAAGTAGCGCTGCAGATCGAGCGCCGGCTTCTCGCTGCGGTAGACCTGCGGGTCGATGGTGGAGCAGCTGGCCAGCAGTAAGGCCAGCCCGGCGAACAATGCGCGAGCGAACATGGTGTGACTTTCCTAGATGCGGTGGGTGCGCCAGGCGGTGGCCAGCAATGCAGCCGCGACGAGTTTGAGCAGACAGGGGAGCAGCGCGTAAGCGAAAGAGAGCGAAGCGAGGGCGGCCGGCGCGCGCGCCCCAGGCGTGTAGCCCAGCGACTCGAGCGCCGGCAATGCGATGCCGGCGGCCAGCGCGAGATTCAGTTTGTTGGCGAGGTTCCACAGGCCGAAGTACGCACCTTCGTGGCGGCCGGTGTGGCGGTTGTCCTCGATGACACGCGCCAGCAGCGCTGGCGGCAGGGCCAGGTCGGCCCCGAGGGCGATGCCGGACAGCAGGCAGATCAGCGCGAACGCCATGAAGTCGCCCGCGCCGAGCCCGTAGGCCCATACGAACGCAGCGACGGCGACGATCATCCCGAGCAGCCATACGGCCTCGAGCCTGAGCCGCGCCGCGAGCCGCACCCACAGCGGCATGCTGGCAGCACCGGCGATGAAGTAAAGCGCGAGGAAGATGCCGGAGCGCGCCTCGAGTTCGAGCCGGTCGGCGACGAAGAACAGCACCAGTGACGCGGGGATGGCCGCCGCGATCCCGTTGGCAACGAAGATGGCAAGCAACCAACGGAAGCGCGAAGTCCGCAAGGGCAGCGTCACGGATGCAAGCGTCCCGGGCGAGTCGGCGTACGGGCGAGCCGCTGGTCGCGGGGCCAGTCGCACCAGCAGGGTCAGCGCCATCGCCAACAAAACGAGGAAAAGTGCGATCAGGCTCGGCGCGCCAAGGGCGTACGGGATGATCGAGGCGGCGATGACACCCAACAGTCCGGCGCCCTCGCGCCAGGCCGCGACACGCGCCCGATCAAGGTCATCGCCGGCCAGTTCGGCGCCCCAGGCCTGGTAAGCGATCGAAGCGAGCGAATAGCCGAGATAGGCGGCCGTCAGCGTGACGGCGAGCCAGGCGGTGGCGGCCGCCGGCCCGAGTCCCGCCGGCGGCAGGAACATCAGCGCGAAGCCCAGCGCGAGCGGCGGCATCGCGATCAGCACCGGCCGCAGATACGATCCGCGCTGCTTCGAGCGGTCGACCCAGGCGCCGAGGAACGGGTCGACGAAAGCGTCGGCGAGGCGGGTGATCAGCAGCACGGCGCCGATGACCGACAGCGCGAGTCCGGTGGCCTCGAAGTAGAACTTCGGCACCAGCACGTACACCGGCAGCGCCATCATCGCCAGCGGCGCTCCCAGCAGGCCGTAGGCCGCGAGACCGCGTCGCGACGGGCCGTCGGCAAGGATCATGTCGGCGGCCGCCATGTTGACGGTATGCGACTCTGCCGTCATGCCTCGCTCACTTCAACGGACGCAGCAGGCTGGCGCGCAACTGGGGTGAGCTGGTGCGCGGATCGAGCCAGATGGCGAAGAATGCACGGCCGAACTCAGGGTCAGCGATTTCGCCGAGGAAGAGTCCGTTGAGGTAGAAGCGCGTACCACTGCCGGGTCGGTAGATGCCCGCCAGGCGCTGGCCCGGCTTCACGTCGGGGAAGATCGCGGTCATGTCCGCCAGCCAGCGCGTGCGCTGCACATCGGACCCGAGACTCAGGCGCGCGATCTCATCGCGGCTGCGCTCAGCAATCGCGCGTCCGTCGAGGCTGCGCGCGTAGGTGAGTTCGAGCGCGAACGGTTGCGCGGCGGGATTCGCTGCATCGAACGCGCGCGGCACGAACAGTTGCGCGTCGTACACGTGCAGTCCGAACCACGTCAGGCGGCCACCCCCGAGAGGACGGGCATCGTCGATATGGCGTCGCACGTGATCGGGGGCGAAGGTGCCATGCGGGAACGCCGCAGTCGACTGCGTCGATGCCACAGCCGGCTGGGTCATCGTGCCCGTGAAACTCACGACGCTGAGCATCGCGGCGACCACACCGCGGCGGAGGAGCGCGCGGCGCCGCTCAGCGGGCGAGGAGGGTGTATTGCACGACATCGGTGTTCTCCCGGGCGAAGGCGGCTTCGCAGTAGGCTAGATAGAAATCCCATATGCGCACGAAGCGGTCGTCGAAACCAAGCGTGCGGACATCCTCGAGCCGTGCATGGAACCACGCGCGCCAGGTGGCCAGCGTGCGCGCGTAGTCGGCGCCGAAGCGGTGTTCGCTGACGACCTCAAGCCCGGCGGCGCCAGCCCGCTCGCGAAATGCGCTTCGCGACGGCAGCATGCCGCCGGGAAAGATGTACTGCTGGATGAAGTCGGTGCCGGTGCGATAGCGTTCGAACAGGTGATCGGCAATGACGATCGTCTGCAGGCAGGCGCGGCCACCGGGCTTCAGGCAGCGCCTGAGCGTGGCGAAGTACGACGGCCAGAATGCCTCGCCGACGGCCTCGAACATTTCGATCGAAGCGATGCCGTCGTACTGGCCGGCCTCGTCGCGGTAATCGCGCAGATGCAGGTCCCCGGTGAGTCCGGCCTGCACGAGCCGCGCGCGCGCATAGGCCAGCTGCTCGGTCGACAACGTGAGCCCGGTGACCTGCAGTTGCGCGCGCGCGGCGGCTTCCGCGAGGCCGCCCCAGCCGCAGCCGATCTCGAGCAAGCGAGCGCCGGGCGTCAATTGCAGCTCCTGCAGCACGCGCGCGTACTTGGCATGCTGGCCGCGCTCGAGTTCTTCGGCGGTGGCCACCTCATGGGCCGGGGCGGCGCGCTCGAACAGCGCGCTGGAGTACGTCATCGTGCGATCGAGCCACAGTCGGTAGAAGTCGTTGCCGAGGTCGTAGTGCGCGTGAATGTTCTTCTTCGCCTGCGCGCGGGTATTGCGGTTGAGCAGGTGGCGAACGCGATACGCCAGTCGTCCGAGTACTGACCCGTAGATCAGAGACTCGGCGGCATCGCGGTTGACGATGAAGAACTCGAGCAGGCGCACAAGGTCGTTGGTGTCCCAGTCGCCGGCGATGTACGACTCCGCAAAGCCGATGTCGCCGCTCTTCAGCGCAGCCCGGACCAGGTTCCAGTTGGCGAGCCTCAGGTCGGCGCGTTCGGCGATGCGCAGGTCGCCGAAGTGCGCGCGCTGACCGTCGGGAAAGGTCACGTCGAGACGGCCGTGCTTCATCCGAGCGAGCAGGCGCAGCGCCAGGCGAACGTCCGAAGGGAAGCGCGCGGTGTCGAGGGCACCTTGCGAAGCGAGGGCGTGGGCGTAGGAGCTCATGGATTCAACGAGTGACATGCAATGCCGGGGCTTCGGGCTTGTGGATGAAGGGGACGCGCTTGAGCCAAAGCTTCAGCGCTTGCCAGTGAATGCGTGCGATCACGCCGAACGTGAAGGCAGGGAAGGCAAAGAGGGCGCGCGCCAAGGCACGATCGGTGGCGGGCACAAGTTCGCCTGAAATTGACGTCAGCAGCAGCGGGCCGATGTCGTCGTCGTGATCAATGCGCCCGACCCATCGCGCAGTGTGCTGCGCCGTGGGGGCGGCCAGCATGAACCGGAAGCGATAGCGACCCTCGATTCGGCAGAACGGCGAGACGTGGAAGACTTTGCGGGCCTCGACGGTTTCGCCGTAGTTCAACGGTTGTCCGTCCGCGTTGGCGAGCAGATAGCAATGCCGCTCGCCAAAGGTGTTGTTCACTTCGCAGACGATCGCGCGCATTGCGCCATCGGCCCGATGCGCAAACCAGAAGCTGACCGGGTTGAAGACATAGCCGAGCATGCGGGGAAAGGTGTGCAGCCAGACCTCCCCGGTCGCGTCGCGGATACCTTCGCCGCGCAGCAGATCGTCGATCCACGCGAGCAGTGGGCGGCCGTCCCCATGGTCCCCGTCGTTGACCGCAAACACACCGCGTGCGTTGAAGCGCAGCCAGCGACCGACATGGGGGCGGGACACCAGCGACCGCAGCGGCAGACGCAGGAAATAGCTCGGGTAAGTGAACGCGTTCTGCACCGGCCGCAGCCGCTCATGGCGGATCTGGCCAAAGCCGATCATCGGAGTCGGTGTGCTCATGGCAGGCGAAGGGCTCGGGACGGTTCGGTGAAGCGCAGGAGGCGGATAAGTCCATGTAGTCTACACAATGAACTGTGTAGTTCAAGGTGAAACGACATGGTATGATGAAAATACTGAATGAAACGACGGCCGGTGCAATCCGAGCCGCGGGAGACGCCATGGCTGCGCACGTCACTCCGCTGGAGCCGCGAAGGTTGTCGCTCAAGGAGCAGCAGCAGCGGCTGCGGGAAGACGTCATCCTGCAGGCCGTCAATGGCCTGCTCGCCGAGAAGGGTTTCGACCTGATGACGGTCGACGAAGTCGCGGCCGTGGTCGGCATCGCCAAGGCGAGCCTGTACAAGCACTTCGAATCGAAGGAAATGCTCGCAGCCGCAGCGATGGTTCGACTGCTCGACCGCACGCTGGAAGTGATCAAGGCGCAGCCCGAGTCGGCGGCGCCGATCGACAAGCTGAAGGCGGTGGTGCGCTGGGCCGTGCGAGAGCACCTGGCCGGACAGATGCCTTCGCTGCCGTCCACGCGTTCGACGCTGCGTGATGCCCTGGTAAGACACAAGCCCTACATCGATCGGCTGATCGAGGCGAGTGACCTTCTTGGCACGTGGATCGATGCGGCGCGCGAACGCGGCGAGATCGCGCCGGCGCTGCCGCCGGAGGTCGTGCTCTACACGCTGTACGCGCGAGCGTGCGATCCGGTGTCCGACTACCTGAAGCTGTCGGGCAACTTCGGGGACGACGAGATCGTCGAGCTGGTCACCGCAACCTGCTTCGATGGCCTGGCCGCACGTCCTTCC
>Ga0316630_10000728_pt1 | contig 11100 bp, 7 predicted proteins | sample OWC_May_M1_C1_D6_FD_207658 | JGI IMG/M metagenome (GOLD analysis project Ga0316630, IMG submission 207658) | Wetland soil microbial communities from Old Woman Creek delta, Ohio, United States - OWC_May_M1_C1_D6_A | ecosystem: Environmental > Terrestrial > Soil > Wetlands | place: USA: Ohio...
CGGATGAGGTCGGAGAACGCCGGTTTCCTGTTGCGTCCGGTCGACATGTAATACTGCTAGACGCAGAATTATCTGTAAAGAAATCAGTCGATGATATCGCTTAAGCGTATATTCAACAAGAATTTAGCCTAACAACATTTCAGGTCGTTGACCCGCTCTGTCGCAAGCAATAGGTTCGAAGTGCCGTCAAACTTGACGGTGATAGGGTCAACTCACTTGACCGCCCGATAAGAGCACACCCGGAGCGATCCGGGGCCGCAAAACTAGAGGTCTCAAGCGCCCCCTGCGCAAGAGATAGCTCGGTGCCGAAGGTGGAAATTATCGGGCGTGGAGGACGCAATGCGTTCCACGCCAGCAGGAAACCGGTCCTCACGGGAACCGGAATCGTTACTCCGGCGTCGGCCGATCGGCCGAGCCCTTCTTCCCGCGCTGCTCATCCCGCTGCTAGGGTGCACCACGGAACCTTCGAGTTCCTTGCCCGATGGTGCGGAGGCTTTTGTGCCTCCTGCCACCTATCAGGTCTGGTGGGCGAGCACCGAAGGCTGCTCCCAGATCAGGGGCGACCTCGGACGGATCAAGTGGTACGTGGTGCCCGGTGTCTCCACCTTCCCCACCGACGAGGGGGAGAAGGTCGGCATCCGCATCCAGACGGGCGACGACGTGCGCATCGTGATCGCGGGCAACTATGTGGAGCACGAAATGGTCGTGCGTCACGAAATGCTGCACGCGCTGCTCAACCGCGCGGGGCATCCCGCAGAGTACTTCCAGGACCGCTGCCACCTCACCTGGGAAACGTGGGCCGCTTCTCGTCCGACCAACGAAGCCCCGCCGCCGCCCGACGGCGACAAGCTCTCCTGATCCTGCGTCAGGTTTCCGGGTAGTAGCGTCCCCCGCGCTCAGCCATCTCGATCAGGCTGGGCGCAGGATCGAAGCGCGCGCCGTGGGCGTCGCCCAGCTCGCGCAGCGTGCGCACCACCTGCGCTGCACCCAGCGAATCAATCATGCGCAGGGGACCACCCCTGAACGGCGGAAAGCCAATGCCGAAGATCGCGCCGATGTCGCCATCGCGGGGCGAGCGAATGACGCCGTCGGCTACCGCGAGCGCCGCCTCGTTCAGCATTGAGTACACCAGGCGGCGCTCCACCCAGCGCTCGTCGACGTTTGGCGCCTTGGTGACTCCCGCCAATCGGTACACGGAGTCGTCCGGCCCGCGCCTCTTCCCGGCCTCGTAGCGATAGAAACCGCGGCCGTTCTTGCGGCCCAGCCTCCCATCGGCCGTCATCGCGCCGACGAAGTCGGACGGTGCCAGGCGCGCTCCGAAGGCCCCGTGCATGACGGCGGCGGCCTTCTGCGCCACGTCGAGCCCCACCTCGTCGAGCAGCGTCACCGGACCGACCGGAAACCCGAAACGCGTCATCACCCGGTCGAGGGCCTCCATCGGCGCGCCTTCCGTCAGCAGGATGCCGGCTTCATTGAGGTATGGCGTCAGGATCCGGTTGACCCAGAAGCCGGGCAGGTCGCCCACCACGACCACGGTCTTGCCCATCCGGCGGCCGAAGCGCACGGCAGTGGCCACGGCGCGCGCCGACGTGCCCGCATGCGGAATGACCTCGAGCAGCGGCATCTTTTCCACCGGCGAGAAGAAGTGCATACCGAGCACCCGGTCGGGTCGCGCCGCGCCGGCGGCGATGTCGGAGATGGGGATCGTCGAGGTGTTCGTCGCGATGATCGCATCGTTGCCCAGCACCTGCTCCAGCGCCTTCACCACGCCCCGCTTGACCTCGAGGTCTTCGAACACCGCCTCGATGACCAGGTTCGCGCCGCGAAACCCGGTGTCATCGTCTGCGCCGGAAATGAGCGCCGCGAGCCGCTGGTAGTCGGGGCGGCTCAGGCGCTTCCGCTTCAGTCGCTCATCCAGGATCCCGGTGGCGGCCCTGAGCCCCTTGCCCACGCGCGGCAGGTCGGCGTCGCGCATGCGCACCTCGACCTCGGCGTTGAGCGCCGCGGTTCCAGCGATCCCGGCGCCCATGAAGCCGGCGCCGACGACCCCGATCCTGCCCACGGGGGCGAGCTTGCCCGCCGCGCCGGGCGGAATACCGTCGTCCTTCTTGAGCGCAGTAGTGGCGAAGAAGATGCTCACCAGGTTGCGGGAGACGTCAGTGATCGCGAGCTCGCCGAACCGCAGCGCCTCGTACGCGAGTCCCGCTTCCATGCCACGCGAGAGGCTCACGCGGACGGCCTCAAGGGCCGCGAGTGGTGCCGGATAGTGCCCCCCGGTCCTGGACAGCACCTGCTTCCGCGCCATCCGGTACACCAGAGCGCGGCCCGGTGCGGTGCCGTCCAGCAGCATGCCGGCCAGGTCGCGCTTCGGCTTCCGGACCGGCGGGCCGTCAGCGGCCAGCCGCGTGGCCGCGCGCACCGCCACGTCGAGCAGGATGGCGGGGTGGACCAGCTCATCGGCCAGGCCCAGCTTACGCGCCTTGCCGGCGCGTTCGCTCTTGCCGGCGAGGATGATGTCGAGCGCGGCGCGCGCCCCGATCAGCCGCGGCAGGCGGTTGCAGCCACCGGCGCCGGGGATGATGCCGAGCTGGACCTCGGGCAAGCCGAGCTGGGTCTTCGGATGGTCCGTGGCCACGCGCCAGTGGCACGCGAGCGCCAGCTCGAGCCCGCCACCGAGGCAGCTTCCGTGGATCGCCGCGACAACCGGCTTCCGGCTCGCGGCCACGCGGTTCATCAACTCCTGCGCCCGCCGGCTCAGGGTGGTGGCTTCCTCCGCGGTGCGCAGCCGGGTGAACTCCTCGATGTCGGCGCCGGCGATGAAGGTGTCGGGCTTTCCCGAGATGAGTACTACGGCGCGCACCAGGGGATCACCCTCCATGCGGGTGAGGAGTCCGTCGAACTCCTGCGCCACGGCGGTGGACAGGGTGTTCACCGGCGCGCCGGGCACGTCGAGCGTCACGACGGCGATGCCGGACTCGATGTCGACCTTGAAGGTGGTCATGGTCATGTCCTCTCCAGGACCAGCGCGCTGCCCATGCCGCCCTGCGCGCAGATGGAGATCAGCCCGAATTGCACGTCCCGCCGGCGCATTTCATTCGCCAGCGTCGTGACGATGCGGGCGCCCGTGGCACCGAAGGGATGGCCGATCGCAATGGATCCCCCCATCACGTTGGTGCGATCCCAGTCCACGTCGCCTACCGGGCCGGGCAGCCCCAGCCGCTCCGCCCAGAGGCTCGACCCCCACGCCTGCGCGTTCGAGAGCACCTGCGCCGCGAAGGCCTCGTGAATCTCCACCAGGCCCAGGTCGCCCCAGGAGATGCCGGCGCGCTCGAGCGCCTTCGGCACCGCGTACGCCGGGCCCATGAGCAACTGCCAGCCCGGGTCCACCGCGGCAACCGAGTAACTGCGGAGGAACGCCAGCGGCTCGTAGCCGAGGCTGCGCGCCCGCTCCTCGGACATGAGCAGCACCACCGCGGCCCCGTCGGTGAGGGGAGAGCTGTTCCCGGCGGTGACGGTGCCATAGGCGCGATCGAACACCGGGCGCAGCTTCGCCAGCTGTTCGAGTGACGTGTCGCTGCGGATGCCATTGTCGCTCGTCACCACCTCGTCGCCGGCCTTGCCCCCAAACCAGGGCGCGATCTCCGCGGTGAGGCGGCGATCGGCAGTGCCCGCGGCGGCGCGCACATGGCTCTGCAAGGCGAGGCGGTCCTGCGCCTCCCGGGCAATCCCGTTCTCCTTGGCCATCTTCTCGGCCGATTGCCCCATCGATTCGCCGGTCGAGGGTTCCGCGATGGCCGGCGTCACCGGGACCAGGTCACGCGGACGGACCTGCGCGAAGATGCCCAGCCGTTGCCCGAGCGTCTTCGCCTTGCTGGCATCGACCAGGAGCCGGCTGAACCGGCGGGAATGCAGCACCGGGATGTCGGAGAGCGACTCCACGCCACCCGCGAGGATCACGTCGGCGTGCCCGAGCCTGATCTGGTCGGCGGCGTTGGTGATGGCCTGCGCTGCCGACGCGCAGGCACGGTTCAGCGTGTAGGCCGGAATGGTGCGGGGAAACTGCGGCAGCAGGCTCACCTCGCGCGCCACGTTGGGCGTGAGGACCGACGGCACCACCTGACCCATGACGACCTCGTCGACGAGTGAGCCATCGAGTTCGGTCCGGTAGAGCAGCTCACGCGCCGCATGCCGGGCCAGCACGACACCCGGTGCATCGCGGAGGATGGTGCCGCTCCGGGCGAAGGGCGTGCGAGTGCCGGCGACGATCGCGACGCGACGTCCGGTCATGGGGAGGGACATGGGGATGGGTCCTCGTTAGACTTCATCGAGCGGGATTGCGCGCGCAGATACTCGCCACGTGACGCCAGCGCTCGGTGTCAACGGGTTCGGCGACCTCGCGCCCGTGGATGATCTCGAACGGCGCCACGAGGCGGGCGAGTTCACCGGGAAGCAGCAGGTGCGCGTCGGCGGTCGGGCCCCAGCCCTGCTCACGCTGGGTCGTGAGGAAGCTCTCGGCGATGAGCAACCCACCCGGGCGAACCGCGTCGAGCACGCGCGGAAACCGCGGGCGATCAAGATAGTTGAAGAGCAGCACCGCATCGAAGGTGCCCCAGTCGGGCCACCCCTCCTCGAGATCGGCCTCCCGCCAGTCGACCCGGAGGCCGGCCTTCCCGGAGAACGCGCGCGCCGCCGTGAGGCTGTCGAGGTCGCGGTCGACGGCAACGACCTCCGCGCCGAGCTGGGCCGCGGCGATGGCGTGCCGGCCGGTGCCACAAGCGAGGTCGAGGACACGGCTTCCCGGGAAGATCCGGTCGGCCTGCCAGGCAAACCAGGTGCTGGGCCGCGAAGGCGGGAGAGGAGGGTGAGGAGGCACGTGGAAAATCGGCCGGCGTCACTGAAGGAGACAGCGAGTCGGGCTGTGGATCTCCTGGTCATCGGTGGTGGCATCGTTGGTGCCGGTGTCGCGCGTGACGCCGCGATGCGGGGCATGCGCACGGTGCTGGTTGAACAGAACGACCTGGCTTTCGGCACGAGCAGCCGCTCCAGCCGCCTGGTGCACGGCGGCATCCGCTACCTCGAGCATGGCGAGTTGCATCTCGTGTTCGAGTCGCTGCGGGAGCGTGCCGTGCTGCGGCGCATTGCACCGCACCTGGTCTGGCCGCTGCCGTTCATCTTTCCGGTGCATGACGGCGACCGGCTTCGCCGCTGGCAGCTTGCCGCCGGCATGTGGCTGTACGATCTGCTGTCGCTCTTCCGCAATGTGAGCGCACACAAGATGCTGGGCAAGCGCGCGCTGCTGACGCGGGAGCCGGGGCTGCGCGCCGCCGGGCTGCGCGGAGGGGCGCGCTACTTCGATGCTCAGTGCGACGATGCCCGCCTCGTCGTCGCCACGGCGCGCTCGGCGCAGGAACACGGCGCCACCATCCTCACCTACACCATGGTAACCGGCCTGACCCGGGACGCGGGCCGCATCACCGGCGTCACCGTGCGCGATGTCCGCACCGGGCGTGAAGCGAGCTTCAGGGCATCGATCGTGGTGAACGCTACCGGTCCCTGGGCTGACCAGATCCGCCGCCTGGAGGATCCGAAGGCACCGCGCCTCCTGCGCCTTACGAAGGGTACCCACGCCGTGGTGCCACGGGAGCGGATCGGCAACCACGAGGCGATCACCTTCACGAGTCCCCTCGACGGACGGGTGATGTTCGTGCTCCCGTGGGGCGCCTGGTCGTACATCGGCACCACCGATACCGACACCGCCGAGTCGCCCGACGAGGTGCGCGCATCATCCGAGGACGTGCGGTACCTTCTGCGCTCGGCCAACAGCCGCTTCCCCAATGCCCACCTGAATGAGGAGGACGTGGTGGCCACGTTTGCCGGCCTGCGCCCGCTCATCGAGGACGGCGCCGTCGGGGCCTCGTCGGTGTCCCGCGAGCACGTCGTCTCCGAAGGCCCGGGCGGCATGGTCACGGTTGCGGGCGGCAAGCTCACGACGTACCGGCTGATGGCAGCCCAGGTGGTGGACCATGTGGTAAAGCGCCTCAACACCGAGGCCAGGGGGGCCTGGCCGGCCGCGGCCGGCACCGATCTCGAACCGCTGCCGGGTGGCGAGTCGGCCAGTCTCGGTACCATCCGCGCGCTCGGGCTGGACTCGGGGCTCGACGTCGCCACCGTGGAACACATGCTCCGGCACTACGGCACCGAGGCGGCAGGCATCTTCAACCTCATGCGGAGCGAGCCCGGGCTGTCCGATCGGCTGCAGCCGGATCACCCGGCGGTCGCCGCCGAGGTGCTCCACGCGGCCCGGAAGGAGCTCGCCCGGACAGTCGCCGACGTGCTGGTGCGGCGGATTCACCTGTTCTACGAGTCCCGCGACCAGGGGGCGGCCGCGGCGGGAAGGACGGCCGAGCTGCTCGGGCGGGAACTCCGCTGGACCCTGGCAGAGCAGCAGCGGGAAGTGGCCGCCTACCGCGCCCTGACCGGCCGGACCCTCCCCCTCACCGCCGTCCCGGAACTTCCGCTAACTTTCACAAGTTTGCCTTCCCGGCAGTCCTAGCCGGGTGCCGATGACACCAGGAGAGTAGTCCGTGGATCCGAACGTGTTCGAGACGGCCAACGCCGGCTTCGCCCAGGTGATGTACGAGGAATTCCTCCGCGACCCCGCGTCGGTCGACACGGAGTGGCGCCTCCTGTTCGAGAGCGGCGTGGTCGGTGAGGCGCCGACGTTGAATGGAAGGGACCGGGCGGCGCAGACACCAGCCGTGGAGCCGGCGGTGGCGGCCGCCACCGGACCCGCCGCGCCACCCGCCCTGGCTGCGCCAAGTCCATCGGCCTCGGCGGTGCCCATCAAGGGCCCGGCCGCCCGACTGGTGCAGAACATGAATGAGAGCCTCACGGTCCCGACCGCGACGACCTTCCGTGAGCTCCCGGTGGCGCAGCTGGAGCACGCCCGGAGGTCGCTCAACGCCGCGCTCAAGCAGGCTGGCCGGAGCGAGAAGATCTCCTTCACGCACCTGATCGCGTGGGCCATCGTGCGCGCCACGAGGCAGCATCCCGTCATGGGCCACGCGTATGCCGAGCAGGACGGCAAGCCGGTGCGGGTAACGCCACCGGGAATCAACCTCGGCCTCGCAGTGGACGTCACCCGGAAGGATGGCAGCCGGGGGCTGGTGGTACCGGTCATCAAGGGCGCGGAAGCGATGGACTTCGCCGGCTTTCTCGCTACCTACGAGGGCCTGGTGGAGAAGGCCCGCGTCAACAAGCTGCTGCCAGACGACTTTGCCGGCGCCACCATGTCGCTGACCAACCCCGGTGGGCTCGGCACACGCGCTTCGGTACCGCGACTGATGGTCGGTCAGGGGAGCATCATTGCGGTCGGCTCGATCGCCTTCCCGCCCGAGTTCGCCACGATGGCGCCGCCGCGCGTCGCGGAGCTGGGCATCGCCAAGGTGATGACCATCAGCAGCACCTACGATCACCGCATCATCCAGGGCGCCGAGTCGGGGGCATTTCTCGGCACGGTGGACACGCTGCTGCAGGGGGCGGATGGGTTCTACGCCGACGTCGCCGGGGCACTCGGCGTACTGGTGACCGAGGCCCGGCCCGAAATGGCCGCCGGACCCGCGTCCACGGCGATATCGGCCGCGACGGCCGCCCCGATCGCCCCATCGGCGCTGTTTCACGTCGCGGCGGGCATGGCGCTGGTCAAGGCTTTCCGGACCCACGGCCACCTTGCGGCGCACCTCGATCCGCTGGGCAGCGAGCCGATCGGCGACCCGGCGCTCGACCCGGTGCCGCTGGGACTCACCCCCGACGTCATGGCGCAGATCCCGGCGGCGGTGCTTCGCGTCGCGGTACCGGGTGAGACCCTGCTCGACGCCTATCCGCGCCTGCAGGAGACGTACTGCGGCACGCTGGCCTACCAGGTGGAGCACATCGCGAGTCACGAGGAGCGCGTGTGGCTCCGCGAGCAGATCGAGTCCGGCGCGGTGTCTGCCGCACTGCCGGCTGAGCGGCGGAAGCGCCTGCTCGAGCGGCTGATCCAGGTCGAGGCGCTCGAGCGGTTCCTGCACAAGGCCTACCTGGGCCAGAAGCGCTTCTCGATCGAGGGCGTCGACATGCTGGTGCCGATGCTCGATGCCATCATCGAAATGGCGGCCGACGAGCAGGGCTCGCGGGAGGTGGTGATCGGCATGGCGCACCGCGGCCGCCTCAACGTGCTGGCGCACACGGTCGGGCGCCCGTACGACACGATCTTCGCCGAGTTCGAGGGTGGCCGCCACGTCGAAGCCGGGTTGCTGACGCCGGAAGGCGGCACGGGCGACGTGAAGTACCATCACGGCGCCGAGGGCGCCTACCTCACGCCGAGCGGCCGCGCGATCACCGTGACGCTGGTGCCGAACCCGAGTCACCTGGAGTTCGTGGGCCCGGTGGTGGACGGGCGGGCGCGCGCGGAGCAGACCCAGCGACGCGGACGCGATGCGCACCATGATGCGTCGGCGGCATTGCCCGTGGTCATTCACGGTGACGCCGCGTTCGCGGGCCAGGGCGTGGTGGCCGAGACGCTCAACCTTGGCGCGCTGTCGGGTTACGCCACCGGCGGCACCATTCATCTCATCACAAACAACCAGATCGGTTTCACCACCGACGCCGTGGACGCGCGATCCACCCGCTACGCTTCCGATCTCGCGAAGGGATTCGACGTACCCATCATCCACGTCAATGCGGACGATCCGGAGAACTGCCTGAGCGCGATCCGGCTGGCGATGGCGTACCGGCAGAAGTTCCAGCGCGACGTCCTCATCGACCTGCTGGGTTACCGGCGGCACGGGCATAACGAGAGCGACGAGCCGAGCTACACGCAGCCGGTCATGTACAACCGCATCAAGGCATTGCCGACGGTGCGCGAGAAGTACGCCGGCCAGCTGGTGGCCGAAGGTGTGCTGAGCAGCGACGAGGCCGACACGCTCGCGGCGTCCGCCTACCAGCGACTGGTCGAGGTCCAGCAGGCGTTCAAGGCCAGTACCGGGAGGAGCACGACACCGGAGACGCGGAAGCAGGTGGTAGCGGGCCAAGAGGTGGACACTCGCGTCGCCCCCGAGCTGCTCACGGCGCTGAACGACCAGCTCCTGAGCTGGCCGGCGGATTTTGCGGTGAACCCGAAGCTCGCCAGGCAGCTCGAGCGCAGGCGTCCTGCGCTGGGACCCGACGGGGGCATCGACTGGGCCCACGCCGAGGCGCTCGCCCTGGCCAGCCTGCTCACGGAGGGTGTGTCGCTCCGCTTCACCGGGCAGGACGTGGAGCGGGGAACCTTCAGCCAGCGACAGCTGGTGCTGCACGACGTGAACAATGGCGCCACCTGGTGCCCGTTGCAGAGGCTGCCCGGCTCGATGGCACCTTTCGAGCTGCACAACAGCCCGCTCTCGGAGCTTGCGACACTGGGTTTCGAATACGGGTACAGTGCCGCCGCGCCTGATGCATTGGTGCTCTGGGAGGCACAGTTCGGCGACTTCATCAACGGCGCGCAGGTGGTGGTCGACCAGTTCCTCTCGTCGGGACTCTCGAAGTGGGGCCTCACGACGCGGCTCACGCTGCTGCTGCCGCATGGCTACGAGGGCCAGGGACCCGAGCACTCGAGCGCACGGCTGGAGCGTTTCCTGCAAGCCTGTGCCGAGGGCAACATGCGCGTGGCGAACGCCACGACACCTGCACAGTACTTCCACCTGCTCCGCCGGCAGGCGAAGCGCACGCGGCAGCGCCCGCTCGTCGTCATGACGCCGAAGAGCCTGCTTCGGCACCCGCTCGCCACCTCGACGCTCGCGGACCTCGCGGAGGGACGGTGGCAGCCGGTGATCGACGACGCCGCGGTGGAGGGCCGCCGGGACCAGGTGACGCGTGTCGTCTTCTGCACTGGCAAGGTCTACTACGACATCCTGGCGGAGGCGGCGAAGCAGCAGCCCGCGCCGCACGCGCTGGTGCGGGTGGAACAGCTCTACTCCTTCCCGTGGAACGAAATCCGGGAGACGCTGGCGCGATACCCGAAGATCAGGGAGCTGGTCTGGGCGCAGGAAGAGCCGCGGAACATGGGTGCCTGGACATATCTCGAGCCCAAGTTGCGCGAGGTACTCCCGCCGGGAGCAGCGCTGGTCTACGTGGGCCGACCCGACCGCGCGAGCCCGGCCGAGGGGTATCCTGCCGCCCACGCACTCGAGCAGAGCCGGATCGTCACCGAGGCGCTTTCGTCGCGAGGCGCGTGATGCGCCTGGCTTGCACGACAAGAAAGGGCGGTCCCGTCGGGATCGCCCTTTTGCATTTCAACAGGCCGGCACCGCGCCTTGGCCTATCGGTCCTTCTCCAGGATCGGCCGCTCGGACGCCTGACGGGCGACATCCTTGAGCGGCTCAGAGAGGTGATCACCATAGTGCAGCAGGAAGACGCCGCGGCTTCGCTTGGCCAGGAGAAACGCCATGAACGGCGTATCGGCCTTCGCCGCGTTGCACTCGCGGCAGGCGAGGACCAGATTGTCCGGACGGTCGTAGGCCGTCTGGCCGCGGCGGGGACGCACGTGATCCAGGGTGATGAGTTCGGGCGGGGTTTCGATGCCGCAATAGGCGCACACCGAACCGTGCTGCGAGAGAAGCCACTCACGATGCGATTGCATGCTGCGCCCGGCCGAGCGGTGAAACACGGGGGCAGTTCCGGCAGATGAGCGCCGGCGAGGACGACGAGCCACAGAATCCTTTACTACAGGTTGTTTAGGCATTGTTTCCGGCAGGGTCCCAATGGCCCTGCCACTCCAACGTCAATGAAGCTACCCAGAGAGCGGCCAGAATGACAGTCTCGCGTGCGAGGTTGGTGTTACTAGCGACTCTGGCCGCCGGCGCGTGCCACCGGCCGGCCGGGGGGCCCGACGCCGCGAATGCGCGACGGGAACTGGCCGAGCTGGTGAAGGTGTACGAGGAAGCCTCGAACCAGGGGGACGCGAACGAGCTCGCCGCGCTCTATGGCGAAGAGGCGCTCCTCCTGCCGCCGGACGGGGGCATCGTTGCGGGCCGGGACTCGATCATGGGCTTCTGGGAGGACGGGCTCGAGCGCGGCCTCACG
>Ga0316630_10000730_pt1 | contig 11082 bp, 12 predicted proteins | sample OWC_May_M1_C1_D6_FD_207658 | JGI IMG/M metagenome (GOLD analysis project Ga0316630, IMG submission 207658) | Wetland soil microbial communities from Old Woman Creek delta, Ohio, United States - OWC_May_M1_C1_D6_A | ecosystem: Environmental > Terrestrial > Soil > Wetlands | place: USA: Ohio...
CGCCGCCGTGGCCACCTCCAGCAACGCCGGCAAAGTGAGTGACGAAGCCTGCACCACGGTGCTCCAACCCGGCCTCAAGATCGTGAAGAGCGGCGACAAGGAACGTTTCCTCGGTCGCAATGCCAGTTACAAGATCGTGATTTCCAACACCGGCGACACTACGCTGACGGACGTCACGGTGACCGACACGGCGCCAGCCGGCACGACCATCGTGTCTGCCAGCGGCGCTTCAATCACGGGCAACCAAGCGGTCTGGCGCTTGGCCAGCCTCGCGGCGGGCCAGCAAACCTCCTTCGATGTGGTGCTGACCTCGAAGACCGCAGGCACTCATTGTAACGGCGCGACCGTGACAGCCGCCGGTGGCCTGAGGGAAAGCGCCGAGGCCTGCACCTTGTGGCGCGGCGTCGCCGCCGTGCTGCTCGAAGTGGTGGACGATCCTGACCCGATCACCGTGGACGAGCAGACGACGCATACCATCCGTGTGACCAACCAGGGCACGGCGGATATGGCCAACCTCAACATGACCGCGCTGTATGACGAAGAAATGGTCCCGGTCAGTTCGCCGGAAGGCACCGTCAGTGGCCAGACCGTGAAGTTCCCGACGGTGGCCCGTCTGGCACCCAAGGCAGCCTTCACCTACACCATCAAGGCCAAGGGCGTGAAGGCCGGTGATGCGCGCAACAAGTTCACCTTGACCGCCGACGGCCTCACCTCGCCGGTCGTGGAAGAGGAAAGCACACACGTTTACTAATGCGCAGGTGGATTAGGGCCGGCGGTCCTCTGTGGCCGCCGGCCTTCGTCCCACGTCCAACCATGAAAACGCCCATCACAACTCTCGCCATCGCTGCCTGCGTCCTTGTGTTAGCGGCCGCTGGTTGCAGCAAGAAGGAGTCGGCGGAGGCCCCGGCGGCCCCACCGCCGCAGAGCACGAGCGACACGGCCGCAGGCGCAGTCAAGAAAGCAGTGGACACTGCGCAAGGTCAGACTGAAGTGGTCAAGCAGAAGGCCGAGGCTGCGGCCGCGGCGGTACAGGCGCAAGCCACCTCCGCGCAAGCCCAGGTTGCCGCCGCCTCCACCCAGGCGCAGAGCCTCATCGATCAGGCTCGGAAGTATCTCGGTGAAAACAAGTGGTCCGAGGCGCTGGCCCTTCTGAATCAGTTGGCCGGCCAGAAACTCACTCCTGAGCAGCAGTCTCTCGTACAAAGCCTCAAGGAACAGGCCCAAAAGGCGAGCGAAGCTGCGGCCAAGGCCAAGGCGACTGACGAAGCGTCCAAAGCCGTGGGCGGACTTTTGCCACCCAAAAAGTAGAATTCGAGAATGGCGCGTGGATGGTGAAACCGCCGTCGCCGGCTTCCGGTCTGGCAAGTCCAGATCATTCTTCCAGTGAACGGGCGCGGCGGTTTTTTTCCATACGCCAGTCAATCTCCCAACCCTAGCTACAAACCAAAACAACCAACAAGATTCCAACCAACGCAACCAACCTCAATTATGAACATGATCAAAGAATTCAAAGAGTTCGCCATGCGTGGCAACGTGGTGGACATGGCCGTCGGCATCATCGTCGGCGCGGCCTTTGGCAAGATTGTCACCTCGATGGTTAACGAAGTCCTGATGCCGCCCATCGGCAAGCTCATGGGCGGAGTGAACTTCAGCGACCTCTTCATCAACCTGGAGCCGTCCAAGGGCGTCTTCAGCTCACTGAAGGCCGCCAAGGATGCCGGCGCCGCCGTCATCGCCTACGGCAGCTTCACCAACACGGTGATTGATTTCATCATCGTGGCGTTCTGTATTTTCCTGGTCATCAAGGGCATGAACGCGCTGAAGAAGAAGCCTGCGCCCGCGGCGCCCGCCCCGCCGCCCGAGCCGACCAAAGAAGAGAAACTGCTCGGGGAAATCCGCGACCTGCTCCGCGCCCGCTCTTAAGCCGCAACTGGGATCAGTTGGGGGAGTCTGGGATTGCTCCGGGTGGGCTTCCACCCAATCGGTGCAATCCTACCCCCGGCGCGGCGATCAGCCGTTACGCTGGGCTCACAGCGGAAAGCCGTGGCGGAAGAACCCCGCCCGGCGACGCGCGCAACTGATGTCGGCCCCGGAACTGGGTGCGCCCGGACCAGGGCAGACCGATCGAAACCGGCCTCATGGGCCACTGAAATCCAAGTCGGCAAAACCTGTGCAGATGGCTCGAATCCTCCTGGCCGAAGACCATTCTGAGATGCGGCAACGGCTAAAGCGCCTCTTGGCTCAGGAGCCGGAGTTCCAGCTCGTGGCCGACACCGGCGATGGCTTGGAGGCCGCACGCCTGACCCTCGAACTCACCCCGGATGTGTTGGTGACGGACTTGGCGATGCCCAGCTTGCACGGCCTGGAGGTGACGCGACGCGTCCGACAACAAGCCCCTCACATCTGCATCGTGATTGTCTCCATCCATGCCGACGAACCGTACGTCGTCGAGGCATTCCGCCAAGGCGCTCGGGGCTACGTGCGCAAAGACGAAGTCGGCCGGCACTTAGTGCCAGCCATTCGCGCCGTCCTGGCCGGCAAGCCTTACCTCAGTCCGTCGCTGGCCGACCTGGCCGCCCAACTGACGAACGGCAGGTCGTTTCGCGCCGAACCGGCGCCCGTGGCATCGCTCCGCTACCGCAACCGCTCCGTGCTCCAACTCGCTGCCCAGGGCTACACCGACGCCGAAATCGCCTTCTATCTCAAGCTGGCGTCAGATCAGGCCGCCCGGCTTCGCGCCCGCCTGATGCGCAATCTGGGATTGCGAACCCACGCGGAACTCATCGCCTTTGCCCGCAACAACGGGCTGGTCGGGGGAGAATCCTGAGATGAACCCATCTTCCGGCGCCCAACTCATGCCGGTTTCCATTCAACGCCATGAAAGACAAAACGCCATTCCTCTGGATGCTTGTGTTTGTGCCGGCCTTGTTGTGCTGCGCGTCAACTCAAGCAGAAGAACACCGCGCCACCCGGCTGGGAAGTCCCGCCACCCGGTTCGCCCCGCCGCTCGTGACGCCCGAAGACCTGCGCGCCCGGTTTCGCGATGAAACGCTCAAGCCGGACATCGCTTCGATTCTGAATCAATGGGGCTGGAAGGGAAACTTGGAGGACCTTCATCGCGCGGCCCTCACCAGCGAAATCACTGAGGTAAAAATTCCCGTCGGCACGAGGATGCCGTTCATGGCTTCACGCCACGACGGCAAGCCCCTCTGCCTCCGCAACGTCCTCTGGGCCGGTCAAGATCCAATTCCGGCCTATGCGTTCACGTTCTTCTCGAAAGGACGGCGCTATCGGTGCGTCACACCGAAGCCGTGCAGCAATTTCTTCCTGGAAGACCTGGGCGCGCCCGTCCTCGCCCTCGCCTGCAACGCGCCCGCCGAGGTGCTGGTCGGTCGGCCTGTCAAGGTATGCCTGACGCTCCGAAATCTGGGCGATGCCAGCGACCCTCAAACCACCGTCACTCTGCCGATTCCAGACGGGGCCAGTTATCTCAGTCCGACCAATAGTACGGCGCCCTCTCCCGGCCAATTGAAATGGCAGATTCCCAATCTGGCTTCGGGCGCCAGCTACCAGCTTTGCGCGATCTTCACCATGCGCCAACCCGGTCTGATGTTATTCGCCGCCAGAGCCAGCGGTGATCAGAGCGACGCGGTGCAGTCCTCGTGTTCAACCCGGATTGCAGGCATTCCCGCGATTCTGCTGGAGGTCGTGGACCGTGAAGACCCAATCGACGTCGGCAAGGAAGTGACCTACGACATCAAAGTCACCAACCAGGGCTCGGCCACTGGCACCAACATCCGGATCGTCTGCACCCTGCCGGCCAGCCAGGAATTCGTCTCGGGCACGGGCGCCACGACCGTGAGCGCACAAGCGGGAACGATCACGATGGAACCACTGCCCGTCGTGGCTCCGAAGGCGGTGGCCTCCTGGCGGGTAGTCGTGAAGGCGTTGGAAGCCGCTGACGCCCGCTTCAAAGTGGAACTCCGCAGTGATCAGTTTGAAAGCCCCATCCACGAAGACGAGTCCACACAGCAGTATTGAAACGCCGATTACACTAAAGCTATGCGTAACTTAGCCCTTTCCCTGTTCACCGGATTCTTGTTCACCCTGTTGCCTCTCTGTCATGGTGCGGATTGGCTGGAGCGGCTGGGCTTGAGCCGACCCAAAGCCACCAATGTCGCCAGCGTTCCCGTGCTGGCCGGCCTTTCCCAGGACCAAATGGTCGGGGGGTTGAAAGAGGCGCTGGCCAAGGGCGTCACCCATGCTGTCACCAACCTCGGCAAGGAAGATGGCTTCCTCAAGGATATCAGTGTGAAAATCCCCATGCCCGACACCTTGAAGCGCGTCGAGAAATCCCTCCGCGCCCTGGGGCAGGACAAACTGGCCGACGACTTTGTCACCACCCTCAACCGTGCCGCCGAGAAAGCCACACCCGAAGCGGCGGCCGTGCTGGGTGACGCCGTCAAACAAATGACCGTGGCCGACGCCCGGGCCATCCTTGCTGGCACCAACAACGCCGCCACGCAATACTTCCGGCGCACCAGCGAGACCAATCTCTTCGCGCGCTTCCAACCCATCGTGAAACAGGCTACCGAGCAAACCGGCGTTACCCGCGCCTACAAGAACATGACAGGGAAAGCCGGCTTCGCCGCCTCCCTGTTGGGCCCGGAGGCTGGCGACCTCGACGCCTATGTGACCCGCAAAGCCCTCGACGGTCTGTTTTTGAAAGTGGCCGAGGAGGAAAAGCGCATCCGCGAAAATCCCCTCGCGCGCACGACCGACCTGCTGCAAAAAGTCTTCGGCGCATTCCAGAAGTGAACGGGATGGGAACCGGCGTGCGTATGCCGTTCACGGTGACCGGCGGCAACTCCACGCCAGTGGCTGCGAGCGCCGGATCGTCGCGCTGCAAATGCCGGTAAGTCACCTGGCTGATCGCAATGCGCCGGCTGCCCGAGACGCCCTCCAAATGACTGGCCAGGTTCACTTCCCGACCCAAAGCCGTGTGATTCACCTGATGGGCATCCGAGCCCATCAACCCCACAATCGCAAAGCCGGTGTGGATGCCGGTGCCCAGCGTGAGCAGCGGCAGCAACGGCATAAGGGGACGCCCGTCCGCCGCCTGGATCGGGTCGGTCATTTCCGTAAAGCCGCGCACATCGGCGAACAAAACGGTGATTTCCCGGCGACTCCCGGCCAGATCGAGCTTCTCCGCTGTGAGGAGTTCCTGAACCACCTTGGGGCACACCAATTTGGAAAACATGTTCTTCACGCGGCGCTGTTCCCTCTGCTCGAAGTGAAGTTGGTACGTGACGAGGCCGACGTGATTCATCAACAGGGATCCGAATACAGGCGGCACCACGGGCAACCCAAATCCAGACTGGAGATAGAGGCCCAGCGTCATGCGGCTATAGGTGACCGCGACCCGAGCGACCGCGACCGAGGTCCAGGGGGTCCGCAGGTTCCAGGTCAAAAGAGCCGAGACGGCGCCCAGCACCAAGATGAGCAAGCATTCGATTGCGAACGGCGGGGTGCGCACGAATCGTCCGGTCATCACCGAATGCGCCACGTTCCAGTGCTTGCGGAGGAGGTTTGAGTTTCACTCCCCGCAGGCAGAATACAAAGCCCAGAGCCGCTTACCGCGGCTCTGGGCCGTCAATATCGAATCCGGACAAATCCCGGTCAACTACTTGCCGATCGCCGGCGAAACGAATGGATCTTCGTAAGGCACCTTCTCCGGGGCCTCCCCCGCCACCATGGCGGCGACCTTGCCCAGGTTTTGCATTTGCCCCTTGTATTCCTTGACCAGATCTTCGGGCGCGGGTTTCACGCCTTCCAACGGCGTGAAGTAAACGCACGGCGGCGCCGTCAGCGTGTAAGGCGTGGGCGTTCCCGTGGCTGGCACCCAGACCAGCACCAGTTTCCCGTCGCCCAGCACGACGAATCCGTTGGCATTGATCCGGCCATTGCTGCCGCGAATGCCGGCCACCCCATTGGGGATTTTGATTTCGTACTTCGACGCCGCAGACAGCTTCTTCTTCGTGTCAAATAGGAGGGTACCTTCCGGGAGATTCAGTTGGACATCGACGACCGTGTCGGCGCCCGTGTCGGTCAAGGCGAGCTTTTCCAAAACCAGCGTGGTGTTTTCGGTCACTCGCACGTATCCGGCACTCTTGCCCAAGAACAAATCCACCGTGGCCCCCGCCGCCGTTTTGACGGTGGTGCCCGATTCGAGGACTGTCCCCGCCTTTAAGGGGATGGGCGCCGCCCCGGGTGGCGAATAGACCGCGGATCCCTTGACCACTTCCGCGACGGCCTTTCCAGGTTGTGTTTGAGCATGCAGGTTGGCAGCCAAGGCTCCGGCCAAAACGATCGCGCCTAGTACTGCCAGTCGATTTGTCACGCATTCCATTGATTTCATAGTTTTGTTCTCAGATCCAAAATTCACAACCGACACAATGCGCGAACTTTAGAAAATCGCCCGGCATTGTCAACGGGAATATTGCAGGCATAAATCGGCCCGGAACAACTGGAAAAAAGTAGGTGTTGAATTGGGTGGGCTCGGCCCTATATTGGCCGCCACGAACAAGTCGTTGATGGCTTGATGTGTATGCTGGTTCACCTGTTAAAGTCAAAGATCCACCGCGCCTGCGTCACCGCGGCCAACGTGAATTACGAAGGCAGTCTGGGCATTGACGCTGACCTGATGGACAAAGTGGGACTCTGCCCTTACGAGAAAATCCTGTGCGGCAACATGGCCAACGGGGAACGGTTTGAAACCTATGCGATCCCCGGCCATCGCGGCTCCGGGGCCATCGTGCTCAATGGCGCCACCGCACGCCTCGGCAAAGCGGGCGACCGCCTCACCATTATGAGCTTCACCGAGGTGGATGAGAAAGCCGCCCGGAAATGGCGGCCGCGCGTCATTGTGCTTGGCCGGAATAACGCTGTCGTCAACGAACGAGGGGTCTGACGCATGCAGCATTTTCAAGGCAGAACGAGGGAACAGCCTTCCAGTGTCCGGTGGGCCCGGCCTCAGGTTTTGCCTTCGGCCACTGGCCTGCAGCCTTTTGTCTATGGCTATCACCGCCGCTGAGATCGCCCAGAAGCTCCAAGGAAAAGTCGTTGGTGACGGCTCCCTTGTACTTACGGGTTTTGCCCCCGCCAACGCGTGCCGGCCGGGCGAGCTGACCTTCGCGGAGAATGAAGAATACTTTGCCCGCGCCGAGCAGAGCGCGGCGTCCGCCATCCTGGTGGACGGCGATTTCACCTCCGCCGCCAAAGTGCTGATCCGCGTGCCCAACGCCCGCGTCGCGTTCGCCAAGGTTTTGCCGCTGTTTTTCCCGGAACCCACCTTCCCGCCGGGCATTCATCCTTCCGCGATTGTGGCCGGTTCCGCGCGCATCGATCCGGCCGCCCATGTGGGACCGTTTTGCGTGATCGGGGACCGGGTGGCCATCGGCTCGCGCACAGTGCTGGAAGGGGGCAACCACGTGGGCGCGGATTGCCGTATCGGCGAAGATGCGCGGCTCTTTCCCAACGTCACCCTCTACGCCCGCACGCAGATCGGCAACCGGGTGCGCGTCCACGCCGGCACCGTGCTGGGTTCGGACGGCTTTGGCTATGTCCTCGACGAGGGTGCGCATCGCAAAGTGGCGCAAGTGGGCAACGTGATCGTTCAGGACGACGTCGAAATCGGGGCCAACGTGACCGTGGACCGCGCCACACTTGGCTCCACGGTCATCGGCCAGGGGAGCAAGATCGACAATCTGGTGCAGATCGCGCACAACGTCGTGATCGGCGAACACTGCCTGATCGTCGCCCAGGCGGGCGTGGCGGGCAGCACGACGCTCGGCCAATACGTCACGCTGGCCGGCCAGGTCGGATTGGCCGGCCATCTGAAGATCGGCAATCGCGTGACCATTGCCGCCCAGTCGGGCGTCATGCACAACATCCCCGATGGCGAGAAGTGGTTTGGCTATCCCGCCCAGCCCGATCGCCAAACCAAACGGCAAATCATCGCCGTGCAGCAGTTGCCCGACTTGATTCGGCGGGTGAACGAATTGGAGAAAAAGCTCAAGGAGCTCACCGGCACTTCTGCGGCGACGTAAGCCGCCCCGCTGGCCGGGCTTGGTTGGAAGGTTGCACCCAAGCCGGGGGGCAGCATCGGGTTCTGGGTCGGTGAACCCGATTGGTCCGAGCAGCCCCATATTGACTCATGGGAAAACCTTGCCGAAGAACAGACTGATTGGCCCCCCCTGCCCCAAAATGCCTATTGACTTGGAGGTTTCCTTTGTTAGTTTCTCCGCTCCTTTGATTGGATTTGAATGAAAACACATTTGCCAAAAGTGAATCTGGATCAGCGCAAATGGCATGTCATTGATGCCGACGGCGCCATCTTGGGCCGTCTGGCCGTGCAGGTTGCAGACATTTTGCGGGGCAAGAACAAGCCGGTCTTCACGCCCCACCTCGACGCCGGCGATTTTGTCGTGGTCATTAACGCCGAGAAGGTGCGGGTGACCGGCAAGAAGGAAACGGACAAGCGCTTCATGACTTACTCCGGCTGGAAGGGCGGCGAGAAATACCAGTCCGTCGCCCAGGTTCGCGCCCGGCACCCGGAGAAACTCATTACTCACGCCGTGCGCGGCATGGTGCCCAAGAACCGGCTGGGCCGGGTGCTGATGACCAAACTCAAAGTCTATAAGGGCCCTGGTCATCCGCACGCGGCGCAGAAGCCCGAGGCCCTGAAAGCGGCGCACTAACCTGTCCAACTTCAACGTTTCATCGAAGCCATGACCGAAACCAAACCTCAGGAATTCCTCGGCACCGGCCGGCGCAAGAATGCCGTCGCGCGGGTACGCCTGGCGGCCGGCAACGGCAAAATCGTCGTCAACGGCCGGCCCTTCGAGAACTACTTTGTGACCGAAATGCTGCGGATGCTCGCCGCGCAGCCGCTGGTGGCGACGGAAACCGTCAACAAGTTTGACGTGCAGGTGAGCGTCGCGGGCGGCGGGCCTTCCGGCCAGGCCGGCGCGGTGCGGCATGGCATCGCGCGGGCGCTGGTCGCCGCCGACGCCAACCTGCGCCCATCACTCAAAGTCGGCGGGTTCCTTACGCGCGACGCGCGCATGAAGGAGCGCAAGAAATATGGCCAGCCGGGTGCCCGCAAGCGCTACCAATACTCCAAGCGCTAATCCAACGCGAGATGCTCCAACCCCGCTGGCCCGGCCCGGCGGGGTTTTTCATTTGGGCGGGATGGCTGAGGATCAGTTGTGGGTTGTCAGAACGCGGACTTCAGCTAAAAAGAGCGGGCAGCGAACCGCAAACATCAAACAAGCAACATGAACAAGAAAGTCGCGATCGTCGGCGCGTCCGGTTACTCCGGCGAAGAACTGGTGCGTTTGCTGTTGCAGCATCCGCACGCGCAACTCACCGCCGTCACGTCGCGTCAGTACGCCGGTCGGACGCTCGCACAGGTGTTTCCGAAATTCGCCCAGTTTCCGCTGGCCCGCCAGTTGCGCTTCACTGAGCCGAACGCCGAGCGGCTGGTCCAACAGGCCGAACTCGTTTTCCTGGCCCTGCCGCATGGCGTCGCGGCGGAGTTCGCCGTGCCGCTGCTCCAACACGACTGCCGGGTCATTGACCTCAGCGCAGATTTTCGGCTGCGCAGCGCGGGGGTTTACAAAGAGTTTTACGCGCACGATCATCCCGCGCCGGAGTTGCTGGCCAAGGCCGTCTATGGGCTGCCGGAGGTTTATCGCGCGCAGATCCAGGGCGCGATGCTGGTCGCCGTGCCGGGCTGCTATCCCACGAGCGTTCTCCTGCCCACCCTCCCGCTGCTGCGCGCCGGCCTCATCAAGCCCCACGGCATCATCGCCGACTCGCTGAGCGGGGTGAGCGGCGCGGGCCGCAAGGCCGAGGTGGACTATCTCTTCTGCGAATGCAACGAAAGTGTGCGCCCTTACGGCGTGCCCAAGCACCGGCACCTCTCGGAGATCGAGGAACAACTCTCGCTGGCCGCCGGCACCCAGGTCACGATCCAATTCACGCCGCACCTCATCCCGGTGAACCGCGGCATCCTGACGACCCTTTATCTCGCGCCGGCGAGAAGTCTCACGACCCTCGACGAAACGACCGCGCTCCACCTGCAAATCAGCCTGTGCTACCAGGAGGCTTATGCGAACGAGCCTTTCGTCCGCCTGGTCGAGGGCCCCGCGCTGCCGGATACCAAGAACGTCGTCGGCACGAACGTGATTGAAATCGCCTGGCGCCTCGACCCCCGCACCGGCCGGCTGCTGGTGATGAGCGCCGAAGACAACATCGTCAAAGGCGCCAGCGGCCAGGCCGTGCAAAGCATGAACATCGTGTGCGGCTTTCCGGAAACGGCGGGCCTCGTTTAATCCAACCGCCTCTTCCGGCACTCGCCGCGGGTCCGCCGTCGCTGCGATTTTCTTTGAAAGAAATCCGCGAGGGCAGGCTTACTTAGTCGAGAGACCGATATGTTGGCCGAACCGAGCACCGATTCGCTATTGCCGACCCGCCAGAGTCTGCTGTCCCGCCTGCGTGACTGGCAGGACCAGACCGGCTGGCGCGAGTTCTTCGACACCTATTGGCGGCTCATTTATAACGTCGCCCGTAAGTCGGGGCTCGCCGACACCGAGGCGCAAGACGTGGTGCAAGACACCTTCATCTATCTTGCGCGCCGGATGCCGAACTTCCATTACGATCCAGTGCGTGGTTCGTTCAAGTCCTGGCTCCGCGTCGTCACCCGCTCGCGCATCAGCGTGCACCGGCGCAGAGCGGCGGCCGAACAGCCGCTCCTCCGGGAGCCCTTGGCAGGCCACGGCGACGAGTCCGCCTGGGAGGAGATACCCGATCCGGCTGCGGATCCGCTGGACGAGGTGTGGCAGCGCGAGTGGGAGGAGAACCTGGTCAACACCGCCCTGCGCCGCGTGCGGGCAAAGGTCAGTTCGCAACAGTTGCTCATCTTTCGCCTGGCTACGCTGGGGGATTTGCCTTTGAGTCAGGTGGCCCGGAAACTGGGCGTGAGCCTGGCGCAGGTGTACCTGGCGCGACATCGCGTCG
>Ga0316630_10000731_pt1 | contig 11076 bp, 11 predicted proteins | sample OWC_May_M1_C1_D6_FD_207658 | JGI IMG/M metagenome (GOLD analysis project Ga0316630, IMG submission 207658) | Wetland soil microbial communities from Old Woman Creek delta, Ohio, United States - OWC_May_M1_C1_D6_A | ecosystem: Environmental > Terrestrial > Soil > Wetlands | place: USA: Ohio...
GGAGGCCACCACAAGGGCTCGCTTCTTTTTCTCCTTATTGCGCATCTTCGGGGCATTCATTCCCCACGGCCAGTAGGCAAAACACACGAGCCTTTCGATGAATCTTTTCATCACTGCGGTGACCGTACCGAAGTTCATGGGTGAGCCAAGCACAAGAGCATCCGAGCGCTCAATCTCTTCTAAGACGCCGGCCATGTCGTCATCTATACAACATCTGCCCCGTTGCGGTCCCGGCTGCTGTGTGCAGATGCGGCAGTTTCTGCAGAACTCAATCTGTTTGTCCATGAGGTAAATCTTCGCCACCTCAGCCCCTTCTTCTCTCGCACCGGCGAGAATCTCATCGATCGCGGCATCAATGATACCGCCTTTACGGTAGCTCCCCACTAGAGCGGTCAACTTTACACTGTTTTTCATTGTCTCCTCTTAATGCAGGGATAATTATGCTGCCTTCACCCTGGCAGTTATTTAGGTGTAGTTTAGGATAATTGTGAAAATTTCTTCAACACGTCATAAGGACCGGATGTCGCTCAATACGCAGAGACGACCGGATTGGTTTGAGCTTTCAACAGAGGTTCCCCAATTCGCTTATACGCATGGTAGTGGAGATGATGCTTCCCCATGACCACGCTTTTCCCTGTTTCATCTATGGTATAGTAGAAAGAAAACGCATCCAGGGAAGGAATAATGTCAGAAAAAGAGCGCCCTTTGCCCAAACCTCCCACCACACCCTTTGGAAGAAAAAGGCCTTTTGAAGAAAAGGAAGACAACGCTCCCCTGATGGCTGACCGCTTGGCTGCGGCCATGGCAGAAGGAACCCTGGATGAATTCATGAAACAGGAGCTGCCTGATAATGAACATGCCAGGACCCTTGCCATGATGATGATGGGAATGAGCGGGATGATGCCCCCGCAAGGACTCCCCTCTGTGCAGGAAAATGAGCCCCAGGGACAGTCCGTGAACCCTCCTTCAGAGCCTTCTGAGGACGTGGTAAAGGCAGCAAAAGAAGGGGACGTGAAAGGGCTCATGGATATTCTCCAGAAAGAGCATAAGAAGAGGTCGTCCGCCACAGGGGCCACAGAAGAAGGTATGGCCCCGGAAAAGACGGAAGATGACTCCTCTGCTATCGGCAAGGTGGAAAAAGAGACTCTCGACCGGCTCATGGACATTGCATCCAGGAACAATCTTTCCATGGACTGGATAGTCCTGAGGGCACTCAGAGTCTACGTGGAGGAGTATCAGAAGACAGGCCGGCTGTAGGAATTCTCTAAATTAACAAGCCCCTCTTTGCAAAGTACAATGACGATCCAAACTGCATACATCTAAGTGAAAGTATTCATTTCAGTTTCCCCACTCACCTTCACCAGGTTTGAGTAGCAGAATCGATGGTAACGGCCACAGTGGCTCGCAGCCAACTGAACTTTGCCTTCATGAAATCATAATCAGGTCCGGATGTGATAAAGGTCGCCTTTCCCTTGATCAAGAATCCGGCACCTGCGCCGTGCAAGCCCTCAACCTTGCTGCTCCCCAGCGTAATCAGCACATTGGGGTTGTGGGCAATATTAGCCTCTGTCTTATGCATGTAACCTGCAGGAATGAACAATCGTCCGTCTGATGATATTTTGATGTAGCTATTCCAGGTGTTGACCATATGCGGCCCATCCTTTCCCAAGGTCGCAATGGCAACAACCCCATCCTTTTTCATAATTTCCAGCAGTTTTTCCGGGATCATGGTGACCACCTCCTGTTGTTTGGTTTGTTGCTCTGTCTAACGCGGAATCTCATGTTAGTCAGATTTGCTTCGCCTTTTCTCCATACTTTACTTAACAATAACTTACACTTTTTTAGAGTTTTTGAAAAGTGCGCATTCCAGGAGGAAGCTACTCACAGAGAACAGTGGAAAAATGTGCGTCCCTTCTGCTATAATATTACAGTTTCTAAACATCTAATATGTGAGGTTTGAATATGGGTTTGATGAAAAGTGTGATGAATTTCTTTTCCCCTGAAGAGGAGAAGCAGCCGGTGCAGGACCTGGGAAGGAATACGGCGTGCTGGTGCGGCAGCGGCAAAAAATACAAGAACTGCCATCTCCGCGAGGATGAAAAGAAGCTGAAGAACTACGCTGCAAACTGCGTGAATGGCTGAAGCACCCGCTGAGCTGAGTTCAGCTCACAGGCGTTTCACTACAGAAGATTACCTCTCAGAAAGCCCTGTACCCGCTCCCTGATTGCAAGGTGGTGCAGGGGAATGTTCGGCACATCCCTGTTTCCTGGAACGGCAAGGACATGAATAAACCTCATGCGGTCTTGTGGACGCTTCAGCGTATCCACCAGCTCCTTTTTCCTGCTCACCTTGTACGTATCCCGTATCCCGAACCCTTTTGCAAGGGATTCCAGGTCCACACAGGAACCGGTAAGGGTGGGCTGGTCTCCCGTTGAACCGTAGGAGGCGTTGTCTATGCCGATAATCGTAAGGTTTTTCGGCGCACAAGATGCAGCGGTAGCAAGGGTCCCCGGGTTCATGAGGAGGCTTCCGTCACCATCAATCACCACAACTTCCTTATCTGAGGTGAGCGCAATGCCAAGTCCTATGGGCGTCACCATGCCCATGCTCCCCAGCATGTAAAAATTGGAGGGCTGGTCTTTTATGAAATACAGCTCCTTTGACGGGATTCCCAGATTACAGACCACCACCTTTGAATCAAGATACGGCGCAATACTACTCAGTATCTCAAAACGGGTAAGTCTGGGAGAAGATACCCGTTGAACGATATCCTGTTCATAATCAACCTTTGCTTCTTTCATATGAACTCTCACTTCCGGCTTCTCATTCCTCACTCCTGAACCCTCCCACAGGGCCGGGCTGAGGAGGAATGCATGGAAGGTATTCTTCCTGTACACTGCCTCAAGCTTCTTGCCGATCCCTTCAAGGTCATTCCTTGTGGCAACAGGGGAATGGGGTATGCCCGCTGCCTTCAGAATATCCGGGAGCCTCTTTCCCATGGGCAGTTGCGCCTCGATCCTCTCTTTGTACACTCCCCTCCAGCTCACAAAAATGGCAAGGGGCAGCTGGTAGAACCCTGTGAGAGACAGAAGAGCATTGATCATGTTCCCGATACCTGAACTCTGCACAAACATGGCCGGCCTCTTCCCTGAAAGGGCTGCCCCTGCGCTGATACCCACGCCCTCCTCCTCCCTTGTGAGCGCTAGATGAAAGAACTCTTCACCTACACGCCGGAGAAGACCTTTGATCTTTTCGCAGGGAAGGGATGAGGTGAAATCAACCTTCGCCTTTCTGAGGATTGCAATCAGTTCTTCTTCAGGACTTCGCATAGCATTTCCTCAATCTCTTTTTCTTTAACTTTCTTTGAGACAAAGCTGGGTTCCACCTCATAGGTTTTCCTGTGTCTTAATAACCTCTTTTCCCCGCCGCCGGTGACATTCAGTAAAACAGTATCCCCTCTTTGCACAACTCCTGTGCGTACCGCCTCCATGAGGGCGGCAACCGCCACACCGGCCGCAGGCACAATATCTATGCCTTCGCTCTTTTCAAAGGTATCCATTGCGCTAAAAACCGCTTCATTCCTGATGCCGTACATCCTCCCCCCTGTTGCTTTAAGCCCGTCGTAGACACCGCCCCTGATGGAATATGCCGGGTAACGGGTGGAAAGCACCCTGGTGGTGATCTCCCCTATCAGCTCAGGCCTCAGATCTTCGGGGAATAGGTTCCTGCTGTCTTTTTCCCATGCCTTAAGCATGGGGGCAAAGGGGAGGTTCTGCGCAAGGTGGAGGACCGGTAACCGGGACCCGAATCTTGCGTCCTTAAGGAACCTTTCCGCCATCTCCCAAACCCCTATGGCGCCGGCACCGCTTCCCACTGCCTGAAAATAGTGCTCAGGGAGCCGTCCCATGCCAGAGACCGCTTCCAGCAATACCACGCCGAGGCCGTCTCTCTTTGCGATATTTTTCACCCCGCCCTCAAAGGGGAACCCCATGGTGAGGGCAACCCTCTTTGCGACATCGATGGCGTCTGCGTAATCGCCGTCTCCCACTACCAGGGTCGGAATTTTCGGTCTGCTTTCGAGATACCACATTTCGGTGAGGCACATCCTCGGCACTACGATGATCGCAGGGAACCCTGTGAGCACAGACAGGTGGGAAAATGCCCGTGCAGTATTTCCGGCAGAGGCCACGGTCAAGCCGTCCAGATTATTCTCCATGGCGTTCTGGAGCACCACCGCTGCCTCGAACTCCTTGAAGGTACAGGTGTCGAGGAACCCTCCCCTTTCAGGCCAGTACCCGTTGAAGGCTATGTAAAGGTTCTCAAGGCCGAGGCGCTCCGAAAGGCCCTCTGATCTGTACACCACAGGGCCTGACTGATCAAAGTGCGGTGCATGTACCGGGAGCCAGTTGAACCTCCATATGCCCTCTCCTGCGTCGTCCCTGAAACCCTTTTCCTGGTACTCTGTGACGAGGAGCGCGTCCCTGCAGTGCTCGCAAAAAGCACAGAAGGTCTCTTTCAGTTCTCTCCCGCACTCTCTGCATCTGAGACTAAAATGGCTCATGCAATGAGACCTGATATAAGTTCCATGATATCAGTGATTTTAATCCGTTTGTCATGGTTCTGCATCCCCTCGTTTACCTGCGCATAGCACGCCGGACAACTGAAAATAAGCCTGTCCGCCTTCTTCTTTACCGCCTCATCGATTGTCGCTCGTCCAATCGCATTGGCATTTTCCGGATAGACCTTCCTTGCTGCTCCCCCGGCACCGCAGCACTTGGAGTTGACGCCGTACCGGTCAAACTCAAGGAGTTGCACGCCAGGAATGTTTCTGAGAATAATCCGGGGCTCTTCGGTAATACCCACGCCCCTGCTAAGATAGCATGGATCATGATAAATAAGCCGCTCAGATAATCCCTTCTTGATTTTAAGCTTTCCGCTCTTCAGGGCCTCTGCAGCAAACTGCGTCATGTGCCGTATCTTAAAAGGCAGCTCCTGTCCGTAAAATATCGGCCAATCCCTTGACATGATGTTCACACAGCACGGACATGAGGACAAGAGCAGCTTGACACCCTTTGCCTTGTACGCTTGCACAAGTCTCTTCGTCAAATCTTCGAGCATGTCATGCTGCCCCGAGGCAAAGAGAGGAAATCCGCAGCAGACCTCTTCTTCCGGAGACAACATAGTAAAGGGTTCTCCTATTGCGTTCAGGACAAGGACGTCTCCCCTTACCATAGGCTGCGCCGAATACGCGCCGGTACATCCGGCATAGTAAGCGACGTCAGCCTTTTCAGCGAGTTTGACATCTTCGGGAAACCATGGGTTAAACCTGTCTTCTGCAGGCATATTGTATGGGTTGCCGGTATTCCTTATTACCTCGGGCATCCTGGCCTGTCCACCTATCGGTCCAAACCCCCGCCTCACCATTTCCTTCCTGAGCATGGGCCAGAGTCTCTGGGTAAAGATACCGACCGGACAGTGCTGGCCACAGGCGCCGCAGGTCGTGCATTCGAATACTGCCTTGGTAAAATCTTCGAGGAGTCTGCGGTCAATATCACGCGGGCCGAACAGCCTTGCCTTGAGACCCTCGGTCGCCTTTATGAACTCCCTGAAGACTCGGATCTTCTCAGGAGGCGATATCGAAGGTTTACTGTTGACGTCCTGGATAGGACAATACTTCAGACATTCGCCGCACTGGGTGCATGCGTCCAGCTCTATGAGCTGCATGGGGGTCAGGTGGTGTGTGAAAGAGTTTTCCTTCCTCATTCTCTTTTGTGCCGGAGAAACAGGATTCCCCTTGTTCGGGGATCAGTATTTTCCTGTTCCCACTATGTTAAAATAGCAATTATCTCTTTGTAAATGATATCGTTATGAGACTGGGCACAGGCATCCATTACGGTTAATCATGATAGACATACCCACGGTCAATTATCCGAAACCATGGCTTCTGTTCTGGGTTGCAGATGTGTTGGCCGCGGGTTATTTTTATTACGCCCTGTACCGTAAATGGCAGGGCTGGTCCAGGGGAATAACGCGGATGCCGAAGGAGAAGATTCCATGGGGCCGGGTGGTGAGGATCTGGCTTTCCGAGGTCCTGGGACAGCGGCAATTGTGGGGGCTTTCCTCTTTTCGCTGGGTTGCCCACCTTTTCATCTTCTGGGGTTTCATCGCCCTTTCGCTACTTTCCCTGTCCTCCTTTGTCCTCAAACGCCTGGGCGATTTCGGCATGGACAGCGGCCTCGCACATTTTTTTTTCCAGGAAGAAGGATACCTTTTTATCAAGCTTTGGGGTAACGGCTTTGGAGTGCTCCTTCTCATGGGATTGATGATTGCAGGAGTGAGACGATTGTTCATCCGCCCGCCACAACAGAGCAATAACCAGACGGACCTGTTCCTGATATTCTTCCTCTTCTGGCTCACCCTCTCCGGCTTCACCCTCGAAGGAATACGGGTTTCACTGATACCCCAGGAAATAGCCCGCTATTCATTTTTTGGGCAACTGTTCATGCCAGGAGGCATCCCTTCCCGTGAAGAGGTGTATCCCTGGCTCACCGCCTGCTGGGTGGTGCACGCGTTCAGCGGGATTGCCCTGTTTGTATACTTGCCTCACAGCAAGCTGATGCATAGCATCCTCGCCCCTCTGGTCATCGCAATGAATGCAGTTGAGGAGCACGAAAGGAAGGACCTCTATTGGCCCGACATCTCAAAACACAGGGCGACAAGATCGCCCAGGGACTGACCCGCAGACAACTCATCGAACTGGACGCATGCGCGCGGTGCGGCGACTGTCAGGTCTGGTGTCCTGTCTATGCCCAGGACCCCCGTGAATGCATTACTGCCCGTGGCAAGATGAGCGACCTGCGCCGGCTCGTGAACGGCGGCCTGCCTGATCCTGAGCGACAGGACTTCCTCCAGTCCCTTTACGAATGTTCTGCCTGCGGCCAGTGCCACATAGTCTGCCCGGTGCGTATCAATACCCCTGAACTCTGGGAACAGGCGCGCCATTCCCTGGTCAGTGCGGGAATACCCCAACCCGAAAGCCAGATGAAACAGCTCACCACAATAAAGGAATTTAACAATTCCTATGGCAAACCCCAGCAGGAGCGGGACGTGTGGGCCAGACTCGCATGGGAAGCGGGTCTTCTCTTGAGTCCGGTCACGGTCTGGCATGAGCGGGTCGCCCCTGTCCTCTATTTTGTGGGCTGTACCGCGAGCTTCGACCCCGAAACACAGTTCGTTGCAGTCCAGTCCGCACGTTTGTTGCAGGAGGCTGGGGTGGAATTCTCGATCCTGGGAAAGGACGAGCCCTGCTGTGTGGGTAAGTTAAGGCGTATGGGAGACCTGGACTTCAGTGTTGAGGCCCAGAAACGCATGGTCCAGATCACCGCACTGGGGGCTGGGAAAGTGGTGGCTTCCTGCGCCGGTTGTTATAAGGGACTTCACTCAGACTATCCAAAACTCCGTCCTGAATTCCGGCCGGTCTTGCATCTCACCCAATTCTTGGATGAACTCATCACAGAAGGCCGCCTGCGTTTGGCACATGAGGTCCCCATGGTAGTTACCTATCACGACCCGTGCCATCTGGGCCGCCATAATCAGGTGTACGATGAGCCGCGCCGTGTCTTGCAGGCTGTCCCGGGACTAAAGCTGGCGGAGATGCCGCGCCACCGTGCCTTTTCTTCCTGCTGCGGTATGGGCGGAGGCCTGAAAATGGCCAATCCGGAGATCCAGCGTAAAATGGCTGCTGAGCGGATCCGCGAGGCCGAATCCACAGGGGCTGAGGCAATTGTGACCCCCTGCCAGACCTGCTATCTCGGTCTGCTCCATGGCATTGAGGAGACGGGCTCCTCAATGCGCGCCTATCACCTGAATGAGATCCTTGCCCTTTCTATCTGTCCTGAGGTTACCCGCGAAGAGATAATAAACGCCTTTGTCAGGGCAGCCGCCCGGTAATTTTTCCAGGCCATTTACCTCTTTTCCCCGTGCATCAGTGTCTTTAATTTCTCCTCCCTCTGTCGTGCGTCCAGGATAACAAGAGGTGCGGCAAATATATGGGTAGGGACATAGAGGATAAAGACAAGGACGAGGAAAAAATGTATAACGAAGAGGAAATGGAGCGGCACTGACTGGGGGCTGAGACCCAGGATCCCCAGCACAAAGCCCTTGACCGCCACAAGGTCTGCCTTGAAGACGGTCCTCAGCAGAACCCCGGTCACGCTCAAGAGAAGAAGAAGGATGAGAAGGAAGAAGTTGTATGACGGGAAATACCCCTTTTCCCTGCTCAGTTTGACTGTGAGGATATAGATAAGCGAGAGGGGGAGGATATAGCCTGCAAAGATCCCGAAAGGCTGCAGAAAAGCGATCCATCCCGGTACAGGACTCAGGAAAAAAACCAGGTGTCTGAGCACGACCAGGAAAAAAGTGCAGTGAAAGAGCCACTCCCCGATCCAGAGCAGGTCATTTGTTTTGAGGAGACGTGAGAGAAACAGTATATCGCCCGCAATTTTCATAAGCAGGCGGGGAGTGAAATGAAGAGAGGGGGCATATCCCCGGAGAGCTCTTGCTGCCTTCCATAATGTCAGGAGCCTGCCACACAACACGACAAGAAAAATCCCCAGGACTGTATAGGTGCTCAGGGTCAAAAGAATTCCCATACTCACCTTGGTATTCTCAGCACATCCTCTGTCTTGCCATGTGACGCGGAATCAGTGGTCGCCTCATATCTCCGAGAGGTCCCGCACATGGGTGAACATGCCGTTTATGCTCCTTGTTTTTTCCCTCTCTCCTGCAAGGAAGAGAAGGATCTCTTTCCTTATGGCGTTCAGTTCAGTGCTCGTCCTGTCCCGCGGCCGGGGGATATCTACCTTCAATACCTTTCCTATCTCCGCAGGCCGGGAGGTGAAACAGATGATCTCATCACCAAGGAATACCGCCTCCTCAACATTATGGGTGACGAAGATCACCGTCTTTCCCGTCTTCTCCCATAAATGGAGCAGGGCCACCTGCATATAGTTCCTTGTCTGGCAGTCAAGGGAGACAAAAGGTTCGTCCATGAGCAAGACCTTGGGCTCCACCACCAGTGCCATGGCCAGGGCAACCTTCTGCTTCATTCCCCCTGATATCTCTTTCGGGTAGAAGTCCCTGAAGTCCCGGAGTTCAACAAGCTCAAGAGCGGTCAGTGCCTTCTGCCTCCTCTGCTCATGGGGAACCCCTGCGACCTCAAGCCCGAACTCCACGTTCCTGATTACGGTCCTCCAAGGAAGGAGCGCCGGCTCCTGAAAGATATACCCGATCTCCCTCACCGGCGATGTGATCTCCTTATCCCCAAGGAGAACCTTCCCCCTGTCAGGGCTCTCGAGACCTGCGATCATCCTCAGAAGCGTTGTCTTCCCGCACCCGCTGGGACCGATCACACATACAAATCTGCCCTCCGGGACTGTAAACGATACCTCCCTTATGGCATCGATCCTTCCGCCTTCTGTGGGACTGCTGAATGTTTTATGGAGCTTAATGACGTTCAGTTCCAAGGCTATCTCCACCTCAGGATCTTATGTTCCATCTTCCTGATGCCAAAATCCATTGCGTATCCTATCATCCCTATGACAGCCATTCCCGCGATGATCTGGTCAGGCCGCTGGATGTCCCGTGCAGTCATGATCATATACCCAAGGCCGTACCCGCTCTTTACCCCTGTGAATTCCGCGGCTACAAGGGTCATCCATCCGATACCAAGGGCGATCCTCACCCCGGTAATAATGGAAGGCATGGCTCCGGGCAGGAGCACCTTGGCAAAGAGCGCTTTTTTCTTTGCGCCGAGAATAATGGACGATTCGATGAGTCTCCTGTTGATGGAGAGGACCCCTCCGATGGTATTCAATAGTATGGGGAAAAAGGCCCCCAGAAAAATAATAAAGGACGAAGACCTGTCTCCAATGCCGAACCAGAGGATTGCAAGAGGAACCCATGCCAGAGGAGGGATTGGCCTTATCATTTCCACAAAGGGGGTGAGGTAATTCCTTGCCCGTGTCCAGTAGCCCATGGCAATGCCCAGAGGCAGGGCAGTGACAATGGCTATGGCTACGCCGCTCAAGACCCTCTTCAGGCTTGCTATGCAGTGCCCGGCAAGGGTGTACCCCGGGGGAAGCCCCTGGGTGAGGAGTTCAGTGAAACCCAGAATTATATTCACAGGGGAAGGAAGTCTGTTGCCGGGGATAATCCCGGAAAAGGACAGCACCTGCCAGATCACCACAACACACAAGACCGGGAGATATCTCATAGACCCGTAGAGCCGGTGAACAATCCTTTTCCCCCCTCAATCACCTTTGAGACAACGCGAGTCGTGCACGACATTAGTGGACGACTTCCTTAATCGTCTTCAGATCAAGGTATTCCCGTGCAAACTCATCCACATTGATTGACTTCACGTACCCGAACTTCAGAAGATATCTCACATACTCCTTTATGTCATCTTCCTTTGCGAAATAGTGGTACTGGATATGGCTGATGGCCTCACGCACAGTGGCCTCATCCATTCCGGTATATTTCATGCCTATCCTGAGGGCGTCTTCCGGATTTTTCTTTATATAGGCGGTGGCCCTTACATGGGCCTTCAGAAAAGATTTTACCACCTGGGGGTTCTCTTTATAAAACCTCTCATCAACTGCCACGACACAACAAGGATGGTCCTTCCATATCATGGGTGACGAAATAAGGACCCTCCCAATTCCCATGGTGACCGCCTTTGATGGATGGGGTTCCCACGCGATAAAGGCATCGATCTGTTTTGCATTGAGCGCCACGATCATCTCCGGGGGCTTTATCACGATAATGTTCACCTTCTTTGGGTCTACACCCGCCGCTTCCAGGGCCTTTCTCAGGAGAAAATCCTGGACACTTGAATATCCAGGAATGGCAACAGTCTTCCCCGCGAGGTCTTTTACCTCTCTTACCGCTGAATCCTTTCCCACCACCACCGAAGACCCCTCCGCATTTGCCAGGGCCACCGCCCTGATGCGGGCTGACCTGTTCGCAAGCCCGGTGGCACTGGGCGCAACACCGAGATATCCCATGTCCAGGCTC
>Ga0316630_10000732_pt1 | contig 11075 bp, 8 predicted proteins | sample OWC_May_M1_C1_D6_FD_207658 | JGI IMG/M metagenome (GOLD analysis project Ga0316630, IMG submission 207658) | Wetland soil microbial communities from Old Woman Creek delta, Ohio, United States - OWC_May_M1_C1_D6_A | ecosystem: Environmental > Terrestrial > Soil > Wetlands | place: USA: Ohio...
TGAAGCAGCGGTTTCGCGATCTCGCGTGGACGTCGTCGCTACCACCGAAGCTCGCCGCCGAAGCCGGCGAGCGTTCCGAAGCGGTCTGCGAGCTGATCTCGCGCAAGGCGATCGTCGCCACCGACGAGGAGATCGCGCGCAATCCGCGCTCGCGGTCCGCGCGGCTACGCGTCTGCGAGCGCACGGCGGCGCCGAACGTGCCGTCCGGTGCCGTGATCGACACGCGCCACCGTTAGTGAACGGTCACGGTCACGCCGCTCGTCAGCGCCGGCTCGGGCGCGAGCGCGAGGCAGCGCTGGATCAGCGGGTCGCGCAAGAACACGTTCGCGAACACCGCCGGATCGATCACCCGCACCTGATCGGCCGTGCGGACGACGGCGGCGCAGTTGTCGGTGCGCGCATCGTGCGCGGCGATCCGCGTCAGCTCCCACGCGACGTCATGCGCGCGCTGCAGGTCGGCGGGGCTCGGACCGTACCGAGCCGGATCGGGTGCCGCGACCGCGACGGCCGGCCCGGACTCCTCGGCGGACGCCGCGTTGCTCGCGTTCGCCACCTCGGCAGCGACGGCGACCGCGAACCAGGCGAAGTCTTGTTGGCGTCGGGTGCACCCGACCCCGGCGACGGTGACGGCGAGCACGAGGGCCAGGCGGTGCATCGTCCGCGTAGCCGTGCAACGCCGCGGCCACGCGACCCGCCAAGCAATGCCGCGGGTTGCGCTGCATCGCGAACACCACAGCGTGCCGACCTACGTGGTCAGGGAGTCACAGCCGGTACGGCGGGCGGCAAGGCCGGCGCCGGCTCGGTGGGCTCGGCGGGGACGAAGCAGCGCTGGACCGCGAGGTCTTTCATGAAGACCTCGCCGTAGAAGTTGGGGTCGATCGCGCCGACCTGCGCCGAGAGCTCGGTGACCTTCGCGCAGTCACCGGTGCGCGCGGCCTCCTGCGCCTGCTTCGTCAGCGCCGACGCTCGATCGCGCTTCTCCTTCGCCGCGGCGGCCGCGCGTTGATCGGCGCGCTCGACCTCCGACTGCGTCGCGACGCGGATCTCTTTCGGCTTCGGCTTGGTCGCGGACTCCTCGAGCGCCGCCGCGACGAACAACACGACGAGTCCCGTGAGGACGCATGCGATGCCGATGCGGCCCTGCGTCCCGACTTCCTCCTCGGAGCGGATGTCGTTCGAGTACGTCAGCCCGAGCCCGATGACGGCGAGGCCGACGCCGCCACCCGCCACCCGCTGGCGCGTGTTGCACCCCGCGACGAGGACGAGCGACGCGACGAGGCAGGCGATGACGTGGCCGCGCATGGCCATGGCATCGCACGAATGGCTACGGCTCGCTAGGCTCGATCGATACGGCCGGTTCCGAAGCCGGCTCGGGCGTCAGGCAGCGCAGGATCTCGGGGTCACGCATGAACACGAAGTCGTGGTAGTTCGCGTCGTAGACCCGGACGCGGGGCTCGAACTTGCGGACGGGCGCGCAATTGCCACTGCGTGCCGCGCCGGCCGCGTGCTCCGTCAAAACACGCGCCCACCGCGAGTGACGCTGCGTCGAGGTCTCCTGCTTGTAGACGATCTCGGGACCGGAGAGCTCGTGCGCCGCGTACAGCATGATGCCGGCCGCACTGAGCGCTTCGCCGCCGATCATCATCTCGCCGGCGTGCGACGTGTACGACGAAGCCGCGGCGCTGCCGATGATCGCCGCGACGCCGGTGATCGCCATGACCATGCCGGCGCGCCCGACGGTCTGCGAGCGTGCGGGTGCGCAGCCGATGCTCGCGAGGACTGCGAGGAGAACCGCGTGGCGCGCCATCACGATCAGTGTGGCCCAAAAAATTGCGCCTGAGATCGACCAAGCGTCTAGTGAGTGGGCGTGTCGTCGCCTGTGTTGTATCGCTTGTTCCGGCACCACGGGGAGGCACCGAGTGTGCGCCCCGTGGTCATCGCCCTCGTGATCGCCGCGATTTGCTTGGTGACCGCCGGCGTCATCCGCGTGAAGCGCCAGCACGAGGTGCTCTCGCTCGGGTACCAGCTCTCCAAAAAGTCGGAGGAGGTCCGCCGGTTGCGCGAGACCCGCCGCCAGCTCGAGCTCGAGCACGCGACGCTGTCGTCGCCGGACCGGATCCGCCGGCTCGCGACTCAGCTCGGCATGACCCCGGTCGCTCCCGACAAGATCCGCGTCGTCGGCAAGCGGGAGCTCGCCGTGCGATGAAGCGAGGCGTGAAGGTCAAGCCGATGACGCCCGGCATCCCGCACTCGGCGCGGATGCGGGCGTACCTCGCGGGCGCGGTCCTGACGTTCGCGATCGTCGGCGTCGCCGCGCGGGCGTGGGGCCTGCAAGTCAGCGAGGCGTCGAAGTACCGCGAGCTCGCGGCGCGCCAGCACGCGATCAACGTCGACATCCCGGCACCGCGCGGAGAGGTGATCGACGTCCTCGGCCGCCCGCTCGCCGTGAGCGCGGATGCCGATTCGATCTGGGCGAACCCGCGCGAGATCCACGACGTCACCGAAACGGCCGCGAAGCTCGCCGGCCTGATCGAGAACGATGCGGCGACGCTCGAAGCGAAGCTCGGCGTCGACCGGCGCTTCGTGTGGATCGCGCGGCACGTGAAGCCGGAGCTGGCCGCGAAGGTGCGCGACGCGAAGCTGCCCGGGATCGTCGTCGCGAAGGAACCGCGCCGGTGGTATCCGGGCAGGACGATCGGTGGACCGGTGATCGGGCGCGCCGACATCGACGGCAACGGCCTCGACGGCATCGAGCTGTCGATGAACGAGCACCTGACCGGCACGCGCGGCGCGGCGAGCGCGATCCGCGACTCGCGCGGCAAGCGCATGTTCGCCGACGGCGTCGCGCAACCGCAGCCCGGCGCGACCGTGAAGCTCACGCTCGACCGCAGCATCCAAGCGATCGCGGACACGGCCCTCGCCGATGCGGTCACGTTGCACAAGGCGAAGAGCGGCACCGTCGTCGTCCTCGACGTGGCGACGAGCCACGTGCTCGCGATGTCGAGCTTCCCGTCGTACGACTCGAATACCGGCGAAGGCATCACCGGCGGCGCGCGCAACCGCCCCGTCACCGACGGCTTCGAGGCGGGCTCGGTGATGAAGCTGTTCACCGTCGCCGCCGCGCTCGATGCCGGTACGGTCAACGCCGACACCTGGTTCGACGTGCAGGGCGGCGTGATGCAGCTCGGCTACAAGACGATCCGCGACACCCACCACGACAAGGCCCTGACCACGAGCGGCATCATCAAGCGCTCGTCGAACGTCGGCGCGGTGAAGGTCGCGCAGCGGCTCGGCCGCGAGCGCTTGCACGCGACGCTGAAGCGCTTCGGGTTCGGTGCGAAGAGCGGGATCGAGCTGCCCGGCGAGCAGGTCGGCACGCTGCGGCCGTTCGAGAAGTGGCGCGACATCGAGTTCGCGACGATGTCGTTCGGCTACGGCCTCACCGTCACGCCGCTGCAGCTCGCGGCGGCGCTCGCGGCGATCGGCAACGGCGGCATCTACCACGCGCCGCGGATCGTCGACTCGATCGCCCTCGCCGACGGCACGCCCGTCGCGCGACCGACCGTCGAGGGGCGGCCGGTCGTCACGGCGAAGACCGCGACGGCGCTGCGCTCCATGATGGCCTCGGTGTTCGAGGGCGGCAAGGAAAGCGGGACCGCGGCGTCGATCGTCGTCCCCGGCTTTCGCTGCGGCGGCAAGACGGGCACCGCGCACAAGTGGGACGCCGAAGCGCGCAAGTACGCCGACCATCGCTACCTGTCTTCGTTCATCGGGCTCGCGCCGATCGACAAGCCGCGCCTCGCGATCGTCGTCCTCGTCGACGAGCCGAGCGGCGGCGACTACTACGGCGGCAAGGTCGCCGGTCCGGTGTTCGCGACGGTCGCGAGCGAGTCGTTGCGGTATCTCGGCGTTCCCGGTGAATCCCTGATCTGCCCGCCGCCGGTGCCCGGCGTCGTCGTCAACCCGCTCGCGGTCGTCGCGCCGAAGACGTGCGTGACGCCGGCGCCGAAGCCGGTGAAGCCCGAGCCGGCTCCGCCGGCGGTGCCGGCGATCGAGGTCGAGGCTCCCGACGACGACCCGCCCGTCGAAGCGGCGGATGCGATCGACATTCCCGACTTCCGCGGCATGAGCTTGCGTCGTGCGATGGACGCCGCACGTGACGCCCAGCTGACGCTGGATATTCGCGGTGCGGGTCGGGTGATCGCGCAAGATCCGCTGCCGGGCAAAGCGCCGGGTAACGTCAAAGTCCTCCTACGCTTCTCCGACGAAGATCCGCGAATCCTGCACGACGCTTCGTCGTCGCCGTGAAGCTTGCCTCCCTGCACGAAATCGGGGAGGCTGCGCGTTCGATCGATATGAAGTTGCGCGCTCTCATCGACGGCCTTCCCGCCCGCGTGATCGGCGATGCCGATGTCGATGTCACGGGCGTGCAGAGCGACTCGCGTGCGATCGAGCCGGGCGACGTCTATGTCGCGATCAAGGGCCTCCGGGCCGACGGCCACGACTTCGCCGCGCAGGCGATCGCGCGAGGCGCGGTCGCCGTCGTCTGCGAGCGCGAGCTGGCGGGCATCACGGCGCCTCAGGTCATCGTCGATGACTCGACGCGCGCGCTGGGAATCTTGACCGGCAAGAGCTTCGGCGATCCGGCGAAGGCGATGACGCTGATCGCGGTCACCGGCACGAACGGCAAGACGACGACGACGTACTTGGTCGAGAGCATCCTCGCCGCCGCCGGTCACAAGCCGGGCGTGATCGGCACCGTCGAGCTGCGTTGGGCCGGACAGGCCGTCCCGGCCTCGTACACCACCCCGACGCCGCACATGCTGCACGAGGCGCTCGCGAAGATGCGCGATGCGGGTTGCACGCACGTCGTGATGGAGGTGACGTCGATCGCGCTCGCCGCGCAGCGGGTCGCGGGCATCGTGTTCGACGTCGCCGCGTTCTCGAACCTCACGCAGGACCACCTCGACTTTCACGGCTCGATGGCCGGCTATCGCGACGCGAAGCGCCTGTTGTTCACGCAGCACCTGCGCGGCACCGCGGTCGTCAACGTCGACGATCCCGAAGGCGACGGCATGGCCGCGGGCGCGCCGAAGACGCTGCGGGTGACGGCGACCGAGGGGACCGCCGGCGATCTCCGCGTCGTCGCGCAGGACTCGACGGTACGCGGCATCACCGCCCGCATCGCGACGCCGCGCGGCGAGCTGTCGATCGAAGCGAAGCCGCTGATCGGTCACTACAACGTCGAGAACCTCGCCTTGTCGGTCGGCATCGCCGAGGCGCTCGGCATCCCGCACGAGGCGATCACGCGCGGGATCGCGCAGATCCAGGGCGTACCCGGCCGCGTGCAGCGCGTGCCGAACGACGCGGACCTCGACATCTTCGTCGACTACGCGCACACGCCCGACGCGCTGACGAACGTGCTGTCCGCGCTGCGCCCGCTGACGAAGCGGCGCCTGCTGTGCGTGTTCGGGTGCGGCGGCGACCGCGATCCAACGAAGCGGCCGAAGATGGGCGCCGCCGTCGCGGAGCTCGCGGATCTCGCGTTCGTCACGAGCGACAACCCGCGCACGGAGGACCCGCGCGCGATCATCGATCAGATCCTGCCCGGCATCCCGAAGCCGTTCTTCGTCGACGTCGACCGCCGCGTCGCGATCCGCGCGGCGATCTGCGAGGCGACGCCGGGAGACGTCGTCGTGATCGCGGGCAAGGGCCACGAGGACTACCAGATCATCGGCACGACGAAGCACCACTTCGACGATCGCGAGGAGGCCGCGGCCGCGATCCTCGAGCGGTTTCGCCGCTCGGTCGCCGCGCTCGAAGACGACATCGAGGACGGCGAGTGGGGCATCCTGCTCGGTCTTCACGGTGACCCGGAGACCCGGGTCTCGCGGCTCGTGATCGATAGCCGGATCGTCGCGCCGGGCGATCTGTATGTCGCGATCGTCGGCGAGAAGCACGACGGCCACGACTTCTGCGGCCAGGCGATCCACGCCGGCGCGGCCGCGGTCATGGTGTGTGGACGCGAGGACAAGGGCAAGGTCGTCGCCGTCCCGCGCGCGACCCACGCCGGCGCGGCCGCGACGATCATCGTCGACGACACCCGCCTCGCCTACGGCTCGATCGCGCACGCCCATCGCAAGCGGTGGTCGGGCCGGCTGGTCGCGATCACCGGCTCCGCCGGCAAGACGACGACGAAGGATCTCACGCGCGCCGCCCTGTCCGCCGCGGGCCCGACCCACGGCGCCGAGGGCTCGCTCAACAACGAGACGGGCGTCCCGACGACGCTCCTCGCGCTGCGTCCGTATCACGCGTACGGCGTCGTCGAGATGGGCATGCGCGGCCCCGGACAGATCGAGTACCTGACGAAGCTCGCCGAGCCCGACGTCGCGGTCGTCGTCAACGCGGGCACCGCGCACATCGAGCTGCTCGGCTCGACCGATGCGATCGCGCAGGCGAAGGCCGAGATCTGGATGGGCCTCCGTGACAACGGCACGATCGTGCGCCCCGTCGACGATCTGCGCCTCGACCGGTGGGCGCGCGAGCACCGCCCGAACGCGCGGCACGTGACCTTTGGGGCCGCGCCGGAAGCGGGCGGCGAGGCGGGCGCGGACGTCTCGCTCGTCGCGTACACGCCGCTCGACGCGGGCGGCAAGTGCGTCCTCGACGTGTTCGGGATCCGCCGCGAGCTCGAGATCCAACTGGTCGGCAAGCACGCCGCCCTCGATGCGTGCGCCGCCCTCGCCGCCGCTCACGCCGCCGGCGCCTCGATCGATCAAGCGCTCGCCGGCCTCGCACGCGCGAAGCCGCCGGCGATGCGCGGCGAGGTCGCGAAGGTCGGCGGCCGCATGGTGATCGTCGATTGCTACAACGCGAACCCCGCGTCGATGGCCGCCGCGATGCGCGCGCTCGCCGAGCGCGGCAAGGGCAAGACGGCGATCGCCGTCGTCGGTGACATGCTCGAGCTCGGCGCCCATGCACCGGCCGCCCATGCGGAGGTCGGCCGGCTCGCGAAGGAGCTCGGCCTCGGCATCATCGCGCTCGGAGATCAAGCCGCGCGGGTGGTCGACGCCCACGGCGATGGCACGCGCGCCGACGATCCCGCCGATGCGGCGAAGCGCGTCCTCGATCGCACGCAGCCCGGCGATTGGATTCTTTTGAAAGCGTCTCGCGGCATGCGACTAGAGAGAGTGCTCGACGCGATGAGGGAGAAGGTCCGCTAGTGCTGTTTCACCTGCTGTATCGGGTGCTCGGTGACGACATCGGCTTCCTTCGCGTGTTCCGCTACACGTCGACGCGCATCCTCGCCGCCACGATCACGGCGCTCTTGCTGTCGTTCGTGATCGGGCCGTGGTTCATCGAGAAGCTCAAGTCGCGGCAGATCGGCGAGACGATCCGCACGGACGGTCCGGAGACGCACAAGAAGAAGGCCGGCACGCCGACGATGGGCGGCTCGCTCATCCTGTTCTGCCTCGCGATGTCGACGCTGCTGTGGTGCGACCTCTCGAACGAGTACGTGTGGCTCGCGCTCAGCGTGACCGTCGCGTTCGGCGCGATCGGGTTCGCGGACGACTACACGAAAGTCGCGAAGAAGAACAAGAAGGGCATCTCGGGCAAGCTGCGGCTCGTGCTCGAGTTCGCGATCGCCGGCGCGGCGATGGCGTACCTCTTCCACTCGGATCTGATGCACGAGTCGATCCGGCTCAAGGTGCAGCTGCCGTTCAGCGACTTCTCGCAGCACGCGATGGAGCTGCCGGCGTGGGCCTACACGATCTTCGGCGCGTTCGTCGTCGTCGGGACCGCGAACGCGGTGAACCTGACCGACGGGCTCGACGGGCTGGCGATCGGTCCGTCGATCATGAATGCGGGCACGTTCTTGGTGTTCGCGTACATCGCGGGCGTCGAGACGACCATCATCAATGCCGCAGGCAAGAGCGTGACGATCGCGGAGTACCTGCACGTCGCGCACATCGAAGGGACCGCGGAGCTCGCCGTGTTCTGCGCCGCGCTGTTCGGCGCCGGGGTCGGGTTCCTCTGGTACAACACGTACCCCGCGCAGGTGTTCATGGGTGACGTCGGCGCGCTCGCGCTCGGCGGCAGCATCGGCATGCTGGCGGTGCTGACGAAGAACGAGCTCGTGCTGCTGATCGTCGGCGGGCTGTTCGTGATCGAGGCGCTGTCCGTGATCATCCAGACGACGTCGTTCAAGATCACCAAGAAGATGACCGGCACCGGCAAGCGCGTGTTTCGCATGGCCCCGATCCATCACCACTACGAGCTCAAGGGTTGGGAAGAGCCGAAGATCATCGTGCGTTTCTGGTTGGTGTCGATCGTGCTCGCGCTGATGGCGCTCGGAACCTTGAAACTCCGATGATGGATCTCGACGGGAAGACAGTCGTCGTCGTCGGTCTCGCGCAGACCGGCGTCGCGGTCGCGAAGTTCTGCGCGAAGCGCGGTGCGCGTGTCGTGGTCGCGGACGCGAAGCCCGCCGACAAGCTCGCCGATCAGATGAAGCTGCTCGACGGCGTGCCCGTGCGGTTCTGCCTCGGCGGCATGGACCTGACGACCTTCCTCGCCGCCGAGCTGATCGTGATGTCGCCCGGCGTCCCCTCGCAGCCGGAGACCCGCGCGGCCGCGGCCGCCGGCATCGAAGTGCTGGCCGAGATCGAGCTCGCGTATCGGTTCCTGCATCCCGAAGCGACGCTGCTCGCGATCACCGGAACGAACGGCAAGTCGACGACGACGGCGCTGACCGGCAAGCTGTGCGAGGCCTCGGGCCGCCCGACGTTCTGCGGCGGCAACCTCGGCAACATGCCGCTGATCGATGCGATCGATCACGCCGCGAACGTGCCGGGTGGGCTCGTCGTCGCCGAGGTCGCGGCGTTCATGCTCGAGAACTGCACGACGTTTCGCGCGAAGACCGGCGTGCTCACGAACATCACCGAAGATCACCTCGATCGGTTCGGCACGATGGAGCGCTACGCGGAGATGAAGGGCCGGATCTGGGACTTCCAACGCCCCGATGACCTCGCGATCGCGAACGCCGCCGACCCGTGGGTGATGAAGGAGACCCACGGGATCCCGTCGCAGCTCTACACCTTCGACTCTCGGAAGGGTGCGTCCGCCGAGCGCGGCGCGTACCTCGACGGCAGAGAGATCGTGTTGCGGCTTCCGGCGCAAGAGCGCTATCCGGTCGACGACCTCGTCATCGTCGGCAACCACAACCTGGAGAACGCGATGTGCGCGTACTTGGCGACGCGCGGCATCGGGATCCCGCGCGACGCCGTGCGGGCCGGCGCGAAGGCGTACCGCCCGCTGCCCCATCGCATGGAGCTCGTCGGGTCGATCGATCGTCCGGGGGGCAACATCTACTACTACGACGACAGCAAGGGCACGAACGTCGCGTCGGTCGCGGCGTCGGTGCGCGGCTTCCCGCGCCCGCTCGTGCTGATCGCCGGCGGCGTCGACAAGGGCGGCTCGTACGAGCCGATGCTCGAAGCGCTCGACGGTGTGTGCAAGGGCATCGTCCTGATCGGCAAGGCCGGGCCGCTGATCCGCGACGCGGCGGCCGCGCACGGCGTCACCTATCCGGTGATCGATGCCGTGGACATGCACGATGCCGTACGTCGCGCCACGGAGCTATGCACCACCGGCGATGCGGTCGTGCTCAGCCCCGCGTGCGCGAGTTACGACATGTTTCAGAACTTCGGACACCGAGGCCGCGTGTTTCGCGAGGCGGTGTCTGCGGTCGGCGCGACCCGACTCGACTAACGGCGGTAGAAGTAACCGCCGCCGCCGATCAGCAAGAACACGAGCAGGATGACGACGATCCAAGCAGTGGTGGACATGGTGTTTCTCCTTGTCCAGAGAGGAGCAAGCGACATGCCTCGGGGCTTGCGCCATCGGCCGAGAGCCGGCGTCCGACCGGGTCATTCAACGGCCTCGGAACGCGGTCTGCGAACAACCGCGAGTGGCATCTTCACGAGCGCGGTGTGCGCGGGTGTCGCGTAGGTAGTTCATTCGCGCGTCGACGCTCGAAAACTGGCCCGGCGATTTCGCGGGCTCTAAAGATGGTCGTCGATGAGTCTCTTGGGACGCCTCGCCGCTCGGCCGTCGTGGCGCGAGCTCGGGCAGCGCGTCCGCAATCGACTGCGGCCGCCGCCGCCGCCCGACACGATCGGCGCGATCGATCCGAGGCTGCCCGCGTGCGCCCAGGTCGTCGCGGTCCAGCACCCGAGCGCGACGCTGCCGGAGCGCCCGTTCGATCTCGTGCTGCTGTCGGCCGTGCTCGGCCTGCTCGTGATCGGCACGATCGCCGTGTACTCGTCGACGGCCGCGTTCGGCCTCACGCTCGGTAACTCGGCCCACTTCCTCGAGCGGCAGCTCGCGTTCGTCGCGCTCGGTGGCGCCGCGATGTGGCTCGGCAGCACCGTCGACTACCGCAGGCTCCGCTCGTGGACGTACCCGCTCCTGCTCCTCGCCCTCGCGCTGCTCGCGGCCACGCTCGTGATGTCGCCGCGCAACGGCGCGCGCCGCTGGATCCCGCTCGGCCCGCTGACGTTCCAGCCCGTCGAAGTCGCGAAGCTCGCGCTCGTCACGTACCTCTCCTACTCGCTCGCGCGCAAAGCGGATCAGGTCAAGACGTTCACGGTCGGCTTCGTCCCGCACCTCGTGGTGTGCGGCGTGATGATGGTGATCCTCCTCGCGCAGCCCGACCTCGGCTCGTCGATCGTCCTCGGCCTCACGACGCTCGGCATGCTGTTCATGGCCGGCACGCGCGTCTCGTACATCATGCTCGCGGTCCTCGGTGCCGCGCCGGTCGCGTATCACATGATCGTCGGCACGCCATGGCGCATGCAGCGCTTCCTCGCGTACTTCAACCCCGAGGCGTACGCGAACGGCGAGGCGTATCAGCTCTTGCAGGCGCGCCTCGCGATGGGCTCCGGTGGGTTTAGCGGCACCGGACTCGGCAACGGCCACCAGACGCTCGGCTACATGCCCGAGGGCTACAACGACTTCATCGTGGCGACGATCGGCGAAGAGATGGGCTTCATCGGTGTGGCCTTGGTGCTCGT
>Ga0316630_10000734_pt1 | contig 11063 bp, 10 predicted proteins | sample OWC_May_M1_C1_D6_FD_207658 | JGI IMG/M metagenome (GOLD analysis project Ga0316630, IMG submission 207658) | Wetland soil microbial communities from Old Woman Creek delta, Ohio, United States - OWC_May_M1_C1_D6_A | ecosystem: Environmental > Terrestrial > Soil > Wetlands | place: USA: Ohio...
TGGTGGTGCCGGGCATCATGAACAACTTCATTTCGATCTTCAAGGACACGTCGCTGGTGACCATCGTGTCGCTTTACGAGCTGACCGGTGCGCTCGGCCTGGCGCTCAACTCGGATGCCGACTGGCGGCCGTTCAAGATCGAGGGTTACCTTTTCATCACGCTGATCTACTTCATATTCTGTTTCGCGATGTCGCGTTACAGCCTGTGGGTGGAGAAGCAGCTCAACCGCAGCAAGACCCGCTAGCCGAAGGCGCCGCCATGACGCATCCCATCATCTCCTTCGACAAGGTCAACAAGTGGTACGGCAACAACTTTCACGTGCTGCGCGACATCGACCTGCACGTGAAGAAGGGTGAGCGCATCGTCATCTGCGGGCCGTCGGGCTCCGGCAAGTCGACGCTGATCCGCTGCATCAATCGGCTGGAGGAGTACCAGGAGGGCATGCTCAAGGTCGACGGCATCGAGCTGACGGACAACATCAAGGCGATCGAGAAGATCCGCCGCGAGGTCGGCATGGTGTTCCAGCAGTTCAACCTGTTTCCGCACCTCACGGTCATGGAGAACCTGACACTGGCGCCGATGTGGGTCGCCGGCATGCCGAAGGCCGAGGCCGAGGAGCGGGCAATGACTCAGCTCAAGCGCGTACGCATCGCGGAGCAGGCGCAGAAGTACCCGTTGCAGCTCTCGGGTGGCCAGCAGCAGCGCGTGGCGATCGCACGCGCGCTGTGCCTCAAGCCCAAGGTGATGCTGTTCGACGAACCGACCTCGGCGCTCGACCCCGAGATGATCAAGGAAGTGCTCGACGTGATGATCGAGCTGGCCGGCCACGGCATGACCATGCTGTGCGTCACGCACGAGATGGGGTTCGCCAAGGCCGTCGCCGATCGGGTCATCTTCATGGACGAGGGCCAGATCGTCGAGCAAAACACGCCGCACGAGTTCTTCGACAACCCGAAGAACGAGAGGACGAAGGACTTTCTCTCGAAGATCCTCGGCCACTGAGTACGCGGCCACGGGCCGCGAGGCATGATGCCGGAGCTGTCCTGGTTGCACTGGGGGACGATCGCGATCGTCGCGGACTGGGCGATCCGCATCGTCATGCTGCCGATCGTTCCGACCCGGCGGTCGCCAGAGGCCGCCAAGGGCTGGTTGCTGCTGATCTTCTTCCTGCCGTGGGTCGGCCTGTTCGCCTACCTGCTGATCGGACGACCGCACCTTCCACGCTGGCGGCTCGAACGACTGCGGGACTATGTCGAGCGGATGGAGCCGCTGCGCGGGCGCCTGGCGACCGTTCCCGGGATCGAGCCGCCGCCAATTCCGATCGCCTACGAGCCGAGCGTACGGCTCTCCACGGATCTCGCCCGCATGCCGAACTTCGGCGGCAACGCGGTGGAACTGCTGACGAACTATCAGGAGATCCTCACGCGCATTGCGGCCGATATCGACGCCGCGCGGGACACGGTCCATCTCTGCTACTACATCTTCCAGCTTGATGCCTCCACTGCGCCGATCGTTGACGCGATGGCGCGCGCCGTGCGGCGCGGCGTGCGTTGCCGCGTGCTCATCGATGCATTCGGATCGCGTCCGTCGATTCCGGTCGTCGTTCCCCACCTGCGGGAACTGGGCATCGACACGTTCATTGCCTTGCCGTTTCGCTGGCGCAAGCCGGAACGCCTCGACCTGCGCAACCACCGCAAGATCGTCGTACTCGACGGCTGCATTGGCTACACGGGTTCGCAGAACATGGTGAGCCCGGATTTCAAGCCGGGACTCAACTACAGTGAACTGGTCGCGCGCATCGAAGGCCCCACGGTCCTGCAGCTGCAGCTGGTGTTCGGCGCCGACTGGTACGTCGAGACGCGCGAGTTCATCGGAGACGACAAGCTGCCGCCAGTGCGGATAGCCGGCGACTGCCCGGCGCAGATCCTGCCCAACGGCCCGGCGTCATCGACGCAACGGGCGCAGCGCATGGTCGTGAACCTCGTCTATGCGGCACGCCGCCGGATCGTGATCACGACGCCGTATTTCATCCCGAGCCAGGCATTGCAGGAAGCGCTCGAGACGGCGGCCCAGCGCGGCGTCGAGGTTCACCTGATCGTCGACCACCGCAAGGACCAGTTCATGGTGGCCAATGCCCAGCGGTCCTACTACGAATCACTGCTTGCAGCCGGTGTGCGGATCCACGCCTACGGTGAGGCGTTCCTGCATACCAAGGCCGTGTCGGTGGATGGTGAGATTGCCTGGGTGGGGTCGTGCAACATGGACCTGCGCTCGTTCGAACTGAACGAGGAGGTGATCGCGCTCTTCTACAGTCGGGAAATCGCGACGCGGCTGCAGGCGATCGAGGAGGGCTACATCCGCGGTTCGGAGCCGGTGTTGCTGGAGGCTTGGCGCCAGCGCCCGTTCCATGAGCAGCTGGTGCAGAACCTGATGCGGCTGGTCAGTCCGCTGCTGTAGTTTCGATGTGGCTGCGTGCGTCAGCAAAACGCTGGCGCACGCAGATCCTGGCCAAGCTCAGCCTTCGCCCACCCTCGGGTACTCGCCGGACATCGAGGACGTCGCGATGCTGTCGAAGTCGGACGATGGGACGGTTGAGCAGCCCGCCAATGCGGCGACGAGCAGCGCCGCGCCGATGGCGGCATAGATTGAAGGCTGGGTCGAACTTTTCTCGTGGCGTTTCATCTTTCACCTCTCCGAACCCCGCTAAGGGAAGGTTGATCTCTGAATGAGCGCCGAAGCGGTTGCTTGCGACGTGGATGCACAGTAAAGGCCCGTAGGTCGAAGCGCGCTGGCAGAAGCCACCTCTGCCATGCGGAGGATCCGACAACGTGAGGTCCGATTAGGCGGCGATCGGTCGCGCGAGGCGCCGCTGTGACCGCGATCACCGATAATCGCGCTTTCGCCGACGCAGCCCCTGCTTCCATGTCAGTCATCGATCCGGCCGTCGTGCCGGCAGCGCGCACCGCAGTATTGCCCTACGCGGCCACGATCTTCCTGTCGGCATTCCTGCTGTTCCTGGTGCAGCCGATCATCGCGAAGCAGATCCTTCCGTGGTTCGGTGGATCCTCGGCGGTGTGGACCACCGCGCTGGTGTTCTTCCAGTCGACGCTGCTTGCCGGTTACGCGTATGCCGATTTGACGCAGCGCCTGGGCGTGCGGCGCCAGGCGCTGCTGCATGTCGGCCTGCTGCTGCTGTCCTTGCTGACCTTGCCGATTCTCGCGTCGTCGGATTGGAAGCCGCAGGGCGACGAGGCGCCGATCGTGCGCATCCTGCTGCTGCTCGTCGTCACGATCGGGCTGCCGTACTTCCTTCTCTCGACAACGACACCACTGATGCAGGCCTGGTACTGGCGACGGTTCCGCACAGAAGTCCCCTACCGGCTGTTCGCACTTTCCAACTTCGCGTCCCTGCTGGCGCTGCTCGGCTTCCCGGTGCTGTTCGAGCCATGGCTGACCCTGCCCCAGCTTGGCTGGACCTGGTCGCTGCTGTACAGCCTATTCGTGCTCATCTGCGCAGCGACCGCGTGGCTCTCACTGCGTGCCGCGCATGCCGGCGAAGCGCGCGACCTCCCGCGCGCGGAAGCATCGGCGGGGCCGGTACTGACGCTCTCGCTGCAACTGCGCTGGCTGGCGCTCGCGGCCATGGGTTCGGTGATGCTGCTCGCCGTCACCAACCATGTCACGCAGAACGTCGCCAGCGTGCCGTTCCTGTGGGTGATGCCGCTGTCCCTCTACCTGCTCACTTTCGTGCTGGCGTTCGACCACCCGCGCTGGTATCGACGGACGCTCTTCGTGGTCGCGGTTGCCATTGCGGTTCCCGCGATGGCGTGGCTGATCCCGTCGCTGAACCTCAAGCTGGCGGCCTCGGTGTTCTTCGTCGGGTTGTTCGTCGCCTGCATGTTCTGCCACGGCGAACTGGCGCGGTTGCGTCCGGACCCGCGGCACCTCACACGCTTCTACCTGATGATCTCGGTGGGCGGTGCGCTCGGTGCCGTACTGATTGCGATCGTTGCGCCGTTGACGCTGCGCGGCTATTTCGAAGTCAACATCGCGCTGGTGCTGCTGGCGCTGCTGATCCTGCTGCAACTGCCTGGCTGGAAGCGCCTGATTGGTGTCGCCGTCGTCGGTGTCACGGCGTATTTCTCGATCGAGGGCGCGTACCAGTATTCCAGGGGCCTGCGCGTGATGGAGCGCGACTTCTACGGCGTCGTGCGCACACGCGACTCGGCCGAGCCGGTACCCTATCGGGCGATGCTCCACGGCGGCATCATCCATGGTGGCCAGTTGCTGGGCGACGCCTTCCGCAACACGCCGAGCGACTACTTCGGGCCCGGCTCCGGCTATGGGCGCCTGTTCGCCGCCCTGAACGACGTGGAACCCGGTCCGCGGCGCATCGGCATCATCGGCTTGGGTGCCGGCGTCGTGGCGTCCTACGGCCGTCGCGGCGATACCTTCACGTTCTACGAAATCTCACCGCGCGTCGTGGACGTCGCCGGCACCGAGTTCACATTCCTGCGCGATACGCCTGCCCAAGTCGAGGTGATTCTCGGCGACGGCCGCCTGTCGCTCGAGCGCGAGGCGCCACGGCGCTACGACGTGCTGGGCATCGACGCATTCTCCGGCGATTCGATTCCGATGCACCTCGTGACCCGCGAAGCCATGGCGCTGTATGAACGGCACCTTGCACCCGATGGCGTCATCGTGTTCCAGGCCACCAATCGCTACATCGATCTGTTCCCGGTTGTTAAGCGACTGGCGAATGAAGTAGGTATGGAGGCCGTGCTGGTCTCCGACGTGCCTTCCGATGCCGGCAACGGCCCGGACTACTGGCTGTCGGCCACCGATCAGATTCTGGTGACCCGAGATCGCCGGCTGCTCGAGTCCGATGCGCTGCGCTACGTCACGACACCGATCGCCGATCGCCCAGATCTCGCGACCTTCACCGACGCACACCACAACCTGTTTCGCATCCTCAAGTAGGCCGGGTGTGACTATCGACGGGAAATCAGCGGCGTCTTGACCTTGTCTTTGGCGCGGGCGCCTGAACCGCCGCTTCCCTGCGCAGCCAGGTGACGAACCGCACGACCTTGCTCCACTTGTCGTGCGATTCCGGGTAGACAAGGTGGTGTGCGTGGACCTGGATTCCCTTCCGATCGGGGAAGACCGGCACCAGATCGCCGTTTCGCAGGGCCCTCTCGGACAGGCGGGCGCTCTCCAGCGCCACGCCCAGTCCCTGTATGGCTGCCTCGATCACCAGGTACGCGCGATCGAATCGGAGTGCGTAAGTGGCAGGACTAAGCGGAACGCCGTGGGCCGCGAACCAGCGCGGCCATTGAACGACGTTGATGTCGGAAAAGATCAGCGGCTGCGCGAGCAGCTGTTCGGGGCTGCGCATGACGGCGCGCCCCAGCAGGGTCGGACTGGCCAGCGGCAACATCTCCTCGTCGAAGATCGTCTCGACGTGCAGCTCGCCCCACTTGATCGCGCCGTAGCGAATATCGAGGTCGACATCCCCGCGCGAGAAATCGGAATGCGTGTGCGACGCTGAGAGCTGGATGCGCAGGTCCGGATGCTCGGACAGGAACGCCGGCAACCGCGGCATCAGCCAGAGACTGGCGAAGCTCGGCGAAACGTGAATGCGCAGAACCTCGATGCCCTCGGCGTGGCGCGCGTTATGTGCCGCACTCGCGATCAGCGCCAGTGCGCCGGTCACATCATTCTGGTAGCGCTCACCCACCGGCGTGAGCACCAGCCCGCGCGAGGTTCGCTCGAAGAGCTTCCGGCCGACAAAGCCTTCCAGGTTGGCGATCTGGTGGCTGACGGCGGACGCCGTGACGTTCAGTTCGTCGGCCGCCTTGTTGATGCTGCCGAGGCGGGCGACGACTTCGAACGCAATGATTCCCTTCAAGGGAGGCAGTTGCATCGCAGCATGAATTTAATTCAGTGCGGTATGAGACAGAGAAGCTTGCTGGCAATCAAGGGCAAACGCAACATGCGTCCACATTCAAACCGCGCTGGAGACCGCCATGCTGCTGAAGGACAAAGTCGCAATCATCACCGGGGCCGCGTCCGCGCGCGGCATCGGCAAAGCCACCGCGCGGCTATTCGCCGAACACGGTGCCCGGATCGCCATCCTCGACCTGGACGCCGGGGCCGCCGAACAGGCCGCCGCAGATATCGGTTCCGGCCACATCGGCATTGCGTGCAATGTCACCAGCAAGACGGACTGCGAGCGCGCGGCCGCCACGGTGATCGAGAAGCTCGGCCGCATCGACATCCTCGTCAACAACGCCGGTATCACGCAGCCGCTCAAGCTGATGGACATCAAGCCCGAGAACTACGAGGCCGTCACCGACGTCTCGCTACGCGGCACCCTCTACATGAGCCAGGCCGTCATCCCGCACATGCGCGGGCGCAAGGCCGGTTCGATCGTCTGCCTGTCGTCGGTGTCGGCGCAGCGCGGCGGCGGCATCTTCGGCGGGCCGCATTACTCGGCCGCCAAGGCCGGCGTCCTCGGCCTCGGCAAGGCGATGGCGCGTGAGCTCGGACCCGACAACATCCGCGTCAACTCGGTGACCCCCGGACTGATCCAGACCGACATCACCGGCGGCAAGCTGACGCCAGAACTAAAGCTGGAAATTCTCAAGGGCATACCGCTGAATCGATTGGGCGATGCCGTCGATGTCTCGAACTGCTGCCTGTTCCTCGCGAGTGACCTGTCCAGCTACCTGACCGGCGTCACGCTCGATGTGAACGGCGGAATGCTGATCCACTGACCGGGGCGTAACTCATGTCACTCACTGTCGAAGGACCTCAGATGACGGACAAGCTTTCCGAACTTGCCGACTGCGCCTACCGCATCCGCCGGTATGCGTTGCGGATGGGCGAAGTGCAGGGACAGGGGTACATCGGTCAGGCGCTCGGCATGGCCGAGATCCTGGCCGTCGCGTACGGGCATGCGCTCAAGCTGCGGCCGGACGATCCCGAATGGGAAGGTCGCGACCGCTTCCTGCTGTCGCATGGGCATTACGCGATCGCCTTCTATGCGGCGCTGATCGAGGCCGGCATCGTCCCCGAAGAGGAACTGGAAACCTACGGTGGCGACGACAGCCGCCTGCCGATGTCCGGCATGGCGACCTACACGCCGGGCATGGAGATCTCCGGCGGATCGCTGGGCCAGGGCCTGCCGATCGCGGTTGGCATGGCGCTCGGACTGCGCCAGAAGGGCAACCCGGCCTTCGTCTACAACTGCATGTCGGACGGCGAACTCGACGAAGGCTCGACGTGGGAAGCGGCGATGTCGGCGAGCCACTTTCAACTCGCGAACCTGATCACGCTGGTCGACGTCAACAACCAGCAGGCCGACGGTCAATCGACCAAGGTGCTGGGCTTCGAGCCGCTGGTGGACAAGTGGGCGGCGTTCGGCTGGCACGTGCAGCGCATAAGCGGCAACGACCTGCCGGCGGTGCTCGCCGCCTTCGACAAGGCGCGCAACCTGGCGCAGCCGCGGCCGCGTGTGATCCTGTTCGACACGAAGATGGGCAAGGGCGTGCCCTTTCTCGAGGCGCGCGAAAAGAATCACTTCATGCAGGTTGCCGCCGCCGAGTGGCAGCACGCCATTGAACTGCTGGATGCCGCGCACGCGGCGAGGAGCTGAACCATGAGCACCGTTGCAACCAAGCCGCGCCTGAAGACGTCGGCGATGATCGCCTCGATCGCCGGCGAGGGACAGCGCACGCGGCCGGCGCCGTTCGGCAATGCGCTGGTGGCGCTCGCCCAGCATCGGCCCGAGATCGTCGGCATGAGCGCCGACCTGGCCAAGTACACCGACATGCACATCTTCGCGCAGGCATTTCCAGAGCGCTTCTTCCAGATGGGCATGGCCGAGCAACTGCTGATGGGCGCCGCCGGTGGCATGGCGAAGGAAGGCTATATCCCGTTCGCAACGACCTATGCAGTGTTCGCCGCGCGCCGCGCCTATGACTTCATCCACCAGGTGATCGCCGAGGAAAACCTCAACGTCAAGATCGCCTGCGCACTGCCGGGACTGACCACAGGCTACGGTCCAAGTCACCAGGCCACCGAGGACCTCGCCATTTTTCGCGGCATGCCGAACCTGACGATCATCGATCCGTGCGACGCAGTCGACGTCGAGCAGGCCGTGCCGGCGATGGCTGCGCACAACGGACCAGTGTACATGCGCCTGCCCCGCGGGCAGGTGCCGGTGGTGCTCGACGAATACAACTACACCTTCGAACTTGGCAAGGCCCAGCTACTGCGCGACGGCAAGGACGCGCTGATCATTTCCAGCGGATTCATGACGATGCGCGCGCTGGAAACGGTCGAGAAGCTGCGGTCCGACAGCGTCGACGTCGGCGTGTTGCATGTACCGACGATCAAGCCGCTCGACGAGGAAACGATCGTGCGCGAAGCCGGCCGCAGCGGACGCCTCGTGATCGTCGCCGAGAACCATTCGATCGTTGGCGGCCTTGGCGAAGCGGTGGCCGGTGTGCTGTTGCGCGCAGGTGTCACGCCGCCGTTCCGCCAGATCGCGCTGCCGGACGCCTTCCTCGACGCCGGCGCGCTGCCGACGCTGCATGACAAGTACGGCATTTCAACAGTTGCCATGATCCAGTCCATCAAGGGCTGGTTGAACTGATCCGCAGAGGTGACATCGCCGAAGGGCGCAGTCACCCAATTCCTACTTCAACCCAGGAGACTTCCAATGAAATTCACTTCGTTACTGGCCGCTGCCGCGCTCACGCTTGCAGCCGGCACGTCCTACGCCCAGACCAAGCTCACGCTCGGCCACGGCGCCGCGCCGGGCAATCCGCGCCATGAGGCGGCGGTGGCCTTCGCCAACGCGGTCAAGCAGAAAAGCGGCGGCAGGATCGAAGTCCAGGTCGCGCCCTCCGCGCAGCTCGGTGACGACGCCGCGATGATCACGGCGTTGCGTTCCGGCACGCTCGACATGTCGGCCAACAGCCAGGGAGCCGCGTCGGTCGTCGTGCCCGAGTACGCCGCGTTTGGAATGCCATTCCTGTTCTCCGACCCGACGGCGGCGTTCAAGCTGCTCGACGGACCGCTCGGCAAGGAACTCGCCGAGAAGTCGGCGGCCAAGAACCTGATCGTTCTGGGCTATTGGGACAACGGCATTCGCCACGTGTCCAACAGCAAGCGCGCGGTCCTGACCCCTGCCGACATGAAGGGGCTGAAGATACGCACGCCGCCGGACGCCGTGACGATTGACATCATGACGGCGCTTGGCGCCGAGACGCAACAGATCAAGTTCGCCGAGCTCTATGTCGCCCTGCAGCAGGGCGTGGTCGACGGCCAGGAGAACCCGCTTGCCAACATCGACGCCTCCAAGCTCTATGAAGTCCAGAAGTTCATCTCGCTGACGGGTCACAAGTTCGAGATGAACCCGTTGCTGATGAGCAAGCGCACCTGGGATCGCCTGTCCGAAGCCGACCGCAAGATCATCATGGAAGCCGCCAATGAAGCGACGGCCGTCCAGCGCAAGCTGTCACGTGAAGCGGACGACCGCCTCATGGTCGAACTGCCGAAGAAAGGCGTGAAGATCGACAAGGTTGACCAGTCGCAGTTTGCCAAGGCGACCGAGTCGGTGACCACCAAGTGGACCAGCGGCCCGATCGGCGACTACGTCAAGAAGGTGGTCGCCGCAGCGCGCGCCAAATAAGAAGAAGCGGAACACGCACGTAAGCAGCGGGCCGGCCACGGGCCGGTCCGCAACTTCCAAAGGAGACAACCATGGCATCCGTGCTTGCGGGGCGGCTCAGTCGCGGCATCGCGTGGATGTGCGCCGTGATCCTCTACATCACGTTCGGCGCCATCTTTTTCATTCTATGTTCCGACGTGTTCCTGCGTTACTTCGCCGGTTCGAGCCTGCGCTGGGCGTCCGAGATTCCGGAGCTGCTGTTCCCGTGGCTTGTGATGGCCGGCGTCGTCCTCGCCGCGCAGCACGGTGCGCACATCGCGACGACGTTTCTCGCCGACGCGGTGCACGGAACGGCCCGGCGCTTCATCGCTTCCGTGGGCCATGCGGCCATCGTTGCCGCCTACGGGCTGCTTGCCGTGGTCGCCGCGCAGGCGATACCGATCGTCGCCGACGAACGATCCCCGATTCTTGGCGTACCCGGATCAGTCACCTACATCTGCCTGTTTATCGGTTTCGTGCTGATCGCACTGGTCCACCTCGGCGAACTGCTGCACTGGAGCGACGAGCGTCACGAGCAAGTCACCGGAGCCTTCTGATGAGCGCCGTCGCACTACTCATATTTGCGCTGGCCGCGATTGCGGCGATTCCGATCGCCCACGCGCTGGTGCTCGCCGCGATCGGCGGCATCCTGACCTCGGATCGCGTTCCGCTGAGCCTGGTCGTCGAGCAGATGGTGTCGCAGGTGCAGAGCTTTCCGCTCATTGCGATTCCATTCTTCATCCTGACCGGTGCGCTGATGATGGGCGGTCGACTCGGCAAGACGTTGATCGACCTGCTGACGACGCTGATCGGCCGCTTCCACGGCGGCCCGGCGCAAGTCGGCGTGCTGTCGTCGACACTGTTTGGCGGCGTTTCAGGATCGGCCGTGGCCGACGCATCGGCGATCGGCTCGATGCTGATTCCCTGGCAGAAGAAACTGGGCTACCCGGGCGGGTTCTCTGCCGCCACGCTGGCCTCCGCGGCAACGATCGACATCCTGATTCCGCCGTCGATTCCGCTGATCATCTTCGCACTCGCCTCCGGTGCGTCGATCGGTTCACTGTTCCTTGCGGGGATCCTGCCGGGCCTGATGCTCTGCTTCGGCTTCATGGCGGTCTGCTACTTCGTGGGGCGCGCCAAGAACTATCCGCGTGAAACGCGACCGATCAGCGTGGGCGTCGTCCTGCGCGAAGTCGGGTACGCATCACCGGCACTGCTGCTACCAGTCATCATCGTCATCTTCCTGCGCTTCGGCATCGCCACGCCGACCGAGGTCAGCATCATCAGCACGCTCTACGCCGGCGTTGTCTCGGTCCTGCTGTACCGCGACCTGACGCTCGTGCG
>Ga0316630_10000736_pt1 | contig 11062 bp, 9 predicted proteins | sample OWC_May_M1_C1_D6_FD_207658 | JGI IMG/M metagenome (GOLD analysis project Ga0316630, IMG submission 207658) | Wetland soil microbial communities from Old Woman Creek delta, Ohio, United States - OWC_May_M1_C1_D6_A | ecosystem: Environmental > Terrestrial > Soil > Wetlands | place: USA: Ohio...
GGCAATCTGCACCGCGCGCGACACATACAGGAGATCGGCCACCTTGTGCACCAGGGTACGTTCGAAGCGGTCGATGTCGTGGTCGGCTGCGGCAACCTGCCACATGTACTCGACCACCTGCTCCTTCTGGGCGGCGGTGAAATGCTTGTTGATCAGCGAGGTGAACTGATAGTAATCGGTCGCCTGCTCCGCCTCGTCATCGGCCAGGCGCAGCAGTGCCGCCGTTTCCTCCGTGGTCAGCTCGAAGCGCGTCTGGATGGCGGCCGTTACCGCATGGCGCTCGACTTCCTTCAGCTCACGGTCGGAGCGCATGACTTCGATGAGCAGCGCGGCGGTGGCCACCTGCAAGGCATGGTGCGCGCCTGCGGCCGGCGGCCCGCCGGCCGGGCGTATGTGCTGATCGAAGAATTGCTTGATGTTGCGCAGCATGTCGCCGCCGATTCTACCGCAGTGCGGCGTGTCCGCCGACCCCAGGCTCGGCAGGGTAAATCATGAAACTAAACGTAGGGTGGGTGAGCGCTTTATGCGTAACCCACCAGGTGTTGCGCAGCAACACAACGCATGGTGGGTTACGGCACGCTCCCTCACCCCTTGCCCTCTCCCGCTGATGCGGGAGAGGGAGAGTTGGCGATAAGACGACATTAATATTGGCACCTAACCCACCCTACATTGATTCGGTAACCACTTAAGTTAAGTGCCATTCGTGTCTTTGGGTCGCGGTGGAGATAAGCTGTCATAACCATGAGCAAACCAGCCAGGACCACGGCGGTTCCGATAAAGCGCGCTTTCACGCGCGGCGGCCGGCCAGTGCGCGTGGCGCTGGTCGGGCTGCCGAACAGTGGCAAGAGCACGCTGTTCAAGACCGTGGCCAGCACCGCCGTGCAGACCGGCGAGCTCGCCGGCACCCACCGTGCCTATAACGAATGCGCGGTGCAGATCGGCGTCGACGAAGTACGGCTGGTCGAGCTGCCGAGCATTGCATCGCTGCACGATCTCGCCCACGACGAACGCGTGACCCTGCAATACCTGTTGTGGGGCGACAAGCGCCCGCCGATTGCGGCGCACGAACCGGGCGGGCCGCCGGCGCCGTTCGCACCGCCGGATGTGATTATCCAGGTGGTGGACGCCACCGCACTCGCGCGCCACCTGGAATTCACGCTCGAACTCAGCCAGCTCGGCCGGCCGATGGTGATCGCGCTCAACATGATGGACGAAGCCGCGCGCAAGGGCCTGCACATCAATCATCGGCGTTTGAGCAAGCAACTCGGCATCCCGGTGGTGCCGACCACGGTGGTGATGGGCCAGGGCATCATGGAGGTGTTCAGCGCCGCCCTCGCGAGCCTGCGCAAGCGCAGCGGCCCGCACCCGCCGGCGCCGAACAAACAACTGACACACGTGCTGGAGCCGCTGAGCGCGGCGCTCGACCACCCCGAGATTCTCGAAGCGTTCGGCATGCCGCACGCGCTGCTGCTGGCGCTGGCCGCGGCCGACGACCGTTACTTCCGGCATGAACTCGCCGAACACTTCGGCGGCGACGTGCCGCACCTGCAACGCCTGCGCGCGCAGGCCGAGAAGGCGTTGCCGCGTCCACTCGCCGAAGAGCTGCACGCCGACCGCCATCATCGGGCCGACTCGCTGGCCGAGGCGGTAACCCGCACCGGCGCGGCGTACGTCGGGAAAGGCTGGCGTTTCTGGCTGGACGAATTGTTCCTGCACCCGCGCTGGGGGCTGCTCGGCAGCCTCGCGGTATTTGCCGCGGTGCTGATCGTGGTGTTCGAGATCAGCACCTGGATCGACTCGCGCACCGCGGCGAAACTGGTCGAACTGGCCGCGCCCTGGCAACCGGCCGACACCGTCGGCGTGGTCGCGCGCGCGGTGACCGACGGCCTGATCGGTCTGGTCGGCATCGTGGTGCCGTACATGATTCCGCTGGTACTGCTGCTGGTGGCACTCGAAGAAACCGGCATCATGCAACGCATCGCGTTCGTGGTCGACCGCGGTTTTCATCGCCTCGGCTTGCACGGCGCGGTGGCGCTGCCGTTTCTGATGGGTCTGGGTTGCAACGTGCCGGCGATCTCGGCCGTGGCCCGCAACACCGCCGGGCGCGAGCGCGTGATCGCCTCGGTGCTCATCACGTTTGTGCCGTGCTCGGCGCGCTCGGCGATTATTCTCGCCATCGCCGGAAAATATCTGGGTGGCTTGTGGGTATTCGCTATTTTCATGCTCACCGTGGTGGTGATCGCGTTCGGCGGCCAGTGGCTGGCGCGCCGCCTGCCGGAACGCGGCCCGGGCCAGGTGCTGCAAATTCCACCCTATGCCCTGCCGACCTGGCACGTACTCGCCAGCCAGACCTGGGCGCGCACCAGCGATATTCTCACGATCGTGACGCCGCTGCTGGTCGCCGGCAGCGTGCTGCTGGCATTGCTCATGCATATCGGCGCTGATGCGGCGATCAACACGCTGCTGCTGCCGGTCACCAGCTGGTGGCTGGGGCTGCCGGTGGTGCTGGGCGTGCCGATTCTGTTCGGCGTGTTGCGCAAGGAGTTGTCGCTGCTGATGATCTACCAGGCGCTCGGCAGCACCGACGTGAACACGCTGCTCAACACCGTGCAACTCGTGACCTTTCTGGTATTCCTGACCTTTTATATTCCCTGTGTTTCCACCTTCGCGGTCATGCTCAAGACCATCGGCCGGCGCGATGCGGTCTTTTCACTCCTGGTGTCGATCGGCACGGCGCTGGTCCTGGCCGCGCTGGTGCGCTGGCCGCTCACCGGTGTGCTGCACTGGTTCGCGTAGTCGCCCCGCCGGTACCCATTACGCGGTCAGGGTGAGCCAGGCACTCAGGCTCTGCAGTTTGTATGGGATTATGCAGCGGTTGTGGCCGGTGGCGGCCACTTCCGGCGGCCATTAACCCGGTTAATGGCAGAAAATTATTGATCGCCGTCAACGACGTAACCACCGGTTATCTATTGAATTATCCCTATGTTGCCAACTGATGGCAGCAAAGGAGGCAGTCATGTTGGTAAAGGAAATCATGACGCGCAGGATGGAGTCCATCCCGCCAACGGCGACATTGCGCGAGGCCGCGCGCAAGATGCGCGATCTCAATATCGGCTCGCTGCCGGTGGCGGAAAAAGGCAAGCTGATCGGCATGATCACCGATCGTGACATCTGTTGCCGGGGCGTGGCCGACGGCTTCGACGCGGAGATCACCGAGGTGCGCGATGTCATGTCGCGTGATATTGCGTTCTGCTTCAGCTACGACACCGTGAACGATGCCGTGCGGCAGATGGAGCAACTCCACATCCGGCGGCTCGCCGTGCTGAACAGCGACAAGACCATCGCCGGCTTGCTGTCGGTGGACGACCTGGCGCACTACTCGCGCCAGCTGGCCGGCGAGGTGCTGGACAGCGCGCGGCCCACGCGTCACTGATGCAGGGCAAGGCGGTCGGCTGACAGGCGCGGATCAGGCCAGCCGCAACTGGCGGATTTCGGCGAGCAGTTCGGCGAGGTGTTTGCGGGTGGCGGGTTTGTGTTCGTGGCCATGCACCTCGAAACGCAACGCGGTGGCATCAAGCCCGAGGAACCGCACGCCCGCTGCCTGCACCGCGGCACGCAACGCTTCGAGTGCCGCAGCGGGTGGTGCGGACGGCGGCAACGCCAGCAACCGGATCACCGCGCTCACGGCCGCCAGATCATGGCGCGCGGTGTGTGCAACAATTTCAGCCAGCGCCTTCCATAGTGGCTCGCGCGCGGCCGGCGGACGCAGCCTGGCACCGGGATGCGCGGCGCGCAGCGCCGCGGCGACATGCTCGGCGTATACCTGCCCGGCCTGCGGCGACTCAAACAGCATCATTGCTTCGTAGGCGATGTGCACGCCTTCGGCGTTGCCGCGCTCGATCTCGGCCAGCGCCAGCGCGGCCAGTGCGCGTGCCGGTTTGAGACCGGCGAGCAGGTCGGCGAGACGCGCGTCGCCGCTGCGCACCATATCCACGAACAGCTCGGCAAGCGGCGGGGTTACCGACCACAGCGTTTGCGCGAGCGCCTCCGACGGTTGCGGGCCGCGTAACCCTTCCCAGTAGTTCTCGCAGCACTCGATCAGCGCCGCCTGAAACGCGCGCTGTTCGGCCTCCGGCGCACGACCGGCGAGCCGCCGGGCTTCGGCATCGATTGTGGAGAGTTTGGTCATGACGACCTCGCGAGTCTGACCCTCGTACACGCGGCCCGCATCCGCAGGAGCCGCGCTGTTGGTTTATGCCGCCAGTTCGTGCGCGTAGTACGGTCTTTCCCTGTCGTCTAATAATGCGTAATAGGTTGCCAAGTCGGCGCCCGGGTTGAGCCAGGCGTTCAGGTTCTCGGGCTTGAGCGGAACGATGCAGCGGTTGTGGCCGATGGCGGCCACTTCCGGCGGCGGATCGTCGGTGATGGCGGCGAAGGAAAGGAGCGCCGGCTCGCCCGGCTTTTGCCAGCTGTCCCACAGGCAGGCCACGAGCATGTCGTTGGCCGGCTGCGGGTTGAAGTGCACCGCACGGACCTGTGCCTTTTCGCCGGGGCGCAGGGCGCGCTTTTCGAAATCGTGCAGCGCCACGTTTTCATAAAAACTCTGCACCACGCAGTACGCGTGGCGGCGGCCGAACTGGTTTTTCCAGAAGCCTTCGAGGTTGTCGCGCCGCGCGTAGTAGAGCCCGGGATAGCGGCTGTCGGTGCTCGCGGGTTTGCCGCTCGGGCGGCAGTGGTAGCGCATGGGTTTGATGACGCGTTCGCCCGCCTCGCACACCAGCACCGGGGCATACCAGAAGGGAAGAATGCGCGCGTCGTTGGGTCCCGGCTCGGTGCGCTTGAGATCGGCGAGCTTGGTGCGCAACCAGGCGATCTTGTTGGTGGCGATGCGCTGGTCGTCCTGGGCTTTTTGGGTGGTGCGCGCTTTGAGCTTGCGCTCGATATCGGCGAGACGGGTTTTCTGCTGGAACAACTCGATCTGCCACTTGCTGGCGGTGGTCGCCTGCCAGGCCGCGATGTGCAGGGCGATGCGATGCGCGGCGGCGTTCTGGGGATTGAGAAAATTCGCTTCCAGACTTTTGGCGAGCTTGATGTCCGCGCCTGCGGCGCGGCGGGCAAAGAGATTCTCAAACAAGTCCATGTCGACGCGCGCATTGTGCTGGTGCACGAGCAGGTCGAGGTTTTGTTGTACGACGGCTGAGAAGCACATGGTTTTACATGTTACGCCTTTGATGTGCGGCGCGCATGCGCGCAACGCAGGACTGGTTGTGACGGCCTTCAGGGCTTGCTGGCTTCCGGGCCCCTGGGCTTGGCCATAAACACAAACGGCAGGGCGAACGGGCCGAAGGCAAAGCCCATGACCGACCAATACACCCAGCGCGCCCGGCGGCGGGCGGCAATAACGCCGCACAGCACGGCGCAGGCGAGCGAAATGAGCAGTGAGATGATGAGCAGCGACTGAGATTGTGCCAACAGCTGATCGAACGATTCCAAATCCATATACCGGTACCTCAAATTTCAGACTGGGTCGTGCGTTGGGGCGAGGCATGCCGCCGGCTGGCGCGGGTCGAATTCAGCAGTTGCAGACCTTAGCAAATCCTGTGGATTTTGGCTGCAACGCGCTGTCCGTGGCCGGCGAAAGCGGGAACTGGTGGCAATGCGCCCGCGGCAGGCCACTTTGCCCGTGCCGTTTGTCCGAGGCTGGCCGCACCCTGTCAGCAGGGCTCGAAGGGTCGCAGCGGGTGGTTGCGTGTGCAAGTACGGTATTTCAATGGGTTACGCGCGGGGGCACGTGGCGGCCCGGCGATGCCGGGCGCATGCCGGCCTGTGGGACTGCTAAATTTACAAATCAGGGATACATCGCTTGAGTATGACCGGAGTGTCGCCCGGTCAAGGATTGACTATGGCCTTGCGTGGTTTTTTACAGCCCAGACCGGGCGAGCCTTCTGCACCGCTGCCGACTACCCAGCCGCTGGCACCGGGCACGCGCATCGGCTACGACCCGCTGTTGCTCAAGCGCCTCAGTGCCGACCACCAGCGCATGCTGGAGATCTTCACTCAAACACAGTCACTGCTCTCCACCCACGACTACGATGGCGTGAAGCGCAAGCTCGGTGAACTGCGCATCACCCTGCAGGACCACCTGATGACCGCCAACGTGAAATTCTACGTCTACGTGTCGCGCCATCTGGCGGCCGATCCGGCGAAGACGGCGATCATCAACGAGTACCGGCGTGAAATGCTTGGCAACAGCCGCCAGATCATGGATTTTCTGCGCACCTACAGCGCCGTGCGCCTGGACGACACGTTTGCCGACACCTTCCAGATCGAATTGCTGATGATCGGGTCGGCGCTGGTGCAACGCATCGAGCGCGAGCAGTCCACACTCTTCCCCCTGTATCAGGCTTCCTACTGAAGCCGCCGGGCTGTGCGCCGGCTGGCGCGCGGGCGTCTGTATTTATTTACCGCAATTCACATCAGCGCGATTCGTTGTGCGGCTGCGTTGCCAGCCACCGGTCGAAGTCATCCTTCGGCATGGGCCTGGCGAAGTGGTAGCCCTGCAGGTAATCCACGCCCAGCGTCCTGAGCTTCTGCGCGCAGGGCTCGTCCTCCACGCCCTCGGCGACGGTCTTGAGCCCGAGGGTGGTGGCGAGACTGATGATCGCCTGCACCATGCTGAGACCGCGCGAATCACCCAGGCGCCGCACAAAGGAAATGTCGATCTTCAGTTCGTCCACGGTCATCTCGTGCAACTGCGAGAGCGAGGAATAGCCGGTACCGAAATCGTCGATCGCCAGGTGGAAGCCGGCGCGCTTGAGTTCTGCCAGCCGGTCGGCGGCGTTCTCCACATCCAGCAGCGCCAGGCTTTCCGTCACCTCCAGAATAATGGAGTCCGGTGCCAGTTGGTGTTGTGCCAGATCGGCCAGCAATTTTTGCGTGAAGCCGTCATTGAACAGCTGGCGCTTGGAAATGTTGACGGACAGCAACAAGGGATGGCCCTGCTGTCGCCAGTCGTTGCCGGCGGCGAGGCTGGCTTGCCAGACCTGATCGCCGAGTTGCTGAATGAGGCCGAGGTTTTCGGCCATGGGAATGAACGTGGCCGGGCCGATCCAACCCAACTCCGGGTCGTGCCAGCGGGCCAGCACCTCCACCGCCACACATCGGCCGCTGCTGGCGCACACCACGGGCTGGTACCAGGCTTCGATGCGCCTTTCCTGAATCGCGACCGCGAGATGGTTCTGGATGTAGAGATCCCTGCGGCCGCCACCCTTGTGCACGATGTCGCCGAAGAAGGCGGCCTGGTTGCGGCCCTGGGCCTTGGCATAGAACATGGCCCGGTCGGCCTCGGACAGCAGGTCGTCGAGGTTGCCGGCATCGCGCGGATAAATCGCCACGCCCATGCTGAAGGTGACGACGTAGGCGGTGTCCTCCAGCTGGAAAGGTGTCTGCATCGCCAGGAGGATCTTGCGCACGACCGCGCGGATATCGGCCTCGTCGGGAATGTCGGGCAACAACAGCACAAACTCGTCGCCGCCCCAGCGCGCCAGGGTGTCGCCGGCACGCAGCTGCGCGCACAAACGTTCGGAGAAGGCCACCAGCAGCTTGTCGCCCGCCTTGTGCCCGAGGGCATCGTTCACGTTCTTGAAATGGTCGAGATCGATGAAGCAGATGCCCACATCGTGCTGGGTACGCGATGCCAGGCGCATGGCGACCTTGAGACGATCCTCCACCAGCATGCGGTTGGGCAGCTGAGTCAGGGCATCGTGCATGGCCATGTGGGAGATCTGCTTTTCGTGCAGATAAGTCTGGGTAACGTCGCGCAACACGCCGCGCAAGCCGGTGGCTGCACCCGTTTCATCCTGGTGACAAATCAGCCGGCATTCCACCCAGCGATGCTCGTCGGCGCTCGCCGTCTTCAGACGCAGGCGCATGGATGCCTGGACTTTCTCGCCGTGCCTCATGGCCGCGCACTGGACGCGCAGCGCGTCGACATCCTCCTCGTACAAATAGTTTTCGATACGCGTGCCCACGGTCTTCTCCTGGCGCACCAGCTTGTCCCAACCGGGACTGGCGCGCAGGATCATGCCCTCGGTGTCCAGCTCCAGCACTGCCTCCTCGAGCATCGCCAGGGTGTCGAGATAGATCTTCTGCTCGCGCTCGCGGTTCTCTACGACGTACATCATCTCGCCCATGGCGCTTGCTACGTCCTGCACCTCGTCTTGCACCTGCCGCGTCACCGCCAGATGTTGCGCGGCACCCTCCGCCCCTTTACCACTGGCGAAGGCGCGGCTGGCGGCCTCGAGGGCTACGATGCGCCGCACGGTCTGGCCCAGCCAGCGGCCCAGACCCAACCAGACGAAGACGAGAAACAGCAACCCGATCACCAGCGGACGCTGCACGAACTCGCGCAATGGAAGGATCACGCGCAACGGCTGCTGCACCCGCAGGCTGATACCCGATTCCCGGGAACCGGGCCAGGGCAGGTCCACGCTCAGGGACGGTGACTCATCCTGGGCACGGGTCATCTCCGCGCCCGGGCGGAAATTGGAACCGGCAATGGCCACACCATCGCGCAGCAGGGTGACTTCAGTATCCGGCGCGCTGATGGCGGACAGCACCGACGCATTGATGGTCTTCATCATGATCAACTGACCCTGGCCGTCGCTGCCCAGCCACACTGGCGTATGGAATACCCGGTACAGCTCGCGCACACCGTGGTCGTAGAACCAATCGGTCTTTTCCAGGATGCTGGCATCGTGCAGATGGTGGGCGATGGTGCCGTAACGGAACAGGGTCTGCCCGGATGGCCTGGTAATGAACAGGTTGGAAAACTGCACGAACTCCCACTGGGCATTGAGGAAGGCATTCAGCTTGGGTCCGCGGATCGCGTCCGGCTCTTCCAGGATGCGGGCGAATTCGATGCGCGCCCGGGTCTGGTCCGCCTCGCTGCCCCACAGGTCGTTGATGCGCGGCAGGTGTTGCTGATAAAAACTGCGCAGACTGGTCTGCTTCTGCACCACCTCACGCTCGTGGATGGTCAGGTAGGCATTGCGCGCCACCAGGGCCACGCCCAGCGCTACCGCCAGCATGACCAGTGCGAGCCGGATAAGCGCCTGGCGGCGCAGACCGCCGGCGGCGATCTTGTCGGTGAGCGATTGCAGGCCGCGCACCTTCAAGGCCGGACACCTGCCCACGTGTCGTTGATCAGCCGCTGCGCATCGAACGCTGCCGCGGCGCGATCGCCGCTCGCGCGCAGAAACTCGCGCGTGGCCTCGATCTGGGAGCGCGAGAAGCGCGCGTCCGGCGGGAACATGTCCGGCGACCGGGCGAGGGCCACGATGCGGTCGCGTCGCTCCTGCGCGTCGGCGATCTCGAGCCGGGCGATGATCGCCTCGGGCTTGTGGTTGTGCATCCAGTCCACGGCGCGCCGCAGCATCTCCACCATGAGTTGCGCGCGCGCCGGGTCTTGCCGGATGAGAGCACTGGTGGTGGCGATCGCGGCACGCACATGTCCCGCACCCAGCACCCTGGAACCCATCCTGGGATCGCGCAGGTCCGCCAGGACAAAACCCACCTTGCGCCGCACCAGGCCACTGGGGAAGGGTTCCTCGCAGAACACGGCGTCGACCACCTTGCCGACCAAGGCACCCACCTGACCTTCGATATTCTGGGCGGTGCCCACCCACCTGACCTGGTCGGGCTGCACACCATGACTCGCCAGAAGCAGTTCCGCCAAGGTCTGCAGATAGGCCTTGGATTTCGCGCTGCCGATGGAGACCCCGACACTGCGGCCCTTGAGATCCGCGATGGAACGTACCGTGCCACGCAGGGACTGGTGCACGACAATCGCAAACGACGGAGTCTTGCCGCCGCCAAAAGGGGCTATCGCCACCACGTCCTGCCCCTTGGTCAGCATTTTGGCCAGCACGGTAAAACCCACGCCGGCGAAATCGGCGTTGCCGGCCAGCATGTCCTCCAGGCCCTGAACCCCGCTGGGAAAATAGCGGATCTGCAGTTCTGCGCCCAAGGCCCGGTCTATATCCAGTTTGGGGATCATCTCCAGGGGCGCGAACGGCAGGGCGCCTGGCCCCGGAATGTTGAGGCGAATAGATGTGGCCGCGGCCCCCTGCGCCGCACTACTCCTGCACCAGCCCGCCACGGGCAAACACAGTAACCCGCCCACGAACCGCCGTCTCGATAGAGTCATGCGCCCCCTCTTAGCGATTGATGTCTGCAGCCCCCGCAGACAGGCGCGCACAAGACAAAGCTCGTGCAGTATCAAATTATTGTTCTTTTTATTGTTCTTCGCCCTTGATCTTGTGCCGGGCTTTTTTGCAGCCCGGCTTCGATCACACCTGCAACCTTGCTGCTGACATATATAATAGTAGGCGATTTATGCATGCTTGCCCGGATTTCCGCGGAATAGGCGCGGTTCGGCCAGGGCGGACCCGATGCGACGAACAGGATCAGAATTCACCGGATCTTGCCGGCTTTATGCCGCCGTTCATGGGGCCATTGGATGGGCGGAGATTGCTGAATGCGAACCGTGCCAGTGAGGAATAATTTGCTGCGCAACCGACCTGTTACACTGCGCGTCAACCCATGCAGCCATCAGACCGTTAACCATGAAGCAACTTGTCAGGGCATTCTTTAAAACCATCCGCATCGTCGTGGGGCCGATTCTGCTGTTTGTGGATTGGATCACTGCTCCCAAAGGCATGATCCGCGGCGCCGCGGAACAACAGGCCGTGAATGAAGCCACGCGGCAATTGACGCTGTATCAATTCAAGACCTGCCCGTTTTGCATGAAGGTCCGGCGCGCCGGCAAGCGTCTTTCCCTGAACATCGAAAAGCGCGATGCCCAGCACGACGCCGATGCCCGCCAGGAATTGCTGCAGGCTACCGGCAAAACACAAGTGCCCTGCCTGAAGATCGTGGGTGCCGACGGAAGCGTTCGCTGGATGCAGGATTCCGGCGCGATCATTCAGTATCTGCAGGAACGCTTCGCCAGCTAGTGCCGTGCTTCATTCTGTTTGGAACTTAAACGCGGGGTTCCTTCCCC
>Ga0316630_10000738_pt1 | contig 11054 bp, 11 predicted proteins | sample OWC_May_M1_C1_D6_FD_207658 | JGI IMG/M metagenome (GOLD analysis project Ga0316630, IMG submission 207658) | Wetland soil microbial communities from Old Woman Creek delta, Ohio, United States - OWC_May_M1_C1_D6_A | ecosystem: Environmental > Terrestrial > Soil > Wetlands | place: USA: Ohio...
CATCTCTCAACTCGGCCTTTTCCTTTTGCGTAGAAGCACAAGAAAGTAAAAAGAAAAGAACGATTAGCAGGATTATCCAGATTGTTTTATTTGAGGCATTTTTCATAGATTCAATCAAAAAAGACCCACCTAATATGAAGCGTTCTTGAGATACCCATTATTGGTAATTCCCTATCAAGGAATGTCGAATTTGTCAATCAAGAAATCGCTTGATTTGGGACATCAATATACCTAATGATTTTTATTTATTATTGACTGAAATCCGCACTATCAGGACAAAATTACTTGCAGAAGATTAGAGGAAGTTATCCTCTTTTCCCAAAATCCAGCCGATCCTAAGTTCAATTTGACGCTTCCACCTTTAATGAGTGAGGCTGAACTATCTTTATGATCTGATGATTTCCGATTGAAATATTTCATGGACGAGGTCCATTCCATATGGATATTGAAGGTTTCAGGAAAAAACCACCATGACATTTGAAAACGTCTGTATAGTTAAATCCTGACTCTCACAAATTTACCCTTATGCAGCGCCATGTCTAAGGGGAGCACCGTCGAACGCCTCCTCCTTTAGAGGAGATGAGAACCCTAACCAGGATCATTTATAGACAAGCTCTTTAATTTAGTTGTAGGAGTCAAAGGCCGTTTAGACCAAAGATGGTTTTATGTAGGTTTTATATCCTCTGAAGAGTTGATAGAACGGTCTTTTACCTTTGATGTATTTATTTCGTCTTCCCTTTCAGGAACTTCCTTTGCTCTTTGAAGACCGACTTTGGCAAAGAGGGAACTTCCTGCTTCCTTGGCATACTCTTTTATGCCTGAAAAGATGCCACCCACCTTGTCCTTAGAGGCTTTCAAGAGTGCCTTGGAAAGCTTGCCCGTACCCTGCCTTACAATTGAGCTGAGTAATGTTGCTGCCTCGGCACTTGCGGTGCGGCGAAGGTGTCGTTTTTCAGCAATGACGAGTGAACCGCAGTATCGCCTGGCGATGATACCGATACGTAGCGTCAGGAAGGCATTGGCTGCGCCCGTGAGGACGGAATTGACCAGGATGGATGCCGCGAGTTGAACCCCCGGGATCGATACCGCGAGGGCTCCGAGGGTGGAGGACAGAACGGGTTCCACTTGTTCACTGATGTCAATATCTTCAAACTCACTTGCTAAAAAGGCCGTACCCGCGACGTTGGCATAGAGTTGGATGAGATCTCGGAGCGTGGGCCGCTGATAATACAATCGAGCGATCCTCCAAACCATACGGGATTGGGCCGACAGCACCAGAAAAGCATCCAACCGCCCACTTTGAGATATTGCCGTACTGATGAATACCGTGGAAGCGGTCTGCTGGATGATTTCGTCAGATTTTTTAGCAAGGATTGCCAGGGCCTCGTTAACCTGTCTCCGTTCCGAAAGCTCCAAACCCTTAAGATGAGGATTTACAGAAAGTCGCTTCTTCAGCATTGTGAGATAGGTATTAAATGCTGGAGAATCCTCAGTCTTTGGAGGTGTAAGCGACTTAGGTAAACGCAAAAACCAAAATATTGGAATTAAAATGAGAACGGCATAAACTATTAATAGGGTCCAGAATACAAGATTCCCAAAAGAGGGGGTTACCTTTGCAGCAAGTTGGACGACTTGCGCTGTCTGGTTGATCACAAACAGAATGAAAAGGAGGAGAATCAGGATGCTTGCAAAAAGTCCAATTTTTTTTAGGGTCTTATTCATAGGACTTCGCCCTCCTTATGGATTCACCCCGTAAACCCATGACTCAACGATTTAGATTATTCAATCCATCTTACAAACTTTTCTAGGTGATCTCTTTGAGATTTAAATCGATTGATGGAAGTATTTCCATCCGGATACCCTAACGCGACGCCAATCACCACATTTTTATTTTCTGGAATATTGAGCAGATCTTTGATCTCATCTTCATAGGCCGTGATTAAACCAATGGGGCATGTCCCCAATCCAAGTTCATGAGCAACCAGGACCAGGTATCCTAAGGCTAACCCGATATCCACCATTCGGGCTTTTGGGAAGGAATCATCTAGGCAGAGAAGAATGGCTACCGGGGCGCCATAGAAATTGCAACTTCCTTCATTGATAAATTGGTCAGACCTCACTCCCATTTCTTCAAAAAAAGGGTTCATCAATTCAAGGGTTTTAGCTCCCCTTTTCGCAAATGTTTTAGCCAGAGGCTTAACATTTCCAGGACTGCATGCAATCTGTTTTTCTTTGTATGCCTTGATCAGCCTGCGGCTCAACCTCTCTTTTTCGTCTCCGGTTAAGACGATAAATTCCCAGGGCTGGAGATTGATCGCAGAGGGAGCATGAATGGACCATCCCAGAATTTCTTCAATCTTCTCCTTGGGAATTAGATCAGGCTTAAACGCCCTGGTACTTTTTCTCTCCTTTATTACTTTAAGTAATTCCATCGGGAACTCCTTTTTCGATTTTCCAAAACTATCCATTTTAAAGCGTAGCTTATCGGACTTTGTGCTGTCAAGGAAATCCATGTTTTGACTTGACAAGATGGGGGAGTGCCGTTATTTTCAGATTACAAATCCCCCCACTTCCCCCTTTGCTTAAGGGGGGTTGGGGGGTTTTAGGATTTACCCAAAAGGTGGATTATAAAAGGAGGATTTAAAAATGATCCGAGCGAAAATATGGTTTCGATGTGCAGCCATGCATGACCCCGTCACCCCAATTGTGCTTCAGTCGGCAATTATTGGATGGGAAGCAAAGAAAAGAAGGGTAGGGACCCAGATTGAGCGGGCCTTCAATGGAGAGGAGTTAGTCCATCGGATGAAAGGATGGATCACGGTTGACCCAAAGGAGGTCATCAAGGTCGTAAATCAATATGGAAAATTGAAGGTCCTGGACGAGAGAGATTTGGTTATCGAAGTAGAGAAAAAGGAGGATATTCAAAAGCTTGAGAAGGCAGTTCAAGAGACCTTTAGAGGTGAAGTGGATGTGGAGGTTATTTTGAAAAGGTAGAAAATTTATAAATATTATAATATTTCGCTTGACAAACCATTCCTTTATCTATAAGATGCAACCATCAATTAAAAAAAGCGCCGTCCATGTTCAACTCAGTCAAGTCCAACAAAGTTTGCCAACACATCGCCGATCAGATCCGCAACGCCATCTTCGAAGGAAGGCTAAAGCCGGGCGATAAACTTCCATCCGAAAGGGAACTGATTAGAAACTTTAAGGTGAGCAAGGCTACCCTTCGGGAGGCATTACGCTCATTGGAAGTCTTAGGGTTTTTAGACATCCGGAAGGGAGTGTCAGGGGGTGCCTTTGTTACGGAAGTCGATATGACCAAAGCAAGAGACTCTTTTACTAATTTTCTCCTTTTTAAAAACCTTTCCTTAAAAGACCTTTCTGAGGTCCGGCTTTTACTGGAGCCGTATATTGCAGAGAAAGCCACCCAGGCTATTACCAAAGAAGACTTGAGCCGTTTGGAGAAACTAATTAAAGACTCAGAGCAGGCCGTCAAAAACGATATCGCTTTCGAATCTCGCAAGGATGAGATTGAATTTCATCGAATCATCGCGAGTATCACCGGAAATCCAATTTTGATGTTCATTCTCGATTTCGTCGAGAATCTCCTCATCGACACGAAGACGATTTTGAAACCGGGCAAAGAGTTTTCAAGGAAAGTGTTAAGGGCACATAAACGTATTTATAACGCCCTGTTAGAAAAAAATGTTAAGAAAGTCCATGAAGAAATGGTGAGACATATTCGTGAGGTAGAAAATGATCTTCTCTCTGCACACAAAAAGAGAAGTATTGAAGAGCAAAAATTTAACCAAGTTGGGAAGAAAAAAGAGTCCATTCCCATTTTTTCAATGAAGATGTGATTTTTTAATGAGAAGGGAGGGAGAAAGGAGGGGGCAAACGTAAAGCAAGCAAGGTAATGGGTGGGGTGGGTGTTTATTTGAAAATCGGTTTTTTTCAATTCATCAAATTTTTTAAAGGAGGATATTATGTGTAAATCCCTTGTTTTGGCAATAACTGTTTTATTTTTAGCTATAATTTCAATGCCATCGTTTGCCCAGGACACACTAAAAATTGGTGCACCGCAACCGATGACCGGGCCTGATGCCCCCTTCGGAAGTAAGTTCCAAAAAGCCTATAACTTGGCTTTGGAAGAGATCAATGCCAAAGGGGGTGTAAAGGGTAAGAAAATTGAAGTCATCATCGAAGATCATCAAGCCAAGAATCCTCTGGCAGCCACGGTCACAGAAAAATTAATTACCCAGTACAACGTTCTGGCCCTTACTGGAGGACGAGCCTCAGGTCAAGCCGTTGAAATCGCTTCGGTGGCACAGCGCCTGAAGACCCCTTATGTAGTAGATCACCCATCTGCTGATATCATCACCTCCAAGGGTTTTGAGTGGGTGTTTCGCAACAACCCGACCGGATCGATCTATCCCCAAGCCTTCAACAAATTCATCAGCGAAGTAACAGGGGCAATGCCGAAATCGGCTTCGGTCGTATACGACAATACCGTGTTTGGGAAAACAATCGCCAACTCGGCCATGGTCTTTCTCAAATCAAAGAATGTGCCCATTGTTAATGATGAGGCCTACCCAGTCAATACGCTCGATTTTAAACCCTTGATGACGAAGGTCAAGGCACAGAATCCCGATTTTCTGCTCATGGTCGCCGTCTCAACAACGGACGCCATCCTGCTCACTCGGCAGGCCAAGGAAATGGGAGTAGCACCTCGTGCCTTCGTAGGGTTCGGTGGTGGATTTGGTGTTGCTGATATCGCTACAGAGCTTGGGCCACTCAGCGAGAATTTATTTTCTTCGGCCGCCTGGTCAGGAAATCCAAACGATCCGACGACCAAAGCATTCTACAAGAAGTTCTACGATAAATACAACTTCTATCCAAAAGAGCACGAAGTCGAAGGGTATGCGGTCATCTATATTCTTGCCGATGCCCTGAATCGTGCAAAACTGACAGGGAAACTTGAAGACGACCGTGAGGCCATTCGTCAAGCCCTGCTTAAAACCGACATGGTCACCGTTTTCGGCAAGGTGAAGTTTGGCAACTATAAAGGCCCGTTAGGGGATCAGTATACAAACCAGAATATCTATTCCCCTGATCATTCGGTTCTTGCCCAGTGGCGAAATGGAAAACTTCTCAATGTCTATCCAAAGGCAGTTGCAGAGATAGACGTTGTTTTCCCTGATCCAACAGTGAAACGTTAATCTCTTGTTTGTTGTGCACGCCCTTTTTTTGAGGGCGTGCACAAATGTTTGTAGAGTGCTATGGAAACTTTTGTTCAAAGTATTGTGAGTGGCCTTCTGACAGGATCGCTTTATGCGATGATCGGCGTTGGATTAACGGTGATCTTTGGTGTGATGCGTATCATCAACATGGCCCATGGGGATATGGTCATGTTTGGAATGTACGGCGCCTTCTTATCGATTACGTTCTTGAAAATCGACCCATTCTTATCCATCCTCATATGGATTCCTCTCGCCTTTTTTATTGGTGTTTTCATATACCGTTTTTTACTTAAGAACATTGTGCCCGCTGGAGAGCTGAATACCCTGCTTTATACGGCGGGATTATCGCTCTTCATTGCCAACCTTGTACTCCTTATCGCAACCGGCGACTACCGAACCATCAAATTAAAATACGCCATCATGCCTCTTCGTCCTTTCGGAATTTCTGTTCCTATTCCACTCGCCATCGCCTTTGGGATGGCGATATTGATTACCATTGCTCTTTATTGGTTTCTCGTCCGTACGGATACAGGGAGAGCCATCCGGGCAACAAGTCAGGAACCCGAAGCCGCAGCACTGATGGGCGTGAATGTGGACCGTACAGCCATCATCACCTTTGCCCTCGGGACAGCATTGGCTTGCAGCGCAGGCGTTCTGCTGGCGCCCTCTTTATATCTCTATCCCACTGTGGGTGAAATTCTGGTTGCCAAATGTTTTGTGATTGTCGTTTTGGGTGGACTAGGTTCTGTTCCGGGAGCCATTGCAGGAGGGGTGTTGTTAGGGGTGGTCGAATCCCTTGGAGCCGTCTATGTCTCGGTTCCCTATAAAGATGCCATTGGATTCGTGATTTTTTTACTCGTTTTGTTATTCAGGCCTTCCGGACTTTTTGGAGTTGGTAAATCATGAGAAAGATTGTTATCGTTCTTGCCATACTCCTTCTCTTTGCGGCACCCTGGATCGTGTCCGCTCCATTTTTTATCCATTTGATGATCATGGTGTTGATGTGGACAGTTTTGGGAGCGTCGTGGAATATCCTTGGCGGCTTTACTGGTCAGGTCTCCTTCGGCCATGCGACATTTCTTGGAGCTGGGGCGTATACGACCATGATTTTGTACCTTAAACTGGGAATTGCTCCCTGGTATGGCATTCCCATCGGAGGGCTGGTGGCCGCATTAATCGCCTTGCCCATCGGGTTTATCTGCTTCAGATTGCGCGGTCCCTATTTCGCCCTCTCCACCCTTGCCGTGGCAGAAATCATCAGGCTGGTGGCACTCAATTGGGAATCATTCACCAATGGGCCGGTGGGGTTGCTCATTACCACCCTTCCTGAGGTGACTTTTGGGGGGAAGTCGATTGACTGGGAGAACAAGATACCTTTTTATTACATCATCGCCGTCATTGCTCTGGCTGCCATTGTGGCAACCTATATTATGTCCAGAACCCGTTTGGGAGCCTATTCCCTGGCCATACGGGAAGACATCGATAGTGCAGAAGCGATTGGGATCAATACCGTTCAAACGAGGGTAGCGGCTTTATCCCTTTCCGCTTTTTTTGCTGGAGTGGCTGGCGGGTTTTACGCTATGTACTTCCGTTACATCGATCCGGACGCCGTTTTTTCAATTGCCCTTTCCGTCGAGATGGTCTTCATTGCGGTGGTGGGTGGCTTGACTACTGTGGCAGGCCCCCTGATCGGAGCCATTGTTCTAGTTACTTTCGGCGAGACATTTCGGCAGATTTTTCTGGTGGGCCATTTGATCTTCTATGGCCTCATGATGATGATCGTCATTCGGTATTTGCCAGAAGGAATCTGGGGAAAGTTACGCCTCTGGTTTGTAACCCGGCATTAATGGAAATGAGATATGGCTTTGCTTACGGTTAAAGGACTCACAAAATATTTTGGTGGTTTACGAGCGGTTCATGATCTCTCCTTCGAGATTCAACCGGGAGAGATCCTTGGCCTAATAGGACCTAATGGGGCGGGGAAGACGACGGCCTTTAATCTCATCGCTGGTTTCATTCATCCCACGAGAGGTCAGATTCTTCTGGACGGAGAAAGCATCGCTGGAATGAAACCCTATGCAGTGACACGAAAAGGCATTGCCCGTACTTTTCAGATCGTGAAGCCCTTCAAGAAGCTGACTGTTTTGGAGAATGTGACTTTGGCTGCTTTTTTGAGATTCCCTTCACGGGGAGAGGCAGAATCTCAAGCTCGACAGGTTCTTGAAAGAATGGGGCTTGGGTCAAAAATTCCTGCCTTAGCAGTGGACCTCACTCTGAGCGAACAAAAAAGGCTCGAGATCGCTCGGGCCCTAGCCACACAGCCAAAGCTGCTCTTGTTGGACGAGCCAATGGGTGGTCTGAACGCGACGGAAATTGAACAAGCTTCAATATTGGTCCGCGATATTTGTAAGGGGGGGGTGACTATCATCTGGGTTGAGCATGTGCTCAAAGCCATTATGAATAGCTCAAATCGTGTGGTCGTCATCAATCAAGGAGAAAAAATTGCTGACGCTCCTCCGGAAAAGATTGTAGAGAATCCGGATGTGATCGCTGCCTACCTTGGGACAAAGAAAAGATAGTTATATGCTGGCTATTGAGAAACTCCAAGTCGCTTATGGAAAAGTTCAGGCCCTCTGGGATGTGACGATTGAAGTCCCAGATGGAGAGATTGTCGCGTTAGTTGGCGCTAATGGTGCTGGCAAGACAACGTTGTTAAAAACCGTTTCCGGGCTTCTCCGAAGGCAATCCGGTTCGATCACTTTTGATGGAAAGCATATTGAAGAGGCATCACCTCCAGATATTGTGAAGTATGGTGTTGTTCATGTTCCTGAGGGAAGAAAACTTTTTCCCGAATTGACGGTGATCGACAACCTCTTAATGGGTGCCTATACCATCCCTCAATCTGAGCGTCCGGAGAGACTCAAACGGGTTTTTAGTGTATTCCCTGTGCTCAAGGAACGCCAAAAGCAAATCGCAGGGACATTGTCTGGAGGCGAGCAGCAGATGGTGGCGATTGGTCGTGGGATGATGGCAGGGCCAAAGTTACTCATGCTGGACGAACCTTCGCTGGGATTGGCTCCGATTTTGGTCGAAGAAGTTTTTAGTGTTATCACGGAGATTAATAGATTGGGCGTTACGGTTCTTCTTGTAGAACAAAACACTCAGCATGCCCTTACCCTTGCTAACAAAGGATTCGTGATGGAATTGGGAAGAATCGCCCTTTCAGGTTCTGGAAGTGAGCTCTTGGCGAACAGCAATGTCCGAAGGGCTTATCTCGGACTTTAATAAAAAATTTAGTCAACAAATCAACAGGAAGGAGGGTTTATCAAGATGGCGATGTTAGAGGAACCGATTAAAGGTATCAAAGAGGTAAAGAATTACATCAATGGGGAATGGGTCGATTCGAAAGGAAAGATTGTGGATGTCGTCAATCCCGCCACGGGAAAGGTGATGGGGAAATGTCCCATCTCGACCAAAGAGGAGATCAATGCCGCCGTGGAGGCGGCGAAAGCAGCCTTCCCAGACTGGAGAAGGACGACCCCTCTTGCCAGGACAAGGATTCTCTTCCGATTGAAAGATCTCCTCGAAGAAAATTTTGAAGAGGTGAGCAGAATCCAGACCATGGAGCATGGAAAGTGTATCGATGAATCGAGGGGCGAAACAAGACGGGGCATCGAAAACGTGGAAGTCTCCTGTGGTATTCCTACATTGATGCAGGGCTACTATTCAGAGGATATTGCATCGGGTATTGATGAGTGGGTCATTCCAACGCCTTTAGGAGTGTTTGGGATTATTGGTCCTTTTAATTTCCCGTTTATGATTCCCCTCTGGTCAGCCCCCTATGCAGTGGCTACAGGAAACACCATTGTGATCAAGCCTTCAAGCGAGGTGCCCTTCAGTCAGATGAAGCTTGCTGAATTGGCAGAAGAAGCGGGTTTTCCGCCAGGGGTCTGGAACGTCGTTAATGGTGGAAGAACGGTGGTCGATGGAATGTTGGAGCACAAAGATATCGTAGGAATCACCTTTGTCGGTTCAACCCCGACAGGAAGAGACGTGATTTATAAAAGATGCGGGGAGACAGGCAAAAGGGTGATTGCCCAGTGTGGTGCGAAGAATTTTATGGTCGTCATGCCGGATTGTAATGTGAAAGCCACCGTTCCTGCTTTGATGACTTCTTTTTTCGGCAATGCGGGTCAGCGTTGTCTGGCGGGCGCGAATCTCCTCATCGTTGGCGATGACAACAAGTTCTATAACAGTTTTATGGATGAAGTGACGGGGATATCCTCCAGGATCAAAATAGGTTATGGACTGGATGAATCCATCCAGATGGGGCCTGTGCGGGATAAAGAGAAGAGAGATAAGATCATGGGCTACATCGAAATTGGACTCAAGGAGGGGGCCAAACTGAGACTCGATGGAAGGAAGCCCAAGGTTGAGGGTGGCCTTCCTGATACCTGCTTTGTGGGGCCGACGATTTTTGAAAATGTAAACCCAAAGATGAGAATAGGGAGTGAGGAGATCTTTGGTCCGGTGATGAGTGTGTTTCGAGCCAAGACTCTGGATGAAGCTGTTCAGATATGTAATGATAACCCCTTCGGGAATGGTCATGCGATCTTTACACAGAATGGAAGAAGTGCCAGGGATTTTCAATATAACGTAGTGAGTGGTAATGTTGGTATCAATATCGGGATCGTAGCGCCCGTTGCTTTCTTTCCATTTAGCGGGATGAAAGACTCCTTCTTCGGAGTCCTGCACACTCAGGGCCAGGAGGCGGTTCGCTTCTTTACGGAAAGCAAAGTTATCATCCAGAGATGGTTCTAAGATAGAGCAAGTTACTATGTCATTAAGTAATGGGTCATTGAATGACCTAATTACTAAGTGACTTAATGGCCAATAGATCGGTCATTGGAGCCATTGTGGAGAGGCTTAGAAGTTCTAAACTAGGTTAAAGCAAGGAGGTAACGATTTATGGGAATCAGTACATGTTCTGGAGCGATCAGCCTATCAAGAGAACTGGAAAATGAGTCTGCCAAGTTTTATCAGGAATTGTCAAAGAGGTTCGAAAAGGATAAAGATCTCTTCCTTGCCTTTGCGAAAGAGAATGCAAAGTACGTCATCCAAATTGAGCGAGCTTACTATGGCGTGATCACCGATGCCATCGAGGGTTGTTTTGCCTTCGATCTCAATCCGGAGGATTTTCAGATCAAGGCCGCGCCCTCCAAAGATGCAAGCTACTCCAATGCCCTGAAAGAGGCGTTGGCCATGGAGGAGAAGATCTTAAAATTCTACGGAGTTGCGGCCGAGCAGTCGAAACATCTGATGGCGGATGTTCCGAGAAACTTCACGCTGGTCGCCAAAAAGAGAAACGAACGTATCCCCAAGTTAAAGGCCCTTCTTGATCAGGCAAATAATGTATGCGGTTGAAGAAGTTTTACGATTGACCATCGATGCGATGGACTATAGAAGAAGACAGCTCTTTGTCTTCAACGGAAAAGGCAGCAAAGACAGAGTTGTTATAGCCTTCCCCTTATTCAGCAAGGTCCCTCCTCATGCCGAAGGAGCCCATCTTTGATGTGCTTCTTCGGCTATCAGATCACCTGGCTAATGTGCATAGGCTTGAATTTGCCGCCGCTGGCCTTGGCCGCTTTGGTCAACTGGATCAAGCAGCCGGGACAACCGGTCACAACGATAGCCGCCCCAGTTCTCTCAATGTTCTGCCGCTTCTTATCGATGATCTTCGATGAAATCTCGGGATAATCCATGTGAAAAGTTCCTGCCCCGGCGCAGCACGTATCAGCTTCCTTCATTTCG
>Ga0316630_10000740_pt1 | contig 11053 bp, 12 predicted proteins | sample OWC_May_M1_C1_D6_FD_207658 | JGI IMG/M metagenome (GOLD analysis project Ga0316630, IMG submission 207658) | Wetland soil microbial communities from Old Woman Creek delta, Ohio, United States - OWC_May_M1_C1_D6_A | ecosystem: Environmental > Terrestrial > Soil > Wetlands | place: USA: Ohio...
TCCGCGGTTTGGATAAAAGCCACACTCGTAGCTGATGGCCTTGCATCCCGCGGCCGCGGCCCGTTCGATGAGCGTCTTGTAGGCTTGCCGGTACCGCGGCGTCCTATCGCTTACTCCAGGAAGCATTGGGCGGAAACGTAGAGACGTCTTCACCCCAACGTCGCTGAGGGCCTTCATGGTCCTAAGGCGCTCAGTTGCATTAGGGGCACCGATATCGATGCGTTCAATCAGTTCGTCGTCGCAGGTGATTGTCGAGAACGCAACCCAGAACAGGTGAGGAGCCTTGGCAAAGACACGAAGATACTCTGGCTGACGAAACGTGTTCCCCTTCGTGCTAATTCGAACAGGCTGGTTGTACTTGATTACGAGTTCAGCGAACTTTAGGAACCACCCCTGCTGACGCTCGATATTATCGCCCGGGTCATTGATACCACCAAGTTGAACCGGGCACGGGAACCCGTTCACCTTACGATCATACTTGAGCGCTAGGCGAATGTTCTCAGCATCCTGACCACCTCCACCGCTGAAGATAGATTCGATTGTAGTAAGCGACGTCTGCCCGATGGGCTTCACCTTCGTTTCAACATGCCCAGTCAATTGTTCACTGAAGCAATACAGACAAGCAAACGAACAATGCGAATGAGAATCAATCGTAACGGGCAACGCACAATCGAAACCATCGCTTGTGAACCTGATGCCGCTATAGCTTCTAAGATTAGAAACCTTAGCTTCGTTACAAGAAGCCCCACCGCACATCCGGCATTCAGCACAAGTATCAATACGTTGATACCTTCTCTCATCAAGCATTGGAAGCTTCTTACTGCTCATCGAGCTTTCTCCTTGCTCTTGGGCTTACAACCCTTCTTCGTACACTTACGTTTCACCTTTGGTTGTTCCAGCGCTGGTTCTGCCTTCACTTTTGGTTTTGGCGCTGTCTCTTCTTTCTTTGCCGGCGTAGCCGATTCAGAAGGAGCCCATTCGGCTATGTACGCATCAATCATCTTTGCAAAGAAGTCACTCGAGATTTCATGTTCTGTTCTCAAGTATGGTCGAAGCTTATCGCTCATCCGTTTGAACGTCTCTTCATCCTTGTAGAACTCGCAATAGAACCACTGCTCATTCTTATCGCAGTTCGATTCCTTGTTTTCGCCGAGTTCTCTAACGACACTGTTGCTCAATGTTGCATCAACATTGAGCCTTTGCATGTCTTTGAACGCTGATGAATCAAGCTGCATCATCATGCGAGTTTCGGTGTCATCCCAACCAAGCTTAAGAAGCTCGAACCCGCTCTTGTGCAAGTTCGACATTGTTTTGACAAGTTGATCGTAGTTCCACGTTGCCAACTCACCCGTACGATTATCAGCCAAGGCAAACGCGGCCGCTGTCACTTCATCATCATCTGTGATAATTGCAGCGACATGCGTCCAACCTAGTTGTTTCGCAGCAGTCACCGTTCCGTTGCCTGCAATAACGGTCATACCGTTCTTCTTGACAACGATGCACTTACGCTGACCAAACTCGTCCAAAGAGGTCTTGATACTTTCGATATTCTGTTCGTTGTGATCCCTAGCATTCTCTTTGTCTAGCACTAGCATTCCAATTGGAATCTTCAGCGGCACAAGCTGCTCGTGAATCTTGTGTAACTCTACGCTTGGAGCAACTACTTTTATAGTCTTGGTTTTTCTTGCCATAATCAATCTTTCAAAGGTTTAGAAGCTTGTGATACTGAAGACAGATACACCAGTTACGATGATTCGATATCCAATCTAGACATCGCCGAACGGCTTCCGCCAATTCTTCGTGTCGTTCATAGCCACCACGCAAGTGGGTTACATCAGTTGTTCGAGGATCTGTAGGGTCCATCGGTACGACAGACATCAGTTTCCATGTCCCCTCTTTCTCGAGTTGAAGCAATTGCTCATCCGTCCAACCCTTCCCACCTACTGCACCGGGTAACGTGACAGTCAATTCGCAATTATCGCAAACTTTCAAATCAGGAACGAGCAAATCGCCGTTCGGTCCAATCTCAAGCTTTGGACTAACGGTAACGTGAGCCATCAACTCCATCAACCCTTTCATCGGCCTCATCGAACCATTCGTCGCAAGAATCAATTGAAAGCCATGGTCTCGCAATGCTTCTGCTAACTCGACATCAACGAACAGCAATGGCTCACCACCAGATAGAAGGACGTAATCACTCAACCCTGGATTCCTATGAGCTCTCGTAGACTCGGCCCAAACATTTCGACAACGTTCTGCAATTTGCTCGGCTGTCATCTTCTTAGAGCAATACGAATAGAAGTTCGCATCGCACCACATTGAACAAGCCGATAAACCATCTTTCCTATGTGAAGGATCGCCATCCCAATGGTTACAGCCACCGAACACAATCTCGATAGCCTTCTTACCGCCCATCATTCCTTCAGAAACGATACTGTCTCGAATGTCTCGAATCAAATACATCGCCGCCATTACGTCACCGTCCCTTCAATACGAGAACCATCTTGTCCAGCGCGAATGTTGAGCTGAGCAGGCATTGCCATCAGCACCGAACGTTCATGGGCTACAACGAACGCGCTGCTGAATTCTGACCTGAGCATCGAAGCGATGTGGCTTCCTAACGCTGAACGGTTATGGGCATCAAGTGAACCGAAAGGCTCGTCGATGAAAACTGTTGACCATTTCGAACCGCGATGAGTTCGTAACCATCGACTAGCGGCAATGCCCAATGCAACACCTGCAAGGTCTTCTGCTGCTCCACTACGGTTCGTTGGTTCGATCAAAAGCTTGCTCTGAACGTTCGGACCACGAATCGAACCACACGTTTCACAAGACTTGGCACGCTGACTAGTTGGAAACGCTGTTCCGCATGTTGGGCACACCTTGGCAAGCCCGTTGGTCTCCTGCTCCCACTTGATATCAATCTGAAGCGGGATACTTGCCTTCGTCAGTATGTCGTTCGCCTTGGACTCAATCTTAGCCATCACTATCTCTTGAATCGCTTGCTGAGCACCAGTTCGCCCCGTGAGTTGCACGGCCTCCACTGTAAGGGCCCGCTTCTCCTTGGTTCGATTGATATTAGTTTCCAATTCCAAGACTCTACCAATAGCCTTCATCGCCCAATCCTTGTCTTCGGATAACTGCCGAACCTTGTCAGCGAGCTCTTCTAAGGCTGTCTCCAATGCGACGACGCGTTCGTTCGCCTTGCTTGGCTTCTTGTCTTCTGCCTCGGCAACCTCCACCTCTTCCGCAACGTCTACCAGTTGCTCAGCTTTGGCCCGTAGTGCCGTAAGTTGGATTTCCAGCGCTGCTCGCTTGATAGCTTCCGTCTGTGCGACTTTGGTTACTAGCTCCGTCTCTTGGCGGCGTCTGGCAGCGTCCCTGGCTTTGATTCGTGCAGATGCAATGGCTGTCTCGCTCGTTGCCTGTTCGTCTACCCACGGCTTCGACGGGCAGGCCTTGCAAGCGATTGGACATTGTCCGTCGAAAACGTAGTTACCGCTCTCAATCTGCCTAAGTTCCTTTAAAGCTTCCTGATGCAACGACATGGCGGCCGTCGATATGCCTTGGGCATTCTCGAACTTAGCCTGAGCATCGGCTGGAAGAAGGTCGAACTCAGTTCGAACTTCCAATCCCTTTTCAACAATAGCCTTGTACTCAGCAGCCTTCTCGAGTTTCTCAACGAGTAGCCGGTTCTGTACTTCCTCTTCGGTGGCAACCTTTCGGGCGTTGACAAGCTCTTTCTTCTTCGACTCGTAAGCAACCTTGGCTTGTTCGAGCATAAACTCGATCGTTTCCTTCACGTCGATCGTCGAGTCCTCATTGCCAACCAATTCGATAACTAGTTTACGCCAGTCTTCCTTTAGTTCAGCAAGCTCACGCTCCAAGTCCGAAAGCTCCAACGACACCTTCTTGTGAGCCTTTGCAGCTGCATCATTCAATCGCATGATAGGATCGAGTTCTTCAGCCAACCATCCTTCAATTATGTTCACTCGCTCGGCACCTTTTGCCGTTACAAGTGCACCGATACGTTTCTGTTCAAAGAAATGCATCGCAAAAAAGTTGTCTTTCGATACACCCAAGTGCTGCTCAATTGCTTTTTGAGCTTGGACTTGTGTTATCGGTTTCTTGCCTGGCGCAATGAACTTGAGTTGTTCGCTTCTATCGACGCACTTAGTTCTTTCGATAATCGATCCGTCATTCAACCGAAGCATCACAGAACATTCATCTTCACCAGTTGTAATGATTTCGCTATCAGTTCGTTTCGTATGCCATCCGAACAACGCATACGCGAACGCTAACAAGAACGTGCTCTTTCCTAACCAATTACTCCTATCTGGATTGTCATCTGCTTGAGCCATTACCGCATAGACAGTTGGTTCCAGCGAGACGTGGTGCTCACCCTTGAAGCAATACAGGTTCTTCAGTTTCAACTCGATAGGATATAGATCCATTACAGTCCCTCTTCGTCTGCAAGCTTCATCAATAGTTCTTCAAGGTCGACTTTTCGCGAACTTGTGCTCGACGCAACAAGCGACGAAATGAGTTCTCGAACCGGAGGTATCGAATCGTCTGGACCCATTAGCAACTCTACTGTCTGGGCAGCACATCCTAGTTGAACCTTGTTTCCATGTGGTCTAGGAAGGATTCGAACAGCCAAAGTGCCTGCTCGTTCGAGTTCTTTCTTCAGAGTCTTCAAACCTTCGTCAGTCGCATTGATTGTCGGCAACACCCGAACGAACTGACCCGTATACATCATCGGATCAATGTTCTCGTTCACCGTTGCAAGTTTCGAACACGTTACTGGTTTACGATTTACCTTGATGGGCATCATGCCTCCAAGTTCAAAACCATCACGCTAGGGTTATGAGATTCTTCGTCGTGTCGAAGCCGAGCAAGACTTCCAATGATATGAACATCATCGAACTCTTGAGCATTGTGATAGTGCGCACCAATCATAACGCACCCTGGCCACTTCTTCTTGATAGCGTCTGTTGGCCAATACACTTCACGACCGCGTGCAAACTCTTTTGTTTCGCTACCTGCCGCTATGCCTTTCAAGTTCAAATGTCCAATCACCAATGTTGGCATCCCAAGCTTTGGTCTGCTCATCTTTCGAATCGTAGTCTCTGGATCGTACTTATGAGATGTCGGTGTAAAAGGAAGACCAACGATGTGTACGTTCATGTTGATTCCCTTGAAGATGAACTCACCTGGTTGCTCAAAAACTTGAACTGCTAAATCAGCAGACGCCAACGGCGTCAATGTCGTTGTTCCAAGACCATCTTCCATCACGTCATGATTTCCAGCAATCCAAATACTACTGACATCATGGTCACTCAATCTAGAAGCGACTTCGATCGCTTTAGCCATTGCACGTATCGAGTTCCATCCATCTGGATTACATAAGTCTCCAGCAAAGATGTATAACTCTGCACGTTCTTCGATAGCGATATTGACACTATGATCGACGATTCTGCTTATCTCATCAGCACGTTGAACACCGTCTGTCAACGCATCTAAGTGCCAATCGCTTGTGACTACAACTCTCATTCTAGAATTCCTTTCAATCGCATTCGAGCATTCTCAAGTTTACTTTTGAATGCTTCCCTATCTTCTATTGCGACTTTCAAACCTTCTTTATTGGCTTCGTTCATCGTATCTACGAAGCCAGGAATCATAATCTTCAGCCCATGTAAACGTGCTTGAACACCGATATCGATCTTCAATTGAGAAGTGTTGTTTGGAGCAAACTTCGTCAACATCTTGTTCTTATCGATACAAGAATAAACAGCGATTCTAGATATAGTTCCCCAATCCTCAGTAGCAATTGGAAAGTAAACGTCTCCGATACTTCCATCTTCGGAGACTGTAATCTTGACTCTAGAATAGCTTTTTGAATCGACTTCTGAACCATCCATCTTCAAAAGTCCTAACAAGAAGCTTCTCTCATTCGATTGAAATTCCACTCGTTGTTTCCTCCCGTATATCGTGAAACTTTTAGTGATGCATATATGGTTCGTTCCGAAGAATTTCATCTTCGATGTATCAACGACACACTTATGATACGAAGTACGAAAGCTCACATAATCAAGATTTCTTTGACCACCGGAACAGAGATCAACAACTACTTTCCCATTTTCGATACTAGACACAACACCAAGTATCGAACCGTCTAGATAAGATTTTGCTACAACGACGTTCCCGTTCTTATCAACCGCAAGTAATGTCCCATTACTTACCTTTTCGTCCATCTGAACCAACCCTTTCTCCAAGCTCATCCAACGCTTGTTTTGCTTGCTCAGCTTTTGGAGATAGATTTCTCAACCTCTCACCGGTGAGAGGTTCAGAAGTCAAAGTCTGTAGCTGTTCAACCGACGTAATCTCTTTTAGCATCTCCTGTCGATAGATACCTTCTGCCTCTATCGTGCATCCATTCTCACAAGCCCACCGAATCTTAACCGTTGGTTCACGCATTTGCCTTGAGCGTGGAGAACCGTCGAAACCAAAATCAACACCAATACCAGTTTGAATTTCAACTTCGCGTGTTCTATCGATTAGACCACCACATAGCGGACAACACCCAACTGCTTGAATATGCCCGACATGAAACCTTTGATTCCCCATTGCTATCTCTCATCTCGAACTTCTCGATCAGTATTGTAGAATGTTCCTTCTCTCGATGGATTCTCGAACTCTGCTATCGCGTAGAACGCCACATCAAGCAACGCATCCAAGTTCTTCGTCTTCTCATATCGATTGAGCGATGCTTGCAACCATTCAAAGTAACAAGGTGAACGACCTCTGTTGCTCTCGTACCGTATCAACCCCATCGCTACTCGAGCTCTAATCAAACCAAATGCTCGAGATAATCTTGCCTCAACATGATTGTCAATCTCTGCCTTCGTTAGTAATGGAGACATTCCAGTTACGAACTCAATATGCGAACGAATCCAATCACTCGTCTTTTTGACTATCAACACCGCGGGATTCTCCTTCGATAGTGTCAAGGTACGCTTCGTTTGCAGTCAGTGCCTTCACAGCTGCTGAGATACCCTGCCATCGTTCTCCAATCGAAGGACAAGAAAGCCACGCACCACCCTGTTGAATTACACCTGCATCCAGCGCTAGTTCGATGACATCTCGAGCTCTATCAAATCCCGCTGGAACTAGAATACCGTTGCTCGTATGGAAATAACCGCGTTCAACCTTGTGTTGCTTTCCACTAACCTTGGTCTTCGTTATCTCGATCATGTGGCGCTCACCGACGATTCTAGTTGTCTCACCAAAACCTTCCTTCACCCATGATCGCGTAACTCGACCAACGATACTCGCTTCGAAAATGAGCCCCTTACCGCCACCGACCTTGTAATCCTTACCTTCACCGGGCTCGACTGACTTGTATGCATCTGGTGTTGTGTCGTACTCTCGAGCAATGAATACGAGGGCCGTCTTCGTGTGGTAAAGCAACGGCACGAGCTCATCAAGCCATTGAGCGTTAAGAGCAGCCTTCATCATAGCTCCACGCCCAGAAGCACCATCGAGCCCGCCATCACCTTTGAGTAACTTCTTGAGCAAGCCTTCTGGCACAAGCTTTCGAATGCTATCGACCACTACAAGTGCCGTCGTATCTGGTTCGATATCGCCCTTCACTCGAGCTTCAGCAATAGTGTTCACGAACTCCCGAACACTATCAACAGTGTCTTCGTAGCTCTTTGGACGCTTTGCCAAGAACCCTGGATGCTCCGCATACTGCTTCATCAGCGTTCGAAGCCAATCTTCTGGCGACGTAAACTCAGCGTCGATATATGCGTAGAAGTTTCCAGCGCGCAAGAACGACAAGCCTAGGCCGTGAACGAACGCTGTCTTGCCGTGATTCGATGGCCCGTGAATCATTGCAATACGTTCTATTGGATGTCCTCCAACACCGGTCGCCTTGTCATAAAGCGGAAAGATAGTTGGATGCGAACGAACCTTCGTCAGCACTTCCATCGCAGGCCGGAATCCCTTTACGCGTTGTGACACCTTGAATAACGAGTTTAAACGTGCGTTAGGGGTTTCGTCTACTTGCTTTTCTTTCAATTCCGCTTTTGATTTTCTAGCCATATACACCTCTAACAACATGACCACCCAAGACTCTTGCCTTGGGTGGTCATCATACTGCCATTATCGATCTAAGTCAGATCAGAACGGTAGCTTCTTTTTCCCAGCCGCCGGAGCAGATGCAACTGGTTTGGTTACAGCTTTCGGTTGTTCCTTTGGAGGAGTAGGAGGAGTCGGAGCAGACGCATTCGCGTTATCCGAATCTTCTTCCATCTCATACTCAGCACCACATTTCTCGCACTTCAATGCATTCTCAGGCATTGGTGCACCACATTCTTCGCAAGGAATCATTCTGACTTTTGGTTCAGGTTCTGGCTCCGGCTTATTCGCTTCCTTACGCTTTCGACTATTTCGGCTAGTCGTTACAACTGGCGGCTCTTCAGGCTCTGACTCTGCAGGCTCTGGTTTGACCTTTGGTGCTTCACCCTTTGCCTTTACAGATGCCGGCTCTGCCTTCTTTCGAACAACTGGTGGAGGCTCTTCTGATTCCGAGCTTTCTTCATCTTCTGGCTCAGTTGGCGTACCGTATCCAGCGGCTTCTGCCGGTCCGAAGATGTCATCCCAAGGAATAACACTCGGGTCCGCCAAGACGCATCGCGCTTCCAACTCCGCACGTAACTTCGTGACGTTGCCACCTCGAATCAAGTTCTCGATATCTGGCGGGTCGCTCTCGATTAGTTCCATCACCTGCGGGGTAATCGGAATCTTGAGCACTGGATAGGCCTTATACCGCTTGTTGAACTCCTTTGCATTCGGGTGGTGCTCCCACCGGAGCACGTAAGGCGTAATGATTGGATTGCCACGTTCTTCGCCCATCGAAACAATCTGGCTATGAATGCATTCCTTCGTTACATCTCCAAGCCCAGTCGTCTCGATTGCAATCTGTACACCCGCTTCCGGTTCAGAAGCATCGACAACGGTGAAAAGGTAATTGCACTTAGACCATGCATTCTCCTTCCACGCTTCCATAAGCTTGATGCCGGCTTCCTTCATCGCATCCTGTTCGTCTTCGCTGAGTTTCTTGTTGCCGTACAAGTTCAGCATCCCGCCCAATGTCAAAACTTGAACATCGTCCGGGTCGTCACCTTCCCAACGAAACACATCGTCGGCAAAGCCAATCTTACCTTCGGCGTACAAGTCACGAAGTGATTCAAGTAATCGACACATCGGGCAAAGCACAGGCGGAAGAACTCGCTCACCAGTATCTCGATCACGTCGATACTGCTTTACCAATACAGCTTCGTCTTCAAGACAATTGAACTGCCCACCGAATGTGACTCGAGTAATTTCGCTAGTCTTCTCGTCCTTCTTCTCAAAGATACGAGGCAACCCATGCTGCCAAAGCGCTACGATTTGCGCCTTCTTATGCAATACGACATCAACAACCGGTGGATTACGCTTTCGCCATCCGCGCAAAAACTGACTTCCACCACTCTTAGTGTTGTGCCCCAAAAACTGACCCATCTCTAACGATCTTGATGCCATTCGCTTGTCCTTGTTTTGACCTTTATTTGCCCTCGAACACCACCACGATGTTCGATGAACTCAGTGTCTCTATTGAATGAGCGGTACCTTTACCACGATACCGCCCGTCTATCTTCTATCGAATTCCAGCGCGATTATTCGAATCCTGGTGCGTGAGCTACTCCGACATCCGAAGTCTTGATTTCGATATCAACAGGTTTTGACTCTTCGACCACATCTGTTGGAGTCTTTACCTTCGAAACCTTCTCCTTCTTCGGCTTCGGCTCCTTCTTCGGCTCCTTCTTCGGCTCCTTCTTCGGCTCCTTCTTCGGCTTCGGTGTCTTCGGCGCCTTCTCCTTCTTCGACTTCGACGCCTTCGGAGCCTTCTCCTTTTTGACCTTCTGAGTCTTCTTGACCTTTTTCTTCTTTGGCTTCGACACCTTCGTCTTCTTTCCCTTCTTCGGCTTCGCTTTCGCTTCCGAGTATTTCTCCAATGCAGCAAGACGCTTTACTCCTACCGTAATCAACTTCTCGGCAGTTGCTTTCAGGTCCTTACCCGACGATAGCGTCTTGATCAATTCATACACCTCATCACCAACCAAAATACTCTTGCTCATTGTCACTTTCCTATCAATGCACGAGATGCAAGCATTGCATCGACAACATTGCTTCACGTGCGATGTTCTTCGATTCAGTCAATGGCTGAACCGTTTTCAACGCCAGAAGACATGATTCGTATTCAACCAAGTCTTCAAAACATTGAAAGGTTTGCAACTCTCCACATGCTGAACACCTGAGTGCAACATTCGAATCAAGCTTACCTTCAACGTTCACTCGAGTTCCGCAATGCGGGCAATTCCAAGTTGGGTTAGACATCGTTCTCCTTGCCAGCATATTGTCAAGATGTTCCAAGTCTTGGCAACTTTTCGATCTAACTAACTTCGTTTACCAGCGTTGAGCATCGAGCTCAACGAAAAACATCGTTGACGCCAAAGCTCCGCAAAGACCTTCAACGTGTCCATCATACCTTCAGCTTTGATTCTTCGCTCCATGGCAATCGCCCATTCATCAGCGAACAATACACTTGCCCGACCTTTGATGTCCGCCTCAGTAATTGCCTTTGAACGTTCCTTACGATCCTTCTCACCTTGCAAATCCTTCGAAGCTGCATCTCTCATCGCTTCGATAATTGGACTCGCTTCGAGTTCAAACTTCTCGTATTCGATTCTGGCAACGATATAAAGGCGATGTGCACGTCGTGCGTTATCTTCTGCCTTGTTCAACGCATCTTGCAAGTTACCCGGCGTCAATGCATTCGTAAGCTTCAACTCATCTTCAAGCTCTACATACTCCTCTTCTGGATTTTCGAGTTTGAACGATCGTTCTTGAATTCTCATCCAAGAAGGCGGAAGTAACGGCAAATCTTCTATTGAGATTTCTGCCGACGAATCAAATTGACGCCCAACCTTTTTCTTCTCTTCCGTTT
>Ga0316630_10000743_pt1 | contig 11023 bp, 7 predicted proteins | sample OWC_May_M1_C1_D6_FD_207658 | JGI IMG/M metagenome (GOLD analysis project Ga0316630, IMG submission 207658) | Wetland soil microbial communities from Old Woman Creek delta, Ohio, United States - OWC_May_M1_C1_D6_A | ecosystem: Environmental > Terrestrial > Soil > Wetlands | place: USA: Ohio...
GTTCGGCAAGCCGACCAAGATCGGCGCGGGCTACGAGCAGGCGTGGTTCGTCGGCATCTCGCTCGGCGGGCTCGGCTCGGTGCTCGCCGCAAAGCGCCACGGCACCTTGCTCGCCGGCGTCGTTCTGATCGCGCCGTTCCTCGGCCACAGTGACGTCACCGACGAGATCGTGGCTGCTGGTGGCCTCGCATGACTGAGGCCCGTGGAAGCGGCTGTGGATCGACTTCCTCGATCATTCGGACTTCACGCAGCGCTGCGGCGTGTGACAGAGCCCAAACGCCTAACCGCGCAGACAGGCGTACGTCGCGTCGCGCAACGCCTTCTCGCGCGGATCGTTGGCGATGTGATAGCCCATTCGATTCATCACGTACGCGTAGCCGAGCGCGCGATCCGGATCTGCAAATCCAAACGAGCCGCCCGCACCCGGCGTACCGAACGCAGCCGCGCTGGTGCCAAATTGCAGCATGGGACATGGCTTTGTGAACCCGCACGAAAACGCCGCATCGACGTGAAGGACGAGGTCTCGCGGACCACCGCTCGGCAGCACCGGCGCTTTTTTCAGCGCCTCGAACGTCGCCGCCTTGATCCCGAGCTCGGTGCCACCGGTCGCCATCGATGAGTACACGCGCGCGATCGCTCGCGCACTCCCAATCCCGTTCGACGCCGGCATCTCGACGGTCCGATACTCCGGCATCTTCACCAGCTCCGACGATCTGATCTTTGGGTTGTTCAGCGTGCGCGCCGCCAATCGCTTCGGCATCAACAGGTCGCGCACGAACGGCCACGGCAGCGTCTTCGGGTTGATCTTGAACAGCATCTTCGCCTTGGTGAACGCGACGATGTTCGCGATCGCATCGTTCGTAACGCTGTCCGGTAGCCCGATGAAAAAGTCGATGCCAAGCGGCTTGGCGACTTCATCTGCAAAGAAGCGTCCTGCACTTCGCTTCTTGGGATCGACGCGCCTGAGTAGCTCGCTTTCGTACCAACCGATGCTGAACGCGTGATACCCGCTCCGCGAGCCCGGCTCCCATGCAGGCTTCTGTGCGGCCAAGATTTTCGCGAGCGCGTCGAGATCTGCGAGCTTCGGTGGATCGAGTGGCTCGTCGACCGCGGACAGCCCCGCTTGATGCGAGAGCAACTGCCGCACCGTGACCGCGGCCTTGCCGCCTTGCGCGAACTCCGGCCAGTACGTCGCGACCGGCTCGTCCCACTCGAACAATCCTTGCGAGTGTGCGATGGCGAGCGCGACGGCGGTCATGCCTTTTGTCGTCGAGAACACGATCACCATCGTGTCCGCTTCCCACGGCGTGCGGCTGGTCGCATCCCGAAGCCCGCCCCACAGGTCGACGACGCGCTCGCCCTTCACATAGACGCAGCACGCCGCCCCGAGCTCGCCGCGTCTCCGAAAGTTCTCCTCGAATGCGTCGCGCACCCGTTCGAACCCTGGTGCCACCGTGCCCTGGACCGTGGTCATCGGCCTCAGATTCCCATACGGCTAGACGGCTAGGAAGTTCAAGGCGCGTTTCGCGGGGAGGGGCGTCGGAAGCCTACTCGCGAGCGGGTGGAAGTGGGACGCCGCGCCGGCGGTCACGCGCCTTGGACTTCGAGGAGTACGCGAATTCTCAAGGCGGCGAAGACTGAAGGCGACGAGTGGTATGCCGCTGCGTGTCTCGCCGGTGAGGCGGGCCTGCGTGTCGGCGAGGTCAAGGCGCTCAGGTCTGAAAGCTTCGTAACTTAAGTGTGCGAGCGGGGGGACTCGAACCTCGCCGAGACGATTCACGAAGACAAAGAGTCGCGTGGCCTTGCAGACGTCTCGGTGAGTTAGTGGGTCTCTTCGTCCGGAGATGTCCGGCCTGATCCCATTGGATCGGCTGCGCCGTGGCAAATTTTGGCCACGCGTTCAGCGAGCGGTTTCTCGACGAGGACGAGGCCGAAACGGGTGTCACGCATAGCGGGCGACCTGCGGTGTGGGTCGAACAGCGTGAACGCGGAGCGATCACCAAACAGGGATGTCGCTCACCGAGATCACAAATCACCTCCGCAGCATCATCCGGCGCCATGTCGCTCGTGAAGACGTTCGGCCGGCGACGGATCGCCGTACCTGCTCGCGGGTGGCGGTGCGGGTGCATCGAGCATGTCAACAGCATTGAGCAGTAGCACTTCGGCGAATTCGACGGCGGCGTGATGTGAGCGACAAGCGGTTCTCGATCGGCGTCGACACTGATCGGCGTCGACACTGATGCGAATGTTGGCGATGGGTGAGAACGAGGATGATCACGACCACTAGCTAGACGCGTGGTCGCGTGGTCGCTGGTTGTGTTGATCAACTTCTAGGGGCGGATCGTGTAGCATGAGCGTGCAGTGCGCGGTCGTGGGCGTGAAGGTGGATCGAAGTCCGAAGCGGCGGACGCTGCTGCGGCCACGCGCGGTGGACCCGGCAAGGCGACACGTGCCGAGTCGTTGACGACGGCGTCGTCGGCGCAAAACCGTAGCGAGCCAGAACGCTGGCCGAACACCGGCGAACCGAGCGGGCTCTGGGAAGACATTCCAGCCGAGAACACCACGGGCCTGCTCGCGGAAATGGGTGCATCCTTTGGCACCGACTTCTCGGGCGTCCGCATCACTCACGGCGATGGCAAGGCCGAGGCCGCCGGCGCCGAAGCGATCGCGCACGGCGAGCAGATCCACGTCGCATCACATCGCGATCCGGCCGATCGGCAGTTGATCGGCCACGAGCTCGCGCATGTGGTGCAGCAGCGTGGTGGCCGGGTGAGTGGCGCGAGCGGCGCCGAGACGATCGACCCGGCGCTCGAGAACGAGGCCGATCACGCGGGAGATGTTGCGGCGCGCGGCGGGCGGATCGAGCTCGCTGGGATGGGGCGCGGGCAGCAGGCGGGCACCAGCGCGCCGATCCAGGCGAACCGCGACGCGCTCAAGGGCATCGACCTCTATCTCAAGGTCAACGAGGTCGGCATCAAGGCGGCCCTCAAGCAACGACTGCGCGATGTGCCGTGGCCGCAGCCGCACCCCAGCGTCGAGTGGATCGATTCGCGGTTGTTCGGTGCGCTCGTGGCGGCATCGATCATCGACAACTTGAACTGGGACGAGCCGGCGGAGATCTCGCGGCTGTTGTATCCGGCGAATCATCGCGACGTGCTGCGACCGCTGCTCCCGAGCTACACGTCGACGTGGTTGCCGGGCATCGGCGCAGGCGTCAGTGACCTGTTCGAAGATGCGGTCCGCGCATCACTTCGCCGGCTCGCGCCGCGATTTGCCGCCGCCGCCGAGCACGACCCGAAGACCGTCGGTGATGTCGAGTACTCGCAGCTGGCGCTCTCGCATCCGATCGATCACCACGTCGCGAAGACGATGGTGCAGCGCGGAAGAGGGCGCAACGTGCAGTACATCCCGCACGCCGGAAAGCCCGATAAGGCGACGAAGCCGCGTGCACTGCGCACGGTCGAGCTCGAGTGGCAGGGAAGCAAGAACCCCTCGCTGTGGAACTGGGTGAAGGCGACCAAGCCGGCCGACGCGTCCGTCGAAGAAGTCGCTGCGACGCTGTACTCGTCGGGTGGGCACAACCATCGCTACGAGTCCGGATCGGCGCAGGCGTACGGCATCACGGCGGCACCTCCGCTGTTCGGGCTACCACCGAGCTGGGCCGAACAGATTCCGGGGGCGAAGCAGCACATGCCCGCGGGTGGCAAGACCGAGGATCGCGGCGCGCGGATGCTCGCGCTCGCGGAGAGCAAAACCGACGACGAGCTCGCGATCGCGCAGCAGCATCCGGCCGGCGCCGGTGCCATGACGCCGAAGGCCGACGCCCTCAAGGTGACGCTCGGCGATTCGTTGATCGCGATCGGCTACGTGCATCGCAGCCTCACGCCGTGGTCACAATCGCGCTTCACTGGCGCCGCGATCGGCTGGATCACCGACAAGCTCGCGCAGGTCGGGAGCATGCGCGCGAAGGACCTCGGCACCTGGGGTCCGATCATCGAGCGACAGAAAGAGCGGCTCAAGGCGGTCGCTTCGGGCGTGAAGGGCATCGTCGACAAAGTGGCGGGCCTCGGCATCAAGGATCCGAGCTCGCCGAACGCGAAGCCGGTTGCGGTGGTGCTTGCGACATATGCGCAGGCCGCGGCGCTCTCGCATCTCGACGACACGGGCGAGGCCCTCATAGTCGAGGCGGGCCAGCAAACGCAGCAGCTCGCGATTACGATGCTGCGCGGCGTGACAAACGACATGAACAATGCCGTCGGCGTCGCATCGCAGAACAATCAGCGCGGCGTGCAGGATCTCTCGAACCAGGCATCGCAGATCACCTCGGACTCGCAGGCGCTACAGAATCAACTGGCGGCGGGCGTCGCGGTCGATGCCGCATCGATCGAAGAAGCGACGCTGCACGCGCAAGAGGTCGCGTTCCGGACGCGCACGGAGGGTCTGTTCTGGGCGGTGCGCTCGCTGAAGCAGGCCGTCGATGCTGCGGGCAGCGGCATCACCTCTCATATCGCGTCGCGGTTCCACGGCAAGTTCAGGTCGCTCGAGCAAGCGATCAAGCCGGTCGAAGGGACGATCAACGAGATCGTCGTCAACCAGCAGAGCGACGACAACATGGTCGCCGGCAACTGGGAGACGCCCGCCGAACAACGCGAGTACCGCAGCCGCGCGCTCAAGCGGAACCAGAAGCTCCTCGACGAACTGACGGAGCACACGGACCTCGTCGAGTTCCTGCGCGAAGGTGCCGACACCGTACAGTGGCAGCAGTTCGCCACCGGTTGCGTTCAGATGCTCGCGCTGATCGGAATCTCCATCATCGCGGGCGCCGCCGGTGGTGCGGTCGTGCGGCTGGCCACGAGCTCGCTGGGCCGCGTCGGTGCGGCGACGGCGGTCGCTGAGATGGCGGAGACCGGCGGCATGCTCGCGCGGGCAGGCAGTGTCGCCGCGCGTGGAGGCGCGCAGGTCCTCGGAGCGGCGACCGAGGCCGCGATCAACACGGCCGCACAGATCAAGCTGCAGGGCGGCGCCGCCGACGAAGCGTTCTTTGCCAACCTGTTGTCCACGATCGGCGGCAACGCCATCGTCGGTACGCTCGCGAAGGATCTCGCCGTCGCGCGTAGCATCGAGATGCGCACCGCCGGCATGTGGGCGAAGGTTGGACGCGGCGGCAAGTTCATTCTGAAGGAGGCGATCGCGGTCTCTGCGCATACGGTGATGAACGTCGCGATTGGTTACGTCGCGCACATGATCACGACGAGCAAGAACGTCACCGTGATGATGACGCGCGACTGGCTCATGCAGGGCCTCGCGACAGGCCTCGGCCGATACGTCGGTGGCTTCATGAAGTCGCGGCGACCGAACCACGAGAAGCTCGGAAGACTTCCGGAGGCGCTGGGTGGTAAACGCCTGCTGACGGCGGGGCAAGAGCTCGCCGCGCTCGCACACGCGGCAGAGACGAAGCCCGCCGAGAACACCGCGGTCGAGCTGATGACCAAGCGCGCGCAGGTCCTCGACGAAGAGCTGCGTGTCCTCGAGATTCTCGAGAAGAATCCAGAGCTGCTGGCGGCGCACCCGGACATCAAGCTCAACATCAAGGACATCAAAGCGGCGATTAGCGCGGTCCGCAGCGAGAAGACGAAGCTCGCCGGCCCCGGCCGTCGTCTTGCGATCGAAGCGGCTGGTCTCGAAGAGATCGTGCCGAACGCGGAGTACCGCGGTTCTGCCGATCAGTTGCGTCGCGCGGTCGAGCACGCGCACGCGATGGGCCTCGAGGTCGGCACGCCGAAGACCACCGGCAAGCAGACCACGATCAAGATCGGCGACGCCGAGATCAAGTTCACCGAAGGCGCGGCCACAGCATCGGCGCCTGCTCAGCGTACGCCGCACGAGCAGTTCGTCGAGGACGTGCGCTCCAAGCTGAGCCCGCTCGAGCGAAAGAAGTTCGACGAGATGACGTCGAACCGTAACCCCGAACAGGTCCAAGACCAGTTCAAGGGCAGCGTCGCGGACGCGGTCGACACCGCGAAGCGTGCGTATCAACGCGAGCAGGACGCGACGAAGGCAGCGGCGAAGTCTCAGGTCGCGGCGCATGACCTTCACCAGTGGATCGACGACCTCGGCATCATGAAGGATGCGAGGCATCACCCGCGTGCACGCGAGATCATCGAAACCCTCAAGGCCAAGGAGGCCGCTGCCGACAAAGCGGCGCTCGAGGGGAAGAAGAGCGAGGCAGCGGCCGCGAAGAAACAGGCCCGCGCCGATGCGCTCTCGGATCTCCGCAGCTACGTCGTCTCGCAACGACAAGCCGCGAAGCAACAGCTCGCGCATCCGGACGCGCGTGTTCGCAAGGACGTCCAAGTGTGGCAGGAGCAGCCGCCTCCGAAAGGCGAGGAGCCCTATACCTCCGTGCAGGACTACAAGACCCGCCGTGCGAAGGAGCTCGGTAAGAGCAAGAAGGGCGTCAAGTTCGACGGCAAGACGATCCTCCTCGAGATCAGCGACATCGACCTGCTGGTCACGCGCGATCGACCGGGCAAAAAAGCCGAGATCCTCCACGGCGAGGAGATCAAGACCGGCGCGAACGACAAGCCCAAAGCCGCACGCGATCAGCTGAACGATGCGCTGAAGGCGATCAACGAAGCGGCGCGTGGCGGCCGTCCCGTGGTGCTGCTCGAGGGCAAGACGAACATCGCGAACGATCTCGATCTCACCACGTTCCAGCCCAAAGACATGCAAACACGCGGGCCTGAAGGCAAGGGCTTCGAGTCGAGCCTCGACATCATCTCGGCCGACCTCGACACGATGGTCGAGAAGCTACTACCTCCGAAAGACACGCAATGAGAGATCGAGCCCTCCACGTCGCGCGAATCACCAACGGAGAAGTCGACGTCATCGAATCGTACGACAAGGGGTACGGTTTCGTCGACGTTGCCGTCGAGCTGTGGCGCCTCGCCAACCGGCCCGATCGGAGCGCGGCCGTCGAGGCAGTGATGACGAGCGCGTTCGAGCTCGAGCCACCACGGCTGGACAAGCCTCGGGTCGAATGCTTGCGGGAGGCGCTGTCGGGCCTCGAAGACGCGCTCGTCGGCACGTTGACCGATGCGGAGCACTTGCTCTCGCTCGAGCGCGTGAAAGAGCTCCGCGGAAAGAGCGAGAACCTCGATCTCGGCGAGTGGCGCAGTGATGAGAGCGCGCGGCACGCCGTCGAAGAGGCGCTGATCTACGTCGACCACCTCCGCAGCATCATCGAAGAGGCACTCGCCGCGGATGCCTGTATCGTGTGGGACTAGAGGAGACGGACGAAGACCTCGAGTTCGGCGTGGTCGCGCCTGTCTGTCGATCACGAGCGGAGACAGCGCCGCGCCGCAAGCGGACGGCCCCGCGCGCGGCGCTGGCGGCGTGGGTGTCTACCGGCTGTGTTGGGCATCGCTCCGTGATGCGACCTCGGCGCTCGAACGCCGACTGTCGTGGCAAAGACTCGCAGCGGCCGTGATCAGCAGCGCTTCCGGCGGGTGAGCGGAGGGCTCGAGTCCCCCCGCCTGTTCTCGACGGTCTATCGACTGAAATTCTTCGTCGGAGACTCGACGATCCAAGTTAGTGCGAGCGGGGGGACTCGAACCCCCACGCGGTTAAGCACAGGCATCTAAGACCTGCATGTCTACCATTCCATCACGCTCGCATGAGGGAATCGTATAGCACTAACGTCGGCGGTTGCAGTACGTGTCCGTCTGCGAGTGGCAGTTGGGGCAGAGCAAACGCAGGTTCGACAACCGGTGGTCGTTGTTGATCCCGTTGATGTGATCGAGGTGCAGCACGAGGCGCTTCCCTCGCCATTCAGAGATCTCGCACCAAGCGCATTCGTATCGCCAGCCCATCGAGAGCAACCGCTTGACGAGGCTCGGCCCCTTCAGCGCTGGACCGTTCTCGACAAAGACGGTCTCGTCGGCCAATCGATTGCATCGCCAGACACGTTCGACGGATGTGACGTCTTGGTTTCGCCGCGTGACCAACCGCGTCCGCGGGATCTCTCTTGCGGTCCATGGACCGCGTGGTCATCGCAGGTTCGCGAGTTGGTTGAGGTCTCGCGTCGCTCGGTTCAGGGTTCGAGTCCCCGACCGCGATGCAACGGTCGTGCATACGTCCGGACGTCCTCTTTGGACGCCTCGCATCGAGATCGTTGATCGAGAGTCAAGACCACGTTCGAGCTCGTCGGTGAGCTGATCGGTGTCGCCGCCGTTATCGTCGGCCCACTGACTATTGCCCGGACTTCTGCCGGCGCCGCTTGAGGAGCACTCGGGCGGCGCGTTTGCGTTGGCGCTCGAGGGCGAGCGCGGCCGGGTCGAGGTTCGGCGTCTGCTTGGTGTTCGTTCGCTTCTTCATAGAACAACAAGGTAACAGAGCGAACGGCGGACTGGGTGTTCGGCAATCGCGTTCCAGTCGTTGGAGCGCGGTCGCTGTCGGCAAGAACATGTTCGCGCTAGTCAGCACGGTTCACCTTCGTCGTGCGCCGGTCCGCGTCGACACAGCGTCCTGAACGCGTGGCAAATTTTGGCCACGGCGACGGAAGGCCACGCGACTCATGCACTCGCGATCACCGCGACCATGTTCGTGCCGAACGAAGCGTCGGCCGGGCGATCAGGGAACGATGACGGCCCGGAATCGGACCTTGTTCGCCATCATGTTTCCGAACGCCGCCTCTGCTTGTTCGAACTTGAACGTCTCGATACGTGCCTACACTCCGGTGAGTGCACTGAACTTGAGCGTGTCCTCCGAGTCCACGGAAGTCCCGCTCGGCCAACCGGCGATCGTTTTTCCACTGAGAAGTGGGAAGACTGACATCGTGATCGGCTCGTGCGGCGCGGCGACGATCACGAGCTTTCCGCGGGACTTGAGTCCACTGATCGTGCTCGCGATCGCTTCGGGATGTGGTGCCGTCGCGAGCACGATGTCCGCTCCGCCGAGCTTCTGGAGGCCCTCCGCTGCAGTCGTCTTCTTCGTGTCGATGTATTCGTGCGCTCCGAGTTGACGGGCGAGCTCCTCTTTGTCCGATCCGCTCGAGAGTGCGATGGTGCGGAAGCCCATCTTCGCGGCGTACTGAATGCCGAGGTGACCGAGACCGCCGATGCCTTGAACGGCGACCGTGTCGCCCGGACTCTAGTACGTCGGCGCCCTTACTCCCCTCCCCGATCGCGACGGGATGTAGGCTGCTCCGCCCACGGACGGTATGATCGGGCGTGGCCCGGGTCCTCGTATGCCGGCTCTCGCAGAAGCGTCGCGCGCTCCTTGTCGAGGATCCTCGTCTTGTCGGCGAGCTTCGCAACGCGATTCGCGACGGCATTCCAGGCGCGCTCGACCTCGGCCGACTCGACCGTGCGCGGCGCGCGGACCTCGCGGCGCGCTTGGGTGCCGAGTGGGCGTGCGTGAGCACGATCCTGTTCGAGCGGGGCGAGCGCCTCGTGCATGGTGCTCGAACAATCGCGCCGAGCGAGCTCGAAGGCGTGAGTCGAGCACCCGCTGGACCGCCGGCGCGCCGCGCGATCGAGAGGGTCGCCGATCGGCTGCGTGACCTGATCGCCGAGACGGCGACGGCGGGCGAGTATTTGCTCGTGATCGCGCCGAGCGAGGCGGAGACGGCGAGGACACGCGAGCGGCGTGGAGACGCCGCACGAAGGCGCGCCGCTCACGCCACACGAGTCCACGCCGATGACATGCGGCGCCGCGAGATGTCGTCACTCGACGATCGGGTGGTGCGGACGTGCTTGCACACCCCGGGAATGGGACTTCGTCACCCGAACGCCGAGGAGCGTCGAGCGTGCTTTTGGGATCTCGCCGATCGGTTGTTCGAACCGACCACGGGGGCGGTGCGGCTTCTCGCGATCGAGGAGGTTCGCGAGCTGGTGCTACTCTGGGCAGCCGGCGGCGAGGCGATGGGGGCGCGAAGTTGCGCGGCGTTGATGCTCGCGCACGTGGTGCGTGGTTCGGGGCCGCATGAGGAGAGGGCGCGGGACGAGATTCGTGCCTTGTTCGAAGAGCTCGGCGAGAGCGTGCTCGAGATTCTCGGGGAGCTCGGGCCGGCAGGGCAGGCGGCGATCGCGTTTGTCTGTGTGCGGGTCGGGTTTGCCGAGGACATGATCGTTCAGCGCGTGAAACCAGAGGAGATGCGCGCGCGCATTCGTGCCGGCGAGCTGCCTCGGTCCGTCTACGTGGACATCCTCGGATAGACGGCGCCATCGAGTCGATCGGCCGGTATGCACGACGACGCGGGCAGACGTCTTTCAATGACTGGTTTGCGTTCGGTGCTGAAGCAGCTGGATGGCGTCCTCGACGACGAGCAGCTCGTCGACACGATCTTCGAGGCGCTGACCAAGCGACATCAGGCCAGTGCCCGCACCTCGGCAGCTGGCGCTACGAGCAGCTGCCGTGGGAGTAACCGGCAATTCGTCTACCGACGCTGTTCGACGGCGTGTGTGGTCCCGACGGGGGACTTCGCCAACATGATCGCGATCGCCTCCGAGCACGACGTCGGCGAGAGCCCCCGCTTATTCGAGCCAGCCGGCGCCGATGACGACGACCCATTCGGCGCTCGCCGGATCGAATGGCGCCGTCGCACGCGGATAGCGCAGCACGATCGCACCGAGCACGTCGGTCACACCCTGCAGCGCCTGCACGAGGCCGGTCGGCGTCACCGCACCGATCGCGCGATCGCGATCGACCTGGGCCAGAGGTGCACCGCTGTTCGCGAGATCGAACCCGATGGAGTAGATGTTTCGGCCGTACGGGCACTCGAGCGTGGTGGGCGGCAACGTGCGCCACGTCGCAGGGTACGTGATGTCACCGCCTTGTGTGCTGTCGCCGATCGAGGCACCGAACATCGTCTCGCCGAGCGTGCTGCTGACGATCGCGACCCTGCGCGGATCCGGCGGTCCGTCGACGAAGACGTATGCTTGTTGATCGACCGTCGTGAGACTCGCACCGTTCATCGCGAAGCCCGTCGTCTGCCGCGCGGTGGTGCGGGCCGTCGCTTCGC
>Ga0316630_10000745_pt1 | contig 11015 bp, 13 predicted proteins | sample OWC_May_M1_C1_D6_FD_207658 | JGI IMG/M metagenome (GOLD analysis project Ga0316630, IMG submission 207658) | Wetland soil microbial communities from Old Woman Creek delta, Ohio, United States - OWC_May_M1_C1_D6_A | ecosystem: Environmental > Terrestrial > Soil > Wetlands | place: USA: Ohio...
TCGACCTTGAGCTTGTGATTGACAGAGTCGTAGACATCGGATAGCACGAACCATGCAGAGCGCAGATACTGCTGCAGGGTTCCACTCTGATCGCCGGCGGCCAGCTTGGCTGCTGTAGTAGACCCGAGGACGGTGCGCATATAAGCTCGAAGTGACATCGGTTACTCCTTCGAGACGGACGCTTTGCCGTCGTCGGGATCTTCTCCCTTGATGACAGCTACATAGCTGTCAGCGGCAGATCCGGTCACGGTGATGAACCCGACCTCGCCACTGCCGAGGTAGGACGAGCCTGCTCCGCCAGCTACAGCTGCAACGGCTGAGTCACCGACTCGGATCCACATCTCCCGGTTCCCGCTGATGCGCCACTGGCCTACAGACAGCCGCGTCGAGCGGTCACCGGCAGCATTGATATCAAGCACTTGGTCGGCTGGACTGAGCTTCACGGCGCACTCCTCCCGGGGCTAGTACCTACCTTAGGTTGTACCGTGGAGTGGAGCGGACCTGCGACTTTCGAGAGGAGCTGGCAGAAGAGTGTGCGCTACTTACCTACATACACCACACCCATCGCTCAACCGCCGCGAGGGCTAGTTTATAGAGCGGCAAGAAACCTGTCAAGCGAAATCAGGCGTCAGCGCTGGACGCAGGCATCGCTCTCGCCAGGTGCGCAGCATCAGGGCAGCGAAAGTGGACCTATCCCAAACACCTCGAGCGCCGAGCCCCCCAGCTGCGCTCGGATTCCACTTGGCCCAGGGGACAGCCAGGCCCCGCTTGGTCTTCTCCTCGACGATGGAGCGGTGCACGCCCAGGCTGCGAGCTACGCCGCGCAGGACTACCTTGGACTCGTGCTCATTGACGAGCATGGAGTTCGGCAGCGAGGCCGCCAGCTCGATGAGCCTGTAGTCCAGGAAAGGGCATCGGTTCTCAAGACTGAAGGCTGCTGCCATCCTGTCGCCCATGCGCAACAGGACCTGCATCGTCGAGTAGAACTCAGTCCGCATGGCTGTGCGCAGCAGAGTCTTCATTCCGCCGGCGTGGCTGCGCACGAGATCGATGACGTGGGGTAGCTTCGCTCCTCGTGGAGAGTGATCCAGCATGCGCGCGACGAAGCCTGATCTCGTGCCAAGCAGATGTACGATGGTCGGCTCATATCCAGTCAGGTGCACGTCTGCGCGCATGCGGTCTAGGTGATTCAGAATGCGGTAGCGCGTGTAGCCACCGAAGAGCTCGTCAGCGCCCTCGCCGGAGAGTGCTATCTTGACACCATCGGCAGAGATGCGTTGAGCCAGATACCACAAGCAGACGGACGACCAAGTGGCTGGAGTGTCCAGGTGGTAGACTACGTCAGGCAATACAGACATCAGTGCGGAGAGATCGAAGTTGATAACAGTGAGCTCGCGCTCTGCGCCGGCCGCCAGGCGAGCAGCACTCATGTTGTCTATGCCATCTTGATCGAAGCTGACGCAGTAGAGCTTGATCTCGCGGCCCAGCACCGGATCGACCTTCTTGACACACTCATAGATGAGCGCCGAGTCCAGGCCACCTGACAGCTGCAGTGCTGCAGGCACCTCGGCCACAGCTCGAATCTTCACAGCGTCCAGGAGCAGAGCTCCGGCTTCCTCGACGACGTCGTGCAGCGGTCTAGTTGGAATCTCTGTTTCAGGCACGCTTGGTAATTGCCACCAGCGGGTGGCGCGCGTGTGCACGTCGGGCCCGCGCAGTCGTATGCAGCAGCCAGGTGCAAGCCGCTGCACACCGTGAAACGGCGTGCTCTCACCAAAGTCGTATTCGAATGCTTCCAGGTCGGCGCAGGGGGTCTCCTCTAATGCGACAGGCAGCGCTTTGGCTTCAGAGGCTACATACAGGGTGTCTTCGCGCTGAGCAAGAAACACCGGCTTGAGCCCAGCGTGGTCGCGGGCAATGAAGATCTCGTTGGTCTCTTGATCAACGAGCACGAATCCCCACATGCCATTGAAGTGCTCGAGGCAACCGGCTTTCCACTTGTGCCAGGCAGCAGCGACTACTTCTGCGTCACATTCGGTTTGCCAATCGGCTGGAGACAGCTTGGCTCTTAGCTCTCTCCAGTTGTACAGCTCTCCATTGAAAGCGATCGAGACACCGAAAGCAGGAAACGCGAAAGGTAGCTGCAGGTCACGCTGATCGACTATCTTGAGCCGAGACATGCTCAGGCTGACATCGGCCCATGGCAGCTTTATGCTGCTTGTGCCTGCTGCGTCGGGGCCACGATGCGCCAAGCACCGTATTCCATCAGAGGGCCGAAAGCCCGCTCCGCTCGGCCGGATTGTTGCTAAGATGCCGCACATGATGAGAAAGCTATGTTGTAGTAGCAGCCTGCGCCGCTAGGGTGATAACCGAATTCCTCTCGCTCAGTCTCTGCATAGCCGCGTGCAGTCATCCAATCCATGACCTCGTGCAGTAGACATGCTCCAGCATATGCCTGGTAGTCTGCAACTTCTAGATGCACATGGGTGAACTGCGTCAGGTGCCTGCCGGCTCCGCGCAGAATGTCTAGCTCTGCGCCCTGCGCATCCAGCACGAGCAGGTTGTACGAGACTCGCTCCTCGTCTAGGACGCGCTCAAGCGTCGTGCTTGTAAGCTCGACTCTCTTGACGTAGTGAATATCTGGCCACGTGTCTTTGTGCTGCGCCAGCTCGTAGATAGACGAAGAACGTCCGTTATTGCTTGATACACCAAAAGAATAGTTGACTCCGTCACGGTCAGTAACCAGTGCGCAGCGCGCCCGCTGTTTTGGAAACTCTGCGAGGTTGCGCCGCAATCTGCTGTACGCTTCTGGCAGAGCTTCGATCCACAGCACAGGCAGATCCAGAGCTCCGTAGGCAGCTCTTTCTCGGCCGTCGTTCGCTCCTACGTGCACTACGCCTGTGCAGCCTGCTGGTATAGCTAGCACTCGAGATCTCGCTGCGAGCAGATCAGATTGATGCCGCTCTTATCTAGATCGAATGAGCTTACAATGGCATCGATGTCAGGAGCCGGAGCGAAATCCTCTTCCCCCCAGAATCGGTAGCCCAGCCGCTGCAAGTTGAGCAACATGTCTTTCGCGGCAGCGCCTTTCTGGTAGATTCGGCCAGCCTGTGCAGCAGTAGCACGCAGCGTGTAGTCGCATACCTCCAGTATCAGTATTGGATGCTGAGCAGCTAGCATTCCCTCGGCGCCCTCGATCATCCTCTGCTCATAGCCGTCTACATCGATCTTGATAAGATCGACACGCTCGTCACCGATGATGCTATCGAGTCTGCGAGTGGCAAACTTGCAAGCACGCTGTTCTACTCGGTCCGGTGGCCACGAGTAGTTGAACAGCTTCTGCTCAGAGCTGTCCTCGTTCGATAGCGCTATTGGACTGACGCTGGGCGCGAAACCATTGAGCAGGCAGTTCCTCTCGGCCACCAGGCGCGGCGCGCTCATGGGCTCAAAGCCAAGAACCTTGCCCGTAGCGCCTACTAAGTGCCAAAAGAGCACCATGTAGTAGCCGATGTTGGTGCCGACATCTAGCACGTGCATGCCTGGCTTCACCAGCCGCTCGGCAGCCCAGGTGGTGTGCCACTCCCAAGCGCCCTTTAGGATGGCTCCGTCGATCAGCTGACCGGGGTCGGCAAACCACCGGAAGACCGGCTTCGACTTCTTGAGCTGCATTGCGGCTGTGCAGATGCTTCTGTTATCAGCGAACTCGGTCATGGATCATACAGTCCTTTGAAGCAGTCTTCAGTGGGCTCTAGCTCTTCGTGCGAAATTAGCTGCGTAGGTGGAAACGCGAAGAAAGCAGATTTATCGCACCAGCTGTGATTTTTGCGTACCGGCTCTGGATTCTGCACAAGCTCGTGCATGCTGAGCACCGGCGCAGTTGGACTCGTCCTATAGGCTACGAGGTGATCTGGATGCGGGTCATAGAGATGCCAAGCAGCAGAGTTGCACTGCCTCGATTGATACCAGATCTCTGCCACATAGTGCCCGCCCTGCGCTGAATCCTTGTGCTGTAGATGGAGCACGCGGGCCGGTGTGCCGAAGAAATGGTGTGCTAAATGCACGAATACAATAGCGAACTGATCGCACCAAGCCGATCCCTCCAGCAGAATGAAGATGGGATGATAAAGCAGTGAATGGCGAACTCCATGCTCCATGCGTGCAGCCAGGTGGACCATGAGCCGCAGGATCTGCTCCTCGAGCGCAGCGCTGCCGATAGCTATGCGTACAGTCCACAGGCGCCGACGCAGGCTGTTGATCAATCCGCTGCTGCCACGTTCTTTCCATTCATTCATGGCATCGATGGGCATAGTAGCTAGTCGATTCATGCTACTGGAGATCTGCGCAGGCGTGGCAAAGTAGCTGTCGGGCCAGCCACGTTGAAGCGACTGTATCACTTGGCGGCCTCTATGTTGAGGCTCATCAGCCGACCGTGCTCCTTGTCCATGTGCGGCAGATACGCTTGCGAGTAATCATCTAGCCAAGCGTGCTCGGTCTCTCTCCAGTCGTAGCGCTTTATGCGCGTGAACCCCGCATCGAAGAGCACTTGCTCGAGTGCAGTGTAGTCCCAGACAGCGTGATGGAATCCGTACAGCCCATCCTGCCGGCCGAAGAGCAGACCCCAGACAGCAGCCAAGTCGTGGTGCTCTTGATAGTGAGCTGTGATGGCAGCGAAGTCTGGCACTGCTAGACGCAGAACGCCTCTGGGGGCGAGCACGCGGTACCACTCACGCAGCACCCTTGGAGCCTCTCGGCGCATGAAGTGCTCGAACGCGTGACAAATATATATAGTCTCTACTGTGCCATCGAGGATCATTGGCAGGGAGTCGATGGCGTGGCGAATGGTCACGTGCGGATAATCGGCTACGTCAACATGCAGCCAGCCGGGGATGTACTTGGGGCCGCAGCCGAGATGCAGGCGGATCATGGCTCGATGGCCTGCAGGTGCTTGAAGTATATCCGTTGGAACGCCTTATCGTGCGACCACGTGCTGATTATCTCTCGGGCTTTGTCCCTTCCGCGCACGATGAGCTCGGCTAGCCCTGTGCGATCTCTGCTCCATTTGATGGCCTGCCGCAGCAGGTCATCCACCGTGCCGTCATAGGCAATGTAGTGCTGGTCTGGCTGCGCGCCGAAGTCAGCCAGCTCGTTGTTCTTGTCGTAGATCATCTGCCCGACACCGGACAGCCACAGATCGAACAGCCGAGCGTTGAAGATGCTCGAGATAGCATAGTTGCAGCCGAGCAGCGCATTCCAGTAGAGAGGCGCTGTGACCCAGCCTGAGCCGTTCGGATGATTGACAGGCTCGAGCACGCCGTCTACGCATCCACTGCCGTGCAGCCTTGTGGTAATGCCGGCGGCAGCAAACTCCGCTCGGCGCTTGGCCAGCTCTGTGTTAAAGCCCAGTCGGCGCTTATTGAGCCAGCCGGCGCAGCCAACGAACACGAGGCCGTACGGCAGCTGAGCTCCACTGCGCAGCGATTCTGCCTTGGCCTCAACCGTCAGGCCGTTCTGCTCTGCGTAGGCGATTGTGCCTGTTGCAGCGCTAAGCGCTGCGAAGTGAGTGCTGGCTAGTCCACGCTCCTTGTACATAGCTGCTACACGTGTTCCTGTTTCGAAATCCCACGTGTACATGTTGTGCACGAGCTCGTTGAAGTAGGCAGCGTTGGGAAATGTCTTGCGCTCGGATGAACCAGGACAGTCGTCTCCGAACTCCAAGATGCGAATCGGAAACAGTGCCGGCAGCTCTTTGGATACAATCGGATAGCACTGCCAAGCGTGCCGCCAGCGAATGGCTTTGCACGTCTTGCTGTATTCCGTTATGTCAGCCAGTTGCTGCTCGAGCACCCTGGAGGGCGGTATCAGATTTACATCAATCCCCCACGTCGGCATGCCTTCAGGCAGGCGCAGTACACCCACCTTTACATAGGCAGCGTGCGCCGGGTAGGTGTGCCGATAGACAACCAGTCTTAGATCATCCTGCTCGTAGGCCGCCGGCGACACGGACTCGATCACCGGCGAGTAGTCTGTGTCCTGAGTATGCGGCCACTTGCCCCACGCCGAAGAGCTGTCGATGACGAGCTCGTGTAGCACTAGCTCTCTCATGCGCTTTTCCGGCGGAGCAGGTGGATAGAGGATCGGCTTACGCCGTCGACAGGGGCATAGGGAGCCGCTGCGCAGATCTCCTGCACAAGCTCTCTCCACTGCTCCGCCGTCTCGCGGACAATCCACCAGACTCTGCAGTCGAGAATGACGTGCTCGGCCCTGAAGAAGCGCTTGTACTTCTCGGTCTCAGGAATTGCCCAGTTCTTCCACCAGGAGTTGGCCACGTTGGTCGTCAGTAGCAGATCATGCGGTCCAGGATCTACGTGATCTGGATATTCTCCTTGCAGAAATAGAACTCGAGCACCTGCATCAGTGTCTACGGCGCGAAGCCTGTTTTGCAGATCTTTGGCCGCTGCGCGGCGTACCGGCGTGGCTTCGACACCTACGCTGTAATATCCTAGGCAGGCCAGTATCAGCGGTATCTGACCGAGGCCCGAGCCCACTTCGACAATGCGTGAGCCGGGCTCCAGTAGATTGCTGATGTAAGATACGACCTCGAGCTCTTCCGCGGTCAGCAGAGCACCGTCGTGAACGCGGCCCTGATAGTAGCTATCTGTAGTCAGCGCCGGCTCAGCTACAAGCAGCGCGTTCAGCTTCTCTACCGCAGTTTCTATTTCTCGACGACGGTCTTCCATCGGCCTGCTTCTATCTTCATGATGAGCGTCTTCAGACCTAGCTCTGCCAGCAGTGCTTCGAGCCCCTTGGCGCTCGTGTAGATGGGCTCAGCGGGGCGCACTGGCAGCTGGCCACCGGGGCACTGAGCTGTGAAGAACATGCGGCTACCCGGCAACATTGCGCCGACCAGGTTCTTCATCGCGATCGTCGGGTGTTCTAGGTGCTCGAACACCTCAGACAGAATGATGAAGTTGGCCGCACTGAAGCCATCCAGCGCACCTGGAGTATCAAGGTCAGCTTGCACAGCGCAGATGCCAGAGCCGGCTGGTGCCATCGTGTTGACGGCGGCTACTGAGTGCCGAGACAACTCTGCGCCTATGAGCTTGGCAAAGCCTGCCGGCCGGTCGCGCAGCGCACAGAATAGATATTCGCCAGCGCCGCAGCCGGCGTCGAGCACGCTGAGCGAGCTCCATGGCTGCAGCCACGGCTTGATCCATGCGTCGTACTGATTCTGATATCCCTGCAGTCTGGCCGTGTCTTTCCTCGCTGCAGCATCCGCGTGAAAGTTGGATTCACGATAAGCAGCTCGCGCGCCTCCGTCATACGGATTGAGGAAGATGGATTCGCAGGACATGCAGATGCTGTAGCAGTACACAGTCGAGGCAGCATCGAGCAGTGGCACCATGTTGAAGTAGGCGCCATGGACCTGCAGATCTTTCTCGAGCCGCGAGAACGGTATACGCCATAGAGCTTCCAGATGCACGCTGCCGCAGACTGGACAGGTGGATCGCTGAGTATCACCGAAGGTTTTCATCGATCGAGCTCCTGCATCTCGGTGAGAATCTCGCGCGCTGTCTTGTGCTCAACAGCCAAGCCAGCGAGCTCGAGTTGAGCAAAGCAGTTAGAAAAGGCATCGCTAAGCAGCGTAGGAGTTACGTTCTCAGCTCCGTTCCAGCACTCCCACCACAGTGAATGGCAATGCGTCTTGATGTAGAGAGTCCCTCGAAGAACAGGAGACGTCTGCAGCCAGCTTTGTACTACTGCCGGCACAGCTGCCATGCCCTGCTTGGCTATCGTCTCTACAGACAGTGCGCTCGACGGCGTCTGCGCGTTCCAGATGAGAAACGACCTCGGACGGAAGGCATGCGCTCCAATGGCACGCGCCTGCGCGGGCGGTGTGTCGTAGCCCATGTAGGCATCAACTGGCAGCACAGTGTGTGGCAGCTTGACTGTAGGGTCGCACCAGGAGCGGCCAGCAGGAAACGTGAAGTCACCGAAGCAGCCAAGGGACTGCAGGACGGAGATCTCATTCGTGACGTTGCAGATCGATCTGTCACTGCCGTTAAGCGCCCAACAGCCATGCACGAAGCCCCAGCTGCTTACATCTATCGAAGTGTTTCGGGCGTAGTGGTCGAGGTGCAGCTTTATGACCGCAGCGATCCTCTCAGCATCCAGCTCGGGGTCTACTTCCCATTTCGTGCAGGCCGACGAAGTCCACCACTCGTGATGCAGATGCACGTGCCAGTCGATACCAGGCTGGGCGTCCAAGTACTGCAGGAGCTCTTCCTCGTGGCCCTTGTGCGACGAGTCGTCGAAGAGCAGATCGCCCATCGGATACATCCTGGGGATGTAGTTGGGATCGACCTTCTCTTTGTCTGCGTAGCAGTAGCGCTGTGATGAGCAGAAGAGAGACAGCTTCTGCAAATGCGGCAGCTGCAGTCTGCGCTCATTCAGCGTCTTCACTGCAGCTAGGCCCACTGGAGCGCCGCCGGCATCTTTGCGGAAGGGCTCAAAGTGATCGCAGTGGAAATGCACGATGCGCTGCACACCGCGTGCAGCTGCTATATCAGCCAACCTCTCCATGGTGCTCGCATCTTTTCAGTTGTGTGCGTGATTGGAAAATCACGGCGCGCTCGGGCACCACCGGCAATGTTGTAGAATCCTTCTTTGCCCTCGCCGTTGGAGCCCCGCCACCAATGCTGTTCACGGGTCACGATCGCAGGATTGGCAACTAGTTCGTCGTAGCTCAATATGTGACCATCGCTGCCTCCATGATAGACAGCCTGATGGTCGACGTGAGCATCGAATAGGTGCCAGCGTTCCTGATACAGCAGCTCGGTCACTGTATGACCATTGCTGCCATCGGTGTGGTAGACAGCAATATCTCGGCCGTCTACATCGAGCATGTTCCAGGCGAAGTAGCGCAGTATTCGGCAGTGCTGGTCGCACCAGCCGCTGCCTTCGAGCAGGATCTCCTCTGGATGCGCCAAGCCACTATGCGCAGCCTTCGAAGGCAGGCTTGTCCCAATCCAGATCATGAGACGGACAAGCTTAGTTTCTAGGTTGCCACTCTGCCCCATAGCTGTAGCTGCGAGCAGGAACTTGCGCTTGAGCGCATGCAGCCGCTCGTCTGTTTCAGCCCGGACCCACTCACTCATTTCGTAGAGTGATCTCATGCCAGCTCGCGCAGCGTCTCGTGCACCCAGTTTATGATCTTGAACTGCTCTTGGCGCGTAGCTCGCCCATAGCGCATGCAGTCCATGACAGGATCAGCTCTACCTGCTGGCACCAGACTGACATCAATGCCAGTGACTAGATCATTCAACCAGCTGGCCACGGCAGCGAAGCCTTGCAACGCAGATGGCGCTGACGAGAAAACCCTTCGCATCTCACTGGTCCACTCTTCAGACCATTTGCCATAGCGGCTGAGCTGCTCTGATACAGCGCTGGCAGCTCCAGGCATCTGGCTGAGAGCGTCTGCCCATTGCGTATCGGAGCATTCGGCTCCACGGATCATGATGCAATAGGAGGCCAGCGTCTTGTCCAGCGAGCAGGCATGCACAGGCTGTTCAGCTCTATTGGCTCCTGCTGTCCAGCATGCATAGGAGCCTATTCCGTTAAGGAGCGCTGCCATCTCCGCGGGAGCGTATTCACGCACATGATATGCGTTGCGGCAGTGCCAGACATCCCAGTTGGGCGTCGAGAGAAATAGCAGTCCGCGGGCTATTCGCAGTAAATGGCTCAAGAACGCGCTGTCATCTTCGACATGCTCGATCACATCAAAGCAAGTTACTATGTCAAAGGACAGGTCACGGAACAGGCCGACATCGATTCTGGCCACCCCAGGTCCTGCAGGCAGCGGGTCAATGCCAAGGACCTCTTTTGCCCCACGGGCGCGCAGCGTGACCAGGCCAGAGCCCGTGCCGGCACCCACGTCGAGGATAGTGCGGTTCTCGGCGTATGCTCCAGCAACGTGATACCAGTGCTCTTGAGAATGCCCAGGCTCCTTGAGCCTGTCTTCCAGGCTTAGCTGCTCAATGGGAACGACTGGATTCTCGTTGCGGGGCATATATCTACTCGATGTGCTGCCACGACTCTCGTCGGACAGCGCGGCTGATGGTATTGTAGGCTACGCCGTATCTGGCTCCTATATCAGTAAAGGACAGATCTCCACCGGCGTAGGCTTTTCGTATGGCTTTCACTTGGGCACCTGTAAGCTTGGCATTGCTCTTCTGCTCGCCCCTGGGCACTCTTTCCGGATGTCTATGCGCTCCGCTTCTAGCACCTCGTGCCTGCCGGCCTTTTTGCACCATATCGAGAGAATTGTCAGCCGGCGTGCCCACAAACAAATGCGCCGGATTACAGCAGGCCGGATTGTCACACGAGTGGCAGATCAGTTTGCCAGGAGGGATCTTGCCAACTGACAGTCTATAGGCTACTCGGTGCGCTAGTAACTTATGTACGTGGTCGTAGGCATAGTATCCATATTGACTGTGTCCTGACCGCGCACCTAGCCACAGCCAGCAGGCGTCCGGTGCAGCAATACGCACCCTGCCCCAAAACCTCTCTGCGAACGCGGAGTCGTACAGCATGTTAAAGGCCCATGCGCAGGAACTTGCAGTATCTGCCCCGCCACGCTGACCAGCTCCACCGTTCTAGTATTTCCTGCCTATTGATTCTGCCCATCTCAGTTATTCGTGCTGGATCTGACTTCAGCTTGACGATGGCCTCTGCGATTGCACTTACACTGCGGTCAACGAGCACAATGCCAGAGTCGCCGAAGTGCTGCAGCTGCGAATCGTGTACCTGCCGATGATCACCGACATCGGTAGCTATAAGAGCGAGGCCAGAAGCCATCGCCTCATGCGTGCTGTTGCTCGATCCCTCGTAGAGAGATGCGCAGATTGCTACATTTGCTTTCCTGTAGAAATCAGGCATGCTCTCGACTGGTATTCTAGTTGTAGAATACTCGGCTGACACCAGCGGAACGTCCGCCTGCTGGCAGGCTGGAATGACCA
>Ga0316630_10000746_pt1 | contig 11005 bp, 8 predicted proteins | sample OWC_May_M1_C1_D6_FD_207658 | JGI IMG/M metagenome (GOLD analysis project Ga0316630, IMG submission 207658) | Wetland soil microbial communities from Old Woman Creek delta, Ohio, United States - OWC_May_M1_C1_D6_A | ecosystem: Environmental > Terrestrial > Soil > Wetlands | place: USA: Ohio...
TGACATGCGCCGATAAAGAGCATAGGATTCCACATAGAAACCGCGCTGGAGATTCTCAAAAACCAGACGAACCGGACGCTTCGCCAAGACCGGCTGGAGGAATTCCTGGGGAGAGCGGTCAAAGCCCGGCCGGCCAGGTAAACCGGAAAGGGGTGGTCAAAGCCCAAAAGATGAAAGTTTACTTAAATTCTGAAATTGGATTTTTACCCCCGCCGAACCCGCCCCCCTTTATGATCTCTTCCCGACGGCTGTCCTGGATAAAGCCGGTTTTATGGTTTTCCCTTTGTTTAACCTTGGTCTCTTGGACGAAGGCTTCCCCTCTTCACGGCGCCCCGAAGGCCCTCCACGACTCGCCGCTTTCCTTTTCTTCCTCCTCTTCCCCGGACTTAGCCCCCTTGGGAGCCAATGGTTTCTATCCATCCTTTGACCGAATCGCGGGTGGGAAATTCATCGAAAATCGGCAATCCTACCAGTTTCATTATACCGTCGATCCCATCCTCCAGGCCTCCATCGAGGAAGTCTTTCGCGCCCACAAGCCCCCTTACGGCGCTTTTGTGGCCCTGAATCCCAAAACCGGAAAGGTCCTATCCCTGACCGAGTATTCTCGGGATGCTTCGGGGAATGGGGGAATCTGGAACCGGGCAACCTATCCGGCGGCCTCCGTTTTCAAGATTATTACCGCGGCCTGCGTCCTCGAAAAAGGAGCATTGAATTACAACTCTCCGGTTTCCTTCCGGGGAAATCAGTACCGCTTGGGACCCAGCAAGATCAGCCAGACATCCAAATGGGAACATCAGACTCAATTCGATGAAGCCCTCGGAAAATCGAACAACGTCGTTTTCGGCCGGGTGACTTCCCACCTGGTCGGATCCCAGACCCTGCGACAGTACTCTACCGCCTTCGGGTTCAACCAGCCCCTTCCCTTTGATTTCCCCGTGGAAACGAGCAAGGCGGTAATCCCCGAGGAGAGCTATGAACTAGCCCGGTGCGGAGCGGGGTTCGGCGAAGTTACCCTAAACCCTCTTCACGCGGCGCTGATCGCCGCGGCCATCGGCAATCAGGGAGTCATGATGCGCCCTTACTTGATCGAAACCGTCCGGAACTCTGAAGGCGAGGTTCTCTACGAAGCCCAAAGGAAGGTCTGGGCCCAGCCCATTTCGGCCAGAACCGCTCAGGACCTGAACCGCATGATGCGCCGCACGGTGGATGACGGAACCGCTTCCCGTACGTTTCAACGCTACGGAAAGGACCTGCTGAAGAAGGTGACGGTCAGCGGCAAAACCGGGTCTCTGAGCGGGGACAACCCTCCGGGCCTTTACGACTGGTTCGTGGGATTCGCCCCTGCGGAAGACCCGCGGATCGCCTTTTCCGCCATGGTCGTAAACTCCCATCGTTATAAACTGCGGGGGGCCTTTGTCGCCCAGGAGGCTCTGAAGATTTTCTTCCGGGATCAGGTGAATTGAGGGTTCATTTGGGATTGCCTGTATAGGGCTTGCCGCACACTTTGCAGAAACCCTGGTCGTTCACAACGCCGATACAGGTCCCATCGCTGCACAGGATACGCTGGGAGAAGTCCATATCCTCTTCTTTTTCCGATGTTTTTGGGAGGGATTCCCCCTTCTCCAGTTTCAGGCCGCAGCGGTGGCAGAAAAGGCCTTCTTCCAGGACCTCCGCGTTGCAGGATGGACAGTTGTGTCCGCCTATTTGCTGGCTGCAATGGGGGCATTTCATGGTTCCAGACTCCTTTGGTAGGTAAGAAAATTGCAGGATAAGAAATTTTTACCACATCCGGGCGGATTCTTCAAGCCTTGGAAGAAACTCACGGTTAGCCATTGTAAAGGGCAGGAGGAAACATGACCGCATGCAGATGGGTGCCAGGCCCGGGGGCAAGGACCTTCTGGGCAAAACTCATGATGCGGCTTCCGTTGCATGAAACGGGCAAGCCAACCATCCAAACTCCCCATGGAAAATTCTCTCTCAGGGCAGGGACGACCGGCCGGTCGCCCGTTCAGCCCGCCGCACCCTGCGGAAACCAGTCCAAGCCTCCTGGGGAAGGGCCAGCCCGGCCGATGCTTTTTACCCAGAAGCTCCTGGCCCCCGGAACACAACCGAAGCTTTCCGGAATTGTCAGATTCTAACTGTCCCCCGGCGGAGTCGAGGATTTTTTCTATCCATATTTTCTCTCAGAGCCATTGTGCCGATTGCCATCCATGATCATCGACGCCCACACTCACCTGTTTCCCCAAGAGGTGAGAAAGAAACGAAAAATCTATTGCTCCCGGGACGAAGCTTTCCGGCTTCTTTACGGAGATGAAAAGGCCCGCCTTGCAGGGCTGGAAGACCTCCTGGAAGTCATGGATCGGGAGGGAGTCGATAAAAGCGTGATCTGCGGCTTCCCCTGGAGCGACCCGGGACTCTGCCGGGCAGGAAACGATTACCTTCTTTCCTGCTACCGGGAATCCCCTTCGAGGATCCTTCCCTTTGTCTGCTTTCCGATTCGGGCAGCCCGCCAAGCGGAAAAGGAGCTGGAACGTTGCCTATCCCTGGGGGCCAAGGGAATCGGGGAGCTGGCCTTTTACGACGGAAGCATTACCGCCCGGGACGTCGAGCGTCTATCGTCTCTTTTGAAATCCCATGGACGGCCCGGAATTCCTCTTCTCCTCCATGTGAACGAACCGGTGGGTCATGAATATCCGGGAAAGAGCATGAAAAGCCTCCAGCCTCTCTACCAGCTTCTCCTACGGATTCCCGAGATGGAAGTGATTCTGGCCCACTGGGGAGGAGGGTTTTTCTTTTACGAGCTCATGCCGGAGGTAGCCCGGGCTGCGCGGAGGCTTTACTATGATACCGCGGCATCCCCTTTCCTCTACCGGCCTCAAGTGTATTCTCTCGCCGTCCAGATTGTCGGACCCGGCCGGATCTTATGGGGGAGCGACTTTCCTCTGATCTTCCCGGCCAGGTATTTTCGGGAACTGGCCGAGGCCGGCCTTTCCTCCCGGGTCCGGAGCCAGATCCTGGGAGAGAACGCGCGGCAGCTTTTGGGCTTAAGATAAGGGCTGGCCTTAGGGACAAATATCGGATAAAATAAAATCCAACTTATTTTTTCCTCTCAGGATCGTATGATTAAAAAAATGTTGATTAACGCCCAGGACCCGGAGGAGAGCCGGATGGCTATTGTGGAGGACGGGGTTCTGGCCGAGCTCATCGTCGAGACTTCCCTTGCCGCCCCGACCCGGGGAAATATTTACAAGGCCAAAATCGTCAATATCGAGCCTAGCCTGCAGGCGGTCTTCGTGGATTACGGAGAATCCCGCCATGGTTTCCTTCCCTTCTCGGAAATCCACCCCAGCTATTACGCCCCCTCTGCCCAGGAGCGGGAAAAGGAGTCCCGCCCCCGCATCCAGGAGCTGATCCGGCGCAACCAGGAAGTGCTGGTACAGCTGGAGCGGGGAGAGATGGGAACCAAAGGCGCGGCCCTGACCACCTATATCTCCCTGCCCGGCAGGTATTTAGTCCTCATGCCCGGGAGCGATGGGGGAGGGATCTCGCGCAAGATCGAAGGGGAGAAGGAACGGCGGAAGATCAAGGAGATCGTCCACGATCTCGAGGTCCCCGAAGGGATGGGCGTGATCGTGCGGACCGCGGGCCTGGACCGGGCCAAGACCGACCTGGCCAAAGACCTGCAGTACCTCCTCCGACTCTGGGAATCGATTCAGGGAAAAGCGGAGAAGACCTCCGCCCCGGCGCTGATTTACAAAGAGCGCGATTTGGTCATCCGCTCCATCCGCGACTACTTCACCCCCGAAGTAGAAGAGATGCTGATCGACAACAAAGAAATCTTCAACCAGGCCAAGGAATTCTTCCGGACCATCATGCCCCGTTACCAAAACAAGCTCAAACTCTACGGAGAAAAAAGACCCCTCTTCTCCAAATACGAGCTGGAAAAACAGATTGAGACGATTTACGAACGGAGGGTTCCCCTCCAGTCGGGGGGGTCCATCGCCGTGGACCCCACCGAGGCTCTGGTTTCCGTGGATGTCAATTCGGGACGGGCCACCCAGGGAAGGGGCATGGAAGAGACGGCCCTCCGGACCAACCTCGAAGCCGCCGAGGAAATCGCCCGCCAGCTCAGGCTTCGCGACCTGGGCGGCCTGGTGGTGATCGATTTCATCGACATGTATGACCGAAAACATAAGCAGGAGGTCGAGCGGTCCCTGCGCAACGCCCTGAAGAGGGACAAAGCGCGGATTGAGATGGGGCGGATCAGCCGTTTCGGCCTTCTGGAACTCTCCCGGCAGCGTATCCGTTCCGCTCTCAGCGAAAAGACCTTCACCCCCTGTGAGAATTGCGAAGGAACCGGCCTGGTTAAATCCACCGAATCAGCGGCCTTAGCGGTTTTGCGTCAGGTGCGGGCCGGCCTGGCCCGGGGAGGCTGTACTCAGGTCCGGGTGGAACTCCCGGACGAGGTGGCCATCTACCTGCTCAACCAGAAAAGGGAAGAGCTCTTTCGCCTGGAAAAGGTTTACGGCCTGAAGATTCAAATTGCCGGGCATCCTGGGTTGCCCCACCACAAGACCCACATCAGCTTCCATCGTGGAGAATCTCTTCCCCGGGCCGAGAAATCTCACCGGGAGGAAAAAGAAGGCGTTCTCTCTCCGGAATCCCGCAGGACAAGGGTCACATCCGAGGAAGCCGACCGCCTGGCCATTGAAGAACTGAAAAAAGAGACCAAGGAGAGTTTTTTGAAAAAATTCTTCTGGCCCCCCTCCCTTTGGCGGGAAATCTGGAAGCCCTCTTCCGCTCCGCCATCCTCACCGTCCCAAGGCCATGGAGCGGTTCAGGAGACCTCCCAGGCGCCCAAGAAATCGGAAGACCTGATCTAATCCCCAATCTTTGCTGGAGGAAAAAACAAATGGGGCCTCGGTTTCAGCCAAGGCCCCTTTTGTTCCAATCCGCTTCTACCCTCATTCGGATGTGGCGGATATTCTGAATTCCGCCTCCTGCCTTACCTCTCATTCCGCATTCCGCAATACGCATTCGTCATTTCTCAAAATCCTCCGCTGATTTCAATGCACTGGCCGGAGACGTAATCGGAAAGGGAGGAAGCGAGGAATAGAATCGGGCCTGCCGCCTCTTCCGGGGTTCCGGCCCTTCCCATGGGAATGATCATCCTCATCATGTTACGCAATCCCGCGGGAATCCCGATGGCCACCGCCTGTCCATCCCGGTCCAGGGTCTGGCCGGCTTCTTTCTCTTTGGTAAGACGGGTGTCAATCCAGCCGAAGGCCACGGCGTTGACCTGGACGTTGAGCGGCCCCCACTCTTTGGAAAGAGCCCGGGCCAGGCCGATGGTTCCCGACTTGGCAGCGGCGTAATTCGCCTGCCCGGCATTGCCCCTCGTTCCGGCGATGGAGGAGACGTTGATGATCTTCCGGTTCACCACCTTTCCGGCATCTTTCTCCTGCTTGGCCGCCTCCCGCAGATAGGGTGCAGCGGCCCGAATCAGGCGGAAGGGGGCGGTCAGATGAACTCCCAGCATGGCTTCCCATTGCTGGTCGGTCATCTTGTGAATCACTGCGTCCCAGGTAAATCCGGCGTTGTTCACCAGGATATGGAGGCCGCCCCATGCTTCGACCGCCTTTTTCACGATTCCCTCGGCAAATTCGGGCTTGGTCACGTCCCCGGGATGGGCGAGAGACTCGCCCCCGAGTTTTTTAATCTCCTCTGCCGTTTCCCGGGCCGGCGCGGGGTCGATATCGCTCACCACGACCCTGGCTCCTTCTTTGGCAAACAGAAGGGCCACGGCCCGGCCGATCCCCCGCCCAGACCCGGTCACGATGGCCACTCGGTCCTTCAGCATCTTTTCCATGGTTGTTCTCCTTTCAACGGAAAAAAACCTTTTTCAACGCAGAGACGCAGAGAATTCGAATAAAAATCCCAAATTCCAAGAACCAAATCCCAAATAATCCTTGAAAATCAATTTCCAAAATCCCAAATCCTGACGGTTAGAGTTTTAAAAATTGGACATTGGGATTTATTTGGATTTTGGAATTTGTTCTTTTGCATTTTATTATCCCGGTGTCCTCTGTGTCTCTTTGGTGAGGTATCTTTACCTCCCGATGATCGCTACGCTGCACACGTTGGTCGACGGGATCCCGCCCAGGTTGTGAGTCAGGCCGAAGCGCGGGTTCTTCACCCTGCGCTCCTCCGGCCACCTCTCCAGGAGCTGGCTGTACATCTCATAGAGCATTCGCAACCCGGAGGCTCCGATGGGATGACCGAAGCATTTCAGCCCTCCGTCAGGCTGGCAGGGAACCTTTCCCTTGAGGTCGAAGAATCCATCCAGGATATCGTCGATGGCCTTGCCCCGCGGCGAAATCTGCAGGTCCTCGTACACGGTGAGCTCGGTGATGGAAAAACAGTCGTGGACCTCCATCATGCTGACCTCTTCCCTGGGATTCCTGATCCCCGCCTCTTTGAAGGCCATCTGCCCCGCTCGGAAGGTGGTCTCCAGGTGGGCCCCATCCCAGTTTGTGAACAGGGCCTCTTCTCCCGAGGAGACGGAAATGGCCAGGGCTTTCACCAGAACGGGATCGATTTTCTTCAACGACCGGGCGATTTCCGGAGTGGTCACGATGGCCGCCGCCGACCCGTCGCTCACCCCGCAGCAGTCAAAGAGGCCCAGGGGATAGGCGATCATGGGGGCGTTGATAATCTGCTCCTCCGCCACGGCCTTGCGCAGATGGGCCTTGGGATTCAAGGCTCCGTTGGCATGGCTCTTGGCCGAAATGTGGGCGATGGCCTTCTTTCCCAGTTTGGGATCGACCTGGTATTTGGCGAAATAGCTCGTAGCCAGTTGGGCGAAGAGACCTGGCGCCGTGGCATTGGGTCCCACCAGGGCCTGCATCTGCCCGAAGGCGGTGGTCGCCGGAAGTCCTCCGTATCCCGTATCTTTGAGCTTTTCCACCCCCAGGGCCAGGCAGATATCGTAAACCCCTGCGGCCACGGCATAGCAGGCGCCCCGAAAAGCCTCGGTGCCGGTAGCACAGTAGTTCTCCGTGCGGGTCACCGGGATAAACGGCAGTTTCAGGGTCGTGGCCAGGGGAACCCCGCTCTTTCCTACATTCACCTCATCGATGTGGGTCCCGAACCAGGCCGCCTGGATCTCTTTTTTCTCGATCCCCGCGTCGGCTAGAGCTTCCTGAAAGGCCTCAATGATCAGGTCCTCGCCGGAGGATTCCCACCTCTCTCCAAAGCGGGTGCATCCCATGCCCAGAATCGCCACCTTGTCACGAATTCCGGTTGCCATCTATGCCACCTCCTTTTGGGGAACGGCTTTCCAGAAATACCCGTGGATGTCTCGTTTCTCGTCGTAGTATTTTTTGCGGAAACTGAAAGCGACCGGCATGCCTACCTTGAGGTCTTCCAGGGTGCAGTCGGTGAAGTTGCACAGGATCCTTCCCCCCCCCTCAAATTGCACGTAGCCGTAGAGTTCGGGGGGATCGTAGGAGGCGGCCAGCATATCCCCGGTATAGCTGAAAATCTTCCCCTTCTTGTCAGCGAAGGGATAGTCTTCCATCTGGTCCACGGCCCCGCATTCTGGATTGGCGCAGATTCTCTGGGGAGGGAACTGGGGCGTCCCGCATTTTTTGCAGCGCGACCCGATGAGGCCCAGCACCGCTTTTCTCTTTCGCCAGAGAAAGCTCCAGCGGGTGATGAAATCCGCTTCGCCCCGGAGTCCGATGTCCACTGGGATCATACCCCGGAACACGGCATATTTCTGGTAGCTGTTGAGTTCGGCCCGGTTGGCCAGGCTTCCCTTCACTCCCTTTCGGCCGTTGAGCTTGCCGATTCCCTCGGTGACTTGGAAATAGAGGGCGTCGCAGCCGTTTCCGAAGCTTACCACCAGGAGCTTGTCGCCCGGCTTGGCTTCTTCCAGGGCCTTCGCCAGCATGATCAGGGACTGGGCGGTCCCCGTTTCTCCGACGGTGTTGTGCTGCGGATCCTGGATCTTGGCAGGGTCGAGCTTTAGGATCTTGGCCAGGTTCCGACGTTCCGAGTCATAGAGGCACTGGAAGATGATTTTCGAAAAGTCGCTGATCTGGACATTGCATTTCTTCGCCAAGCCATGCACTGCCCTGGGAATAAACTCATCGAACCCCAGGTCCCGGATCCAGCGGTCTTCCCACTGTCGGTCGAAAGTCGTTTTGGACCCTCGGTAGTGATCGACAAAATCCGCGGTCAAAGAATACCACCCCTTGAATTCGGCGATGGTCTCTTCTTCCCCGATCAGGAACGAGGCCCCCCCGTCCCCGAAGATCATCTCCTGGGGGCTGCCCATCTTGCCCAGGCGGCAGTCTGCGGCGCAGACCACGGCCTGCTTCAGGCTCTTGGACCCCACCCCTTCCAGGGCCGAGAGGAGAGCCGAGGTTCCGGACTTGAGAGCCCCGGAAAAATCTGCGGAACGAATGTCGTCCCGCAGGTTCAGAGCCATGGAAATAATGCCCGAGTTCTGCCTTTCCGCGTAAGGCATGGTGGTTGAGGCAAAATAGAGGGCATCCACCTTGGACCGGTCGAAACCCTTCAGGCAGTCGATGCCGGCTTCGGCGGCCATGGTCAGACTGTCCTCATCCTGGTTGGCCACCGCTTTTTCTCCCTGGGCCAGCAGGATGTTGGTGGGATTAATCCAGCCCATGGCCCCGAAGATGGTCATCCGTTTGAGCCGGTATCGGGGAACATAGGCTCCGAAGGAAACAATTCCAGCCATATTCACCTCCTCAAATGGATTGTAGGAAAGAATCTACAAGAACTCAACCTGGGTAAAAATCGGATGTCTTGCCTTCAATAAACCTTGAATCTCTTTTTGCTGATCTTGGCCCTCAATTCTCTCGACTTGCGAGACCGGCCGCCCGGCTTCGTTCTTTCCCTTCTTCCAGGTCCGGATGTAGCCGGGGACCTTGATGAAGGCGCATCCCCCGGGTCCGCAACACGAGGCTTCAATTCCGGCCATTCCTACAAGATAGAACACCTCCTTCCCCCGATAATGTAACTTTCCTTCCTCTACAAACAGGTATCCCCCGCCGAAAAAATCGACTCTCTGATTCAACTCCGGATGGACAAATTCAAACACCGGTTCGGAAATGGCGACCCCTTCGAAAACTGGTTTTGAGTTTCAAGGCCCCTGGTCAATTCCCCGCTCCCTTTTTCGCCCTCGGCCGGGAGGGCAAACCTGGACCTGGAAAATTTATTCAGGATTCTTGAATCTCCGTTCGCTGGTAGATGACTACCTCATAGCCCAAAATATCCAAGGTATATTGGACCGGTCCAAGGCGGACATCGTAGATCATTCCGCCAGCCGAGGCATCTTGTTCTTTGTCCCTGGGAAAGGCATTGGCTTCCAGCAGGTAATCCAGAATCCCCCGAACCTCTGTAAAGGTCAGGTCCAGGTCGGTGAAGATGTTGAATAGAAGGTTGCGGTGGTGGAAAGGATACACTTCCATGTTGGGCCCCGGGAGAAATTTGGCCCCATCCTAGCAAAAAACAAAACCTTCAGCAATACATTTTTCGTATTCGAACAATACGTCTTCAAACTATTTATCCAGAAAAAGACTGGCGAATTTTGGATATAGGGTAGGATTTTGCACCTCTGAACGGGAAAGGACCTGCGAGCGACCCGGGATTGCTATTTTGGGGGGAAAGAAATTTTCCATGAACGTAGGGGCGATTCACGCATCGCCCCTACATTCGGCAATAAGCCATCGTGTATGCATCCCGGCTTGAGTCGCTTTTTTTCCAGGTTATTTCCGGTAAACCTCCGGGTTGAGAATATTGGGAGGGACCTCGCCCCGGATGACGGCCAGGAGGTTATTCACCGCTCTCCTCGTCATGGCTTCCCGGGTTTCGTCGGTGGCGCTGCCGATGTGAGGAACCAGGACGGCGTTCTCCATCTGGAGAAGCTCGGGGGCGACCTTGGGCTCCGCCTCGAAAACATCCAGGCCGGCCCCGGCGATTTTTCCCGCCCGCAGGGCCTCGACGAGCGCCTTCTCATCCACCACTGGCCCCCGGGAGGCATTGATCAGGTAGGCAGTCTTCTTCATCAGACTCAACTCTTCCGCGCCGATCAGGTGCTTCGTCTCTGCGGTCAGGGGAACATGGAGGGTGACGAAATCGGACATTTGAAGAAGGTCCCTTAGGGGGAAGAACTGGAGTTGATGCTGCTGCTCGATGGCCGGGTCCAGGCGGCGGATGTCATAATAAACGATCCTCATGTTGAACCCCTGTCCCCGCCGGGCCACGGCCGAGCCGATTCTTCCCAGGCCGATGACGCCCAGGGTTTTGTTATGAACGTCCCCCCCGATCATCAGACTGGGGGTCCAGCCCGTCCATTTTCCCGCCCGGACAAACCGGTCGGCCTCCGCAATCCGCCGGGCCACTCCCAGGATCAGGGCAAAGGTCAGGTCCGCGGTGGTATCGGTCAGGACATCCGGCGTGTTGGTGGCGGCGATTTTCAGCCGCGTGGCCGCATCCAGGTCGATATTGTTGAATCCCACCGCATTATTCGCGACGATCTTCAAATCCTTTCCCGCCTCCAGGACCTTGGCGTTCATGGGGTCGCTGCCCATGGCCAGGATCCCCATTTTCCCCGGCAGGGCGGCCATGATCTCCTCCGGGGTCATAGACCGGTTTTCCCGGTTGAGGGTCACCTCGGCCTTCTCCTGCAAGAGCCGCAAGGGCCGCTCGTAAACCTGGCGCGTTACCAAAACTTTCGGCTTCATCTCTTCTTTTTCCTTTCCCTTTTTCATTTTCCCCTATCCGCTCCCGGATCGAATCTCCCATGGAGGATCGAGGTCATCGCCCGAAGTCGGGCTCTCCCGTACCGCCCGTCTTTTAAGGCACCTCTTTTTTCATGGCGATTTCGTAGGCTTTGATCTTCCGGTGCAGGTTGCTTCTTTCGATCCCGATCATTTCCGCGGTTTTGGATATGTTCTCGTCGTTTTCCGACAGT
>Ga0316630_10000747_pt1 | contig 11000 bp, 5 predicted proteins | sample OWC_May_M1_C1_D6_FD_207658 | JGI IMG/M metagenome (GOLD analysis project Ga0316630, IMG submission 207658) | Wetland soil microbial communities from Old Woman Creek delta, Ohio, United States - OWC_May_M1_C1_D6_A | ecosystem: Environmental > Terrestrial > Soil > Wetlands | place: USA: Ohio...
CGGCGGTACAAGATCACGAACGGCAAGCTCCTCGTGTCCCGCGTGTACGGGCCGCTCGTGATCTCGTACAAGTTCGCCGAGCACTCGATGGCCGACGGCCTCCTGCCGGGCGGCTCGACCGTGATCTGGCCGTACTTCTGCGGCAACTTGTTCCCGTGTCACTCGCAGCCGGCGGATGGCACGAAGTTCACGCTCGCGCTCGACGGTGTGCCGGCCGGCAAGACGGCCGTGTACCCCGAAGCGATCGGGAGCGATGCGCCGCCGTACATGATCGCCTGGGCGGTCGGTGCGTACACGCGCGCGGACCTCGGCACGACGCCGGCGGGCACGAAGCTGACCGTCGACTGGTTGCCCGGCGGCGAGACGGCCGCGCGCGCCGGCACGAAGAACTTGCTGAAGGTCTTCGACTGGTACGAGCAGACGCTCGGACCGTACGCGTTCGGCAAGCACGCCGGCGCGGTGTCCGTGATCTGGGGCGAAGGTCTCTACGGCGGCATGGAGCACCATCCGCTGTGGCACGTCGCGAAGGATGCGATGGGCGACGAGGTCACGCAGGCGCACGAAGCCGCGCACGGCTGGTTCGGCGACGGCGTGCGGCTGCGCTGCTGGGAAGACTTCGTCCTCTCGGAAGGCACCGTGAGCTACCTGTCCGCGCGCGCGCTGTCGGTCGTCGCGCCGGCGCAGGAAGCGCGGATCTGGGCGGACTACAAGGCCGAGCTCGACGCGGCGATCGCCGACGGCGGTGCGCCCGCGTGGCCGCGCGGCTGCAACCAGATCGACATCATCCAGGACAAGCTGTTCACGAACCTGCCGTACATGCAGGGTGCGTTCTTCTACAAGGACGTCGCGGCGCGGGTCGGCGCGGAGGTCCTCGACGGCGTGATCGGCCGCTTCTATCAGAAGTACAAGACCAAGCCGGCCGGGATGCAGGACATGATCGACGCGATCAAGGCCGAGACCGGCTTCGATCCGACGCCGATCGCCGAAGCCCGCCTGCGCAAGCAGTTCTGATCTGCCGTACCGATCGTCACAGCGGCGGCGCATCGTCGCGATCGTGGATCACGAGCGGATACCCCAGGAACGACCACCCACTGTCGATCCCGGTTCCCGCGTAGATCGAGACGCCGAACCGACCGGGTCCGACGGGCACGCTACCGACGACCGTTGGCAGCACCTCCGTCCCGCCAACGACCTGTGAGGAGACCTGTGCGGAGCATCGAAGGTTGGGACGCCCCGCCGGCGCGGCGGGCTCGAAGGTCGCGACCAGCAGCTGGATGCTCCTGAACCCCGTCGTGCCGCTTCGGGTAACGCGCACGCCCGGACCGAACACCGAGATCGTCTTTCCCATCACGGAGTCGGCGAGCTCGCAGCCGATGTCGCGCGTCGGATCGGCGCCTGCCCGGACGATCAGTCGAATCGACGGATCAGGGGGAGTTGGAATTGTCGGAGTCGCGAGCGTCCGGAACGTGTAGGTCGTGGTTCCCGGCGCTTCGATCGATTCGTCGACGACGAGCGTGCTCGGCACCGCGGTGACTTCGGGCGACCTGAGTCGGTCGGTCAAGGTCCACGGTTCCCCCTCGCGGAGGCGCCACAGCTCCATGTTGAGATCGGGATTGGCGAAGCTCATCGAACATCGATACCGATCGCCGGGGAGCGCTGGAAACGGATCGCAGGCGTCGGGGATGCCGTCGGCGTCGGTGTCCGTCTCGCCGAAGTCGAGCGGACACGGGTCCTCGCCGTCGACCGGTGGGACGCCGTCGTTGTCGGTGGCATAGTCGCTCGCGCCTGCGATGCACGGGTCGATCGCGTCGGCGAGGCCGTCGTGGTCACGATCGGGTCGCATGTCCGCGTCGATCGACTGCTTGCCCGTGGTCGGTTCCAGGCCATAGATCTGATTGCACCCGGAGAGCGCGACGAGGGCGAGCGCGGTACGCACCCCTCCAACGTAACCCGTCGGTGATCGATCGGGCGACAAACCCTCGCCTCGATCGGTTCGGGCCACCGTGGCCATGATGATCGTCGCGGTCGTCCGCGGTAAGCTATCGATTGGGTTGCGAAGGATGCGTGCAGGCAACGTGATGCCCCTCCTGCTCCTGGCGGGTGGATGCAACCAACTCTACGGGCTCGACAAGACGAGGACGGTCGACGCGGTCGTCGTCATCGACCGAGACAGTGATGGCGTGTTGGACGAGCAGGATAACTGCCCCGACGTCGCCAATACGGGCCAGGACAACCTCGATGCCGACGCCCAAGGCGATGCGTGCGATGCCTGCTCGTACGTGTTCGGTCCGGCGCTCGACCGAGACGGCGACGGGATCGCGGCGAGCGCCGACAACTGCCCGGCGGCCGACAACGTGGGGCAGGGCGACGCGGATGCCGATGGGATCGGTGACGTGTGCGACCCGAACCCCGGCGTCGCGGACACCGTGCGCTGCTTCGACGACTTCTCGATGGACGTTCCGCTGGCGTGGCCGATCACCGATCCGTGGCAGTGGCTCGGCACCGCGAACTCCGCGATGATCTTCCACAACCCGGCGACGGCGCCGCCGTTCTCGATCGCCGCGCGCGTGAGCAGCCTCCCGCCCGTGCGCGGCGCGGTTCAAGTCGAGCTGCTGTCGCCATCGACGACGGTCGGTGCCACGTCCGGGGTTGGCGTCGGGGCGCGCGATCTCTCTGCGGGTGCACGCTGCGAGATCGTCGGAACCGGAGGGCTCGCGTTGCGCCTGTCCGACGCGGGTGGGGTCTTGAAGGAGCAGGCGCTGTCGTTCAGCGGACAGCGCATGCTCGCGACGCTCGCGTACCAGATCGGGGCGGCGACGGCGCTCGACTGCACGGCGTCGACGGCGAATGGGATGCGGTTGACGATCCGCGCGACCTCGAACACCGCGATCGAGCTCGCCACGGTGGGCTTGTTCTCCACCAACACCAACGCCGTGTTTCGCGGCCTCGCGATCTACGACACCGCTCCGTAGCGCACTACTTCTTGCGCACGAGCGAGCCGGCCGGGATGAAGTCCTGCTTCGGCGACATCGCGATCGGATCGAGCTCGGTCGTGCCGCAATACATGCACGCGCCGTTCAAGATGACGTCGTGCGCGCAGTGGCCGCAGCGCACGCAGACGCCCTCGAGGCGCTCGGCGTGCGAGCACGTCGGGTCACCGAAGCCGGCAGGCGGTCGCGTCACGAGGACAGCCTACCGCAGGCGACGCGCGGCATCATGACCGAGGGCGGACGCCGTCGTCACGACGAGGCGAGCGTGGCGCGGAGGCGGGTCGCCAGCCCGGAGTGGCGCAGCGCGCGGCGCTTCGCGCCCGCGGCGAGGATCGGCTTCGCGCCGCAGATCGCGACGCCCGTGCGCGCCCGCGTGATGCCGGTGTAGAGCAGCTCGCGCGTGACGAGCGGGAGGTCGTCGTGGGGCAGCAGGAGCGCGACCGCGTCGAGCTCGCTGCCTTGGCTCTTGTGCACGGTGAGCGCCCATGCGAGCTCGAGGCGATCGCGGAGTGCCTCGATCGCGAACGGGCGCAGCTCGCCGGCGACGCGGAAGATCGCGCGGTAGTGGTGGCGGCCGAGACCCTCGTCGGCGCGCACGATGATGCCCTGGTCGCCGTTGAACAGGCCGCGCTGGTAGTCGTTCGCCGTGATCATCACGGGCTCGCCGGGGACGAAGTCGGGGCGGCCGGTGACCGAGAGGCGATCGAGCGCGAGCTCGTGGACGTGATCGTTGATCGCGATCGAGCCCGTCGACAGCGCGCGCGTGACCGTGAGGATGCGCGCACGGCCGAGCAAGAACCACAGCTGCTCGAGCTCGGAGTACTGGGCGTCGTCGACACGGCCGTCGACGAACCGGAACACGTGTTCCGCGAACCGCAGCGCGCGCGGACCCTCGAAGTGGTGCCAGAGCGAGGTCGCGACCGCGAGCGTGACGTCCTGCGCGCGCGGCGCGGCGGCCGTGTCGACCCACTCGACGCCTTGAAAGCGCAGCGTCCCGGGCGTGCGCGGCGTCGCGAGCGGGTGACCCTTGTCGGTGAGCCGGTGCGCGGTGCCTTCGTGCACCGCCTGCGCGGCCTCGTAGACGGCGCGGCCGTGGACGTCGCTCGTGTCCATGCGGAAGCTCTTCGCGAGCACCGCGACGCGCGACGTGATCGGGTCTTCTCCGCCACCGCGCGCCGCACTCGCCGCATCGTCGGCCGCGCGCACCGCGGCGGCCTGGAACAGGTCGGGTTGGCGGTGCGTGCGCAGCTCGATGCTCTCGGCACCCGCGAGATCGGCGAGCAGCTGACCCGCATCGATCGCCGGCAGCTGGTGCGCGTCGCCGATCAAGACGAGCGGTGCGGATGCGGGGAGCGCGTCGAGCAGCGCGTCGACGAGCTCGAGATCGATCATCGACGCCTCGTCGACGATCACCGCACCGACCGGCAGCGGGCTCTGCGCGTGGTGCGCGAACCGACCGCCGCGATAGCCGAGCAGGCGGTGGAGCGTCTGCGCGGCGGGCGGTGCCGCGGCGAGCGTGCGATCGGCGGCGGCGATCTCGCGACTCGTCGTCGGATCGACGGTGTGGGGCGGCGCGGACGTCGGCGCGCCGGCTGACGGCAGCGACGAGGAGATGAGCGCCGCGAGCTGCTCGCCGATCACCTGCGTGAGGCGGTTCGCCGCCTTGCCGGTCTGCGCGGCGAGCGCGACATGCTCGATGCCCATGCGCGCGAAGCCGCGCACGATCGCGGCGGCGACGACCGTCTTGCCGGTGCCCGGGCCGCCGGTCACGACCGCGAGCTTGCTCGAGAGCGCGAGCTCGACGGCGGCGGCTTGTTCGTCGGAGAGCGCGCGTCGGGCGGGATGGCGCACGAGGTCGGCGACGATGCTCGACGCGTCGCCGCGCGGGGCCGCGATGCGCTCGGCGAGGCGGGTCGCGACGCGTTGCTCGAGCCAGCGCGTGCGCTCGGTGTAGAGCGCGTCGTCGTCGACGACGAGCGGCAGGCGGGCATCGCGCACGCCGACGACGTGCGTGAACCGGCCGGTCTTCGTGAGATCGGTGATCGTCTTGATCACGCGCGGGACGTCGAGGTCGAGCTTCGCGACGCGGTTGATGTCGCCGACGAGCGTGCGCAGCGGGCCCTTCGGATCGAGCGGCAGGCGCGTCGACCCCTGACGCTGCGCGATCATGAGCGCCAGCACGAGGATCGCGAGCGCCTGCGCGTCCGCCTCGCCGAGCCAGCGATCGGCGGCCACGAGCTCCTCGGCCAGGTAGAGCCCCTCGTCGCCGAGATCGCACGTGCGTGCACCCGCGCCGATGCGGCGGAAGATGTCCGCGCTCGTCGCCGGGACGAAGCGCGAGCGCAGCGTGCCGCGTGGTTGGAGTGGCGTGCTCATCGCAGAGCCTCCGTCGTCGGCCGCGTGGAATCAGCGGCGAACGGGCGGCGCGCGATCTGCGCGAGCCACGTACGCCAGCCGTCGAGGGTGGTGTCGTCGATGCGCCACGGGACCACCAGGTCGTGCCGCATGAACACGAACAGCAGGCCCGCGAGGCGCCGGCCGCCGCGCAAGCGATCCGCCGCGATCGCGTAGAGGCGCGCCTGCACCGCGTAGTGCTCCTCGACCCGTGCCCGCGCCGCGGCGGCGAGGTCGGCGCCTGCGAGCACGTCGCTCTTGTAGTCGAGGACCCAGAGCTCGTCGTCCCACGACACGAGCGCGTCGATGAAGCCGCGCACGAAGCCGTGGTTGCGCAGCGACGCGGCGCTCGACGCGGGATCCATCATGTCGAGCGGATAGGCGAACTCGACCTCGCGCGCGAACGCGGGAGCCATCACGAGCGGAGGCAGCGTGTTGCCGTCGGTGAGCGCCAGCGGCTGCGTGAGCGTGCGCCACAACACGTGCCGCGCGTGCGGCAGGAAGCGCGGATCGATGCCGCGGGCGCGCGCGGCGTCGGTGAGCTGGTGCGCGACGTCGGGATCGCGTGCCCAGTCGGCGAGGTCGGGTGCGCTGCGGGCGACGTCGAGGTCGGCGACCTCGAGGACGTCGTGCAACAGCAAGCCGGAGTCCGCGCCGGGCGGCAGGTCGTCGGGGCCGACGAGCGGCGCGACGTCGACGGTACCGGAGGCATCGTCGACATCGAACTCGGCCGGATCGATCGCGAGCGCGTCGCCGGGCTTCGCGGCGGTCATCGGCAGCTCGAGGTCGTGGGCGAGGCGCGTGTACGACAGCATCACGAGGCCGGCGCGCTCGGGTGGCAGCGGGACGAGGTCGCTCGTCGACGGCGGCCGCGGCGCGACGAACTGCGCGAGCGCGTCGGGCGGCGGCTCGGGCAGCTCGGGCGTGTCGAGCGGAACCTCGATCGTCTCGAACACCACGCGCGTGCTCGCGGGTCTGCCGATCAGCGGCGCGAGGCAGCGCTGGATCGGCTGGTACGTCGCGTCCTTCTTCAGATCCGCGTAGAGCGGCAGGTAGAGGCGCACCTGCGCGCGCGTGAGTGCGACGTACGCGAGGCGCTGGTTCTCCTGATCGATCTCGGCCTCGATCTGCGCCCGCGTGGCGTCGTCGTGATCGCCGACGATGATCAACCGGCCGACCGCGTCGCGTAGCGCGCGGACTCCACCTTTCGGCCCACTCGCGAGGCCGCCGTAGAGGAACACGTACGGTGCCTCGAGGCCCTTCGCCTTGTGGATCGTGAGGATGCGGACGGCGTCGGCGTCGGTCTCCGCGCGCTGCACGTCGCGCTCGTCGGGGTGGCTCGACTCGTCGAGCATCCAGCGGCGGAGCCGACCGACCAGCTCGTGCAGATCGCTGCGCGCGCGCGCGAGCTCGGCGAGCAACAGCTCGATCAAGTGCCACGTGTTCGTCACCGCGCGCTCGCCACCGCCGAGCACGAGCGCGCGCTCCGCGAAGCGACTGTCCTCGACGATGCGGCGGAACAGCGTCTCGTACGCGCGCTTCGACGCGAGCTGGGCCCAGTCGAAGATGCGCGCGATCAGCGGATGGTGATCCGGCGCGTCGACGACCTGCATGAGGTCCGCCCACGGCACGTCGAAGAACCGCGTGCGCAACGCCCGCAGGCGCGCCGACCGATCGCGCGGCTCGGCGATCGCCGACAGCACGCACGCGAGCTCGGCCGCTTCGCGCGTGGCGAACAGCTTCTCGGGCTCGACGAGCGCGCACGGCAACCCGCGCGCACGCAGCGCCGCCGCGATCTCGGTGCTGTCGCGATTCGTGCGCGTCAGCACCATCACCTGGCCGAGCGCGAACGGCTTGATCTCACCCCGCGAGCTCCACGACGGCGGCCGCTCGCGCAGCGCCTCGATCGCATCGCCGATGCCACGGGCGAGGGCGAAGCGGTTGCCGTCGGCGTTCGCCTTGGAACCCGCCTTGATCGCGAGGACGGCGATCGGCGGCCGCGGATCGCTACAGATCACGTCGCCGCTCGCCTTCACCGGCTCGTCGTACGTGATGTCCCCGGCGAGCAGCGGCATCATCACGTTGCCGATCAGGATCTGGTTGACGGCGGTGACGAGCGCCTCCGTCGAACGGCGATTGACGTCGAGCGGAACGCGCGTCGCACCGGCCCGCAACATCTCGTCGCGAGCCTCGAGGTACGTCTTCACGTCGGCGCCGCGGAAGCCGTAGATCGCCTGCTTCGGATCGCCGACGATCGTGAGCCCGCGCGCGCCCTCGTGCATCCACACGGTACGGAAGATGTTCCACTGCACCGGATCGGTGTCCTGGAACTCGTCGATCATCGCCCACGGCGTGCGCTCGCGCAGCCGCGCCGCGAGCTCCGTGCCTCGCGGCCCGGTCAACGCGCGCCACACGAGGTGCAGCATGTCGTCGTAGTCGAAGTGACCGTGCTCCTGCTTGTCGCTCTGCACGCGCGCGAGGATCGACGGCAGCATCGTCGACGCGATCGCCTCGTCGAGCGACATCGTCGACAACACGCCCTTCGCCGCCGCGACGATGCCCGCCGACAGCTTGTTCGCGCGCGCGGCGACGAGCTCGACGGCCTCGCGGCAGCGATCGAGCATCGCGAGCAGCTGCGCGACCGGTGCGTCCCCGGGCGTGGCCTCGAGCGCCTCCGCGATCTCCGCGAGCCGACCGCCGAGCCACTTGCGCTCGCTCAGCAACGCGGCCGCGATGATGTTGCGCCGCGGCTCCGTCCCGAAGTGCTCGCGGAACGCATCCGCCGCGGCGCGCACGGCGTCCGCATCGAGCCGCCGCCGGAGCCGCGCATCGATGCCGATCCGCGCGCACGACAGCAGCAGATCGCGCAGCCGATCCACGGTGCGCCCGCTCGCGAGGAACGCTTCGAGCAGGTCGCGGTCCGGCGAGACGCGTGCGAATTGCTCGCGCAACAGCGCGCCGAACGCCGCGTCGAACGCGACCTCGTCGGCGACCTGCGTCTGCTGGAACAGCCGCTGCGACGCGAACGCGTCCTCGACGAGGATGCGATGGCAGAAGCCGTGGATCGTGAAGATCGGCGCGTGATCGAACGCCGTCACGGCCGCGCGCAGCCGCGCCCGCGCGGCATCGTCGAGGGACCAGTGGCTGGCGCCCTCGTCGCTGCCCGTGTGGCGGGCGAGCCGATCGAGCACGTCGCGAATGCGCATGCGCAGCTCGGCGACCGCCTTTTCGGTGAACGTGACGAGCAGGATCTGCCCGAGCTCTGCTCCGCCGAGGATCAAGTCGACGACGCGATGCTCGAGGAAGTACGTCTTGCCCGTTCCGGCGGACGCTTCGACGACGACGAGGCGATCGCCGGCCGGCGGCAACGACGTGGGGCGTGGCACGCGGATCGTGGTCATCGCGGACCTCGCGGCTGTTCGAACCCGTGGTCGCCGCTCATGCGCTCGACGAGCGGGGCGAGGCGGCGCAGCGCGATCGCCTGCGCGTCGGCCGGCGGCACGAGGCCGTCGCGGCGCTCGATCGGGCCATAGCCGAGCCCGCCGGTCGGGTCGCCGTGCTGGCGTGATGGCTTCGTCCCGGCGAGCGCCTTGACGAGGCCGTCGAACGGCAGCAAGTAGCCGTGCGGTTGATCGAGGAGCTCGGTGACGACGGCCGCGAGGTACGCGCGCGCGTCGGCGACCGTCCACGGCGCGTGCTCGACGACGAGCAGCTTGCCCTCGTGATCGACGAGCTTGTGCGTGTGGCCGACCGGGGCGAGGCCCGCGGCGGCGAGCACGACGTGATCGAGCGCGCCGCGCAGGTGGTACGGCGACTTCTTGTCGAGCTTGGAGAGCGAGGTGATGATCGACGTCTTGCGGTCGCCGCGGAGCAGCAGCTCCGTCTGGCCGACGAGCCGCACGGAGCGCTTCGCGTCGAGCTCGATCGTGAGCGCGGGCACCAGCTCGGTGTTCGCGGACTGCGCGCGCCCGAAGCCGTAGCGGGTAGCGCCGGCGACCGCGACGGGGCCGAGCGCTTCGCGCCACGTGGCGAGCAGCGCGAGGTCGCGCGCACGCGATGCGCTCGCGAACACGCCGACGGGGAACTGCCCGCGCAACGTCAGATCGCGAACGACGCCGTCGTAGATCGCCTCGAGCCCGCTCGACGGGTCGCGCAGCTGCGCGGCGAGCACGTCGCGCAACAGCCCGGCACGCAACGGAGCGTCGAGGTGGAACGGCTCGTCGCTGTGCTCGATCACCTCGCCGTCGGGGAGCTCGTCGAGACCGAGCACGGCTTGCGCCCACGCCTGGATCGGATGCTCGAGGAACTTGCGCACGTTCGCGATCGAGATCGGGCGCGCGAACGCGTCGTTCGCGCGCGGTACCGCGGGCGCATCCTCGATGCCGAGGGCGATGCGCAGCTCGCGTTGGGACGGGTGCGCGAGCAGCGCGAGCTGGCCGTCTTCGTCGGGGATCGCGTGCCCGCTCGCGCGCAGGTGCTCGCGCAGCTCGTCGCGCACGGTGCACGCCCACCGCTCGCGCGCGATCGACGGCGATACGCGGGCCTCGGTGACGGTCGGCGCCGGCGCGACCACGTCGCCGAACCGGTGGAGCGGGTGGCGAATCGTGATCGACGCGAGCGCGTCGCGGCTCGACGGCGCGCCGAGGTACGGTGCGAGCGCGTCGGAGAGCTCGAGCACGACCGACGACGGGCCGAGCGGCTGGCCGCTCTTCGCTTCGACGGCGACGTACGACAGGAACAGCGCCTCGCGGGTGCAGAGCAGGACGTCGAGGAACGCGGCACGATCACGATCGCGCGGCGACACGTCACCGGGCCGCGGGTCGCGCCGCAGATCGAGCGGACTCGGTTGATCGCCGGCGGGGAACGCGCCCTCGTCGAGACCCGCGATGAACGCGACGCGGAACGGCACGCCGCGCATCGCCGCGAGCGGAGCGACCATCACGCCGCTCGCGAGCGGCTCGCCGCGGTTCGCGCGCGCGGAGCCGAGCCGTCGCGCCGCGTGCACGCGTGCCTCGCGGAAGCCGACGCGGCGCCCGTCGATGTCGAGGTCGGCGATCCCCGACAGCATCGTGCGGGCGCGCTCGATGTCGCGCTTCGCCTCCTCGTCGCGCGGCGCGAGGTACGTGTCGACGAGCCGCGCGAAGATATCGGCCCACTCCGCGAGCGGCGCCTCGTGCTGCGCGAGCCACGCCGCATCCGCACACAGCGACCGCACGATCAGCGCGTACGTCGCCGCGCTCGCCTGCTGATCCGGGCGCACCTCCTCGGGCGCCGACGCGGCGCCGCCGATCGCGACCGGCCCACGCGCCGCGCGCTCGCCGACCATGAAGGCACCGAGCGCGAGCCGCCGCACGCCCTGGTCCCAGTGAAAGTGACCGGGATACTCCTCGAGGTACGTCCCCTGGTGCGCGCTCGCATCCGCGCCGTGCACGATGCCCAAGCGCTCCGTCCACCGCACCCAATCCACCGCGTCGACGTGCGGGTGCGCCGCGAGGACCGCCGGGTGCGTCATCACGCGCAGCAGCTCGCGCCGCGTCATCGCGCCCGTCGGCAGCTCGAGCAGCGCGAGCACGGCCTCGCCGATCCGACCGCGATCGTCGATCGGCGCGTCGATCA
>Ga0316630_10000748_pt1 | contig 10999 bp, 11 predicted proteins | sample OWC_May_M1_C1_D6_FD_207658 | JGI IMG/M metagenome (GOLD analysis project Ga0316630, IMG submission 207658) | Wetland soil microbial communities from Old Woman Creek delta, Ohio, United States - OWC_May_M1_C1_D6_A | ecosystem: Environmental > Terrestrial > Soil > Wetlands | place: USA: Ohio...
AGCCATTCCGCAATAGCCCTTACGGCAATAAATACTTCCTTCCCTGTAATTGAAATGGTCGGCATTAGTCAGCCGGACAACGTTAAACCCCTTTGACCTTAGATATCGCCCGATGTCCCGGGCTATATGATTCACCCCGTTTCCGTTTGACACTTCAATTCCCGTTTCCTTTAACAGGGGATCACTCCCCATTTCCGGGTCTGTGTTGCTTTCCGGATTCGCAGCAGCCGTATTCTCCTTTTTGTTGGCTGAAGAGGCACTGGTAATCTTGGCAAGTGCGTCGGAGGCTTCAAAACCGTTTCGCGCTTTCGGAAAGTCCGGGTTCAGATTGAGGACATGACGATATTCCTTCTTTGCTTCTTCGAATCGCCCCTTGTCGTAATAGACGCCGGCAAGATTGTAATGAGCCCGGGCCCTGTCGCCGGACTGTTGGAACTGCTGGAGGGCATGATCGTATTGGCCGTTCATCGCATAGGCCAGCCCGAGGTTGTTGTTCGCGCGGCTGTTTTTGCCGTCGAGGGCCAGCGCCTTCTTGAAAGAATCTATCGCGGCGCCGTAATTGCCCTGGAGAAGATAGGAGTAACCGAGGTTGTTGTGAACATAATCGAGGCTCGGATCGATTTTCAGCGCCATATCGTAGGACTTGACTGCGCGCTCGAAGTCTCTCAGCTTGTCGCAGGATACACCTTTAGCATTATAGGCCCTTGCGCTTCCCGGATCAACATAGATCGCTTTGTCGAACTCCCGGATGGCTTCGTTATGCCGGCCTTTCTGTTGGTAGTAACAGCCCAACAGGTAATGAGGCTCGGAACTGCCTTGGTGAATCCTGATTTTGGAGGCAAAATAGCCGATTTCTTTATCCATCACCTGCTGGGAAGAGTCTTCTTTCTCCCAGAATTGCAGGTAGCTCCATGTTTTATGGAACGTGGAACATCCCTCGAGGCAGAGCAGCATAACGAACAGTGTAGCAATAAAAGTCGCGCTTCCCGGATTAGGACGGTTCAACATGTTCTCCTCCTGATTTCTGTAAGCATGCCGCGTTAACTTCGGCGTTCTCCGGTTCAATAGTCAGGCCCAATTTCATCGCGACGCCAGGATACGGAACGCCTGGATCATCGAGGGGCCCAGAATGGCTATGAACAGTGACGGAAATATGAAAAGAATGAGAGGGAACACCAGCTTGACGGGCAATTTGGCCGCTATTTCCTCTGCTCTTTGATGCCTCTTCGTTCTCATGCTGTCGGAATGGACTCTCAATGCCTGTGCTATACTGGTGCCGAATTTGTCCGTCTGGATCAGCAGGGTCACCCAGCTTGTCACATCCTCTACGTTCACCCTGGTCGCCAGGCTTCTCAGCGCGTCCTTTCGGGATTTACCCGCCCGCATTTCCAGCATCAACTGCCGGAATTCCTCGTAGATCGGCTTGTTGCTCGTCCTCATCTCCTCGGTCAATCGATTCAACGCGCCATCCATCCCCATACCGGCCTCGACGCAGACGACCATCAAGTCGAGAGCGTCCGGAAAGCCTTCGACGAACTTCGCCTTCCGCCGCGAGCTCATGATCCGCAGGAAAAGATTCGGGAGGAAATAACCGATCACAGCGAAAAGAACAAGAAGCGCAACGAGATACAGGAACAGAAGGGGCTGGCGCATATAAATCGTGAGGACAAAAACCGAAGCGGGCAGAATCAGGGCGAGCAATACCTTGGTCCCGAAATAAAAAATCGTCGCGTTGCCGCTCCGGTATCCGGCTCTCAACAGCTCCTTTTCCACCTTGGTCAGATCGCTCTCTTTTTTCGGCTTGGACCACTGCCCTAGGGATAATACCCACTTTCTAGAGTGTTTTCGGATACGTTCCGGTACCGATAAAGACACCTCGTCCTCTTGGACATCAACTGTCTCACCGGTCCGGAGTTTTCTCAAAACAACCTTCTGCTCGCCGAAGTACCTGGCCATGGGTAAAAGGGCCATGAAAAGCAGGAAAGCGCCCGTGAAGACCAGGACGGATATCAAAATGGGCATGTCGAACATGACTCCTCCTTCACACCTTGATGGCGATCATTTTTTTCATCACAAGAATCCCGGCAACCATCATCCCGAGGCTGACAGCCATGAGAATGTTTCCGATGGGGTCATTGAGCAGCGTGGGGAGGTAATTCGGGTTGATTATCGCCATGACGAAAACAATGGCAAAGGGCAGGACCACCAAGACAATCGCGGACATCTTTCCCTCGGCCGACAGCACGCGGATACGGCCCAGCAGTCTCATTCTCTCCCGGATGAGGGAGCTGATATTTTCGAGTATCTCCGCAAGGTTACCGCCGGTCTGCCTCTGGATGATGACGGACATGCCGAAAAACCGAAGGTCCGTGGAATCGATCCGCTCGGACAGATTTCTCAGGGCATCATCGTAACTGACCCCGAAGTTGATCTCATCGACCACCTTGCTGAACTCTTTCTTGATCGGTTCGCCAAACTCCTGCGCCACCATCTGGAACCCCCCGGTGAGGGCATGCCCCGCCTTCAGTGCCCTCGCAATCATGTCCAGAGCGTCGGGCAGCTGCTCTTGAAATCTTCTGAGGCGGCGTTGCTTCTGGATATGCAGGTAGTAAAGAGGCAGTGATCCCATCAGGAGCCCCAGCACGAAACGAAGAAATATCGCCCTGGATGAAACGGCGCCGATGAAAAAGCCAAGCATGAACAGCACAAAAACCATGAGGATATAGACCCCTGTGGGATATTTCGCATTGGCTTGCAGGACAAGCCTGTCCAGCCTGCTGATCACGGAACTGCGGCTCTCCTGAAGCAGTCTGTTGAACAGGGGAATGCTGCTCATCTCCTGCTTGCGGACGATATCGACCGTCTCATTACCGGACCTCTGCGCTGCGACGCGCCTGAGCTGCTCCTTCACCCTCCTCTTTTCGGGACTTTGAAATAACCTGAAAAGCATGTAAAGGAGCATGAAGAAGGCCAGCGTGCCGATGAATATCAAGATAAAAAGTCCCATGGATGCCACCCTTCTGATCAGATTTTAAATATTCTCGTCGGATCAAAAATTTCATAGAGAACCGGAATTCCCATGGCCTTGAACCGCTCGGTAAATCTCGGCAGAATGCCGCTCATCCTGAAATGGCCTTTCGCCTGACCCTTCCGGTCGATACCCGCTTGCTCGAAGGTGAAGATATTCTGCGTCGTGATCACATTGCCCTCCATCCCGGTGATTTCCTGGAAATCCACGACTTTCCGGCTTCCGTCGACGAGACGGGATACGTGGATAATCACATTGAGGGCTGAGCTTACATACCTCCTGACAGCTTCATTGGGAATATTGAGACCTGCGAGGGCGACGAGGGTCTCCAGCCTCAGAAGCGCATCCCTCGGAGAATTGGCATGGATCGTTGTCAGCGACCCGTCGTGGCCGGTGTTCATGGCCTGCAACATGTCCAGCACCTCCCCTCCCCGGACCTCGCCGACGATGATGCGATCGGGTCGCATTCGAAGACTGTTTCGGACCAGGTCGCGCTGAGTGATTTCCCCTTTACCCTCGATGTTCGGGGGCCGTGTCTCGAGGCGGACCACGTGTTCCTGTTTGAGCTGGAGCTCCGCGGAGTCTTCGATTGTGACCACGCGCTCCTCCGGGGGAATGAACCTGGACAGAACATTTAGAAGCGTCGTCTTGCCGCTGCCCGTACCTCCAGAAATCAGCACATTCAGTCTCGCCCTTACGACTCCCTTCAAGAGTTCCCCGATCTCAGGGACAAGCGTTTGGAGGCTGACGAGATCATCGAGTTCGAGGGGCTCGACAGAGAATCGCCGGATCGAAAGAGCCGGTCCGTCGACCGCGATGGGGGGAACAATGGCGTTGACGCGGGATCCGTCCGGCAGTCTCGCGTCCACCATCGGGGATGACTCATCGATTCTTCGCCCCACCGCCGACACGATCCTGTCGATGATCTTTCTCAGGTGGGCGTCATCCTTGAACCGCGCCTCGGTCAGCTCCAACTTGCCGAATTTTTCCACGTACACCTGGTCATAGGTGTTCACGAGAACATCCGATATCATCGGGTCGTGCATGAACGGCTCAATGGGGCCGAGGCCCAGCACCTCGTCCTGTATTTCCCGGTGGAAACGTTCCCTCTCCTCCTGATTGAGGGGAATGCCGATTCCGTTTTCCTTGAGAATCTGCTCTGTGAGTTTCTGAATCTCCTGCCTGAGCAATTTGGGCTCGAGGGAATCGACCAAAGAAAGATCCAGGATCTCGATAAGCCGATCGTGAACCCTCTTTTTCATCTCGTTGAATTCATCCACAAGCGTGAGAACATTGCCTCTTTTTCTGACCGGTTCCATGATTTCTCCTCGGATTTATCAGGTTTCTTGAAGATATAATTTATTAAATTTCAGTCTCAATCAGAAACATACTCATTTCTTGTCGCGCCGATGACCAAACCAGGAGAAGCCTTCCTTCTTCGCCTTTGATTTCCCAGAAATAATCGAGGCAAAATCGAGAAAATTCTTTATGAGCGGGGATTCGTTCTTCAGGGACATGACGGGCTTGCCCTGGTTGATGGCGCTCATGGTCGTCTGGTAATCATTGGGGATCGTCCAGATGAACTTCTTCTCGAGGTTCTTTTCCGCCTCTTCGAGGGATACGATTGAGTTCTTGTGAAACCGGTTGACGATAATCTCCACCTTTTCTTCGGACGGATAGCCGAGATCGAGGAAGGCACTGCGGAGCCTCTTCACGTTAATGAGGCAGGGCAGGCTCAGGAGCGTCACGAGCATGACCTTATCGGACATCCTCATGATCATCTTCGACACCTCATCGAAGGACTGGCCGCCATCGATGACCACGTAATCAAACATGCTGTGCATGAGTCTCAGGAGTTGTTCGATAATCTGAGGCGTAATCTTGGACTCGTCGATGAGCTTGCTGGGCGAAGGTAAGACATGAACGCCGCAGGGGTGCTTGTGGAGCGTGCTCATGAGATACGTGGCGTCGAGGCGGGATATGTTCTTCGCCAACTCCATCCAGTCGAAAGTAGGATCAATCCCGAGAAAAAGAGGAATTTCCCCGTAGAGAAGGTTCATGTCCAACAACGCGACCGAGCGGACGCCCTGCGTGCCGGCGAGGCCGGTGGCGAGATTGACGGCCACAGTGGTCGTCCCGACCCCTCCCTTGCTGCCGAGCACATTGATGATCTTCCCCTTGCGAGCGGGCGCCGTGGCAACCTTCGCCGTCTCTTTCTCGGCCCTGGCCTTGAACTTGAGAAGAGCAATTCGCAAATCTTCTTCCTGGATGGGTTGCGGAATGAATTCCTTGACCCCGACCCTCATAGCTTCGATCAGGATATCCGGGCTCTTGTCCTGGGAGGTCAGGAAGACTTCACGGGCGACCCCGGACGAGATGATGTTGTTAACAAACTTCAGTTCCTTATTCTGCTCATCCGAATCGACGATGAACAGGTCGCAACCCCCCTTCTCGTCGATGGATTTCACCCGCAGGCCTCCCACGGAAGCAACGATGCCTTCCATCTGGTTCCTCAGTCTGTGGGACCTCGTTTCGACACGAACGGTTAAAATCGCCTGTGATTTCAATGGATCTTTTTCTCCTGCTGATGTCATTGGTTTCATTTTTCGTGTCTGTTCCTGTAGACTCTGTAGTTTGAAATGATTCCTGTTTTACTGCACCAGTCCGGGGATGGTTCCCATGGTGCCGTAATTGTTGCCGCCCCCGCGGGCCGGCTCGAAGGTGTTGCAGAGCACGTATCCGTCGATTTGGTGCACCGGCGAACTCTGGACGCCCGTGATGACGATCGTGGCGAAACCGACAATCGTGATCTCGCCTTGGGGGTTACTGCAATCCGAAGACTCATAGACCGGAACGGCCGCTTCCCATGCGTCCAGCGTCCCGTCGTTGTTCAAATCCCTGTTCAGATTGGCCTGAAAGAGCTGAAGCATCGCATCAAAGGTGTGGGTGGACATGGTGCCCCCCCCGAACTCGAACTGATCACCACCGGCAGTCACCTCCGGGCTTTCGTAAGTCCCGGTCCGAAGATCGCCGATGGTCCTTCGCAAGCCGATGTCATTGAAGTTTGAATACCTGTCAAAGACATGCCAGCCGGCGCAGCTCGTAGGGTCGTTGGTAGGATAAAACCGGATTGGCTGATTGCAGAAGTTGAAAAGGGGTTGATTGTCGAACCAGTAACGCGATATCCCGACGGGGACAGGAAGTCCCCCTCTACCCGCCGTGCTCTGGCCCGTGAGGGCGGCCGTCGCGAATGCCTGAACCGGTGTGTCCTGGATTCCGAATATTCTCGCGAAGAAGAGGGTAATCGGGTTATTGGCCGATGCGTCCCGCCGCGTGATAACCCTCACCGCGTTGGGCGGGTTAGCACTCACGCTCTCAAAGGGGGGGGTCCGGTTTTGATCCCACGTCCCGATTTCGATGTCGGCGCCCAAGAGGGTGATATTGACATTCCCCGCCCGGTTGGCGGAAGCCGCGTCGATGGCCCTCTGCCGGATCGCTGCTCTATCAACCGGCTGTTCATTGCCGTACTGGTTACCCAACAGCCCGCAAGCCGCCAGCGCCGAGGCATCCGCCACGTTCTGGAGCTCATTTTTCACAACCATCATGTATCCCACATCAACCGCCAGGGCCGTCACACCGACAAAAAGGGCAAGCATAAGACCCACAAGGACCGCCACGGCGCCTCTCTGGTTGTCTGCGGTTAACCGATGATTCATTTTTTTCCAACCCATGGCCAACCTCTACCGTATGAATCGGTTACTCGTATCTCATGACCGTTACTGCTGTCAGGGTGTAGCTGTTTGGCATATTCCCCGAGAAGAAAAAGTTGACGATATTCGGCAGGACGAAGAAGGGGTACTGATAGGTCACGGTCACCCTGAGTTCAGCCCCGAAAGGGGCAGTTGGGTTGTATCCGCCGCCTGCTGTATCGACATTCACAGTCGGATCCAAGCCTACGGGAACAAGGCGGTTTCGCGAATAGGTAAGCACTACGTCCTCGACCGATGGCGCGGCTCCGTCCCATGGCAGCCTCGGGTTGCGAGCCACGATGCCGGCTCTTACCCCTTCGCGGCTTGCGTTGGTGATCACCTGCTGGTTGTAAACGTAAAACCCGAACTCGATGATGCCGAATATGAAAAACACCAGGAGGGGCAGAATCAATGCGAATTCTACGGCCGATGCCCCCCTGTCCCTGGTCGGTTTTGTCATCGCTGTATCTCCGTAGATTTTACTTTAAGCCGCCGACGGATATGTTGTATGTCGGGGGCGGTTGAGTCTTTTCAAATCCCTTCTCGTACTTTTCGACGGCCGCGCCGGCTGCCCTGCCGTCCATGCCTTCCACGGGGGCCAGGTTCTTCTCCGCATCAGGGTTCAGGACCTGATTGTAGACCTGCAGCCTGTGAGAAGTCCCGTAATCCCGCTCCACACGCCCCGGACCCGCGCAGCCCGCGAGGGCAAGGGCGATGATGGTCAATCCCGCCACAAGAATCATTTTCTTCATGGTGTCTCTCCTTTCCATTTATTGGGGAACGATGTGACCGAACTCTCCCTCCATGCCGCCTGATCTCGGCGATGCAGCCTGTCTGCCCGCTTCCGCACTGCCTTTACCTTCGAGCCAGCCCATGAGGTAGAGCTCAAAATCATTCGGCTCAATGAATTGGTCTGTCGGCAGTGTCTGCTTCGCCATATCAAGGGGTTTCACGAGGTGCGGCGTCACGATGACAATCAGTTCAGTCTCGTTCTTCTGGTACTCGGTGCTGCGGAACAGGGCGCCAAGGATCGGGATATCGCCCAATACCGGGAACTTGGAGATGACCTCGCGTAGGTCGTCTCTCAGCAGCCCGGCGATAGCAAAGCTCTGACCGTCGGCAAGTTCGATAACGGTGGAGACGCGGCGGGTGGTAAGTCCTGGCACGACAAAGCCCTGAAAGCGGACGGCGTTGCTAAAATCAAGATCAGAAACCTCGGGATTGACTTCCATGCTGATCCTGTTGTTGCTGAGGACCGTCGGTGTGAAATTCAGCCCTACACCGAATGTCTTGTACTCGATAGTGATGGTCGTGCCGACCCCCGTTCCGGACTGGGGAACGGGGATAGGATACTCTCCACCGGCCAGGAAGTTTGCCCTTTTGCCGCTCATGGTTATCAGCGTCGGCTCGGCCAGTACTTTCGTGAGACCGTCTTCCTTGAGCGCATCGATTATGGCAGACCAGGTTGCATTCCCGCTTCGGTACAGGGCGCTGATATTGCCAAACGGAACATCCATGACTCCTGGAAGAAATCCTAAAGAAAAGGCGCCCTGGTTGCCAATATAACTGACATTGAAGTTGATATTCAGCCTTTTCAGGGTGGAGCGGGACATCTCGGCCACGCGTACCTCGAGCATCACCTGGTGAACACCGCCGACTTCGACCAGGTTGATCACCGTGGCGGCATTATTCCCGCCCTGGCCCTTAGGTGCGTAGGCCTGCGCCAAGGCCAGGATCTGAGCGAGGTTCGCGCTGTTCGATGCGGTACCGGAAAGAGTCAGCATGCCATTCGCTCCCGTCACCTTGACGTTCTTCTCTTCGGGGAACAATTCGTGAATTTTCATCTTCAATTCATTCACGTTTGGGGCAACCTCGATGTCAATCACACCTGAGACAGCCTGATCATCTCTCCAGAGCGTGATCCGGGTTGATCCGACCGATTTCCCGGTGACAATGATCTTCTGCGGATCGAGCAGGTGGTAATCGGCGATACCCTTTGAGTCCATGGAGATCCGCTTCACCCGCTCCGCGACATCGATAATAACCGATTTCCCCACGGAAAGCGTTATTTTTTCCGTCGTTGACGAAGTGACGGTCATCCTCGCGGGTGCCGCCCAGCTTTCGAATGTGAGCATCGGCGAAGCCATCACACCCATCATCAAGAGGACGATACAGATGGTGCCGACCTGTTTATTGAGATGATGCTTTATCATAGAGCTTTCCCCCTTCACGCTAAAATGTCTTGTAGTTGATCGTGTCGCCCTTGATCTGCTCAACAGTGTATCCTCCCCTCTGCGGAGCCCGGGAGGGTTTCTTATCCGTCTTTTTTGCAACGGTTGAGGAAGAAGCATAGGAGGTGAGCAGGACCGGGATGGTTGTTCCCTTCGTGATGACATCTTCCTGGTCGCCGATGTTTCGAAGCGCAAGTTGCAGTTTCCCCTCCGTGGCGGCCAGGGCCAGTTTCTCCCCTTCCTCCGGCGCTACCTCCAAGGTGATCACGTCGACCTGGGCGGCCTTTTCCTGCTTGCCCGCCTTCTCGATCTCCGTGCCTGTTGCGAGAACCAGGATGTTTTCCAGGACTGTTTTCGTGATGGGTTCCCCGCTCTTCATCGATTTCGCAAGAGTTACAAGAACATCTACGCGGTGGCCCGGATTGATGAACCCTGCGACACCCACGACCTTGTCGACCTTTACGGCCATGGCGCGTTTCCCCGGGGTAATGACCGCCGCCACGCCGCCTCCCTTCACGGACTGAGGCGCCAGCCTCGATTCGAGAATGGGTTCATTGGCCTTCACCGGGTAGATCACCACACGCCCCGCCAACGCGGAGGGATCCGGATGGTAACCGGGAGGCAGGCTCGATTTGAGAAAGGGGACCACCTTCATGTACTCGTTGTTCAGGGACATCCCCCATGATAAGTCCGCGACGGCCACCACAACCGGCTGTGTTTCAACCGCCTGCCCTGTGACAGTCGATTTCTGCTGAAGCCAGTTGTAAGACAGTATTGCCACGAACAGAGCGATGAGTACCGCCACGGAAAACAGTATCATCGTCTTGCTTTTTTCCGATAAATCACCCCACATACTTTTCATCTCCAGACGCCTCCCTTTCTATTGAAGTCGCGAGATATTGCACCTGCTGTCCAAACACTTGCCCTTTAAATTAAAAAAATGAATGCCGGTATGTGATATCCTTCAAAATATAAAAAATCGTTCCCAGCCCTATGACGACGCCGTAACAGAGCGCCGGCAGATCCTGCTTTTCCTCCGGCGGCATGTAAAAGATTCGCCGCGTGATCAAAAATGTTTTTAGAATCGTCATGTATCTTTTTATCGTCACGGTCAGACAGCCCCTCCACCAGAGAAGAGCAAGGGCGATGATTCCTCCCGCGATTGCCGTATAGAGGAAAACGAGGAAAACCCCTTTCGGGCCCAACAGGCTTCCCACGGCTCCCAAAAGCTTGACATCCCCCGCGCCCATACCCCCGGCCAGGAAAAATGAGATGAGAAGGGCAAACCCGAGAAGCACCCCTTCAAGACCGAAGATGAACCCTGATAACCCGTTGACGGCAGTATGGTACGCAAGCCCCCCCACGATGGCGGGCAGGGTAAGCCAGTTAGGTATTATCCGGGAGCGAAAATCGGTAATTGCCGCTATTATGAGAATCGGCAACAACATCAAATACATTAGGCTGGAATTTAAACCCATTTCGATTCGTCCTGAAAAATTCGTAACCCGTTGCACTGGCTTCGCGGGACACAGTCGGAACTCTTATCCTTGACAGATATGATCGACTCCGACTGCTCCCGCACAGACCACTGCCCTCGGTTTCGCTTAACCCGCTCAACCACCTGGTGTAATCGGCTCCCCAGGGGTAAGATGTGACCTCACGGATTCAAAAACATTAAAGACCTGGGAACCGACCGCAAAGACGACAAGCACGATCGCTATAGCGATACCCGCCGCGATGAGTGCATATTCGATTGCCGTAACACCTTTTTCCTCTTTGAAGAACTTCATGACCTTTTTCATTTTTTTATCCTCCCTAAAGCCTGATTTTAATTTTTTTATTTTAATATTGACCTTGCTTTTCTGAATAAGTTACCTCTCGTCCGCTCATCCCTCCTTTCGTTACTTATCAACTGCAACTGTTTTAAGTGTTATTTTAGTTGCATTGTAGAAAAAATCAATCCGTTGATAGTATGAAATTACATACGAAAA